>JACZDC010084039.1_pt1 | contig 11466 bp, 14 predicted proteins | sample 8641791 | NCBI WGS metagenome assembly JACZDC01 (sample SAMN15324613, study PRJNA640507) | soil metagenome | isolation source: intercropping peanut in the second line | place: China: Luxin town, Laibin City, Guangxi Province | collected 2019-07-25 | depth 10cm m
ACGCGGGCAGGGACATCAACGCTTCCTCGGGCGGGGATCCACCAGCACCTTGCACTGCGTGGTGCGTGTGCGCAAGGCTTCGAATACCGGCGGCATGTCTTCCAGATGCACCACGTCGGTGACCATGGCGCGCTGCGTGTCGGCGTCCTTGTCCAGCGCATCGGCGCAGACTTCAAAATCGCGGCGGTCGTAGAAGGCCGAGGCCTGCAGTCGCACTTCCTTGGCCACCAGCGTGAACGGCAGGAAGTGATCCTCGCGCGTGCACAGGCCCAGCACCACGACGGTGCCACGCGGCCGCACATAGTCGATGCCGCGCGCGATCATGCCGGGCACGCCAACACATTCGTAGACCACATCGGGCGCCCCGCCCAGCGCGCGGATCGCGGCTTCGGGCGAGGCATCGGCGGGATCGAGGAATGCATCGGCGCCCATGGCGAGCGCGAGCGGGGCGCGACGCGTGGATCCGGCCGTCATGGCGATGCGGCCGGCACCGAGGCGCCGTGCCCAGTAAGCCGTGGCCAGGCCAATGGGGCCCGCGCCGATGATCATCACCCGGTCGCCGGGCTGCGACTGTGCGAGGCGCACGCCGTGCAGGCCCACGGCCATGGGTTCCACCAGCGCGCCATCATCCAGCGACACCGTCCTGGGCAACTGCACGCACTGGTGCTGGAAGCCAAGCGAATACTCGCCATAGCCGCCACCATCCACACGCATGATGCTGCACCAGGCGTATTCACCGCGCAGGCAGTGCACGCAGCGCCCGCAGCTGTGCAGCGGCATCATGGCCACGTGATCGCCCACCTTCACGCGGTCCACGCCCTTGCCGATGGCGGCCACGCGACCGGCATATTCATGACCCAGCACCGCGCCGCTGGGCACGCCGAAGATGGCATCTTCGGTCAGATGCAGGTCGCTGCCGCAGATGCCGCAGCGGCACACCTCGATCACCACTTGATCGTCGCCGGGCTCCGGATCCGCAATGGTCTCGACCGTCAGCGGCTTCTTCAATTCATGGAATACGGCGGCCCTCATGACTTCGGTGCCTCCTTCGACAGCACTGTTGATGTATTCGCTGCTTTTCGCCGGCAGGTCGATGCTCCATTATGGCTCCTGCCGGCGCGAATTGGCATTAACCGGCCCCGATGGAGACTGCCTGTGCTCAGCAAGATGGAACATTTCCTGGTCATGACCCACGACGTGGACGGCACCCGTGATTTCTATCGCGACGTGCTGGGGTTCCAGGAGGGATTTCGACCGGATCTGGGATTCCTGGGACATTGGCTGTATCTCGGAGACACACCTGTCATCCATATCGCGGACTGGGACACCTATACGGCGCACAGCAACCGGCTGGGCATTCCGGTGACCAGGCCTGCTGCTGGAACAGGGCCGCTGGATCATGTGGCGTTCAACGGCCTGGACGCCAATTATTCGAAATTGCGTGAACGGCTGGACCAGCAGGAGCTCAAGTATCACCCGCATGATTCCCTGGGCATCGGCCTGCGGCAGATCTTTCTCGAAGACCCCAACGGGCTGAAGCTCGAGTTGAATTTCTGGGCGGGCCGTTGACGCTGCGTTAGAGAGTCAACCTCCTGCGAGAAAGTCAGACTGCATAGGGGCCGTGCCGGTCGAAACCAGCGGAACGCGTCCGTCTGCATAACAGTGCGCGTTCCAGGGATCCGGATCGATGCGTTGCAGGAAGCCCAGCATCATCTGGCGGATGAAGGGCACGATGACCGGGCGGCAGTAGATGAACTTGACGCGCAGGACATTGGCCTCCTGCAACGAGATACCGCTGCGTTCGCCCAGCGTCGCGCTGCGAAACGTCAGTGAATCGTTGGGGATGATGCGCCGGCCGTCACGATTCATCGCAAAGTCCTGCTGGGCCTTCGCGTCGGGCGAAACGACCTCCAGCCTTGCGAACAATGTGACATCGCGCAGCGCGTCGGCATAGGCGGAAAGCACCTGCTGCGTGACATTGTCACGATCCACGGGTTCGGCTTTCGCCAGCAGCGGAGTCAGCGCCCGTGCAAATTCAGAACGCATGGCAGCCACGTCCCCGTGCCGCACCGCGCCCTGCCGCGCTGCCATGAACGCGGCATTGTCCACGTGATGGTTTGCAACCAGCAGCAGCGCGGTCTGCAGAATGCCCAGGCACAGGGGCAGCAAGGCGAGAAACGCCACGAGATGGAACTCCACCGTGGCAGCGCCCCGCTGTCGTCTGGCGCTCAGCATGGTCCGATCTCATCGCCCACCTGCCAGCCCCAGCGTTCCACTACGCCGGCAGCGGTTTCCCAGACCAGCCTCGCTCCGGCGTGACGCGCCAGCCGAAAGGGCCTGAGACCTTTCACGATGTGCAATATCCGTCCCGTCGCGTCACAGAACACGATATCTATCGCGTAGGCCATTCCCACGGTGTGCACGGCGCAGCAATTGCGCAGCAGATAGGCCGTCCGCTGATCCGGACAACGCCGCATCAAGAGCCCGCGACCGCGTTCCACGCGCGATTCGCAGACATGCACGTGCATGGGAAGGCGGCGCCGGTTGTGCTCTACGCGATGAATGATCAATGCAGCACCTGCAGCAGTTTGTGGGCGATGGGCACGGCCAGCACGATGAATGTGCAGGGGAATACGCAGAATATCAGCGGCCCCAGCATCTTCACCGGCGCCTCCATGGCCAGCTTCTCGGCGCGCATGAAGCGCTCGGCGTTGCGTTGCTCAGACTGCGAGCGCAATACGGATCCGATGCTCATGCCCGCGGCTTCTGCATGCGCCAGCGCGCTGGCCAGGGTCGAAAGACTCTCCACACCGTAACTGGCCGCGACGCCCATGAAGGCCTGCGAGCGGGTTCTTCCGCCGCGCACTTCGCGCAGCACGCGCTCGAAGTATTTGCGCAGCGGACTGGGTGGCGCCTGCTCGATGATCATGCGTACCGCTGCCGTCAGTGTGGCGCCGGCTTCCACGCATACCGTCAGCAGATCGAGGTAGGAAGGCAGATCGCGAATGATCTGGCGCCGGTTCTCCGCGAGCAGTTTTCGAAGCCACACGCCGCCGGCGAGATAACCGGCAATGGCACAGACGCCGATGATTCTGACGGAAAGGGTCTGCGTTGCCACCATCGTCGCGGCCGCGACTGCCGCAATCACCAGGCCGTGCGTTACGCGCAGCGATATCCAGTCCGCTGCACTGAGCCCGGGGTGCAGATCTGCGGACTCCAGCTGCATGCGCACTGAGGTCAGACGGGACTCGGGAATCCGCGCGGCAACCCAGGGAGACAATGTCCGCGCCGGTCCCGACAAACCCTTGATGAACCACGGCCAGGGAGTCTCCCGCGCAGGCAAGTCAGTCTTGCGGCGGGACACGCGAACCAGCCTGCTCAGAACGCCCACACCACAGGCTGTGCTGGTGAACACCAACAGGTGGATGGCGACGATGGAATTCATACGTCGATGTTCACGATGCGACGGATCATCACGAAGCCCGCGACTTCCAGTGCCGCGACGACGGCCATCGCTGCCCACCCTGCCGGCGTGGAAACCATGGCGTGCATGGCGGCCGGCTCCATGAATGACAGTACACCTGCGAGCAGCAGAGGCAAGGCGCCGACCACCAGCCCCTGCAGGCGACCCTGTGAAGTCAGCGATCGAATTCTGGCCTCCATCGCCAGTCTCGCGCGCAAGGTCGTGGCCAGCCGGTCCAGCGCTTCGGCAAGATTGCCGCCCAGTTCGCGTTGAACCTGCAGCAGCGTCATCAGCATTCTGAGGTCCGGTACGCCGACACGATCACGCAGTGCGCCTATGGCAGCTCCCAACGTCAGGCCGAGGCGATGTTCTGCCAGCACGAGTCTGAGCTCTGCTCCCAGGGGTTCAGGCTGTCGCGCGGCAACCTGGGACAACGCGGCGGTCACGCCCTGTCCAGATCTGAGCAGTCCGGCCCACAGCGACAGTGCATCGGGCAACTGTGCGGTGAGCCTGCGCGTCCGGCCACGTCGCAGCGCAATCACGATGATGCGCGGCGCCAGACCGGCCGCCACGATCAGGCCCAGAGTCACTGGCCAGGCAATGCGCAGCAGCACACCGGTGCCGATGACCAGTACCACGGCGAGCACTGTCCACGACAACACCGTCCTCGCCCTGACGAATACGAAAAGCTGTGCGAGATCCTCTTCTGTCCGCGCTCCGATCCACCACGAGCCCTGCCTTGCGAGGCCGCGGACCATACGCACCAACCATAGAAGTCCCAGCAGCGTGGCGATCGCCGCTGCGACTGGGGCGATCAGCATGTGACACCGGGGCGTTCGGTCGCTGGCAGCGATTCGTAGAAGTGTGGCTCATTGCCGCAGGCGCGGAATTCCCCCTGCACGCGGCCGTTCGACGTGCCCATGCGATGGAAGCGGAACAGGTCCTGCATCTGTATCCGACCACTTTCCGTGCCCGTCACCTCGGCGATGGCGTTGACGCAGCGCGTACCGCAGGAGAAGCGGGCGAGCTGCACCACGATGTTCACGGCGCTTGCGATCTGTTCGCGGATGGCCACCAGCGGCAGCTCCATGCCCGCCATCATGACCATGACCTCCAGCCGCGACAGCAGATCGCGCGGTGAATTGGCATGCGCGGTGGTAAGCGACCCATCATGCCCGGTGTTCATGGCCTGGAGCATGTCCAGCGCCTCGCCGCCCCGGCACTCGCCGACCACGATGCGATCCGGACGCATGCGCAGCGCGTTGCGGACGAGGTCGCGGATGGAAACCAGCCCCGCCCCTTCGGCATTGCCGGGCCGGGCCTCGAGCGCCACGAGGTTCGCGTGCTGCAGTTGCAGTTCCGCGGAATCCTCGATGGTCACCACCCGCTCGCCGGCTGGGATCATCTCGGAGAGGCAGTTGAGCAATGTGGTCTTGCCAGTGCCCGTGCCTCCCGAGACGACGATGTTGCGGCGGGCGCGGATGGCGAGCTTGAGAAAATCTGCCATGGCCACGGAAAGCGCGCCCTGTGCCACCAGATCGGCCAATGTCAGCCGCCGACGCGCAAATCGGCGGATGGTTACCACCGGCCCACACAGAGCCAGTGGCGGGACGACCACATTCACGCGCGATCCATCGCTCATTCGCGCATCGACCATGGGCGAGGCCTCATCCACACGGCGGCCGGTGGATTGCAGCAACCGTTCGATGACGCCCGTCAACGCTTCAACACTGGAGAAGCGTTGCGGCACGCGACACAGCCTGCCGTGACGTTCGACGAACACCTCCGCCGGACCATTGACCATGATCTCTGCGATGCTCTCGTCCGCCATGAGGTCATCGATCACGCCCAGTCCAACCACTTCCTGCAGGATCTGGCGTCCCACCTGTGCACGCTGCGCCGCGCTCAGATCGGATCTTTCGTCCAGCAGCGGCCGCAGGTGGCGTTCGGCGTAGCTCCACAGCTGCGCGTCGGTCATCCGGTTGACATCGGTGCGCCGAAGATCCAGACGCTGGATCAGCGCCTGATGCAACCCGCGCAGCCTGCTCACGTCGTTGTCCATCATGGTGTGCCTGACGATTCCTGCAGAACCTGCGCACGATCGATCAATCCGGGCTGATCGCGGACAGGCGCGACACCATCGCCGGTGGCCTCGAAGCGATGGGGCGTGATGAGCACCACCAGCTCGGTCTGCCGCTGCTGGCGCCGCGTGCTCGCGAACAGTCCGCCCGCCAGTGGCAGTGCCGACAGCACCGGCAACCCCTGCCTGTCGCGGCTCAGTTCCCTTGCTACCAGACCGGAGATGGCCACGGTTTCGCCCGACTGCATGTTGACGGCCGTACTCGTCCGACGCTTCACGAAACCTGGAAAGTCCCCGGCGCGCACCGATGCATCCAGCTGACTCAGCTCCACGTCGACTTCAGCGTAGATGGCGCCGGAACGGTCGGCGCGAGGGCGCACTTCGAGGATCACGCCGTATTCCTTGTACTGCACGTCGGTTGCGCCCAGTCCGTCGGTAATGGGAATCGGCACTTCCCCGCCCGAGACGAATCGCGCCACGCCACCGCTGCGACAGCTCAATGTCGGTTCGGCGACCACGAAGGCCATTCCCTTCTGCTGCAGCAGGTCGATCTGGGACTGCAGTGAGGTGGAAAGCGCGGCGTGAACGGTCAGCTTGCCCGTGCCTGCGCCAGCGGTAAGGGAAACATTGGGACCCGGCACCTGGCTCGGCCATCGCAGGCCCAGCTGTTTCAATTGATCCCGCCGGATCTCCACCAGTCGAACGTCCATCTGCACCATGGATTCCCAGCTCTCAGGCCCCAGCAGATTGACCGTTCGTTCGGGGAACATTCCTGCCACCTGCTCGGCGAGCTGCCGATCCGCGCCGCTGACGTGGTCACCCTCGATGAGAATGCGGCTGCCTGCGATCCGCGCACGGATATTGTCGGCGCCTTTGAGCAGCTCCTGGATCTGCTTCAGGTCTTCATCGAGGGCGTCTGCCGTCACCGTGATGCGCAGCTGGAGCAACGATCCGTCGGCGAGCCACAACTGCGCCGTGGTGTGTCCCGGCGCTTCTCCGAAGAGCAGCAACTGTCCTCGCTGCGGCATGGCCAGGCTCACAACCTTGCCGGTGCCCAGCGCCGCGCGACGCACGTCGACGTTCAGGATCCGGGATTCGCCGACGGCGACCGAGACATCTTCAGGCAGCTGCTGCGCACCGAGGGGTCCGACGAACAGCGCCGCCAGCAACCAGAACAGCCGCGGGCTCACGTGGCCTCCCGCGCTGCGCCGCTCGCGCCAGCGCCCACCTTCAGCCACGACCTGGCGGGCGTCAGTTCCCCCTGACCGCCTGTCAGCACCTCCACATCGAACTGATTGTCTTTCAGTGGGAGGTTGCGGCGCGGTGGCGCCAGCAATTGCCGGCTGTTGCGTGTGCGGACTTCTGCCAGCGCGCCATCATCTGCCGCGCGTAGCAGAACGGTAATCCGGCCAGTCTGCTCGGCCAGTATCACGCGCGCGGCCTGCTCGGCATCCAGGCGCAACGTGACCGTGCTGAAGCCACTCTCGGATGGATCCGTGAGGGGTTGCTCCGTCGCAGACCCGGTCGCCAGCACGTGCACATTCTCCAGCAGTGGCACCAGGACCGTGCTGGCTTGTTCGCGCTGCGAGTAATAGAGGTCGACGGTGTCACCTGCGCTCAGATGGCCGCCCACCGCATTGACCTCATCGACCTGGATGGTCAATGCGCGCTGGCCGGCAGGGAGCACTTCGGCGAGATGGGAAGATGAGCGCTCGACCATTAACGCCGCAGGCGCGACCGGCGTGCCCCTGCTGATGGTGATGGCGGTTCGCCCACCGATCAGTTCTGAAGCCCTTGCGGCCGGCACCGCGTCGGCAGGAATGAAGGCCTTGGGCATCGCGCGCACCGCCAGTGTGCTGCGGTCGAGACGTTGTCCCCTGGGCAGATCCCGCGATGCCACCACCACATCCTGCGCGGCGTAGCGCTGGCGCACCGCTTGTTCGCTGATCCGGACCTGATCGCTCAAATAGTGATTGGCTGACGCTGCTGCGGCCACGCCAGCCACGGCGGCTCCCAGTGGCAGCAGCAATCCGGGCCGCAACACGGCATGCAGATACGTCTTGATCGTGGGCACATTTATCCCCTTCTAAAGGATCGACAACAGGAAGGATTGAGAGCGCAGGTAGTCGCCAAGCGTCGAGAGCAGCAGCGTTGCCACCGACTGCCCCTGGAGGAAAGGCAGCAGCAGCGCGGCCGACAGCGCGGCGGCCAGCAGCAGAAACTCGGCGATCGCCTGACCCGATTGCCGGCGACGCGGGATCTTCATGGCGCACTCGCCCGAAGCTCGAGAATGACGACGTCAGCGGTCGGTGAAGCAGTCGGCAGCGATGCCTTCATCAGCATGATCTGCACCCTGTGACCGCTGCGCTCCGCGCGCAGCACGGGGCCAGTTGCTTCGCGCGTTGTCCAGCCGCTGCTGCGCAGGAGTCGCCGGAATCGTGCGGCGACCTTCGGCACATCCCCCGGACAAGAACCAGTGCTCTGAATGAACGCGCCTTTCTGCACGCTTCCGTGAACCGGCGGCGACCAGGTGCAATCGGTCGGCAGCGGCAGGTCGTTCTGCGGCGGACGATCCAGATGCAGCAAATCCATCGAAGACCACAGCAACTCGCCAACGCTGCCGACGCCCCGCCACTGCACCACTTCGGATTCGCCGCGATGGATGCGGCTGAAAAGCCGCCACTCGCCGGCGCTCGACGGCATGACATGGTCGACGCCGGATTCGCGTTGCCAGTCGTCGAGGATTCTCTCTGCGAGCAGGCGCACGTCACGACCCGTGGCGCGATCAATGCGAAACCTCGTGCCGTTCACGGCAGTCTCGCCGGTGAGCCTTTCTGTGGTCACGCTCAGGCCGGAGGTCCAGCGGCTGTCGAAGGCCACGGACCTGCCCGGGACGATCAGCAGCAAAGCCCAGGCCGATGCTTGCAGCGTTCTCAGCACGTGACCTCCGCCGTTGCGCCAGCGGACAGCCGATCGTCAGGAACCCGATCGGGCTCGATGACACCCAGGCACAGTCTCTGCAGCGAAGGTTCCAGCAGACTCACGGGCGCGAGCAGGCCACGCCACAGGCCCGCCATGGCGGAGAGCGCGTGGCCGGGGACCAGTCCGCCGGCACGTCTGGCAACATGCTGTGGGCTCCCCGCGTTCCAGGCGTCCGTGAGCAATGCGTAACGCTGTTCGAAGTGGAGCTGCAGATCGCGAAATGGCGGCGGCAGATGACTTGCGCCCACGACATCGGTGCTGACCACGCCTGTGCGCATGCCCTGCGCGTCCAGGTCGAAATCGCCGCCCAGAAATCCGCTTGCGGTACGCAAGGGTGTCACCAGGGCATGCGTTGCCACGGCGGCCTGACCGGCCAGCTGCGCATCACCACCGGTGAGACGTACCGCCTCTGGATCCACAACGGCCGCCTGGCCCGTGGCATCTGTCAGTGCGGGATCACTGAAATGCTGCCCGGCGAGTTGTTCGCGCAGCGGCCGGCTGCCCGTTCGTTGTCCCAGCCACCCGCCTTCGAACGCTGCTTCGCGCGCTGCGAAGATGCTTCGCCGCTGCAATTCCTGATAGCTGGAAATGGTTGCCGTACCGAGGAGCAGCAGCGCCAGCACGGCGGCGCAGGCTGCAAACTCCGTCATGCTCTGACCGCAATGCCTTCTCACGGCAGCACCGCGTATGGGTCCGTGGTGAGGCCGCGCACCGGCGCAGTGAGCAGCCTTTCAGCGGCGGACACTTCCACCAGGCGTGCCTGCCAGTAGGGATTGAAGAGACTGGCGTATTCGCGTCGGCCGTCGGCACGATCCACCGGTCTCTGGAAGTAGACCTCGGCCGCCGCCAGCGACTGCAGGCCTTGAGCGGCCAGCGAGGGCGCCAGCGAATGATGCGAGCCATCGGGCGCCGTCAGGCCCTGCGGCATCAGCAAGCGATCCGCGCTGCTGACACCTTCCTGTGGCAATCGCAGCGCCACCGCATAGCGCAGCGTGCGTTCATCACGCCGCGTCACATTCACCACGTCACGGATCTCCGGCACGCCGCGGTAATGCGTGGCGGCGCGCAGGTCACGCATGGCACGGCGTGAAGCGGATGGATTGGTACGGCGGCTGCCGCCGTGCTCGCCGCTTTGGCTCACGGCCCGGTGTTGCTGCTCGGCCGCGCCCCACCCCAGCGGCACCTCCTTGGTGTCGAACAGCAGGTCGACATGGACGGACAGCGTGTCGAGCCCTCTCCAGCTGTTTTCGCCGAGCAGATCGGTGCCACCGCGCTTCGCCACCGTGACCACGGGTGGCAGCGACAGGCTCCAGTTCCTTGCACGGGTGAAGTCGTCACGCGACTGCATCAGCAGGTCCACAAAGCGGCGCAGATCGCCGCCGCCGCGTCGATAGCGATCGGTGAACTGGTTCTGCCAGGTGGCCCCATTTCGCGCCTGGAGCAGGCGCGTGGCCTGGGTCACTTCAGCCCGCGGCTCATTGAGCCTGGCGACATCCGACACCAGATCGGCGGCCGTGATGGCCGCCTGCTGATGCGCCAGCGCCTGAGCATTGGAAAGGACGTCGACATTCCAGGCACTGATCGAGGCTTCCAGTGCGGGAGTCGTGGCCTGCAGCGTGGTATCCACGGCCCGCCACCCGCGTGCCAGCGCACGCACTGGCGCGGCAAGCGGCGGTATCCATTGCGCCACCTTCGCGCCGTTGCCGGTCACGGACAGCATGTACTTCGACCATGAGCGCAGGCTCACCAGCTGCGCGATGGCCACTTCGTTGGCGACAATGGCCCGGTTCAGATACGCCTGATAGTTCAGGCTGCGCGCTTCCCACTGCGCAGCGCTGTAAGCCGCGGCGTCGGCCGCATTCACCAGACGCATCTTGTCGTTCACGAGCTGCCCGGCGCTGAATACCAGCGCGAACCCCGCGACGAGGCTGGCCATCAACGCCAGCAACAGGATGGAGGCCTGGCCTGAATGCGACCGACGCATGTCTTCAACGCGCCTGATCGAAGTTGTCGAGTTGCACGGCGCGCTGGGCCTGGGTGGTGGCGTCCGTCCCGCCGGTACTGGCCTCTGTGCGCGCCTGATCCGCCGCCTTGCCGGCCAAAGCCTGCGCGGTGACGGCCATCTGGCCACGCACTGTCTTGCCGAATGCCGTGTAGACACCGATGGCCGCGATGGCGACCAGCGCCACCACGATGATGTATTCGGTCATGCCCTGACCGCGTTGTTTGCCGATTCGCATTGCCGTCCCTCCGTTATTGATGCAGGAGGGATTCAACGCCGCGGCGCATTGAAGCGCAGCGCGCCAAACTGCGGCGTTACGATGGAAACGGACACGCAACCCGGGTAGGCCGGCCGTCAATCCAATTTCGCCAGCGATTCACGCGCATATCCGCCCGGGTTCTGGGGAATGCAGCACGGTCGTCTGCCGCCGTTATCGCGTGCGGCAATAACTACAGCTACCATGCCCCTGGTGAATACACGGCGTTTGCGCATACTCCTTGCCGCGGCACTGGCCTCACTGATGCCTCTGGTTGTGCTTTCAGCCGAAAGCCCGGCCGATGACGCACCCGTCACCGACCGCATCATCATCAAGTGGCGCAACGCCAACCGCCAGTCGCTCATTGGCGACGACAAGGTGCAAAGGCTCGCGCAACGTGTCGGCCGCCGCCTCACTTCTGGTCGCGTGATAGGCGGTGGCATGTCCGTGGTGCGCTTCGACCGTCAGCGCTCCGGCGCCGATCTGCAATCCGCGCTGCAGGCACTTCGCAACGATCCGGATGTGGAACTGGCCGTCATCGACAAGCGCGTGAAGATCCAGGCCATGCCCAATGATTCGCTGTTCGCCACCGGCCAGTGGTACCTCAAATCCGTGCAGCCCGCGGCCATCCGCGCCGACGCGGCCTGGGATGTGACCAAGGGCGGCGCCTCCCCTGCCACCTC
>JACZDC010141157.1_pt1 | contig 11436 bp, 8 predicted proteins | sample 8641791 | NCBI WGS metagenome assembly JACZDC01 (sample SAMN15324613, study PRJNA640507) | soil metagenome | isolation source: intercropping peanut in the second line | place: China: Luxin town, Laibin City, Guangxi Province | collected 2019-07-25 | depth 10cm m
AGCATGTCGACCCATTTCTGGTTCGGCGGCACCCGCAAGCACAGGCTGAGGGTGTGCGCCGCGATCTGTCTTGCTTTGTTTTCGCCCGCCTTGCGCGCGCAGTCTGACGACGTGGAGGCGCTGCGCAAGGAAATCGCCGACCTCCGCAAGGAATACGGCGACCGTCTCGCCGACCTGGAGGCCCGCCTCGCCCGGCTCGAAGCGGGCGGCGAGGCCCAGACTTCCGCAACCCCTGAGACACCAGCCTCGTCCGAAGACGACGAGCTCGCCGCACTCCGCGCTTCCGCCGACGAGACCGCCGGCGGCGGCCCGACGACGCCCCCGACAGCGGCTCCGGACGTGGTTCCGCAATCCGCCGAAACCGCGCCCGCCATCGCCGAGGCCGGCAGCGAGCGCAACCTGAATCAGCTCAACCCCGAGATCTCCATGACCGGAGACATGGTCGGATTCGCTTCCAGCCAGAGCCGGGAGGACTTCGACGCCCGCGAGTTCGAGCTGAACGTCCAGTCCGCGCTCGATCCCTTCTCGGTCACCAAGTGGACCCTGTCCTTCTCGCCCGACGAGGGGGTGGACATCGAGGAGGGCTACGTCTCCTATGCCAACCTGCCCGGCGGGCTCCAGCTCACGGCCGGCAAGTTCCGCCAGAACTTCGGCGCCTTGAACCGCTGGCACCTCCACGCCCTGCCCCAGATCGACTACCCGCTCGCGCTCCAGACCTACTTCGGAGATGAAGGTCTGGCCCAGACCGGCGTCCGCGCGGAGTGGCTGCTGCCGCATCCCTGGGCCTCGGCCAACGAGCTGACCCTGGAGCTGACCGACGGCGAGAGCGACGCCTTCGGCGGTGAGTCCTTCGACCATCTCGTCGGCCTCGCCCACCTCAAGAACTACTGGGACATCGGCGACTCCGTCTATGCCGAGCTGGGCTTCTCCGGCATCGCGGGAGGGAACGGGACCGGCGGCGACAGCCGGGTCCTCGGCACCGACTTCACCTGGCACTGGCAGCCGCCGTCCCGCGCCAAGTACCGCGAGGTCACCTGGCGCACCGAGCTGCTGCGCTCGGACCGCGACGACGCGGCCGGCGTCAACCACCAGGCCTGGGGCGGCTACTCGTACATCGAGAGCCTGCTCGCCCAGAACCTCTACGCCGGGGTCCGCTACGACCGTGTTGAAAATCCTCTCGATCCCGGGCACGTCACCTGGGGCGTGTTTCCCAACCTCACCTGGTGGCAGAGCGAATACGTCCGCCTGCGCGGCGAGTACGGCTTCACCAAGGACGACCTGACCGGCGACAAGGAAAACCGGTTCAGCCTGCAGATCACCTGGGCCGCCGGCCCTCACAAGCACGAGATCTACTAGGAGCTCATCCCTATGCGACGCGCATTTTTCATCCTGACCCTTCTCCTCCTCGCCGGCAGTACCACCGCCGGTACTGCCTGGGCGGCGCCGGTCAAGGTCGTCACCACCCTTCCCGCCTACGCCTCGATCGCCTCGTTCCTCGGCGGCGACCGGGTGCAGGCCCAGTCCATCTCGCGCGGCGACGAGGACGCCCACTTCGTCAAGCCGAAGCCGTCCTACGCCCTGATGCTCAAGCAGGCCGACCTCTTCGTGACCACCGGCCTCGACCTGGAGCTCTGGGCGCCCGTCCTGGTCGACAAGTCGGGCAACTCGAAGATCCGCGAAGGCCAGCCGGGCTACGTCAACGCCAGCCAGGGCGTGCCCCTGGTGGACAAGCCGACGAACGCGAGCCGCGCCGCGGGCGACCTCCACATCTACGGCAACCCGCACATCCACACCAGCCCGCTCAACGCGAAGCTCATCGCCCGCAACATCGCCGCGGGCCTGAAGCGGGTCGATCCCCAGGGCGCCGCGGTCTATGACAAGAACCTCGCGGAGTTCGGCAGCCGCATCGACCGCGCCCTCTACGGCGACCAGCTCCCGCAGATCCTCGGCGCCGCCACGCTCGACAATCTGGCGATCCAGGGCAAGCTGATCCCCTTCCTTCAGTCCAAGGACTACAAGGGGAAAAAACTGATCGATTCCCTCGGCGGCTGGCTCGGCAAGGGCATGGTCTTCCGCGGCAAGGACGTGGTGACCTATCACCAGAACTGGGCCTACTTCACGCGGCTCTTCGGCATGAACATCGCCGGCGACGTCGAGCCCAAGCCGGGCATTCCGCCTTCGGCCAAGCACGTCCATGACCTGATCGAAGAGATGAAGGCCAAGAACGTGAAGGTCGTGATGGCGCCCAGCTACTACCCGCCGGACCAGTCCAAGGCGATCGCCGAGCGCACCGGCGCGCAGGCCGTGATCGTTCCGCTCGGCCCGTCCAGCACCGGTGCCGATGCCTACTTCAACCTCATCGACGGCTGGGTCAACCAGCTCGCCCAGGCGTACCGGGGCTAAAGAGAGGACGCGCGGATGCTCGAAATGCTCCAGTTCATGGCCGCTCCCTTCGCGGCCTGTCTCATCCTCGTGGGGATCCACGGCTACCTGGGTCTCCACGTCCTGCTGCGCCAGGTGATCTTCGTGGACCTGGCGCTGGCGCAGATCGCCGCCCTGGGCACGGTCGTGGCCTTCATCCTCGGCCACGAGCCCGGGAGCCCCGCGTCCTTCGCCTATTCGCTGGGAGCGGCGGTGCTCGGAGCGCTGGTCTTCAGCATCACGCGCAACCGCAACCACGACAGCAAGGTGCCGCAGGAGGCGGTCATCGGCATCACCTACGTGATCGCCTCCGCCACGGCCATCCTGGTCGCGGACCGCGCGCCCGAAGGCGCGGAGCACATCAAGGAGCTGCTCGCGGGCTCGATCCTCTGGGTCACCTGGGGGACGGTGATCAAGGACCTGATCATCTATGCCGCCGTGGGTCTCTTCCACTACCTTTTCCGGAAGCGGTTCATCACCATCACCGAGGACCCGGACCGGGCCTACGCGCAGGGCTGGAAGGTCTGGTTCTGGGACTTCCTCTTCTATCTCTCCTTCGGCGTGATCATCACGCTCTCCGTGGAGATCGCGGGCGTGCTGATGGTCTTCTCCTACCTGGTGGCGCCGGCGATCATCGCGCTCGGGAGCAGCAATCGCTGGGGTCCGCGCATCGCGATCGCCTGGGCGGTCGGCTTCCTGGCGAGCGCCGCGGGCCTGATCGCCTCCTACAAGGTGGACTTCCCGAGCGGTCCGGCGATCGTCTGCTCGCTGGGCCTCTTCCTGCTGCTCTTCGCGGCCTGGAAGCTCACGTTCCGGCCGAAACTCGCCGGATGACCTCGCCGGGCTCCCGCAGGGTGGTCCGGGCCTTGCGCTCGGCCACCAGGAGCGGGAGCGCCACGAGGAGCGGCGGGTCGAGATCGGTCAGCGGCCGCAGGCGCAGGTCCACCGGCTTCGGTGGACCGTCGCCTGCCCGCAGCGTCAGCGGGCCGCCGGCGGCCACCTGGCGCACGGCCCGGCTGGACAGAAGGAAGTCCACCGGATCGAACGTCACCGAGAAGCAGGCCGCGAACAGGTTATACCGGCCCGGTCCGGGAGCGTGCAGTTGGAACGGGCCGGGAGCGGTGAGCAGGGTACAGGCGAGCGGCCTCTGTTGCGGGATCGGGTGGTTGAACAGCCCCAGGAAGATCGGTCCCGTGGGCGGCTCGCCGGCCGCCAGCGTGCCGGAGATCGGGATCGAGCCGGCCTTGGATCGACCGGAGGACAGCCGCTCCGGCTCCAGCGAATCGAGGCGGAAGCCGGAGCCGAGGCGGCGCAGGCGGGCCGGCGAGAGGCCGACGAGTTGGGTGAAGCGCGTGGTGAACGTGCCGAGACTGCTGTAGCCCACGTCGAAGCAGATGTCGGTGACGCTCCTCTCGGTGGTGAGGAGGAGGCGCTTGGCCTCCTCCAGCCGCAGCGCGCTCAGGAAGAGCGCCGGAGTGACTCCGGTGAATCGTCGGAAGGTACGGAGGAAATGGAACGGGCTCACCCCAGTCTCTGCCGCCATCTCCTCGATCGCGACCTCTTCGCCCAGATGCTCGTGCATCCACCGGATGACCTGCTCGACAGCGATCCTTGAATCCACGCGCACCTCCTGCATAGAGAGCACCGCTAACAAAGAAGGTGCGCCCGAACTACTTTTGCGAGCCCTGAATTACGGCTGCGGGCAGTGATACTCCTCGCCCTCGTCTCCAACGACTCGATGGCAGTAAACCAGTTGCGTCTCAGCCCCCTTGCTTCGCCCGGGCCTACTGGAAGCCCCCGCGGCGAAATTCGACGAGGTGCCGGGCAGGAAGGTGTCGGGCACCCGATCGTTGTCCGTGTCCACCTGGACGAAGCCGGCCCGCCGGACTCCCTGCTTCGGAGCAAAATGATCGGCCCAGGGAATTCCCTGATTCGCCGGGAAGCGCACGTTCCGGACCATCTCCAGAATCTCGGTGGAGCCCCCCAGGACCGGCGTAAAGACGAGTTTGCCGTTGACCGCAATCGGCGCGAAGAACCGACCGCCGTTCTCAAACTCGCGCACGATCCGCATGTTGGTGATTGGCTGCTCGCCGTTGAGCCGAACCTCGACGTTATAGGCGCCGCACGCGGTCTGGATCGGCTCGACGCTCACGAAGTGGAGAGCACGCAACTGGATACGGGTCCTCGCCACGCCGTTCTTGTCGAACACGGCATCGTCCAGGCGCTGGACGATCGTATCCGTCTTGCCCAAGGCTCCCGGCTCGCCCGTGGCGACAGGGACCCCCTTGAAGACGATCAATCCGGCAAAGGGAGAGGACTTGAAGCAGAAGAAGCCAGCCGGGATCGGAGATCTCGCAAAGTTGATGAACGTTGAACCATCTCCGGGGGTACGCCAGGGGTCGATTCCGCTCTGGACGACCCGGTCAGCGGCGAACATCGGCAGCGCGACGAGGAGCAAGACGGCCAAGAGTCCAAAACGGCTGCGCATTCAGACCTCCCTTTAGAAAAAGAGCGAATTCGCTCTTCTGTCTACCCTAGCCCTAACTGGATCGCCCCGCTTCTTCTAGATTGCTGCTTTACAAGAAGACCGGTCTGCCCTATAAGCCGGACAGAGGCACCATGACCGATCTCCCTCTGCGCCGACCCTGGCTGGTGATCGCGGTCTTCGCCCTGGCGACGCTCGCCGCGTTGCCCGGGTTGATGCGCCTGGAGTTGCGGACGGACGGCCATGCGCTCGTCCCTGCCGACGACCCGGCGGTGGTGTTCGACGCCGAGGTGCGCGAGCGCTTCCATCTGCGCGATCCCCTGGTCGTCCTCATCGAAAGCTCCCATCCGGACGGCGTGCTCAACCCGCGGACGCTCCGCTCGGTGAGCGAGATCAGCCGGATCCTGGCGCGCCTGCCGGGCGTCGGACCGGAGGACGTCGTCAGCCTCGCGACCGAGCACCGGCACCGGGTCTATCCGGGTACTCTCAACTTCCGGCCCTTCCTCGATCCGCAGCCGGACACGCCGGAGCTTCTGAAGCTCCTCGACGACGACCTGCGCATCGCCCGCATTCTCGACGGCACGCTGATCTCGGCGGACCGCAAGGCCGTGACCGTGCTCGTCGGGGTGCCGCATCTCGATCCGGCTCACCCCTACGACCGCGTGGACCTCTACCGCCGGGTCGAGGCCGCCGTGCGGCCGTTCGCGAACGACACCGATCGCATCGACGTGGTCGGCGCCCCCGCGGCCGAGTCGCTGCTCGGCACACACATCCTCGAAGACCTCCGCCTGCTGCTCCCGCTCTCGCTCGCGGTCATCGGCTTCGTGGTCTGGCTCGGGACGCGCCGGATGGCGGGGCTTGGGATCGCCGGTCTCAAGATCGTCCTCTGCCTCGTCTGGACCTTCGGCCTGATGGGCTGGGTCGGCTCGCCGGTCTATCTCACGACCGCCGTGCTGCCCGTGATCCTGGTCACCGTCGGCCTCGCGTCCGAGATCCACATCCTCTGGCACTACCAGCGGGACCTGACGCGGGCCCTGGCGTCCGGCCGCTCCCAGCTCGATGCGCTCCACGAGACGTTCGGCGCGCTCTGGCGGCCGGTCTTTTTCAGCGCCGCCACCACGGCGTTCGGCTTCTTCTCCTTCATGCTCTCGCCGCTCGCCCCGGTGCGCGCTTTCGGACTCTTCTCCGGGCTCGGCGTCCTCCTCTGCATGTTCGCGTCGCTGACCCTGGTTCCGGCCCTGCTCCGGCTGGTGCCGGCCACGCGCATCACTACTCCGCGCGGCAAGGCTCCGGCGAGCGGCCTCCGACTGCGGCGTCTCGCCACTCCGCTCCTGGCAAGGCCGGCGTGGACCCTGGCCGCGCTCGCGCTCGTGACCGTCGCACTCGGCATGGGAGCGACGCGCCTGTACATTCAGGACAGTTGGATCGACGGATTTTCTCCCGACAGTCCCTTCCGGCGCGCCACGGACCGGGTCAACGAGCGCCTGTATGGAACCCACATCCTGCTCGCCCACGTACGGTTCGATCCACCGCGGGCGCTCCTCGACCCGGAGCGGCTCCAGGCGCTCGGCCGCTTCGAAGCGGAGATCCGCAGCCAGCCGGGCGTCGGCGGCGTGCTCGGACCGTACGGCCAGCTCACGGCCGTCCACGCGCTGTGGATGGGCGGTGACGAGAGCGCCCGCGTCATCCCCGAGAGCCCGCGGCGGGTCGAGCAGCTCCTCGAAAAATTCGACCAGGGGCGGAGCGTCCGGCGCCGGCAGGAGGTGATCGCGGACGATCTGCAGCGCACGGTGGTCACCATCTTCCTCAAGGACGCCAACTTCCGCGACACCGAGCGGCTCATGCGGTCGGTCCGCAAGTCGGCGGCGCGCCAGCTCGGCCCCTGGGGCGGCCACCTCGACTTCGCCGGCGACGTCGCGGTCAGCCAGGCGATGATCCCGGCCATTGTGAAGACCCAGGTGTCATCCGTGCTCGGTTCGCTGCTCGGCTGCCTGACCGCCCTGTTCCTCCTCCACCGCTCGCTCCGGCTGGGCCTCATCGCCGTGCTGCCGACCGCGCTGTCCACCCTGTGGGTGTTCGGGCTCATGGGCTGGATCGGGATCCCGCTCGGCGTCGCTACCTCGATGTTCTGCGCGATCACGATCGGCATCGGCGACGACTACGCCATCCACTTCCTCGACCGGTACCGGGCCGCACAGAAAGCGGGAGACGAGCGCCCGGTCCTTCAAGCCATCGAGGAGGCCGGGCCAGCGATCGTCCATGACACCCTGGCAATCGCTCTCGGCTTCGGTCTGCTCGGCGTCTCGCTGGTGCCGGCGAACGCGCGGCTGGGTATTCTCGTGGCCTTGACCCTGCTGGCCGGCTGCCTGCTGACCCTCGCCGGCATGGGCTCGCTCCTCGAAATGCGGTCCCGCAAGGCCACGCCGGCGCTCAGCTCGCCGGACCTCACCACCGGGATCTAAATACATATGCTAAGCTAAGATTAGTGGAGAATGCCGCAATAGACCGCCTGCGGCGGTCTCGGCCCTCCGGAAGCTACTTCCGCGAAGGAGGCTGTCATGAAGCAGGCCGTCACCGCTCTTCTCGGCGTCTGTTGTCTCCTCGTTGTCTTCGCCACTCCGTCCCACGCAGCCAACCTGCAAAGCACTTTCCCCTGGATGTCGAATGCATCGTTACCGGGCGCATGCACTGCTGTGCAGGCTCCTCAAGGTAAGTCCTCGCTCATCTTCGCTGCCTCCTGTTCGCTTCAGGTTGAATGTGCCGACAGTTCCGTTATCTCCTGTGGAGGTGCTTCCACCTGCAATACCTCGCCGGATGGACGATGCGTGATCTGCGATGGCGTCACCGCAGGATGTTGCCCCCAGACATGCTGCGAGGTGTGCGAGAACAGCTTAAGCAACTGCCTGGACAATTGCGATTTAAAGTGCAATCTATGCTGGAACGGATACAACCACTGCGTGAACAACTGCACGGGAGGTTGTTAGCTCACACGTTGTATCCTGAGGCTCATGATCCTCCGTCGGCGCTGGCATCGCGTGGCGTTCTGCGCCGCCGGCGCCTACAACATCCTCTGGGGCCTGTACGCGGCCGTCGATCCACAGTGGCTGTTCCGGTTCGCGGGGATGCCGCCGCTCAACCATCCCCAGATCTTCGCCTGCCTGGGCATGGTCGTGGGCCTCTACGGCCTCCTCTATCTGGAGGTCGCCCGCGTTCCCGAGAAGGGATGGCTCCTCGCCGCGGTCGGCCTGCTGGGAAAGATCCTGGGGCCGATCGGCCTCGCCGTGCTCATCCTGCAAGGACAGTGGCCGCCGGCCACGATCGTGCTCTGCCTGACGAACGATCTCATCTGGTGGATTCCCTTCAGCCTCTACCTGAAGGACTCCTGGCCGTTCTTCCGCAGCGACTTCCGTGCCTGAACGGCCAGACGCCCGCCGGAAATCCACGCTTTTCCGCTGAGACAATCAAGCAATTCTCAGCAAGATCCACCCGCGCAGGCCGATATCATCGGTGATTCTCAGCAAGAAGTACCTATTTCTCAGCAAGTCGCAGCATACTCTCAGCAAATCATCGATATTTCTCAGCAAAACATCTGTGATCCTCAGCAAGTCACGAGCTTGTCTCAGCGAATCGGTCCCGAGTCTCAGCAGGTTACAAGAGTTTCGCTGAGAAACAGCTGTGCTCCGCTGAGAACTGCGGATCTTCTCAACAAACCGCCAACGGCCTAAAGCCGGATCCCGACAAGCAGACCGATCGGCAGCAAGGCAATCACCGGACAGGCCAGGAGCACCCACCTTCGAACGCGGCCCGGCAGCCGGCTCGCGTTCAGGCCGAAGGGCAGCAACAGCAAGGCGGCCGCGGGGTAGTAGAACGCCAGCGCCGCCACGACCGCCATTCCGCCGGCATCCGGGGAGAGGCCTTTATAGGTGGCGCCGCTGATCATGAAGGCCAAGGTCGCAATCACTCCCACCAGCCCGATCAACGCCACGAGCGCGGAGAGGGCGATCTCCAGGTTGCGGAGGCCGCGGGCTCCGGGCCGGAAGCGCCGGACCACGGCGGTCAGGGACAGCGCGAGCACCAGGGACGCGAGAACGGTCAGGAGGAGCCAGTAGGGCTCCGGATTTCGCAGCAGGGAGAAGAGCGAGCTGACGAACAGGAATCCGGCCACTCCTTCGGCCAGTCCGTGCACGAGCAGTTCCAGACGGGTGAGCCTCGGCATGATGGCCCGGCCTCTACTCGGCCGGCTGAGAGTGCCGCGATTGCGGCAACGACACGAGCCACTTGAAAAAATCGATCATGACCTGGTCCTTGCGTCCCAGGCCCGCCGGATTGTAGCGGACGCTCCGCAGGCTGCGCGCTTCGTCCGCGACGAATTCATGGGTGAGCGATCGGCGGACCAGGAGGCTCAACGGCTGCAAGGTCCAGCGCAGCAAGGCAAGGCGGCTCCGGCGGACAAAGACGATCCCTTCGCACAGCGTGCGCCCGTCGTCCAGCGGCTGCGTGGCGATGAAGAAGCGGCTGTGCGCCCGGGGGAAGTCCGCCGTCATCACCATGAAAGGGCCGCCCCAACTGGTGATCGACACCTCGACCGTGCGGCCGACGCTCCCGCGCAGCAGGCGGTCGGACCAGGAACGGCCGACGATGCTCGCCCGGTATCGGTTGCGCCGGGCGAACGGATGAGGGAGGTCGATCTCGCAAGGAGCCAGCAGCTTCCGGCCGTGGACGCAGAGGAAGTGCTGCATGTCGAAACCGTTCGCCGCGTTCATGTACCAGGCGCAGTCGGACACGTAGCGGAACGGCTTGCCCGCGATGAAATCACCGGGATCGTCGCCGAAGAAGAACGGCAGGGGAAACGACGGCTCGGCGCCGTTGAAGAAAAACACAGATCCGTGGCGCTCTTCGGCGGGATACGTCTGCAGGCGCGGCGCAGGGCCGTCGGCGGAATCCGGGCCCGCGACGCAGACACCGTCGCGTCCGAAGCGCCAATGATGAAAGGGACACTGGATCGTCTCCCCTTTCACGGCCCCATGACCGAGGTCGGCGCCCAGGTGCGCGCAATGGGCGTCCATCACCGCGACCTGGCCGCTCGCGGTGCGAAACGCCACCCGTTGCCGCCCGGCGATGCGCTTGGAAACGGGGCCTCGGCGAAGCTCCTCCACGGGACCGAACAGGTACCACGAAGCCGGACAGGCAGGGAACTCCTCCGCTGCCGGAATGCCGGTATCGGTAGCGGGAGTCGCTCCGTGGATCGAGACGTCTTCGACCATCGGTTGCCGGGCATTCTACACGCCGAGCGCCTGGCAGCCGTATACTTCATCAGTTCCTATGGACATCCGGACACTGCTCTTCGCCAACGCCGTGGTGTTCGCGGTCCTCGCGATCACCATGATCCTCGTCTGGCGGAGCAACCGGCGCTTCCCGGGTCTCGCCCATCTCGCCCGGGTGCACGTCACCACGATGGCCGGGACGGCCATCATCGGGATTCCGCCCGGACCGATCCCGGCGCACGTGTCCATGTTTGTCGGCAACGCGCTTGTGGTCCTCAGCATCGCCTGGCTCCTCGACGGTGTCCGCGGGCTCTTCGCCTTGCCGCGCGACCGGACGACACAGCTCACGATCCTGTTGTGGGGCGCCTTCCTGCTCTTCTTCCTCTTTGTCCAACCCAGCCTCCGGGCACGCCTTCTCACCACGAACCTGACGGTACTCGCGCTACTTCTGCAGGGCATCTGGGCCGCTCTTCCCGGCCTCCGGAAGCCGGAGGAGAGGGCGCCGTCCGGGCTCCTGGCCGGGTCTCTCGGACTGTTGTCGCTGCTCTTCGCCGCGCGCATCCTTTCCGTGGCCTTCGCGCCGCAGGTCACCCCGATCGCGTCGGACGCGATCACGATCATTCTGATGACCGGCAGCCTGCTCGCCGGCCTGGGGTGGAGCCTCGGCGTCATGCTGCTCGTCTACGCGCGGCTGAACCGCGAGGCGAATGAGGCGATGCGCAGCGAGGCCGATCTGCGTTTGCAGGCGCTCATCACCCGCAGCATGAACGGCGGGGTCTGCATGGTGCGGGAGAGCGACGGCACGATCGCCTTTGCCAACCCGAGGTTCGAGTGGATCTTCGGCTATGAGCCGGGCGAGCTCAGAGACAAACCGGTCCAGATCCTCAACGCCGGCACCCCCGAGGAAGCCCTCACGGTGCACCGGAAGATCGTCCGCGACCTGCTCGAGAAGGGGGTCTCGACCTACGAGGTCCAGAACCTCCGGAAGGACGGCACGGCCTTCTGGTGCCGCGCCACCGCCGTGCGCTTCGATCATCCCGAGCATGGCCCGGTGTTCGTCGCCGTCCAGGAGGACATCACCGAGCACAAGCGGATGGAAAACATCAAGGATGATTTCGTCTCGGTGGTGAGCCACGAGCTCCGGACGCCGCTCACCTCGATCCGCGGCGCGCTCGGACTGCTCGCGGGCGGTGCCGCGGGGGAGCTGCCGGAAAAGGCGCGTCCCCTCGTCGAAATCTCGATGAACAACTGCGAGCGCCTGGTGCG
>JACZDC010104754.1_pt1 | contig 11425 bp, 9 predicted proteins | sample 8641791 | NCBI WGS metagenome assembly JACZDC01 (sample SAMN15324613, study PRJNA640507) | soil metagenome | isolation source: intercropping peanut in the second line | place: China: Luxin town, Laibin City, Guangxi Province | collected 2019-07-25 | depth 10cm m
ATCCTCCAGGTGGACAGCCCCACGGGCGGCCACGGCTCCGAGGAGGTCTTCCTTCTGGCGGAGACCGCTGGTGAATACCGGATCGCGATCGAGGGTGGCGGCCCGTACCGTGCTCGGGTCGCGGCGCTGCGGCTGGCCTCAGGTGCCGACCGCAGGAACGCGGTTGCGGAGAGGGTCTATCACCATGCCCGTGTAATGGCGAAGTCGGGCCACGACCGCAAGCGGCTGGAGTCCATGTTCCTCTCCGCCGCCGGCACCTGGGCCGTCCTCGGTCTCTTGCAGAGGGAGGCGGACGCCTGGGATCGCATCGGGCGGCTTCGCTCGGGCGCAGCGGACTGGAGCGGTGCGCGGGACGCCTGGCGCCGTGCCCGGAATCTCTATCGCAGGGCCGGAGCGCGGCGGTTCGAGGCGGTCACTCTCGACAAGCTGGGCAACCTCCTCTGGGAATCCGGCAACCTGGAGGAAGCCCGCCGGTCCTGGGCGGAATCGGTCCCGATCTGGCACGGCCTGAAGGATCCGGACAACGAGGTCGCGAGCGCCAACCGGGTCTGCCAGATGATCCACCTGCGCGGCTATGCCAGGGAGGCCCTGGATTGCTATGAGCGCTCTCTACGGAGCTTCCGGCAGCCTGAAATGCAGGCCATCGTGCGGATCGATCAGGGCACGCTCTACACCTCCCTTGGAGAGCTGACCCATGCCCTGGACGCCTACGGCCAGGCGCTGCCGCTGCTCCGCGAGCCAAAGGACCGCAAGATCCTGTCCGCGGCCCTCAATCAACTCGGCGCCGCCTATCTCAAGATGGGCGCCGCGCACCGCGCTCTGGCCCGTTTCGAGGCCGCCCTGAGCGCAGCGCGGGAGAGCCACGACCTCCAGGCCGAAGCCGTGGCCCTGAACGGCATGGGCCTCGCCTGGCAGAAGGCCGGCCGGCTCGACGACGCCTCCCTGCCGTTCCGCCGCGCCCTGGCCCTGTTCGAAGCTCAGGGAGACGTTGCGGGGCAGGGCACGATATGGAGCAACCTGGGCTGGCTCCGGCTGGCCCAGCGCGAGACCCGTCCGGCTTTGGACGCTTTCCAGAAGGCTTTGGAGCTGTCCGCCGCCTCGGGCAACCGGCTGGCCCGGGCCGCGGCCTTCTCCGGCATGGCCCGGGTCGAGCGCCGGCGGGGCAACCGGATCGCCGCTCGCGACCTCGTCGAGCGCGCCCTGCGCGTGGCCGAATCCGTGCGCTCCGACGCCGGCGGAGCCGGCCCTCCGATGCCGACTCAGGGGGGCCTCCTCGTCGACCTGATCAAGGCTTCCTATCTCGCTTCCCGGCAGGAGGACCACGAATTTCTGATCGATCTCCTGGTCGAGAGCGGCCGCGACGACGAGGCCCTGGAGGCGAGCGAGCGTTCCCGGGCGCGCAGCCTCCTCGACAACCTGACCAACGGCCGGCCCCAGGCCGCGCTCTCCCTGCCGGAGATCCGAGCGCTGCTCGATCGGGACACCGTCCTCCTGGAGTACGCGCCGGGTGACGAGCGCAGCCATCTCTGGTGGGTCGCGCGGGACGGCTACGGTCGCGTCGACCTGCCCGGGCGGAGCGTTCTCGAACCGGCCGTTCGCCGGGTGCACGAGACCTCGAAGGTGAGACCGGTGCCGGGCCTGGCGGGACCCGGCCGCTGGGCGGCCGAGCTCTCCCGCATCCTCCTCGCACCCATCGCCTCCCGCATCCAGGGCAAGCAACTGCTCGTCGTCGCACCGGACATCCTGCATTCCGTTCCGTTCGAGGCGCTGCCCGATCCCTCGTTCCCTGCGGATCCCCTGATCGTCCGCCACCTCGTCAACCGGCTCCCGTCGGCGTCAGTCCTGAAAAAGCTGCGGGAGCGGAAAGCCGCGAGGAAACCGCCCGCGGGCCTGCTGTCGGCTCTGGGCGATCCGGTGTCCGGCGATGCGGACGAGCGGCTGCCGGCCGGCACCCATGGATATGGAGATGCCGAAGGGCGGCTGCCCAGGCTCCCGGATGCCGGTCGAGAGGTCGGAGGCATCCTGAAGCTGGCCCGGAGCTGCCACCCGGGGAGGAAGATCCTGGGCGCCACGGGCTTCGGAGCGACCCGCGACCTGGCATTGCGGGGAGCGCTGGGGGATTCCTCGCTCGTCCACCTAGCCGCGCACGGGCTCGTCGACCCGGAACGCCCGGAGCGTTCGGCGCTTCTGCTCTCCCGGTTCGACAGCCGGGGCCGGCGCCGGGAGGGGAGGTTGACCGCCGAGGACGTGCGCAGGCTCGACATACCGGCCGACCTTGTCGTCCTGAGCGCCTGCCAGACGGCGCTCGGGCGGGATCTGAGAGGAGAGGGACCGATGGGGTTGACGCACGCCTTCCTCTCGGCCGGAGCGTCGGGAGTGGTGGTGAGTCTGTGGAATGTGGACGACCGGGTCACGGCCGTGCTCATGGAGCATTTCTATCGAGGGCTCCTGGTGGACGGCCTGCCACCGGCCGGAGCCTTGCGGCAGGCCCAACTCGCGCTCCGGCGGGACCGGCGCTGGAGCGCGCCCTACTACTGGGCCGGCTTCGTATTGGAGGGCGACGGCCTCAACAAAACTCCGTTCGGGGGGTCTCCCTGACGCAGAGATCCGCGGGGGGAGCCGACCGGTTCCCGATCGGCGCCCCGGCTCCGCGGTCCGTTCCTGGGAGGAGGACGCCATGAGCCGAAGCCCGTCGAAGAAGCCCGTGAAACCCCCCGAGGGCCCGCCGCCGCGCAAGGGCCGGCGCCGCGAGCCCGAAGAGAACGTCAAGGTGAGCCCGATCGATCCACCCGCGGTTGGAGGCGGCGGCGTTCAACGCGGAGAGCGCGGTACGGGGCCCAGGAAGAAGTGAGACGCCTCCGGACCCTCCTCCTGCTTCTCGTGGCCACGCTCGCCGGTTGTGGCGGGGTCCGGCCGCGGTCCGACTGGTCCTTCGACGAGATCCAGAGGAGGGTATCGGGCCGTTCGGCGGAGGAGGTGGAAAAGCTGCTGGGCGAGCCCGACGTCCGGCAGCCCGTCCTGCTTGGGGACGAGCGCTGGGTCTGGTGGAACTACACCTACCTCGACGGCGCCGACTATCCCCCGGAAGAACGCGGCCGGGTAGTCCACCTGGAGATCCTCTTCGAGCGTCCGGACTCCGAGCCCGGCTCGCGCGCCGCCTGGAAGATCAGCGGCCCGCTGGGCGTGAGCTATATGCCGGCGGAGCGGTCAGAAGCAAAGCACGGTCGTTGAGGGGCCTGCCCCCTTGGGCAGACCCCTCCCGACCTTTCCGCTGCCGACCTTCTCTGCGGCAACGGTACTTCGATTCAGTTTTCAAAGAGCCGAACATCAACAACACAACGCCTGCTTGTATACGGGCCACCCGGCCTCTGCGTCGCCCCCAACCGCCCTGGAAGGCCGGATGACCTTACCTGTCATGAGTTACTTCTGTCTTGCCGCGGACCAGACTTGTTGACGGGATGATCCGCTTGTTCCAGCGAAAACAAAGTTGTTTGCCGCCGCAGATCCCTGTCCGCCGTCACCGAACCTTGAATTGCCGTAGATAACCTTACAAAACGGCAATTCAACCTTGTTTTTCCTCAGACAACCTTGTTCCGTCCTGAATAACCCTGCGGCGCCATAAAACAGGATTGGTTTACCGTGGATAACCTCGATTCGCCGCCAACAACCTTGCGGCGCCCTGGATAAGCTTGCGTCGCCGTGGATAACGTTACGGCGTCTCCAGCAACCTTACGTCGTCGTGGATAACGTTACGCCGCCGTTAACAACCTTACGCTGTCGCGTGAGGGTCTATCGAGCGTCCTTCTTCGCCTTCTTTCCGCCTCTCCAGGCCCGATTTTCTCGCAGACGCCGACTCAGAACGGGTGGTTTTGGAAATTAATTCCCAATCTTGACGGAGGAGGGAATATCCCCGAGAGGATCTACGTAGTATACGCACGTGTTGAATCGGACGGGCCGTGAAAAACCGATCCGAAACGTTCATTGACAACTGAATAGGGACGGTGGCTGCCGAGTCCAAGGCCGCCGCCGTCCCGACCCGAGGACCCACCGGCGGTCGGGAGGCGGCGGGTCCCTGCCGAAGGTGTATCGAGCCGGAAGGCTCCGGTCCGCCCCGGTGTGTGTCTCCTTGAGACCTCGCCGGGCCTCCCGACGATTTCACGCCTGGCGAACTGCTTCCCACGCCCCTGGAAGGGGCTCGGGGGACGGGTATCGATGCCGCCCGGCCACGGGTTGAAACCCATGTCTACGCGCCGGCGCCCCCAGGGGGGCGCGGTAATGAGGTGCCGACGTTCAGGACGTCCGGTCTGCCGAACCGGGGCAGCCGCTGCTGAACGGTGCCGGCGTGGGCTCGACCTCTGAGCGCCCCATGGGGGCGCGGGCACGTAGCCACGGGTTTTCAACCCGTGGCGGGCTTCAACCCATGGCGGGCTCGGGGCAACCCATTTATGAGCCCCTTCAGGGGCATGGGCAATGGCGAAGGCTGAACCAGACCAGGTTCACCGCTGACGGCAGGTCGTGTGTCTCGCCTCGAAGATTCTAGCCCAGATCTCCGGATTTCGATATCCTTGGACCGAGTCGTCCGACATGGTCCGCCGCCACGGAACGGGGCGGAAGGCATCGGTCAAGGAGATCCCATGGCCAGGACCTATACGAAGCTCGTCTATCACATCGTGTTCAGTACGAAGGAACGGGTTCCGCTGATTACCGAGGACATCCGGGAGCGGCTTTACGAGTATCTCGGCGGCGTGATCCGCGGAGAAAAAGGGAGCCTCCTGGAAATCGGAGGGGTGGCGGATCATGTTCACCTGCTTGCCCGGTTCGGGCCCGCAGTCGCCGTCTCGGACATGGTCCAGAGGATCAAAGGCAACTCCTCCCATTGGCTGAACCAGCGGCCGGAAAGCTGGTTCGCCTGGCAAAACGGGTACGGCGCCTTCACTGTCAGCGAGTCTCAGATCGTCGCGGTTCGAAAATACATACAAAGCCAGGAGGAGCATCACAGGCGGTGGTCTTTTACGGAAGAGCTCGGCTCCCTGCTACGCAAACATGGGATCGAATTCGACGAGGAGGACCTTCTCGACTAGGCCGCGAATGTAGCGGCGCCAATGGCATATCCGCCCGCGCCCACGCCCCTGAAGGGGCTCGGGAGGACGGGGTATCGATACCGCCGGCCACGGGTTGAAACCCGTGGCTACGCGCCGGCGCCCGCAGGGGGCGCTGGAAGAAGGAGTGCCGGAGCGCTCCAGGTCCTCACGTCAACCGCTGCAGGCGCCTCAGGTACTGGCCCGGAGTGCCGACGTTCAGGAAGTCGGGGCCGTCGAACTGGAACGGCCGGGTCTGGACGGTGCCGGTATAGGCCCGCATCACATCGGAAAAGACGGTCAGGAGGAGGTTGCCGCCCTGGTGAGGAGTCTTGTCGTCGAGCTCGACGTTGTAGGTCCCGAAGTAGGCATAAGGGTTGGCCGTGGCGAAGGTGGCGATCAGCAGATCGTACGGCACGGTCCACGGCGCGGTGGGGTTCAGCCAACCGGGCTGGGGATTTCCCGAGAACGGGTCGGCCGGGATGGCCAGAGCAGGGTTCTGGGAAATCATCAGGCTGAAATGGCCGCTGGAGTCGAAGACCCAGTAGCCTGCCGACGGATTGCCCCAGGGGTAGGTCTTCTTGGTCGGATCGCTCGGATCGTCGCCGATATCCCAGGCTTCGACCATGGACCACGTGCCCACGACGGACGGAGTTGGATTGTTCATGGATCTCTCTTGTGAAAAAACGCCCTTTCACGCTCGGGCGCGAATCTGCTGCCTCTCCCAATCCTGCCTGTGCTGTTGAGCCTCTTCGATCGACCGGAACTTACGGACGCCGGGCTCGAACTTCCAGGGGTGGAGCGCATATGCCAACTCCGTCAGCTCGCAAGCGATCCGGAGGTTCTCCGGGTCCAACCGGGGGAGGGGACGGACTCCCGGCATATCGTTCACAGATCGATATTTGCGAACAGGCATCAGTCTTCGTCCTTCAGATTGAAGGCCTCCCGTATCCGGGCGGCATCGGCACGGTCCTGAAGCCGAACCGTATCCTTCTTCATACGATACAACATCCGGGGACTGGCAACCTGTACGGAGAGGTTTCCCAAGTAAATCCTGTCGCAGCCGGCGGCTAGATCCTGCCAGGTGAAGGCTTCACCAAGCCGGGTGAGGATGTCCATCGAGTAGTGGCCGTGGGGAGGGACATACTCCACGGCTGGATAGTCCCCGGCGAGCTCCGCGGAATCGATCTGATCGACGTTTGGATCGTTGAAGAGCGCGCGGAGCGCCCGCTTCATGGCCTCCAGATTCTCAATGTCCGGGGCCACGAAGATGTCGAGGTCGTGGGTGGCGCGTGGGAGACCCTGAGCCGCCATGGCCATGGAGCCGACGACCACGAACTCGACATCTTCCCGGGTGAGTGCCTCGAGGATCGCTTTAGCCTCGTCCAGCGTCATGCCCCTAAGGATATCAGGTCCAGGCGTGTCCCAACCACTGAGGTTCCGCTTCGGGCTGGATCTCCAGCTAACCATCTCCCGCGGGATCGGGTCTCACCACCTGGAGGCCGACGCCGACATATCCAGGCGATAGAGTTGCATGGCTAAGTCGAGGACTGCGTGCCGCTTAAAGGCTGCCTGCCATTCAACTCCAGCAGCCACTAGGCAGTTCTTGATGCCAAATGATCAGGGTGCTTCGAATATATTAATCAAAGTGTCCAGAGAATAAACCGGAGAAGTTGGTTATGTCGGACAGGTTATCGCTACTCCAAAAGCTAACTCTTGGTAATTCCGTCGCGGAGTTTGACCAAGACTTGGATCGCTATTTTCTGGAAACTAATACTTTCCGCCTTCTGGTTGAAGGCAAGATTGATATCATAGCCGGTGATAAAGGATCAGGCAAAACTGCTATATATCGCTACGTAAGCGACAACTATTCAAATCTGCCCGCTCTGGCAGGTGTCACGATACTGCCCGGCGTCAATCCGTCCGGTAATCCTGTATTCCAGAGGCTTGCTCAGGCAGGTTCCTTTACTGAGGGGCAGTACGTAACCGTCTGGAAGGCCTATATTCTATCCCTTGTAGGGAACTGGATTCTTCAGATCTATGAGGGTTCGTATTCAGATGCGGCCAGAAAGCTCGACGATGTGTTGAGGAAAACTGGCCTTCGAGCGCCTGACGAGACAGCTTCCTCGGCATTTACGCGAATCGCAAGTTGGGCTAAACGTCTGCTCAATCCAAAAACCCTAGGAGTCGAGGTTAAGTTTGACCAAACGGGTATCCCTGTGATGACGCCGCTGGCGCAATATACTGGCGAACCCGAGGAAGAACCAGAAAATCATGTAAGCCATGAGGAAGCGTTAGGCCTGCTGGATACAATTTTGGCAGACGTCGATGCAAATGTCTGGTTGGTACTGGATAGGCTAGATGAAGCCTTTCTTGGCTATCCAGACATCGAGACTCCGGCTCTGAGAGCTTTGCTCAGGACTTACTTGGATTTACTGTCGTGCAGTCACATCCGGATGAAGATTTTCGTGAGGCGCGATCTCTTTGCGAAGATTTTAAAGGGAGGATTTGTAAATCTGACGCATGTTAATGCCCGAAAGGCAGAGATTATCTGGGACGAAGAGGATCTGTTTGCCCTTATCTGCCGTCGAATCAGAGGGAATGAGGAATTTGTTAGAATGGCTGCGGAAAACGGTTTGTCTAGCACAAAGGATCAAGATCTCTTCGCCACTCTCTTGCCGAGCCACTTGGACCTTGGTCAGAGGCGGCAAGCTACATGGAACTGGATGCTTTCGCGAACGAGAGACGGAAACAACTCTATACAACCAAGAAACTTGATTGATCTCATCAGATTTGCCCAGGATGAACAGAGCCGTCGCGAGCAATTTACAATTTACCATAAGGTGTTCCCATTGCTTGGGCCTGAGGCAGTTAGACGTGCGTTCACGAGATTGAGTAAGCAGAGGGTTGATGACACAATTTTGGCTGAGGCCAGTCAAGAAGTCGCCGTTTGCATTGAGGGCTTGCGAGATGGCAAGTCAGAGCACAATGACGAATCGCTTGCAAAGGCATTTGGAGTGGATACGATTCATATTAAGGCCTTTGTGCGCGTGCTTGTAGAGCTGGGTTTCCTCGAGCAGGTCGATGGGTGCTACAGAGTGCCCATGTTGTACCGAGAGGGGCTCAATATCACACAAGGAAAGGCGTTCAAGGTGACCAGGTCAGCACCCGACACAGGCGCCTCAGCGGAGGGGCGCCGCCGGTGAGCTTTCAACTGTTGCCATGGTCCGTAGAAGAGGTGGATCTAGCAGACCGAGCCCGCCTGCCGGTCAGGGCCTCCTACACAACTCCCACCCAGCCGTGTCTCACCCTGCGACCACCATGGGAGGCCGCGCCATGCAGAACCGCAGAGCCTTGATCATCGGCATCGACAAGTACCCGAACCTCTCCGAGCGGGCACAGCTCGACGGCTGCGCCCGCGATGCTCGCCAGATCGCCGAATTGCTCGAGACGCGCTTCGGCTTTCCGGCCGATCAGATCCGGCGGCTGATCGATGAAGAGGCCACGCAGGCCGGCATCCTGGACGCCCTGAAGACGCTGGCTTCCGAGGTGAAGGAGAACGACGCGGTGGTCATCCACTACAGCGGCCATGGGTCTCAGCGGGTGGCTCGGGAGGAGGTCAAGACCCGCGCCGGTACCATGGAAGAGACGCTGGTCGCGCACGACAGCGGACATGAGGATCCGCATCCCAACCGGGACGTCTCCGGCGACGATCTGCGCGCCTGGATCTCCCAGATGACCGCGAAGACCCCGAACGTCACCCTCATCCTCGACTGCTGCCATTCGGGAACCCTGGCCACCATGCGGCACGACGGCAGGCCGGCGCCCAGGGTTCGCAGTGTGAAACCGGACCTGCGATCGCCCGACGGCTCCGCGGGACGGATCACGCGCCGGGATGTGACCGGGCCCGCATCCTTCATCCGCCACGTGGTGATCGCGGCCTGCCGCGACAAAGAGAGCGCCCATGAGACGGTTTTCGAGGATGGCAGCCACGGTGCTCTCACCTGGAACCTGCTCCGCGAGCTGGAGAGCCTTCCGGACGGCGCCTGCCCGACCTATCTCGACGTTTTCGAGCCGGTCCGGTCCCGGGTCAACGGGGAGTTCGCGGCTCAGCAGCCGCAGCTCGAAGGCGTGCGCGACCGCGAGCTGTTCGGCCTCTCCGAGCTGGTGCCGGCGAGCTTCCTGCCGATCCAGCAGCGCGAGGCCGACCGCGTCGTCCTGGGCGGGGGCGCCACCTGCGGCGTGGCCGAGAAGTCCGTCTGGACCGTGCATCCGCCGCAGGCGCGGGAGGGCGCGGAGACGCTGGGCCGCGTCGAGGTGTACGAGGTCCGGGGCATGACCGCCAAGGCCCGCATCCTGGACGAGGTGCGGCCGGGCGCGGTCGACCGCTGGTGCCGGGCGATGGAGGAGACCGCTGCCGACGAGGCCGTCGTGGACCGCCACTGGCAGCGCTACCGCAACGCACTCAAGGTCCGCAATGAGCACAGCCTGCTGCGCGGCAAGGTCGACTTCAACCTGGGCATCCTGCGCAACGATGGTTGGCTGCGGCTGCATGACGACGCCGAGGTCGAAGAGGGGGAGCGGCTGTCGTTCGGGGTGGTGAGCCACCACGACGAGCCGCTCTACATTTATGTGCTGGACTTCGGCCTCACCGGCAGCGTCAGCCAGGTCTATCCGGTCCACGGCGTGAGCGACCCGCTAGCCCCGGGCCGCGAGATCGAGATCGGGACGCTCGGCGACAAGCTGGATCTCACCATGCCCGATGACGCCGCGGACGGCGGCGAGGAGATCCTCAAGCTGTTCGCCGGTACTCGGGAAATGGACCTCTCGTCGCTCTTCCAGACCGTCCGTGGCAACACCCGCGAAATGCGGGCCACTCTCGACCCGACCCGAGGAGGCGACGACTGGATCACGATCGAGCGCCGCTTCCGGGTGAAGCGGCGCTCGGGAGGTCGGGTTCCGGGCCGGATTACTCGGAGCGGGGCTCGGGCGACGTCTTGAGCTCGGCCTCGGTGCCGACGAAGAAGCGCTCGAAGAGGTTCTTCGGGGCCGCGCCCTCGATCGCCACGTGCTCCTGCAGGATGTCGGCCCTGGCGTCCGTCCGGTTGCCCGCGGCGTCCACGTAGTAGTACTCGTCGGCCGCCTTGCCGAAGCCGAGCGCCGTGCCCGAGCACAGTTTGCCGTCGGCGGGGAGCTTGATCAGGATCTTGTCGCCTTCCATGGGCATCTCAGGACAGTCCGGACGGTAGAACTGCACCGAGACCCAGCCCTTGTAGCCGGCCGGGATCTCGAAGATGAAGGGCTGCCGGGTCGGGTTCTCGCAACCCCCGAACCCCAGGGCGACGCCCAGGACCGTCATGAGAAGCAGCATTCTCCAGGCAAAAGCTCTGCCGTTCACGGTTCCCTCCCTCGAAGAGTGGCGCGCATTCTACCCCGATCCATTGGCGCGGCGGCCTTAGACGTGACAATCTAGGGGCCTGCCGGGGGTTTTGGGCCCGGCCAGGAGGTCACGCGAGCATGAGTGAGGAGGTCAAGACCCCGTTGAACTGGTACACGGGGGGCAAGGACGCCGACGTTCAGGAGACGGAGGAGTGGCTCACCGCCTTCGAGCAGGTGGTCGAGCGCGAAGGGCACGACCGCGCCTGCTTCCTCCTCCAGAAGCTGCTGGAGAAGGGCTACGAGAAGAACGTCACCCTTCCCTTCACCGGCAATACGCCGTATATCAACACGATCCCGAAGGACAAGGAGCCCGCCTACGCCGGCGACCGCGCCATCGAGCGCAAGATCAAGAGCCTGGTGCGCTGGAACGCCATGGCCATGGTGGTGCGCGCCAACAAACGCTTCCCGGGACTCGGCGGTCACATCTCGACCTTCGCCTCGTCGGCGACCCTGTATCAGGTCGGCCTTCACCACTTCTTCAAGGGGCGCGGCGAGAGCGGCTTCGACGGCGACATGCTCTACATCCAGGGTCACGGCTCGCCGGGCATCTACGCCAACGCCTTCCTCGAAGGGCGCATCCCGGTCGAGAAGATGGAGGCCTTCCGGCGCGAGCTGGAGACGGGCGGCGGTCTCGCCTCCTATCCCCATCCGTGGCTCATGCCCGACTTCTGGGAGTTCCCCACGGTCTCCATGGGCCTGGGTCCGATCTCGGCCATCTACCAGGCCAAGTTCAATCGCTACCTGCGCGACCGCGGCCTGCGCGATCCCCAGAACCGCAAGGTCTGGGCGTTCCTCGGCGACGGCGAGACCGACGAGCCCGAGTCGCTCGGCGCCATCAGCCTCGCCGCCCGCGAGAAGCTCGACAACCTGATCTTCGTCATCAACTGCAACCTGCAGCGCCTCGACGG
>JACZDC010192373.1_pt1 | contig 11382 bp, 8 predicted proteins | sample 8641791 | NCBI WGS metagenome assembly JACZDC01 (sample SAMN15324613, study PRJNA640507) | soil metagenome | isolation source: intercropping peanut in the second line | place: China: Luxin town, Laibin City, Guangxi Province | collected 2019-07-25 | depth 10cm m
GACGAAGCTGTTGCCCGCGCCGCCACTGCCGGCCACCGGGCCGGTCACGGGAAACTGCTCGCCTTCCAGTGTGAGGTAGGGCTCGGTCAGCTCTTCGGGCACCACCGGGTCGGGGCCGGGGATCAGGTTGCCGTACGTGGCCACCCAGAACTTCTGGCGGTTGGGCCAGCCCGTGCGCGTACCGGCCACGGTCTGTGGCAGCGCCAGGATCCTGGCATTCGGAAAGGCCTGCTTGAGCACGGCGAGCCCGAACAGGTGATCCGGATGCGGATGAGTGATGTAGATGGTGGTGAGGTTCTTCTTCGACTCCAGGATCAGCGCCGCCAGGCGGTGCGCATCGGGAAGGGAAAACTGCGCGTCGATCAGCAGCGCGTCCTTCTCGCCGGAAATCAGCGTGGAGTTCACGTCGTACCCAGTCTGGCCGCGCCCCGTATAGACCTGCAGCGTGAGTTTCGACTGGGCCAGAACGCTGCCTGCGAACAAGACCAGGCCAAGTGCAACGATCTGTCTGGATAGATGTCGGACAAACATTAGCGGACCTCCCAGGCTGTCCCATAGGGCGTGCCGAGCCGCAAGCCTGCATCGGCAGTTAATGACGAAATGGCTGAATTCATGTTGACCCCCTGTGGGTCCAGTTTGCGGACTTTCGCAACCGGACTCGGCTTTGAGCGTAAAGACTGCAGCGGACCCGGCGCAACGCCTAGTAACAAACCGTGAGATACGCCGTGTCGCCTACGTTAGTAACATCGAATGCAGGGGGTGCGGTAGCCGTGGACAGCCCGGCACCCCGCCCTATACTGGGGGCGAGGACATTTGACCCTGATAGAGACCAGCTGCGCGCTGACCGCATGATCGAACCCAGTGCAGAAGACATCCAGGGCGAACTGGACAAGGTGCTGTCAGGCGATGCCTTGTCCAAATCGGCGACCACCCGCCGGCTCCTTGCCTATCTGGTGCAGCGATCCCTGGTCAATGGCGACGGCCCCAAGGAGCTGGAGATCGCAATCGACGTGTTCGGACGCGATGCCAGCTTCAACGGTGCGGAGGATTCGGTCGTCCGGGTTGCCATGCGCAGCCTGCGGCAGAAGCTGCTCGAGCACTACACAGGCAGTGGTCGTAACGACGAGCTGGTGCTGAGCATCCCGAAGGGCGCTTACCGGGTCACGGCCACGCGCCGCGCCGCCGCGCAACCGACCGAAGAATCCTCGGTGTCTGTATTGCCAGAGCCGGCCGCCGAGGCTGCATCACTGGCCAGCATGTCCAGGCAGGTAGCGTTTCGCCGGTGGCGGATTGCGGCGCTGACCCTGCTGCCACTGTTGATACTTTCCCTGGTCGCGAACATCTCGATCTGGACTTCGCAGCGCCAGCGTGGCGACCTGCAACGAGTGCGTCAAAGTGCCTTGTGGGCCCCCATTACGCAGAGCAAGCGGCCGGTCATGTTCGTGCTGGGCGACCTGTTCATGTACACGCAGACCGATGCCAGCACCGGTCGCACACTCACCGTGCGTGATACGCAGATCAACTCCAGCGACGACCTGCGCGCCTTCCTCGCCAGCCAGCCCGCGCTGGCGGCCGGGCGCGGATTGCGGTACTCAACGATGATCCAGAAGAGCACCGCAGTGAGCATGGTGGAGATCCTGCAGGTGCTGGGCAACCCTGAAAGGCAGGTGGAAGTGCGCCTGCGCGATGAACTGCGCGCAGAGGATTTGCAGCGCTACGACATTATCTACGTGGGCCCTGTGACCAGACTTGGACCGCTGACCAGCGATTACCACATGCCATCCCGCTATCATTTCGACAGCGCGACCTCCGGCATCACCGACGCCGTGGCGGGAAAGACCTACCAGCCCGAGGGCAGTCTGGCCGATCACCACAAGGATTACGCGCTGGTGGCGCGCTACCCGGGTCCCGCGGGCAACAGCATCATGGTGTTCACGTCCGGAGGGCGCAGCGCCGGGCTGTCGCAGATTGTGCGCATGCTTACAACGGCAGAAGGGCTGAACACGTTCTGGCAGGCAGACGGCGTGGCCGTCAAACCTCCGCCTGCGTTCGAGGCGCTGGTGGCTGTCTCGGGCTACAAGCAAACGGATCTATCCGCCGTTCTCGTGCAGTTGCACGCGCTGACTGGCACGAATGGCGCCATAGCCAACTCGCGCTGACTGTCCGGCAGATCCCCGCAACCCCCGCCGGCACCTGCGTCATCATGATCCGCACCATGCTGGCGATGGGCACTGTCGTTTCCATTGAAGCGGATGCGCCAGAGGCTGTCGTGGCGCGTGCTTTCGAGTGGTTCCGGCATGTGGAAGCGGTGTGCTCGCGCTTCGATGACCGCAGCGAGTTGCGCCAGCTGCCAGTGGGCGTGGCGACGCCCGCCAGTCCCATGCTCTTCGAAGCCGTGCGTTTTGCGCTGCAGGTCGCCGAGGAAACCCGGGGGGCATTCGACCCGACGGTGGGCAGCCGCATGGCGGCGCGCGGCTACAACCGCCATTATCTCACGCGGGTTGCCGGCGATGTCCCCGGGTCGGATGAGACCAGTTATCGTGATGTTGTGCTCGATGTGGAGCAACAGACCATTCTGCTGAAGCGTGCGCTGACACTGGATCTCGGCGCGGTCGCGAAGGGGCTTGCCGTGGATGCCGCGGCGCGCGAACTGCAGCCTTTCCGCGACTTCTGCATTGACGCCGGTGGCGACATCTATGCGGGCGGATGCAATGGCAAAGGGGAAAGCTGGCGTGTCGGCATCCGGCATCCGCGACACAGTGACCAGCTTGTGGAGCGACTGCAGGTATCCGATTGCGCGGTGTGCACGTCCGGTGACTATGAGCGCGGCGCGCACATTCTCGATCCTCGAGACGCCGCCTCCGCATGCCGCGTTGCCAGCGCGACGGTCATCGCGCCCAATGCCATGCTGGCGGATGCACTGGCGACCGCCGCCTTCGTGCTGGGTCCGGAGCAGGGCATCGCGCTGCTCGAGAGGATGGGCATGCAGGGACTGCTGATCACGGTGGATCTCGAACGGCACACCACGCAGGACTTCTGTCGTGCATAGGATTGTCCGCTTCTTCAAGACACCCAAGGGCCTGCTCACCATCCTTCTCGTGGTGCTCACGCTGCTCGCGGCGCCGGGGCAGGGCGCCGGTGTGGTGATGCTCAACATGGGTGCGGCAGTGCTCGCCGCGGCCGCCGTGGACCTGTTCGCGCTGCGGATGCGCAAAGGCGTGTGGGAATATCCCAGCGGCGCGGTACTCACGGCCATGATCGTCGCGATGGTCATGCGCGCACAGGAGCCCTGGATGGTGCCTGTGATCACATCGGTGGTCGCCGTGCTCAGCAAGTATGTGCTGCGGACGCGCCAGGCGAACGTATTCAATCCCGCGGCCTTCGCCCTGGTGTTGATGTTCTACCTGATGCCGCATGGGCAAAGCTGGTGGGGCGCGCTGCCCGAGGTTGCGCCGCTGTGGTTGCGCGCGACACTGCTGGCCGGTGGCCTGTATCTGACCAATCGCGTGAACAAGCTGCCGCTGGTGTTGTCATTTCTTGGCGTGTATTTCCTGCTGTTCACCAGCACGGCGTTCCTGGGCAGCGCGCGTCAGGTGGCAGAGATATTCCGGTCTCCGGACATCGATGCAGTGCTGTATTTCACGCTGGTCATTCTCACCGATCCTCCGACATCACCTGCCAAGTACAAGGGCCAGTGGGTATTCGGTGTCATTGCGGCCGTGACCAGTTACGCCGTGTTCATGATCTTCGGCGTTGCCTATTTCCTGCTGGCGGGCGTGCTGGTGGGAAATGTCTGGGAGGCGTGGCGCCGGCTGCGTCGGCAATTTCGAACGGCGCCCCCGGTGCTGGATTCGGCGCATTGATGCTCTGTCAATACGGCGTTTGAGGCAGATTCCGGTGGCGGATTATCCCGCTCGTCGCAATTCGTTCGAAAGAAAAGGTGCAGTGAGACTCTCCGTTCGTCGCTCCACTTGTTGAGGGGTGCCGGTGGCGACAATGCGACCGCCAGCATCGCCCGCGCCTGGTCCCACGTCGATTACCCAGTCAGCCTGCGCCACCACGCGCATGTCGTGCTCGATGATCACCGCCGTATTGCCGGCATCAACCAGGCGCTGCAACTGCGCCAGCAGGCGGTCGGCGTCCGACGCATGCAAGCCGGTGGTTGGCTCGTCGAGTACGTACAGGCTGCGACCGCGCTGGCTGCGTTGCAATTCGGTTGCCAGCTTGATGCGCTGCGCCTCGCCTCCCGAAAGTTCGGTGGCGGGCTGTCCCAGACGCAGATAGCCCAATCCGATCTCGTGCAGCAGTTGCAGTGGCCGTGCCACTGCGTCTTCGGCCGCGAAGAAGTCCCGTGCCTCGTCCACGGTCATCTGCAGCACTTCGGCGATGTTCCGTCCGTTCCAGCGTACCTTCAATGTGGCCTCGTTGTAGCGTGCGCCATGGCAGGTTGGACAGGGCGCGTACACGCTCGGCATGAACAGCAGTTCCACGCTGACGAAACCTTCTCCCTCGCAGGTTTCGCAGCGCCCCTTGGCCACATTGAACGAGAACCGTCCCGCATCGAAGCGACGTCGCCGCGCATCGGGAGTGGCCGCGAACAGCTTGCGCACATGGTCGAACAGACCGGTGTACGTGGCCAGGTTCGAGCGTGGTGTGCGTCCGATGGGCTTCTGGTCCACTTGCACCAGACGCTTCACCGCATCCAGGTCACCCGCCAGATGCCCGGTGGTCACGTCCATCACCCTCGGGCCGTCGCTGGTCTCACCTTCAGGCGGATCGTTCTCGGGTTCAAGGCCCAGGTGCAGCAGCATCAGCTCCGGCAGGGCCTGCGCAAAGAGGCTGGATTTGCCGGATCCGGAGATGCCGGTGACAGCGGTCAGCACGCCGAGCGGAATGCGTGCATCCACGCCGTGCAGATTGTGGCGATGGATGCGCTGCAGTTCCAGCCAGCCAGTGGCTTCGCGCCCTCGGCTGCGGGGCGTCGGGATCTGGTCGAACAAGTAGCGGGCCGTGCGCGATTCGGCGACGTTGCGCAGGCCCTGCGGCGCGCCGCTGTAGAGCACGCGGCCGCCTTGTTGCCCGGCATCAGGCCCCACATCCACCAGCCATTGCGCGCGGCGCATCAAGTCCAGATCGTGCTCCACCACGAACACCGAATTGCCCGTATCGCGCAGCTTGTCCAGTGCGTCGTACAGAGCTTGAGTGTCAGAGGGATGCAGGCCCGCTGAAGGTTCATCGAGCACATACACGACGCCGAACAGCAGGGAGCTCAATTGAGTGGCCAGACGCAGGCGCTGCAGCTCTCCGGCCGAGAGCGTAGGCGTGGCCCGGTCCAGCGTAAGGTATCCCAAGCCGAGGCCACGTAATTGATGCAGGCGCGACATGACTGCGCCTGCCAGGCGCTGCGCCGCCAGCCGCTTTTCTTCCGACAGTGCCGAGCCGTGATCGCCCTTCGCGATCGGATCAAACAGGCTGGCCAGCCGGTCGAGCGGCATCTGCATGCACTCGCCGATATCAACGCCGGTGACGGTGACTGACAGCGCTGCGGTCTTGAGGCGCTTGCCGTGACAGGTGGGACACGGCTCGCCTTTCATGAACCGGGACACGCGCCTTCTCATCAACGCGCTCTGGGTATTGGCGAAGGTGTGCAAGACGTATCGCCGGGCGCCGATGAAAGTGCCCATGTAGCTCGGCTCGAGCTTGCGCTTGAGTGCGGCGCGGGTTTCTGCGGACGTGAAGCCGGCGTATACCGGTACCGTGGGTGATTCCTCGGTAAACAATATCCAGTCGCGGTCTTTCTTCGGCAGTTCCTTCCACGGACGGTCAATGTCGTAGCCCAGGCTGACCAGAATGTCCCTCAGGTTCTGTCCCTGCCAGGCGGGCGGCCATGAGGCGATCGCCCGCTCACGGATGGTCAGTGAGGGGTCGGGCACCATGATCGCCTCGCTCACCTCGTATACATGACCCAGTCCGCGGCAGGTTTCACATGCCCCCTGCGGCGTGTTGGGAGAGAAGTCCTCGGCGTACAGCATCGGCTGGTGTGCGGGATACGTGCCCGCGCGCGAATACATCATCCGGATCAGGCTGGACAAAGTGGTCACGCTGCCGACTGACGATCGCGCGTTGCTGGCGCCGCGCTGCTGTTGCAAGGCGACCGCGGGCGGCAGTCCGTCGATTGAATCGACATCGGGCACGCCGGCCTGATCAATCAGGCGCCGCGCATAGGGCGCTACTGATTCGAAGTAGCGTCGCTGCGCCTCGGCATAAATGGTGCCGAAGGCAAGCGAGGATTTTCCTGAACCGGAGACACCCGAAAACACGACCAGCGCGTTGCGGGGAATGGATACGTCCACGTTCTTGAGGTTGTGCTCCCGCGCGCCTCGTACTTCGACAAGAGAGGGAAGCTCTGCCTCCAGAGAAGGCACTGGCCTTTGAGCTGTCACGACCCCGGATCGGCGTCCTTGCTCAGTCCAAAGAAGGAAGCGCCAATCAGATAGACGCAGACCACCAATACCAGCCCGGCGAAGACCGCCAGCATTCCGAGTACCGACATGCGATTACACCCCGCTGTTGCCCTGCGGAATGATCTGCTATTGCAGATGGCCGGCAATTAGGCGATGCGCCAGAGGTGATGAAGGAGTTTTCCTAGCCGGCGCAGGCCCAGCGACTTGCGAGCCTAATATCTGTACCCCAACGTCAGGTATGCACCCACGTCTTCCGAGGAATCGCTCAGTCCGAAGAATACCGAGGCAGAAAGGCGCACGCGCTTGGCCGCACCTGTCGCGGTGCTGGCTCCGATGGCGATCGAGCGCCGGTCCGGTCCGTCGAAACGGTTGGTGCGATTCTCGTAGTACAGGTATGCACTATGGCGGTCGTCCCTGCCGAAAGGTATCGAGCCGCCGGCGCCAAGTCGCAGTTCGTTCCTGGCATGAGCGCCCGCGCTGTCCCCCACAAAAACGTAGCCCACGTCGGCCATCCAGCTCACTGGACCATATTTCTGAATCAGGCTGAGCCCGGTCTCGACGTCCGTGGCGCCCGAGCCAAGGCCCTTGGTCTCACTGCCTGTTGGCAGCTTCACGCGAACCAGGCCGATGATCCAGGGAGTCGTACTGGTGCCGGTGAGCAGGTAATACTCGCCGCGCACGACAATGTCGCCTAATCCGGATTCCTTGCGCCGCTCGTCGGAAACTTCGTCGCCGCCAATGGCAACCGGCTGCCCATCGATCCACTGCACATTCGCGCCACCATCGACACGCAGGTAGGGCACGCTGATCGCGAGCTCGGCGCGATTCAGATACCAGCGAGCGTTGAAACTCAGCACGTCGAGAGTGGTGTCCTCTTCCTGGCCGTAGTCACCGCTGAATCGGCCCACACCCGTGCTCAGCAGCATGCGGTAACTGCCGTCATCTTCAGTCTTCTCGGCACTGAAGGCGGGGCAAACCGCGCACAGGAAAATGACTGCGCAGTAGAATCGACGCATCTGGAGCACCTCTTTGTTGTAGCCCGCGTTTGTTGTGGGGCAGTTCATCCCTTCGGTACAGCGGCCCGGTAGCCGCTACGGTTTCTCTGGTTTTTCTGGTTTCTCGGGTCTGTCTGGCTTATCCGGCCGGTCGGGCTTGTCCGGACGAGCCGGTCTTTCGGGTCGATCAGGCCGGTTGGGCCGCTCCGGTATGACGGGCACTTCGGGCCGCACCGGCACTGCGGGAACCTCTGGTCGCACAGGCACGGCAGGAACTTCCGGTCGTGTCGGCACAGCCGGGACCTCCGGACGAGTCGGCACGATGGGGACATCCGGGCGATTAGGGGCTACAGGAAGCTCGGGTCGTGAGGGCACCTCGGGCACCACTGGAATGACCGGAATATTCGGCCGCGACGGAGTGGAAGGAATGTCGGGTCGTGCCGGTGGAGTATTCAGCCTGACAGGCCGGTCGGGAGGACTGAACCTGACGGGCAACAAGCCAGGCCGCGAAGTTGCGGCATCTGCACCCGGTTCGGTCGCAACAGACAGGAAGACAGGCGCGTCTGCTACGGGCGTGGGCGTGGGCGAGGGCACGAGGCTCGAAGATTCGACGTTTACCACCTGCTGTTGCGTCGGTTCGACCGAGGGACCTGCGGCTGGAACTGTCTGTGGTAACGCCCCGACGTGTTTCGACTCGACCACATGAGCGCCAGCTACTCGAACCCTCTGCTTTGGAGCGACGGCAAGTGGTGGCTTTGGTACCTGCGCCGGCCGCGCGTCGCTCACCACGACAGTCGCGGGAGCTGCGACCGCGCTGGCGATAGGGGCAGAGACGACGGCGCCCGCACTCGATTTTGCGTCGGCTGGCGCGTTGCCCGGGATGTTGTTCACGTCCGCCATCCACGCGGCTACAGCCACGGTGGCCGCGATGCTCCAGCGACGCGCTCCATTGCGACGACGCAAACCCGAGCGTCGGCCGGAAGCCCTGGCCGGCGAAGGGGCGACGGAGGGCGCAGGGCGCGGCCTTCTCTCGACCCTCGCCCGCCATGCGTCCATCGCCACGCTGGCTGCGTTGCCCCAGCGCTGCAATACGTTGTGATGCCAGGCATTCGATCTTCGGACTGAAAAAAGAGAAGTGATGGAACTGCCGGAGGATTCCGCGGATGACCGAGCTGCGGTTTGCGGTTTGGCCGTTGCCGGCCACATGGCATCCGCCAATTCCACCACAGAGTGAGTGCGCTGTTCGCGGTTGGGGTTCAATGCATTCTGCAGCACGCGCCATTGGGATGAGGTCAGCCCTGCAGGTGGCAGGCTGGCCCTGTCGGTGATCGCTGCGCGGTCGAACGATTCGCCACTCGTCAGCAGCAATATGGTTGCGGCAAGACTGTAGACGTCGTCTCGCGGATCCGCTGGACCGCCGTTGCGCGCTTCGGGACTCGCGAAGGCAGGAGTCAATCCTCCTTCCCGATACCAGGATGCACCGATACGAACGCCCAGCACATCAACCAGGCGTGCTTTGCCGTCCACCAGCAGGATGTTGGACGGCTTGACGTCTCCGTGTACGAAACCTGCCAGGTGCAGACTGTCCAGCGCGGCGGCGACCTGCGTCATCCATACCGGAAGCAGTCGACCCGCTCGAAATCCGGCGGCCTGGCGACGCGCTTCCAGTGTCTCGCCGTCGACCCATTCTGCTACCTGATACCACCAGGGATGGCAGGTTCCGTGCTCGATGAGCCTCAGCATCGCGGGGTGTTCAGAGACCTCAGTCAGCCAGTTCAGCGTTTGTGCATCGGTGGTGGGCACAAGATCCCGCGGCACCAGCTTCACGGCCACCGCGTTCTGCATGTCGTCTGTGGCGCGCCACAGAGCGCTCATCCGTCCTTCGTGGACTTTCTCGATGAGCGTGAAGTTGGAGACAGTGCGTGGCCATGGATGGCTTGCCTGCATTTTTGCAAGCGGCGTAGGTTCTGCAGCACCCGGAACGGTCGACGCCCTGTCCATGCCGCGAAAGCCGCCATGGCTAGCCGGGTTCGGATCTGGACATTCCGAATTCGTCGACATGCATCCACTATCCGCGTGCGACCGCTGGAATCCTGTCTCATGGCCTGAGGCGAACAAGAATAGGCCGCCACCAGAAGGGGCAACACGCGCTCCCTGGATCGATCGCGTGTAGGTGTCTGCTGACAGACCGGCGCGGAGGCTTGCGGTCGATCCGGGATGTAAGGGACGGCCCCGGAAGCAGACTACCGGATCGAGAGCAGTGCCTGCTCACTGCACCGCTGTGTATCAGGGCTTTGACATGTGGCGAAGAGGAATCAAGAGTGGACTATACGAACATGCTTCTCGATCTTGCTGTTCTCTTCGCGATGGTATGGGCGCTCGACCGATACCATTTTCGTCGGCGGCGGCTGCAGCGCGCCGCCAAAACCGGCATGGTGACCCGGGAACCGTCGGCGGTGGCTTGGGCGCGCTCAGTGCTTCCTGTGCTGCTGCTCGTCGGCGTATTCCGCACGGCCGTGGCGGAGCCCTTTCGGATTCCCTCCGCATCCATGATGCCAACGCTCGAGGTCGGCGATTTCATTCTCGTGAGCAAGTTCAGCTACGGGATCAGGTTGCCGCAACTACACATGAAGCTCCTCGATCTGGGTACGCCACAGCGCGGCGACATCGTGGTGTTCCGTCCGCCGTGGGCTGCGGGCGAGCATTGGATCAAGCGAGTCATCGGCTTGCCTGGTGATCGCATCGTCGTCAATGGTGAGCAGGTCTGGATCAATGGCCAGCTGGTGGGCGGGGCAGGCCATCGCATCCTGGAAATGCCTGGCATCAACGGCTCGCCGCTTGGCGCGCCCGATGTGCCAAATGCGCTTAATCCCGAGATCGTTCCGCCTAACTGCTATTTCGTCATGGGGGACAATCGGGACAACAGCGAAGACAGTCGCTATCACGGCTGCGTGCCGGATGATGCGCTGGATGGGAAGGCCCAAGTCATCTGGATGAGTCTTGCTTCAATCAAACGCATCGGCACCGCCCTTCGCTGAGCGCGTACTGGTGCGTCCCGGTCTCACGGCAGTAGACTGACTGCTGAGCGCATTACGCGTATCCAGATGAGCGTCAAAATATGAAAGACCGACCGAACCATTCGTCACTTGGGCCGCTCGCCGCATTCATCCTCCTGTGCACGACAGCACTCGCGAGTCCGTTCGCGCTCGCCGCCCAGCCCGCCAATTCGATCCCCGCGGCGCAGTTGATCCAGCCGGCCGAATGGGCGGCCAAACTGAAAGACGGCTCCGCATCCAGGTCGCTGATGCTGCACGTCGGCTTCAAGACCATGTTCGACCAGGCGCATATCCCCGGATCCGAATACGCCGGCCCCGGCAGTTCGGGCGCCGGGTTGCAGGTGCTGCGCGATCGCGTCGCCTCTCTGCCCAGGAATTCGTCCATCGTGATCTACTGCGGATGCTGTCCGTGGACGCGCTGCCCCAACATGGCGGGCGCCTATGATGCGCTGGTGCAGATGGGCTTCACCGACGTCAAAGGCATCTTCATCGAAGAAAATTTCGGCAAGAACTGGGTGGACCAGGGCTATCCGACGACGAAGCAGGAATGACGAGACAGTCCCTGGTTGTTGTCGCAGTCCTGCTGTCGCTGCTCAGCGGCGCGGCCGGCGCGATGAAGGTCGGTGAGGTCGCGCCCGACTTCACGCGTGCCGATGCAAGCGGCAAGCAGATCCAGTTGTCGAGGTATCGCGGCAGGCTGGTTCTGCTCAACTTCTGGGCTTCGTGGTGCGCGCCGTGCCGCGAGGAGATGCCGCTGTTCTCCACCTGGCAGCGCAAGCTGGGCGGGCAGGGCCTGCAGGTGATCGGCGTGTCGATGGATGACGACGCGCGTGAAGTGCAGAAATTCCTTGCCGCCTATCCGGTTAC
>JACZDC010097726.1_pt1 | contig 11343 bp, 9 predicted proteins | sample 8641791 | NCBI WGS metagenome assembly JACZDC01 (sample SAMN15324613, study PRJNA640507) | soil metagenome | isolation source: intercropping peanut in the second line | place: China: Luxin town, Laibin City, Guangxi Province | collected 2019-07-25 | depth 10cm m
CCTTTGTTGGCCCAGTCGGACATCAGAAATTCGAACTGATCCTTGAGACTCACGCCGATGAACAGCCCGAGTAATCCGCGCTCGATGCCGTCATTGGGATTTTCGGGATCATAGGGAGGGCCATACGGAAGGCCGCGACGGATAATGCGATGTTTCAGCCCGCCGCCTCCGGCAACAACAGCGCTACGCGGGTTCATCCGACGGATATGTGAACCCAGGGGACACCGGTATCCGCGTGTATCGTCAAATGCATCAGGTACGCTGCTGCTTGGGATGTAGTCGAAAACGTTGCGTTTATCCAGAGGAATCTCTTCGCCGGAAGTATGCGGTGAAAGGGAGAGGGGGACGCCATTGCGCCAGCGGCCGCAAAGCTTGGCAGCGATCAGTTCCCGGTCGAGCCCTGTCTGGCGAGCCGCCTGCGTCAGGAATTGTTCGAAGCCATGACAATCCTGGGCAAGAATGCGAAATGCCACGAAGCTTCCATTTCGGCCCAGTGCAGCAGGATTGGGAACCGGGTAGCTGAAGTCGGCGTACTGGCTTGGATAGCCAAAAAGAAATTCTCCGGCAGGTGCCGGGGGCAGCGCGTCCGGCATCAGCGGGGGTAGTCCTCCGTTAATGGTTGGCTGCGCAAAGCCGTCCCGATACCCGAAGTGAGCCTTGCTTTCGGGAAGGCTACGCCCATCATGAATGGACAGTTCGACTATCGCGCCGCTCTGGATAAACATTGCCCTGACCTGACTGGTAATCCGCTCGAGTATGTCATCAGCCTGGGCGAAGAGGAAAAGCAGAATATGAAGATCGGGACTGGCGAACTGATCTTTCCATTTCCCCGGGCTGCTTTCGCCGGTATCTCCGACCCGCTCGGCACGAGCCGCGGCGCCTGCTGCGAATTCCTCGGGGAAGGTTGCAAGCGACGAGGCCGGAAGCCCAAGCGCGGCAAGACCGCCATAAGTAATCCCGACATTCAGGCAATACGAAGGTTTCACTGTCCAGTCCGTGGCGGTGGCAAGCCGGGGTACACCCGTTTCGCCGGCCTCATGGCCATCTTTGACAAGCTTGCCCAGAAACTGCCTGGCTGCCGGGGGTTCCTTGATAGCCAGGGCGAATACCCGCAGGAGGGGCATCGCATACGTGCGGAGGATAAACCCCTGGATGTCTGCATGGGTCAAGTCAAGCATGGTTAATGTTCAGTTCCCTGCAAAAGATGTGTATGGAGTTTTAAACCGTATGGAATGGTAAACTGAAATATAGAGCCAATCGCCAAGCTCCTGATTGAGCTTTGCTTGAGCAAAGCCATCAGGTTTCGTTAAGCGCTGCCTGAATATCGAGCACGGTGGCCTGCGGGTACGCACTGTAGAAAGGTTCAATGCCGCCCAGATCGTTGGTTTTTACATAGTCCCGAAAAGCGTCACGATTTCTCTGGATGGGCAGCGGCGGGGCATCCTTCATGTGCTGGAGCAACGCATTGAAAATATCTCCAATCTCGTCGATGAACTCATTGAGGTAATCCTCAAAACTTCCGTCATAAGTGGTGATGATTGCCAGTTTGGTATTATTTTCAAGAAATACAAAGCGTGCAAAATGGACGATCCTGAGCTTGTCGAGCGCTATCCAGATCGGATTTTTCTCGGGCGGAGCCGACTGGATTTCGTGGATACGCGCGTTAAGGGCCTCGAAGTCTTCAGGTGAGCGGATTGCCATGATCAAAGTCAGCGGGCTTTGAACAGGTTTGCGCGCTGCCGCGCTAGACCGGTTTTCTTGTGTGGGATCGGCTCCGGAATGAAATAGTCCCATCAAAATCTCCTGAGATTGGCGTGGTGCTTATGATAACCCCTTCCGTTTCCTATGTAATGACCGAAAACTGCGTTAAAAACCCTTTACATGAATAGAAAATTCTGTTCGTATAATCCTGAATCCGGCAGATTGATCTCCAATACTCAAGGTGGACATCAGGATTACAGAAAATCATGATTTTCCGTTTTAGCAGTTGTAGTTTGGCAACTGCGTGGACAATTTGCGGCGCGCGGGCCGCGATGGCTTGAACATCTCCGCATCTCCGCCTTCCCGCTCCTCCTGTCCCGAACGGTTCTGCATTTCCCCTTATGCCCCGACGGCAAAGGGTCTATGCGCGGGTATGGATCAAATGACGGATAGCTATTTCCGGCAGGAGCCGGAATCGGGAAGACGCATCTGAAATGGGGGTTGATCCCTATGAAGCGGCTCTATATTACGTTCGCTGTTTTTTTTAACCTGTTTGTAGGCAATACGGTTCTGGCTGAAGAGGAAAAACAGAAGTATGAAAAAACACCGGCCTTAATCCCTGTTAAACAGGCAGCAATATCGTATAACAATGACATCGCCGTCAAAGTAAAGCATGACAGTGAACAGGTTACCGTGGATGTGGAATTTGTTGTTCCGGTTGTGCCTCAGCAGGCCTGGGCTGTACTAACCGATTTTGAAAACCTGCCCAGCTTTAACACGGGTGTTTTGGCCAGCAGAGTTACCAGCAGGGCAGGTAACAGTCTGCATGTCTGGCAAAAGGCGATCTCGAAATACGGTATTCTGAGCTTTGCATTTGAATCGATACGCGAGATCAATTTGACTCCGTTCACCAGGATCAAGGAACGCATGATTAGCGGGAGCATGCGAAAAATGGAAGAAACGACCGAGTTATCGCCGGAAGGAAGCCATACCCGAATCGCCTATCACGCAGTTTTTATTCCTGGTATGAGAGTACCTCCTTTATTGGGAAATGTGTTCATAAAGCATCAAGCGCGGGAGCAATTTCAGCAATTGGCCAACGAGATCATCCGGCGCCAGCAGATGAATATTGCCGGCCATGAGCCGTGATTAGGTATTTGATGGGTACGGAACGCTTCGTGGCCAGATTTTATCAATCGCTGCAAGGCGACTATGCAGGATTCGCGGGCTATCCACTCAAGGCGTCGCGATGTTTCTCGGCCGTCGGCCGCCGTAGCGATTCGTCCGTTGAGGCGTTATCCGGTTCGCCAGCCGGCTCGTCAGCCCGCTCGTCCGCCTGTTCGCGCGACGAGACAGGCATCTCGATCACTTTATCCATTACCTTGTCTTCAGCCTTGTCTGGCACTACTCCATTTGGCCGGGTTTGGTGTAAATGATGAGCCTTGATCAGCAGGGAAATGCCAATCCAGACAGCGATCAGGGAAAAAGGAATGACTATGACCAAGGGTTGAATCAGCGCGAGCAGCGCCAGACTTAACAGGGCCGTTCCGCCAAAGAGCATGATTCTGGCTTCTGCGGCGCCAAGGACAAGCCGGCTGGTAATGGCAGCCCCAACGGTGTTGCTGACCCGGATGGCGCCAGCGGTCAGCCTGCCGGCACTGCCGCTCTTGCGGCGACCCGAACCGTTGTATGAGGAGGATGCCCGCCGCTCCGGCTGTGCTACCGGACGAACACGGTTTTTCTCGCTGAGCACGATTTCTGTAGCGTTATCCAGATCCTCCAGATACATCTGTTCCATTTCATGTGCAAAACCCGGATTTTCCACCGCCACGTCCAGTTCCCAATTGCCGAGCCAACTGGCCATGTTGAGATTGCTCGTGCCAACACGCCCCCACCGGCCGTCCGCGACGGCCGTCTTGGCATGCAGCATCGACCCATTCCACTCGAATACGCGCACGCCGGCTTCCAGCAGCGGGCGATAACCGGCACGGGAAATAGGCCGAAGAAACCTGAGATCACCGCTCGATCCAGGAACTAGCAGCCGGACGTCCACGCCATCCATTGCGGCGCCTCGCAACGCCTGCACGTAGCTTGTGGAGCCAACGAAATAAGCATCCGTAAGCCAGAGCGTTTTTTGTGCGAGCACCGCTATCAACTGCTCCAACCGGTAAAGCCCCGCGGTAGCTGCACTGTCACCCAGCACGCGCATATCGATTCTGCCTGCGAGGGGAATCGAATCCCGCAGCGGCAGTTCGTCCGCAGGCATCTTTGTTCCGGCCTCGGCCCAGGCGCGGGAAAAGGACTGTATGACATCGGCAACGATGGGGCCGCGTATCTCAACGCCTGTATCGCGCCAGGGCGGGATGCTTCGTTCGGGATAGCCCACCCACATCTGGCCGACACATAATCCGCTGACAAACGCTACCCGGTTATCGACGCAAAGCGATTTGCGGTGGAGCCGGCTCAACCAGGCGAGGGGACTATCGAATCGTGGCGGATTAAAGCAACGAACCTCGACACTTCCTTCGCGCAGATATCCCCAGAAACCGGATGACGTTTCGGTCAGCGCCCCCATCCAGTCATATAGGAGTCTTACCCGAACGCCCTCCTTTGCTTTGGCAATAAGCGCATCGGAGAACTGCTGGCCTATCTTATCGTCCCGGATAATATAGTTTTCGAAGTAGATATTTTTTTCTGCGGAACGGATTGCGTCAAACCAGGCAGGATAATTTTCCTCAGCATCCTTGAGAAGGCGGATGCTGTTGCCGTGAACGAGCGGAGCTCCCGCAGCGCGCGAAAACGCCTGCGCAGCTATGATTCGGGTGGCACGCAGCTCGGGAGGCTGTTCCTTCAGCTTACGCATGTTATCGGCTCAAAATTGCCTTATCGGGGGCGCAGGGCTACACCGGCCCTTATTCAGGAACTCTTGAATCCAGGACGTCTTCTTCTCCGAATTTCAAGTCGACGTAACAGCGCATGGCGGCGATCAGCGGCGTGCGCCCTTTCTGGAGGTGTCTGCCTGATCGCATGTATGCGGTGCAGTGCTCGGATCCCGGTTCCAGGCTATGACTCAGATTTATTCCCTCCCGTTCAATGATCGGCCCGCCTTGAGCCCAATCGATCGACGGTTCCCATCGGCTGCCATTGACAAGGCAGTGCGAATCCACTACATGCACCTCTTCCATATCGCTTGCTTTTGCAACCCAATAATCGAGCAATTCGTCTTTAAGTTCGGATATTTTCATAGCGGCTGGCGCGTTTCCTGGCACTGTTTATATTGTTTCTTCCGACTTGGTGGAAATTCCTTGATTCAAAGCTTCCAATATACTCCGAATGATTCGCTATAAATGTTTGGAAGCGTACATAGCTGGACAATTGCGAGCGATACAATCATTTCCGGGCCCCGATGGAGAACACATTAAAGAACCGCATTTGAGCAGTGTTTGCGGCAATAATCGTACGTCTGTAGAGCCAATGTGCAATAGCGGGATAAGAGATCAGAACAATTCAAGACCAATCGAGTTTGGCCCCCATTGATCTAGCTCCATTGATCTAGGCCCTGTTAACAGGCCCTAACTTAAGAAGGCGACACCTTTAAGCACATCGTCAAATTGCGTAACCCGGTAATCCGGGGACACGTCCTTATACGTTTTGGTGCCCTGGTTGGAATCAATGAAGATGCTTCTGATGCCAAGCCGTTTTGCACCATAAATATCCCGGTACATATCGTTTCCTACGCCGATCACTTCGTGGGATTCCAATCCCATTCTTTCGAGCGCCTTTTTAAAAAGACGTGAGTCTGGCTTTCTGAACCCATAATAGCTTGAGATGATGACAGGATCGAAGTAACCGTCCAGGCCGACCGCGTGAATCTCCGGGGTGGCGTAGCAAGGCTGTGCATCCGAGATGAGCGCCAGCCGATAACGGGTTTGCAGTTCATTCAGGACGCGTTTTACATCGGGATAGAGTTGAAGGCGATTGCGTGAAACGCCACGATAAATATGGGCGATAACCTTGGCCTGCTGTCCGCGAATTGAGGACGATTTGATGCCTTCCTGCATAAGTACTTCATTCCATATGGCTTCCACGTCAATTTCGGGATATTCCTCGCCGCTCGCATCTTTCTGCTGTTTCATAACGCGATAATAGCGTTCGCGTACTTCCCATCGATGTAAATAAACGCAGTGATAAGTCAGGTAATGTGCGATGGCACGATAGATTTCATCCATGGCCTCGTTTGTCTCGATATCGATCAGCGTGCCATAGAGGTCGAAGAGAATGCCTTTTATAGCCATGATATTTACCCCAACATTTTTTTTGCTTCATTTAACAGCAGACGGCTGTAATGGTCGTTAATCCACGTGTTGCGCGCTATACGCAGGAGCGTGAGCCCTGTGTAAAATGGAATACGCCGCGTAATGGATGCAAAAGCGGCATCCCGATCGGGAAAGTGGCAGGCATACTCCCAGAGGAAGTGACCGATGAACGGCTCTGCCAGCCACCTATCGACGGCATGCTTCAGAAAATAATGCTGTAGTTCGCCGACCACCCTTCCCAGATCCAGCACCCTGTCAGCCAGCTTCATACGTTCCACGTCGATAACGATGACCCAGAGGCCGTCTCCGAAGAGGATATTAGCGGGGGTGACATCGCTATGGGCGAGGACTTGCCAGTCTTCCCACATATATGACTTCTCCCGCCAGTGATTCCTGAACCCGTTAAATTCGCGATCCTCGTGATGTCCCAGGCGCCCCACGCAGGATAGTTGGCCCAAAAGCCGGTCAAAGTATTCGCAGTCCTTATTGAAGTCCACTTTATTATCTTGCACCGTGCGGTTGTGTAACGTCGCGAGAAAATAGGCGAGCGACCCGAGCTTCTGAAAAAGGGCATCACGTTCACCTTCTCCGATTGCCCTGGCAATGAATTCTGCGAACGATGTACCGTAGCAGTATTCCTCGACCAACACCTTGTTGAGATGGGCATTCCGGCCAAGAGGGCGAACAACGTAGTGCGGGTAACCGGCAAAGCCGATACTGCGCAGATGACGCAGGTTGTTGTATTCGCGCTCCATGTGACGAAGTGCGGCTTCGGAATCGAGATGAGGAACGCCGCCAAAAAATTTTCCGATAATTCGAAGGTGAGCGTGCCGGTCTTCATAGAGGTAGACATGATTGGATGCGGGAAGCCGATATACGCGAAATTCGGGCGAATTCAGGCTATCGTCGAGCAGCGGGACAATAGTTTGCCGGAGGTATTCGTAAAATGGATCATCGGTGGAGAGATGGCCGAGGTATTTCATAACCTATAATAAGAGGCCTCGCTCGGCGACATCCCGGTGCGGTGCGCCAGAGGTTCCTTCACATTAGTACAGAATAAGGATAGTTGCCAGGGCAGGCTAGTGCGTCGGCATCTGCGACAACAAAAATCATCCATACGCCGTTAGGTGAATCGCACTTGAGTCAGTCCGAACAAAGGGCCACTTGGGAAACTGGGAAACGGATATCGCGATAATCGGCGGGGGGCCAGCCGGAGCCCTATGCGCCCTTGCGCTTGCCCAAGGCGGAATTTCCGTGGCGCTTGTGCATTGGGACGGCTACGCGCCCGGCGGAGTTGAGTTTGTTTCCGGGCATGCCCGACAGATTCTTGAACAGTATAGCCCCGGCTTGTTTCAGCGGCTTCCCGCGGTCGAGATCCACGAGACGGTGTCACTGTGGGACACACCCGAACCAGTAACCCTGAACGCAATGTTCAATCCGTGGGGCCCGGGCGTCGCGCTGGAGCGCTCGCTTTTCGACCAGTCATTGCGCGACCTGGCTTGCGCTGCAGGTGTCTCCATCGCCGCCAATACCAAGGTCACCCGCATCGAGCGCAAGGGTGAGGGGTGGCGGCTTCTGCTCCGCTACGGAGAAACGGAAAGCAATCTTTTAAACTCCCGCTTTGTGGTAATTGCGACCGGACGTGTTGCGGGAAGTCTTGTTGAGCGTCCACCCGTGCCCGAGCCGTCGCGCATCGCCCTAATGATGCAGCTGTCTGTTGGGGGCAGCAGCGATCAAGGCCATACACTATATATCGAAAGCGCAGACAACGGCTGGTGGTACGCTCTGCCTGCAATAGGTGGCAGTTATTTTGCCGGCTTTTGTACCCGCCGGGACGAGGTGAAAAAACGGCAGGGAAGCTTAAGAGAGTTTTTTATCCAGGAACTGCGCTGCACACGTCTACTGAGCCCTCTATTGCCGGACGCTGCAGCCAATCGGATCACGGGCCGGACAGCAGACACGTCTCCGTTCGCAGGGGCGGCTGGAGAGGGCTGGATCGCGATTGGAGACGCCGCTTATGCCCCCGATCCCCTCAGCGGTATGGGAATAGAGGGAGCTATTGAATCCGCCAGGCTTGGGGCCGGCGCATTACTGGAAGTTATGAAAGGAGGCAGCGCTTCTGCAAGATTTTTGGAATATGAAGACAAGATACGCGATTATGCGGATCGCCACGGCAGGACGGCGGCTTACCATTACGGGCGCCTTTAGAAGCATTTTGCATTAAAACGAATAACCGGGCAGAGCGCATCAGGGGCATGCCGATGGGAGGCAATTTGGTTCAGCCAACTTGCACTCCAAGCATGGAAATCGAACCATCGTCGAATCCTTCCACCGGGAACGTAATTTTCTCATTGCGCTGGCGCTGTGCAAGGATATAGAGGAATGGCAGATAATGGTCGGGGGTCGGTATCGACAATAATGCATCCCGTCCGAGTTTTTCGTACTCGATGAGCGGTGCGATATTGCCTGAGTCTAACGCTTCCCTTACCACATTTTCAAATCTGATAGCCCAATCGTACGGTCCCGCATTATGCCTGCCCCATGAGTAGGTGTGCAGGTTATGCACGATGTTTCCACTGCCCAGGATAAGTATGCCCTTATCGCGCAATGGTAAAAGACGCCTGGCAATTTCGTAGTGCCAGGTGGCCTCCCGGGTTTCGTCTATACTTAGCTGGATGACAGGAATATCCGCTTTCGGGAAGACGTGCATGAGGACTGACCAGGTGCCATGATCCAGGCCCCATTCGGTATCCCAGACAGCGAAAGGCGAAAGCAGGTCGGCAGCTTCCGCGGCGAGTTCCGGGGAACCCGGCGCGGGGTACTGAACTTCGTAAAGTTCTCGCGGGAAACCGCCAAAATCATGGATGGTCCGCGGTTTTGTCATCGATGTGACTGCAGTTTTGGGAATGTACCAGTGCGCGGAAATGCAAAGGATAGCTTTGGGTTTTGGAAGCGCTGCACCGATTGCGGACCACGCGGCGGTATAGGCGTTATTGGAGAGTGCATTCATCGGGTTTCCATGCCCCAAAAATATGGCGGGCGTGGAAGCGGAGGACGGGGAGGCTGTGGGGTAAGCGGAGTTCATCAGGTGCTACTGATACCGTTATTCAACCCGTCGCACAGGAGTCGAAAACTCGCGCGTTTAACTAACCCGCGCATTTATCTGCCGAGGCCCTGACTCACCGGGCCAGTTCGGCTGCCGCCAACTTGTTACTCAACCATTCCTTCCATATGGCTGACTGGCTCGTTTCTTTTTCTGCCGGGAATTTTCTCCACATCGGTCCAAAGCTTGCGTCCGGTTGACTGGAAGTGTTTCGCCATTTTTTGCCGAAACGCCTCCGATCTGTGATCGAGCAACGCAAAAGCGAAGTCGAACAAATATTGATCATTATGTCTTTTCATTTTCTAATTCCTGTAAAAGGGTATAAACCAAAACACTGAACAAACATCACGCAGCTTCATCGGAAACACGCGCGGGAGCAGGTGGAAAACCTCTGAATCGGCCTTCTGCCCGCACCAGACCTATTCAGAGCCCTAATATTGAAGAGTAACGACATATCGTTCAATTTTTTCAGTTGTTTTAGAATATTTACCGTGGTCCTCACCTTAAAGCAAAACCTTTACAGGAATATGAAAAGTAACTTGTTTTCTAGTTATATGTACATTGTTATTGAGCGGACTAACATTGTTTGTGCGGAACCGTACGGAAGTCTCTTTGGTACATGAAGTTCTATCCAATTAGCGTCTGTTAACGGGCCCAAAAAAAGACGGAGGAGTCCGCTAACCCGGATCGCACCGGAAATGGCTTCTGAAGTTCCAGATCAGGATCGGGTACCAAGAGGTATTAAGGTGGTATTAAGGTGAGCCAGTTTATGAAAAACAGGATCAGTCAGAGCCTGGCAGGCAATTTGTATCCCTCTGCGAGCGCAAGTGGCCAGCCGTGGTACCGGTCGCGCAGGTTGAGCATTTTCGTGACCGTGTTTCTGGTCAGCGCCACGATTGGCCTGGTTTACAATTACAGCCGTCCGGCCATTTATCGCAGCAGTGCGACATTGCTGACTTCGGCGATGACCCCGGTAGACCGTGAAAGCAGCGATGCGGATATTCAGCATGTAGCCATCCAGCGGCAAATTTTGCTGGGGCATGAGTTGATTGCCGAGACATTGTCGCGGCTCAAGGCGGAAGCGACGAACAAATCCTTGCTGCGGTTGACCACCTCTGATATTCAGAATCTGCTGAATGTCAAACCGGTCGCTGAAACCAATCTCGTCGAAATAGAAGCGGAAGGTAGCGATGCAAGGTTTTTGCCGCTGCTCATCAATACGTGGATAGATGTATATCTCGACGCGCGCGCGGATGAAGTCAGGAAGCGGACAAGTGACACGACCCGTATTCTGGAAGACGAGCTGAAAGGGCTAACCATAAAAATCGATTCTGCCCGGTCGGAGTTGGAGTCTTTTCGAAAAAGCCACGATATCTCCTCGACCGAGCGTAACGAGAACGAAGCATTGGCTCGCCTGAAAGGTTTGAATGATTCGCTCAACAAGGCCAATGAGGAGGAAGTCAAGGCAAAATCCACTCTGAATGCCATCAGGACTGCTATCTCACGGGGACAGGCGGTGGTTCCGGAGGATGAGAAGGGGAGTTTGCTCGATCTGGAAAAGCGGTTGCACGATCTGCGCGAGAAACTGGCGGATCTCGATAAAAAATTCACACGTGAGTACCTGAATTTGCAGCCGGATCTGAAATCCATTCCCGAGCAGATCAGGGAACTGGAAGTTGCGGTCAGCAATAAGCGCCAGCATGGTAAAAATGTCGTGTTGACCGATGCTGAAATGAATTATGCTGCGGCGCAGCAAACCGTTCGAGAAATTCGCGCGCAGTTGGATGAGCACAAAAAACAGGCTTCCGCATTCACGTCAAAGTTTACCCAGCATGATGCGCTGAAAACCGATCTGGAAGGCCTGGAAAAGCTTTATCGCGATACACAGGAACGTCTTGTTCAGGTCAAGACTGGCCACAGGGAAAAGTACCCTCAAGTTACTGTGATTAGCCGGGCGTATGAGGCGCGCGACCCGGTGAGGCCGGATTACAGCGGTGATGCGCTGATGGTGCTTGGGGGTTCTCTACTGTTAGGCCTTTTCGGGGTATGGATTTCGGAGTATCTGACGCAAAAAAAGGAACAACAGCCTTCCATTGCGGTGTTTGGAATACAGGGCTATTCCGCTTCACCGCCTGCAACTGGCCTGTCCGATTATCCGCCGCCCGGCGCGCTTGGTTCGTCAGAGCAGAAAATTTCCGAACAGAAAGCAGGCAGTTTTCTCCC
>JACZDC010011146.1_pt1 | contig 11317 bp, 9 predicted proteins | sample 8641791 | NCBI WGS metagenome assembly JACZDC01 (sample SAMN15324613, study PRJNA640507) | soil metagenome | isolation source: intercropping peanut in the second line | place: China: Luxin town, Laibin City, Guangxi Province | collected 2019-07-25 | depth 10cm m
GGGCTGCCTCCGCCCGGCGCGGGCTGGTTACAGGACGACTTCGTAGCCTTCGAACACCGGGTGGCCGGCGAGGGTGCCCTGCGGCGAGCGGGCGTCGCCGTGGGCCCTGCGGAAGGCTTCGGACTCCGTCCAGGCGACGAAGGCGCTCCGCGACTCCCAGATCGAGTGGGAGAGATAGGTCGTGATGCCGTCCGCGGTGTCGCCGCGGAGGAGATGGAACTCGCGGAAGCCCGGCACCTGGTCGAGATAGGAGTCCCGGGTGCGCCACATCTCTTCGAAGCCTGCCTCGCGGCCGGCGTTCACCTGGAAGCGGTTCATCGCGATGTACATCGATCCGGTCCTCCTCTTCCTGCTACTCCAGGATGCCCTTCGCGGTCAGCCAGTCCTTGTTGAACTTGGAGAGATACCGCTCGCCCGAGTCCGGCAGCAGGGTCACGACGAGACCGTTCTCGTCCAGCCCCTGGGCCACCTGGCGCGCAGCGGCCACGGCGGCGCCGCCGGACGAACCGGTGAAGATCGCCTCCTTCTTGGCCAGCTCCAGGGTCGCCCGGTAGGCGGTCTTGTCGTCGACCGTGATGATGCCGTCGATGTAGTCCCACCAGACCGCGGCGGGCATGAAGTCCTCGCCGATGCCGTCGATCAGGTACTGGTGGATCTGGTCCTCGGGCGGCAGCTCGCGGTGCTCGAAGTAGTAGGCGTAGACGCTGCCGACCGTGTCCACCCCGATCACCTGGACGTCCGGGTTCTGTTCCTTGAGGTACTTGGCCGTGCCGCTGATCGTGCCGCCGGTGCCGACGCCGACCACGTAGTGGGTGACCTTGCCGTCGGTCTGGCGCCAGATCTCCGGGCCCGTGCTGCGGTAGTGGGCCTGGGGGTTCGCCTGGTTGTAGTACTGATACGGCAGGTAGGCCCCCTCCTCGTCCCGGATCCGTTCCGCCACCTTGTAATAAGAACGCGGGTCGCTCGCCTCTACGTTCGTGGGGCAGGTGATGACCGTGGCACCCAGGGCCTCCAGGAGCGCGACCTTCTCCTTGGGGATCTTCTCGGCGGCCGTGCAGATCAGCCGGTAGCCCCGCAGGTTGGCGGCGAGGGCCAGGCCCGCGCCGGTGTTGCCCGAGGTGGGCTCCACGATCGTGCCGCCGGGCTTGAGCTGGCCCGTGCGCTCACCCTCCTCGATCATGGCGATGCCGATGCGGTCCTTCACACTGCCGCCGGGGTTGAAGTACTCGACCTTGGCGGCGAGCATGGCAGGACCGGTGTGGAACCGGCCGAGCTTGACGAGCGGGGTGTTCCCGAGGGTTTCCAGGATGTCGTTGTAGATTTCCATGGCCTCTCCAAAGAGCGGCGGGATGGTAGCACACCGTCGCCAACGGGCCGGAAAGGTAGAATCGGCGCAAATGCGGACCAAGATCGAGCGCGAGATGACGGGGCGCCAGGCGCCGGCGGCCTCCACGACGGAGACCGCCTGGGCGCGGCGGCAGGCCCTGCGCGCCAGCTTTCGCGTGCTCCTCCCGTTCCTGATCGCCGTGGCGCTCGGGATCGTTCACCGGGTCGACGGCGTGGTCGGAGCGACCCGGGACCTGAAGGCTATCGCGGAGCGGACGATCCCCTCGCCGACCGGTCCGCCGGAGACGATCAGCCACCTCGCGCACCGCCTGGCCGAGGAGGTCTACGGCGAGCGGCACGACGAGGAGGCCGCGGCGCGATACGAGAGCCTCGTCCGGGTCGTGGCCAAGGAGATGGAACGCCTCGACAACAAGATTGACCGGTTCGAGTCCGAGGCCCGCTCGACCCTGCTCACCAACGCCTGGTTCCCGATCGCCATCCACGGCCTGCTCCTCCTCTTCTTCCCCGGCCTCCTCCTCTCCGGCTTCCTGCGCGCGGCCCAGGGGATCCGGCAGGTCGCGGACACCGGTCCGCCGACGACATTCGCGGCCCACGTCTGGTACCGGCGCTACCTGCACCTCCTGGAGTCGCAGGAGCACCGGTTCTTCTGGCGCCGGCTCGGGTTCGCGCTGCTGATGGGCTACGGCACCATCTATCTGGTCGCGCCGCTCGGCGTGAAGGCGATGGCGGTCGGCGACTACCTGACGCTCAACGCGATCCCGGGCGAGCCCACCTATCCGTTCCTCCTCACGGCGTTCCAGAAGGCGCCGCCGTTCTCGGTCGGCTTCGCCGGCTTCTACCTCTATGCCCTGACCCTGTTCGTCCGGCGCTATGCCACCCACGATCTCAACGACCGGATCTACGTGCCGCTCTTCCTGCGCGGCGTCACGGTGGTGCTCCTCGGCTGGGTCCTGGCCTCGATCGGCGAGGAGGGCGGGCTCTCGCGGGCGCTGATCTTCGCGGTCGGCATCTTCCCGCAGGCCGGTCTCCAGGCGATCGCGAAGATGACCCAGACCACGGTCGACCGCCTCTCGAACGAGGGCGGGTCGGCGTTCAGGACCATCCCCGAGATCGACTTCTGGAAGGAGACCACGCTCCAGGAGATGGGGATCAACGACTTCAACGACCTCGCCAAGGCCGACCTGGACGAGCTGCTGGTCGACCTCGGGATGAACCCCGCGGTGCTGCTGCGGGCGGTGGACCGGGCGGTGCTGATCCACGTGCTCGGCGCCGAGGCCGCGGCGAAGCTGGCGGCGATCCCGCTGTACACCGCCAGCGACGCGGTGCTCTACACCCGCGGCCGGGACGCCTGGACCGACCGCTGGAAGCCACTCGGCGGAGCGCGGTATCCGCGCGGCGAGGCGCTCGACGCCGCGCAGCAGCAGACGCGGAGGGCGGTCGTGGAGGAGGCGCTCGGAGCCAAGGACATCCGGCTCCAGCTCGACCACCTGGTGCACGACCGCAACGTCCAGACGGTCATCGACAACCTGGTGTCTTACCAGAGCCTATAGCTCGAAAAGATGGATCGATCCTTCCTGTAGGGGCACCCCTTGTGGGTGCCCCTGGAGGGCGGCCACAAGGGCCGCCCCTACCTCTCTTCCCAGTCCCAGAAGTAGTCCTTGTTGGTGAGGACCGTCTCCTCCTCCTTGGCCTCCTCGGGCGTGTAGCCGCCCTGCTCCGGCGGCACCTCGCCGCGGATGATGCCGAGCTGCTCCACCAGGTCCTCGGTCTCGCGCTCCCACCAGTCGTTCGTGCCGAACTGCGGCCAGGCCTTGGGGAACGCCGGGTCGTGCCAGCGCTTGGCGAGCCAGGCCGCGTAGTGGACCACCCGCATGCCGCGCAGGACCTCGATCAGCGACAGCGTCGAGCGGTCGAACTCCCGGAGCTGCTCGTAGCCCTCCAGGAAGACCTCGCGCTGCCGCCGCGCCCAGGCGTCGCGCCCGGGGAGCGCCAGCCAAAGGTCCTGGACCGCCGGGCCGACGACCATGTCGTCGAAGTCCAGGACGCGCAGGAGACCGTCCCGGAACAGGATGTTTCCCAGATGAAGGTCGCCGTGGAGCCGGTGGACCGGCACACCGGCCAGCGCGCGGTCGGCGACGTCGGCGATGTCGAACGCGGCATCGAAGTAGCGGTTGCGGACGTGCTTCGGCACCGAGTCGTGCTCGGCCAGCCAGTCCACGTTCTCCCGGATGTAGGTGTCCGCGTCCAGGCGCAGCCGGTGCTCGGCGGGCCGGCGGACCGCGGCGTTGTGCATGCGGGCCACCAGCATGCCGAGACGGCGGACGGAGTTGTCGTCCAGCTCGTCGGGCGCCCGGCCGCCGCGCCGGTCGGAGAGCGCGTAGTAGATCCCCTCGATCCGGCGCAGCGTGCCGCCGCCCGGGAACGGCCGCATGGTGCACACTGGCAGCTCGTCGGCGGCAAGGTCGTCGAGGAACTGATGCTCCTCGCGGATCTGCTCCTCGCTCCAGCGCCCGGGGCGGTAGAACTTCGCGACCACGCGGGTGCGGTCCGCCAGCTCGACCTCGTAGACCCGGTTCTCGAAGGAGTTCAGCGGATAGCAGACCGGGTTGCAGCGCAACCCCCCGGCCTCGACCGCGGCGAGCACCGTCTCGGGAGTGAGGGTCAGGAACAGGCCGGTGGTGTCGTCGTCCTTCATGGGGTCAGGGTAGCATGGGGGGCGGGCGGAAGGACTTGCAGGGGCGGGGCTCGAGAGGTATCATCCAGAAGCGACGCCGGCATGTAAAGGAGATCGACATGACCCTGCAGCTATCCATCGATGATCACCTCGCTGAGGAAGCCCGGAGGGTGGCACAGGCTCTGGGAACGAGCGTTGACCAGCTCCTCCTCGATTACCTTCACCGCCTGACGTCCCAGCAGATCGACGAGGAGATGGAGGAGCTTCGACGCCTCTCAGGCCAGGGAGACTCCCGCGGTTGGAAGTTCAACCGGGACGAGATCTATGAGCTATGAGCGGCGGTAGCTTCCTGGATACCAATGTGCTCGGCTATACGGACGACGATCGGGCAGGCGATAAACAGGAAAAGGCGCTTGTCCTGGTTGAACGCCTCCGCCGGGAAGGCACGGGAGTTGTCTCGACCCAGGTTCTCCAGGAGTACTTCGTCACCGCCACTCGCAAGCTGGGTGTTCCTCTCGACGCCGCTCGCCGAAAGGTCGAGATCTTCTCGCGCATGGATCTGGTGGTGATCGGACCGGAAGACATCCTGGCGGCGATCGACCTGCATGCATCCCACCAAACCTCCTTCTGGGATGCTCTTCTGATCCGCGCCGCCAGCCGGTCCGGCTGCTCCGTGCTCTATACGGAGGATCTTCAGCACGGCCGGCGATATGGCGACCTGGAAGTGGTCAATCCCTTCCATTGATCCGCCATCACCGGAGCAGGGTCAGGGTAGCATGGGGGCATGCGGCTGGCCGACCTCGTCACCACCTCCCTGCGCGTCGCCGAAACCCGATCCCGAACTGAGAAGATCGCCGCCCTCTCCGGCCTGCTCCGCCGGCTCGAACCCGAGGAGGTCGACCCCGCGGTGGCCTGGCTGTCCGGGAGTCTGAGACAGGGGAGGATCGGCCTGGGACCGGCCGCGGTGCGCAGCGCCCTGCCGGGGACGGCCGCTGGTGAGCCGTCGCTGACCGTGGGCGAGGTGGACGCCGGGTTCGACCGGATCGCCGGCGCCACCGGTCCGGGCTCGACCGGAGAGCGCTCGCGGCTGCTCTCCGGCCTGCTCTCGCGGGCGACGGCGGAGGAGCAAGGATTTCTGAGGCGGCTGATCTTCGGCGAGCTGAGGCAAGGCGCGCTGGCCGGGCTGATGGCCGAAGCTTTGGCCGCCGCCGCCGAGGTGCCGGCGGACGAGGTGCGGCGCGCGCTCATGCTGGCCGGCGAGTTGCCGGAGGTGGCGCGGGCTGTCCTTATAGAAGGAAGGCCCGGCCTCGCCCGGTTCCGGCTGGAGCTGTTCCGGCCGCTCCAGCCCATGCTGGCGCAGGCGGCCGGAGACACCTCCGAGGCGCTGGAGCGTCTCGGAGAGGCGGCCCTGGAGCTGAAGCTCGACGGCGCGCGGGTCCAGGTCCACAAGGCCGGCGGGGAGGTACGGGTCTACTCCCGGCGCGGCAACGAGGTGACCCAGGCCGTGCCCGAGCTTGTTGAGTCGGTGCAGGCGCTCCCGGCCGGCCAGCTCCTCCTCGACGGTGAGGTCATCGCCCTGCGGCCCGACGGCTCGCCGCACCCCTTCCAGGTCACCATGCGCCGCTTCGGCCGCAAGCTGGACGTGCCCCGGATGCGCGGCGAGCTGCCGCTGACCCCGTTCTTCTTCGACATCCTCCACCTGGACGGCGCGGACCTGATCGACCGGCCGGCCGGAGAACGCTTCGCGACCCTGGGCGACGCGGTCCAGGGCCTGGCCGTGCCGCGGATCGTGACCGCCGACCCCGAGGCCGCGGACGCCTTCTTCGAGGAGGCGCTGGCCAAGGGTCATGAAGGGATCATGGCCAAGGCCGTGGACGCGCCGTACGAAGCCGGCCGGCGCGGCGCCTCGTGGCTCAAGATCAAGCCCGCCCACACCCTGGACCTGGTGATCCTGGCCGCGGAGTGGGGCCACGGGAGACGCCACGGCTGGCTCTCGAACCTCCACCTCGGAGCCCGGGACCCGGAAAACGGCGGCTTCGTGATGCTCGGCAAGACCTTCAAGGGACTCACCGACGAGAGGCTCGCCTGGCAGACGAAGCGGCTCCAGGAGCTGGCCCTCGGAACCGAGGACGGCTGGGTGGTCCACGTCCGGCCCGAGCTGGTGGTGGAGGTGGCGTTCAGCGACGTCCAGGAGAGCCCGATCTACCCGGGCGGCATGGCGCTGCGCTTCGCCCGGGTGAAGCGCTACCGCGAGGACAAACCGGCCTCCGAGGCGGACACGATCGACACGGTGCGGAAGATCTTCGCGGGAGCGCGGTAAACTTCCCCAGCATGTCTGAAAACACCGAGTTCACCGAGCTGGCGCAGTTCGACATCGAACCGCGCTCGGTGCGCCTGCTCGACCGCGACTACTGCCTCGAGAACGACGTGGTCGTTCTCGGCATCGTGGACCGGGCTTCCGCCGAGCCGGTCACGGTCGGCATGCTCGATCCGTCCCGCCGGGCGCTGGTGCATGCGGTCTCCAGGACCCTCGGCCGGCCGGTCAAGGCGGTGCGGCTCAACGCCTGGGAGATCCGGCACGCGCTCGACGAAGGGTACGGCCTGACCGAGCCGAGCCGCAGCCGACTCACCCTCAAGCCGGTGCGCGACATCTCCTTCGAGCGCGACGGCGAGATCCCCGACCTGCTCGACGAGATCCTCGGCCAGGCCGTGGACCTGAAGGCGAGCGACGTCCATATCGAGTCCTACGAGGACGACGTCGACGTCCGGTTCCGGGTGGACGGCGTGCTGCAGCAGGTCGCCACCCCTCTCGCCCGCGACAACGTCCAGGCCGCGGTCAACCGGCTCAAGGTCCTCTCCGGCCTCGACGTAGCCGAGCGGCGCAAGGCCCAGGACGGGCGCATCCAGGCCACCTTCCAGAGCCGCGAAGGGGAGCGCAACGTCGACTTCCGCCTCTCGGTCGTGCCCGGACCGTTCGGCGAGGACGCGGTGCTGCGGATCCTCGACAGCGCCGCGCCGCTCCCTCTGGAGAAGCTCGGCCTCGGCGACGACGAGCTCGCCACCTTCGAGCGGCTGATCAACAACCCCGAGGGACTGATCCTGGTCACCGGCCCCACCGGCAGCGGCAAGACCACCAGCCTCTACGCCGCCCTCCACCGCATCAACACGCCCGAGAACAAGATCCTCACCGTCGAGGACCCGATCGAGTACAACTTCGAGAAGACGAACCAGAAGCAGGTCTCGGTCAACATGGGGTTCGCGGACTACGCCCGCGCCTTCATGCGCCAGAACCCGGACATCATCCTGATCGGCGAGGTCCGCGACGAGGACACCGCGAGCGCCGCCATCCGCGCGGCCCAGACCGGCCACCTGGTCCTCTCGACCCTCCACACCACGGACTCCGTGCGCACCATCTCCCGGCTCCTGACCCTCGGCGTGGACCCCGGCCTGGTCGCCGGCAGCCTGCTCGGCGCCATGTCCCAGCGGCTCGTCCGCAAGCTCTGCCCGGAGTGCCGCGAGGAGGCCGCGCCCGACTCCCGGGAGGCGCGCCGCCTGGACCTGCGGCACGACGAGGGACCGTTCTTCCGCGCCCGGACGAATCCGGACTGCCCCACCTGCGGCGGCCGGGGCTACAAGGGCCGGGTCGGCGTCTACGAGCTCTTCGTCCTCGACTCCGAGCTGGCGGACCTCGTGGCCGAGCGCGCGCCCATCCACCAGGTGCGCTCCATGGCGATCGGCAAGGGGATGAAGACGCTCGTCGACGACGCTCTCCGGAAGGCCCGCGCCGGGGTCACCACCCTGGAGGAGATCCTGCGCACGGTCCCCTATCGCATGCTGGCCGGGAGCTGAGACGATTACACTACGTAGTAAATGGACTTCGACAGACGTGGCTCCACGCTGGAGGCGACGCGGCCGGAAGGGGGACGGCGAGACGCACCGCCCACCCTGCCGGCGCTCACCCTCCTCGGCCATCCCGACCTCTCCAGGACGGGTGACCGTGTCTTTCTTCCCGATCTCCTCCGCGGGCGCCAGGTCCTCCTCTCCCGGAAGACGCCGCTCTTCGCCGGCCCCGGCGATCTGACCGGCCGGCCGCTCGCCGACCCGTTCCTCAGCCGCACCCCGTTCCGCCTGGAGCCGCTGCCCCCCATGGACACGGGCGCCGTGCGGCTCCTCGTCGACGACGGCCGGATGCGGGTGACCGTCGACGGCGAGCCGGTCGAGAAGAGCCGCACCTTCTCCGGCGCCGAGCTCGACGAGGGGGCGGTGCTCGTCCTCTCCGACCGGGTGGTCCTCCTGCTCCAGCGCCGGCCGGCGCCGCTCCCTGGCGTGATCGAGAGCTTCGGGCTGCTCGGCGACAGCGCCGGCATGGAGACCGTGCGGCGCGCCATCGCCCGCGTCGCGCCGCTGTCCACGGCCGTCCTCCTGCGCGGCGAGACCGGCACCGGCAAGGAGGTCGTGGCGCGCGCCCTCCACGAGCACAGCCCGCGCGCCGGCGGACCCTTCGTGTCGGTCAACCTGGCCGCCCTGCCGCCGTCGCTCGCCGCGGCCGAGCTGTTCGGCGCCCGCAAGGGCTCGTACACCGGCTCGGTGCGCGACCAGCCGGGCTATTTCGCGCTCGCCCACGGCGGCACCCTGTATCTGGACGAGGTCGGCGAGGCGCCGCCCGAGATCCAGGTGATGCTGCTGCGCGCCCTGGAGAGCGGCGAGATCATGGCGGTCGGCGATCCGGCGCCGCGCAAGGTCGACGTCCGCATCGTCTCCGCCACCGACGCCGACCTGGAGGAGGCCATCCGCCGCGGGACCTTCCGCTCCCCCCTCCTGCACCGGCTCTCCGGCTACCTGATCCGGATGCCGCCACTGCGCCAGAGGAAGGAGGATATCGGACGGCTGCTCGTCCATTTCCTGCGCCTGGAGCTGGAGAGGATCGGCGAGACCCTGCCGCCCCGCCAGGCCACGGGCGACGCGCCGTGGCTCCCCGCGGCCCTGGTCTCGCGGCTCGTCCGCTACCCCTGGCCGGGCAACGTCCGCCAGCTCCAGAACGTGGCGCGGCAGCTCGCCATCGACGGCCGCGGGCAGGCGGTGCTCCTGGACTCCCCCGAGCTGGAGTCGCTGATGCCGGGGACGGCGCCGGCGTCTCCGGACCGCGCCGGCCGGACACCGCCGCCCGAGATCCCCGCGAAGACGCGCGGCCGGCGACCGTCCGAGGTCTCCGAGGACGAGCTGATCGAGGCCCTGCGCGCCCATCGCTGGAACCTGAAGGCCGCGGCCGACGCCCTTGGCATCCCTCGCACTTCCATGTACCTGCTCCTGGAGCGGTCGGAACGCGTGCGTTCGGCCGCCGAAGTGCCGGCCGAGGAGATCCGCGCGGCCTACGAGCGCTGCGGCGGCGACCTCGAAGCCCTGGCCGGCGAGCTGGAGGTCTCGGAGCGCGGCCTCCGCCAGCGCCTCAAGGACCTGGGGCTGCGGTGAGCCAGGACTCGGAGACCGGCTCGACCGTCGGCCCCTACCGCGTGGACCGTCGCCTGGGCGGCGGCGGCATGGGAGAGGTCTTCCTGGCCTGGGACCCCCGGCTGGAACGCGAGGTGGCGGTCAAGCGCATCCGCTCCCGGGGAGACGAGAGCGGCAGCGCCCCCGACCGCCGGGCCCGCTTCCGCCACGAGGCGCGGATCACGGCCTCGCTGAACCACCCGGCCATCGTGCAGGTCTTCGACCTGATCACCGAGGGCGACACCGACCACCTCGTCATGGAGTTCGTGCCGGGGCTGAGCCTCCACGACGTCCTCAAACAGGGCCCTCTGCCGCTCGCGCGGGGCCTCGCCGTGGCGCTCGACGTGGCCGAGGGCCTCGCCTATGCCCACCGCCGCGGCGTGCTGCACCGGGACCTGAAGACCGAGAACGTCCTGCTCACCCCCGAGGGCCAGGCCAAGATCACCGACTTCGGCATCGCCCTGCGCCGCTCGGCCGGGGCCGACGCCGCGCGCCTGACGCGCGAGGGCATGGTGGTCGGCACCTGGCGGGTGATGTCGCCCGAGCAGGCCTGCGGCGAGGAGGTGGACGCCCGCTCCGACCTGTTCTCCCTGGGCGTCCTCTTCTATGAGCTGTTCACCGGCTCTTCCCCGTTCCTCGCCCCGTCCGGCCAGGAGACGGTGCGGCGCATCCTGAGCGAGACGCCGACGCCGGCCTCCGAGCTGAACCTGGAGATCCCGGTGGAGCTCTCGGACCTGCTCGCCGACCTGCTGGAGAAGAACCCGGCGATGCGGCCCGGCAGCGCCCGCGAGGTGGCCGACCGGCTGCGCGCGCTGGCCAGCCAACCGTCCGCCATGGAGCAGGCGACCCTCTATCCCACGGACACCCGGACGACGCTGGACCGGCCCCTCACCCAGGCACCCGCAGCGGCGCCGCTCCCTGCCGAGCGTCCGCCGGTCCGCTCCTGGATCGCCTGGATCGCCGCGCTGGCGGTGGCGGTGATGACGGCGGCCGCCGTCCTTCTTCTGCGCGACCGGGCCGCCCCTTCCACTCCGCCCGCACCGCCGCTCTACGTGGCCGTGCTCCAGCCCGAGCTGCGCGGCGGCACCCCGTCCGAGGAGACCGACCTTCTCGCCTTCGCGGTGCGCGGCGCCCTGCAGAGCGCGCTCACCCGCTTCGACGGAGTCCTCCCGAAAGCGGCCTCCGAGGTGGACGCCGTCTCCGGACGCGCCGCGGCGGTGGCCCGGGCCGTGGCCGCCGACGAGGTCCTGGAGCCCTCCTTCGCCTGCCACGCCCGCACCTGCACCGTGGAGGTCTCCCGGCTGCGCGGCCGCGACGGCGCCGTGACCTGGAGCGACCGCGTCGACCTCCCGATCGACGACCCCCTGACCGTGGCGCAGGCCCTCACCGTCCTGGTGCGCAAGGGGTATCCCGAGAGGAAGCTCCGGCAGGGGGTCCCCGACCTGCGCGTCAAGCCCGAGGACTATGCCGAGTACCTGGACGTCCGGCGGCAGATCCTCGCCGGCACCGGGGAGTACCCGGACCTTCTCCGGCGTCTGGCGGAGGTCCGCCGCCGCTCTCCGGACTTCGTCGACCCCTATCTGGTCGAGGCGCAGCTCGGCCTGAACCGCTTCGAGCAGACCCGCGACCCGGCCTACCTCGACCGCGCCCTGGCGCTGCTCTCCGACGCGCAGTCGCGGGCGCCGGGAGACCCCGAGCTGGCCTTTACGCGGGCCTGGGCGCAGCTCCGGGTCGGCCGGCTCGACGCGGCGGAGTCCGCGCTCGGCGCCCTGGAGCGCACGGCGCCCGGCGACCTGCGGACGCTCGACC
>JACZDC010109399.1_pt1 | contig 11310 bp, 13 predicted proteins | sample 8641791 | NCBI WGS metagenome assembly JACZDC01 (sample SAMN15324613, study PRJNA640507) | soil metagenome | isolation source: intercropping peanut in the second line | place: China: Luxin town, Laibin City, Guangxi Province | collected 2019-07-25 | depth 10cm m
AACAAAAAAATATTTTTCTCGAAAATACAATTTTTTGGAAACCTTGAAAATCAGTTTTTATTTTTAATTTATTATAAAATTCAAAATGAAATTGGAAAATCGATTGAAAGTTTATAACACCCTACAAATTATAATTTCTAATTTCAGAAATATTTCTAATTTTCATTAATATTTTTAATTAAATATCAAATTCATTTTTCAGGGTTTCTAGAAAATTGTATTTTCGAGAAAAATATTTTTTTGTTTCAGAAAATTTTTTATACAAAAGGATTTATATTAACGAAATTAATAATTATTAATTTTCATTCAAGATATTTCATATATTTATTTTCCTTTCTCAAAGATTGTTTTGACAGGGCGAGTGTTGACACCAGGAGAATTGAGCGGGATAAATGTCGGGCAAAGCAAGACAAGTGTGACCTTGTTGTCTCAATTCTCTGATTTGCGCGAGCGCTTGATTGTGTCGAATTTGCATTTCTTCAGCTTCGCTGTCTTCTTTGTGTTGAGTGCAATTTCGGTGTCCACACCATCTAAGAAACCACTTGCCGTTAATGCCTTTCCATTCAATGCAGGTATGTCCAGCTTGCTCCAACTCCAAAGCAAGCTCTTTCTCCAGCTCATAGCATGATTTCTTTTGAGGCGATTTTTCACTCATCAATAAGTTTTGAATTCTGAATTACTAAAAAATACAGTTGAAAAATTTATCACTATTTTTGAAAATTTGTTAAACAGAAATGTCCAAAACCTGTTGTGAATGTCTTGAAATGATCACCAATAACCCGATTGCAGTTATTTATGATGAAAATGGCCAACGTGTTGATTCAGATGATTATAATTTCACCTTTGCAAGTCAAAATTTCCAAATCAATATTTATTGTCTTTCTTGTTTTTCTGAGAAAATATGGCTTGACGATTTGGAGTCAATAGAAGAGTTTGAAGAGGCATGTGGACAGCATTGTGCAAATTGTAATCTGTGGTTTGAAAGAAATTTGTTTTTCTTTTGTCAGCTCTGTGACCGATTCATTTGCTCTGTGAACTGTATTTCCATAACAGGTTGTCAACCGAGAGAATGCATCTGCAAATCGTGTTACAAAGGAAAATGCTTGACTTGTGGTAAAAATAATATCACTCTTTCTGCTGACCAGAAATACTGGCTTTGGGATGATGATCCAAATCCGATTTGTGAAAATTGTTTGCTTGTTGAAAAATAAAAATTCCCTGCAAATTATAACTAAAAAATGCTTTAAAATGTTGATTGAGAAAATTGTGAAATCTGCAAAGAAAATCAATGTTGTTGTTCAACACGATTTTTATTCTCAAACTTTGGATTCCTCACTTTGGAAATCAGATCCCAACGTATTCTACTCTGCAATTGCTGATCTGGCCCGCGACCTAGAGACAAAGCAGACGGATGCAATTCACTCTCTTCTTTATCACTTGCAATCCTTTGGTCTATTGAACAAAGTGTTCTCATTGGATTGGGGTCAAATGGAGAAGAAAAGCTGCATCGCAAAAGAGAAAATTATCAAAGTCTATGGAAATGTTGATCGGGCCATTTGTGAAATATGTGGAGCAACAAGTGGAAAGCAAGAATTTCAAGAGGCTCTCGAGACTACAGATCTTCTTTCATGTAGAGAATTCTCATGTCATGGAAATCTGATGCGACCTGCTGTTGTCCTGCCTGAAGGTCGCTTTCCGAAAGACTATCTTATTGCTCTCAACACCTCATTGCGACAGGCAGATCTTCTTCTCTGCTTTCTATTCAATCCAGAAGCAGACTCTTCAGTCCTCTACAACATTGCCAGCAAATCCTCGAATATTGTTGTTGTCGGCCGCTCTTTTCCACAAGGATTGTCTCCTTGTCAAAATGTAACATTCTTTCAAACTGCCGATCCAACCCTTCTTGCTAAAGAGATCATGAACAATTGGGATCGAGAAGAAGAGGTTGCACCTCTTTTCTTCCAATACGATCTTCCTATTGCTAATGCGCACCAACAATGCACATGTATAATAATGTAAAAATAAAGAAATAATGGCTGAAATAGTTATCCTGAAAATGACAATTATTAATTAATTAATTAATTAATTCATATTGAAATTACTTTTTATAAAACAAAATCAGAGACAAAAAAATATTTTTTGCGAAAATACAATTTTTCAGAAACCCTGAAAATAGGGTTTTAGAATAAATTAATTATTAATTGGAAAAATGGAAATATTTCTATTTCTGAAATATAAATTTGTAGGGTGTTATAATATTTCATGCCATTTTCTATTTTTCAAACCTAATTTTTAAATAATTAATTGTAAAAATCGATTTTCAAGGTTTCTAAAAATTTGTATTTTCGAGTTTTTATTTTTTTGGTTTCTGATAAAGTTTTTAAAAAATAGGTTTTTCTAAATTAATTAAATTTAAATTACGTTTTTCTATTATTTTTCAAGACATATTTCTAATGAATTTCAGGAAATTGTTTTCTGAATTAGAAATTACAATTTGGAGGGTAGAAGTAATTTCCGACAATGAAATATAGATTGAAAACAAGAATTATAATTTATTTAATCAAATTAAATTCCTTTTTTGTAAAAACATTTCTGAAACTAAAAAATAATTTTCTCGAAAATACAATTTTTCGGAAACCCTGAAAATCAATTTCTAGAATTAATTTATTAAAAATTCAAAGGAAAATAGAAAATTTCTTGAAAATGATATGACACCATACAAATTTAAATTTCATTTATTGAAATATTTCCATTTTCTTTTAATTAATAATTAAGTACAAAAATCGATTTTCAGTGTTTTTAAAAAATTGTATTTTCGTAAAAAATATTTTTTTGTTTCAGAAAAGATTTTTGATAAAAAGAAATTCGGAAATATAAAAAATATTTAATTACAATTTCATGTAAATTTATTTCTTGTTTTTCAGCTCAATTTGATAGGTGTAACCTTTGACAGCTCCTGTCCTTGGAAATATGTCATTCTCATCCGGTTCAAGGAGATCGACAATTTTGGCAATGCGTTCAATGTTGATGTTCAATTTTCGCATTTCATCAATCAGGTCCTTGGGTATCTTCCCTCCAATGTCAAACTGTGTCTCCTTGTTCCAAAGAACAGTAGCAATTGTGAACCGACAAGCATCCGTCCAACTGTAATTCGCTGCCTTAAGAGAAGGTAGTAATTTACGAAACGTATCCTTGTCCATTCTGATTTTCAGTTCTCAAAGTCTGAAGGTGCCCTATCCAAATTTGAAAACAAACAATTGGATTTGAAAATTTTTATTATCCAATTAAACTTGCCATAAAAGAGAAAACTAGATGCAACAAATGACCAACGATGGTGAATTTGACTAGGACAATTGAGACGAGTAAAATGTAGAGGCAAATCAGCGATATGAGGGAGGATTCATCTCGAGTGCCAGGGAGCAAAGAGAGCAATGCAATGTTGATCAACATCCATAGACCAACTTGAAACATTGTAGCTTGAAGCAAGGTTTGATCAAAGAAATATGAAATAGCAGAAATTCCACCTAAACAAATTGCAAGAATGAGGGTTATGAGAAATATTTCCAAATTCGGTCTCTCCATCTTAGGTCGCTTTGTTGGTTTGACAAAAATTTTTTGTTTAATCTGAGTTCTCTGCCTGTTTTTTGAAAAATTCATTCAAATTCACTTGAAATCCATTTGCAAGGGCATTTTTAGCCTCCGTTCTCAGATGAATAACGGTCTTCTCAGAGACTTTAAATCTCCCAGAAATCCCAATGGTTGAATAATTATTCAAAAGGGATTCAGTTGCAATCAAAGCTTTGGTTTCAGGACTCAATTTCCTTTCTTGTTCAAATTGTTCCAATCTGTATAGGATCTGTTTTGAGCATTGGGAGCAACGAGCACTTCCAGCACAACCATTGAGACATTGTTCGAAAGCATCGTAAAGCAAAGAAAAATCAGGTCTCACAATAAAAGCAGCATTCTCTCTATCATATTTTGAAGTCAACAACCAGAATGCTGAGAAACCTTGCTTATCCTTTTTCAAATAGCAACCGCCCCATTCCCATAAAAGTTGAGGAATCTCGGTTGTTGCCTTGGCTTGCAGATATTGTTCAACAGCAATAACTAAAGGAAGTTCACCTTGCTCATTGAAGCCATTCACGTCAACAATTGAAAAAGGATTTCGTAAAACATTTTTGATTTCACCTAGCTTTCGTTCTCTGACAAGCTCATGCAAAGTCGAGTAGTATCGAAAATTCCTTTTAAACATTTTCTAGAATTAAAAAACTGAATTTGATACTTTTAATTTTGAAAAAATAGAAGCTTTATACGCAGAAAGCGCGAATGCGAGCAGCATTGTCGAGAGCGACATCGGACTGTTGGATGGAGCTGATGCCCCAGGGGATATTGTCGCGGGAGCCCGCAGAAGCCGAGATGATCGGCGTGGCACGAATATCGCTTCCGCTGCGGCTCTTGAGCTGGGGCGGTTCCATGAAGAACCGACTGGCAGCGGCGGCCTCAAGCAGGCGCGGGGTGTAGATGGCCAACTCTTCAAAAGTCGGGCCATCCGTCACCATACCGTCATTCGAGCAGGACAGCTCAGCGTTGGGGAGCAGATTCTGAGAGAACCACTGGGCATTGTCCGGATTGGCGAGGCTGAGGGCGTCGTTCGAGGACATCGTGTTGATGGGAGCCCACTGATCATCGGGTGAGCCTTGACGCATATTGTGGGTAAAACTATAGTCGGCCTCAATTGGCTGAGCTGTATTGACACTCAGACCGTTGAGGTCGTAAAGTGAGTTGCCCGACTTGTCGGTGCTGAGATCCGGGGTACGATCCATACTGCCCGCGGGGCTTGGAGCCACAGCATAAGAGGGCTGAGCAACCTGGGTGCTGCTGACAGCCATGGAAGAGTTACCCGACGCAGCAGCTTGTTCCTTTTTCTTCTTCTCTCGCTCCCAAAGAACAACAGCCACAATTCCTGCAATTACAACCGCAGCGAGAATTCCGCCAACAACCCATTTCTTGCTATTTGACTGGGACATTGATTTTTCTTTTTCAAAGAGGTCGCCTTTGCTTAACATCAATAGAAAATTTTACAAACCCAAACGACAAAATTAGTATTTTGAAAACACAAAATGCCGACAATGAGGTATAAAAATATTTCAGATTTCTCTGGAATTGGCTCGAAAGCTCTGAGTTCACATTTTACTTTTTTTGAAGTTATTACAATTCTTCTCAAGAATTGCAGCAATGCAATAGCTGTTCACATTGTTACAAAAGATGGTCGAGTCTTCAATAACGACTACAATATGTTTGACCAGTTGACCTCTCTTCTCGATCAACCAAGGTGCAAACTCTACATTCAAACTCGATTTGAGAAGCGATTAAAATGGGGCTATGTCCAGTTCCTTCGAGATGACGATGAGAAAAAGAAGAAAACTAAAAAATGAATAGATGTTTTTACTCATCCTCAATGGCAGAAGGATCTTCGTCGTCTTCGTCGTCGCTCTCTTCGATAAAGGGCAAGAGTTGAGGAGACATTCTGCGTTGCTCAATCCAGCTCTGGAGCTTCTCAAACAGATGACGAATATAGATATTGTACATTGGATCGGTGTTCAACTGCTCAATCTCATGCCAAGCGATGTTGCAAATCTCAGTTCGCTTCCAAGGCACGAACCAAGTCCATTCGGGGACATTTTCAATAATAAAAAATACAGCCTTGCGATGTCTCAGACGTTTTTGTAAATCTACTTTGTCAGCAACTAGGAAATTTGTCTCTTCCAATGTCTCTCGCACAACGGAAGTTAATTCGCTCTCTCCTAATTCTTGTTTTCCTTTTGGAAAGCTCCAAGAGGTGCTATTGACATTTTGCACCAGCAGAACTTTGCTCATCTCGGGATTGAGAATAATTGAACCAAAAATGGGAAGCGTCTTCTTGTATCGATTGAACAACTTCATGGCCTCAAAGAGCTGATCGCCGCGAAGCCAAGGCAAATAGACCGAGACAAAATTTTTGAATCGCAATGGCGGCAACTCGGGATGCTGCGGTTGTATATAGTCAACATAGTGCCAATGAGCTGTCTCCAACCTGAGCATAGCCGTGACAATGCTCTCTGGCTCTTCCATAGAGACATTCAATTCCAGCGGGACCAGTTGTCGGATGGCATTGTCATTGGCACGACGGGACATTGTTACAGAAAAAAGAACCAAAAAAAGCTCTATCTTATAAAGAGGAAATTTTAGAACATCGAATTAAGGCTGCATTTCTACTTTCAGTAACTATTGCTGCACGATGGGGATAATTCTCTTCATAATTAATTTGTCTCTCCAGCTTTGAAATTTGAATGTATTCTTCTTGGGTTGAAGTGGATTCGTAAATCATTTTCAAAGCAAATGCACCAATAGAACTACTGAGCCAGTTCGTTACGTTTGGTATGTCCCAGGAAAAGGAATCATCGTCTTCTTCCTGTTCCGAAGGGGCAGTTGTTGAAGGGCGACAATCTTCAATCATGAACTCAACACACTTCTTTGGAAATCTTCTTGGAACAAATAAATTATCAATTATTCCAGTTGAAAATTCAACGTCTTCGGAATTTGTTAGTGTTTCAAACGGATAGAGTTGATATCCAGACGATACACAGTAAGCATTGATATCGAGTCCAAAACTGAGCATTGCCTTTAGAATTCTCTTCAAAAGATCAACAGAGTCACTTGTTAGGCAATCGCAAAGCAGATGAGGAAACCAACAATTTCGTTCTCCATCTGAAATGCGATCAATTTCATCAATCAATCCCATGTCGGTCTCTATGACGCGAGCGCCAGTAGTAATACAGTAACGGAGAAGAAGGCTAGATTTTCTGAGATGGCCTCCATATCGACCGTTTCTGGAGTTATTGAAAAGATCATAATCTTCTGAGGACCAGAGTATTCTTGAATCCGCTGGACTGAGAGAAGGATATTTCTTCTTCATATACTCCCAAAAAGCCTTATTGATGGTGCAAAAATTGAAAAGTAAAAACGGTTTGTTCTCAAAAACCATAATTGCAACATCCAGAAAATTGCAATCAATTACTTCGTCCTCAATGTAAACTTTCAATCTTTTGTTTGCCTGTTCCATGCTATTTGGGGAATATTTTAATATTCTCTAAATTGGTGTACTGATTCTTCGTTTTTGATCCGTGTCAGAGAAGAGACGATCGATTTTCTCTTTTAGAAGATAGATATCAATTGGTTTCCCAATTACATCATCAAGATAGCCTTTGGCACACCAATCAATCAATTCTTGAGCATTAGGAGCCATAGCTGTTGTGGCAATAATTTTCGGCCTAGGCAAGCGACGCAACGAGTACAAGTTGCTCAACTCTTTGGAGGTGTCAAAGCCATTTTTCACTGGCATTCTCATATCCAAAAGAACGAGATCAAAATGAGTGTTGGGCTGCTCACACATCTCCAAAACCTGTTGACCATTGTTTACAAACTCAAAGGTTGCATAACCCAATTTTCGTAATAAACTCTCCATCACCTGTCGATTCAAAGAAGTATCCTCTGCAATGAGAATTCGAGTTGCCCTGACGTCGGCGATCAACCGGCTCATTCGCTTTTTCTCAGCCGCAGCAACCGAGCCGGCTCTACCAATCGGATTGGACAACAATTGTTGCGGGGCAGTATTGATAATTAAACCCAGAGTTTTCTCTTGGGAGCCCATTGCTGAGGCCACATGAGCGAGGAGGCGTCTCTCTGGTACAGGTCGCAAGAGACAGAATTTGAAGAGAGCCTTGTCTTCTGCTGAGAGATTGTCGCTGTCTTCGGAACTGCTGCTCAACAAGATAAAAGGAAAAGTGTAACCTTTTCTTCTAATCCAATTGGCTAGACCAACACCATTCATATTGGGCATTCGAAGATCCAGAATCGCCAGATCAAAGGGTTCTCCTGCCGTTTTGCCAGAGAGACAAGTGGCGATGGCATCTTCTGCAGAGGCCGAGACGGTAGGTTCAAAACCCCATTTCTCAAATTGACCAAACATTGTGATTCGATTGTTGGCAATATCATCCACAATCAGAACTCTCTTTTTTGCAAACAGTTCTTGATGCGTTCGCAGTAGCAGTTCATTGTCCAAAATTGGCGAATTGAATTTGACAATAAACTCAGAGCCCTGAGCCAATTTGGACTTGACCTCGATGGAGCCGTGATTCATCAGCTTCATCAGCTTCTTGCTAATGGCAAGTCCCAAACCGATTCCTCCCGCCTCTTGAGTTGTCGATTCATCCACTTGACGGAACGATTTGAAAATGAGATCGAAATTCTCTTTTGCAATTCCAATTCCTGTATCAATCACTGTAATTGAGATTTGATGATAATTGGAATGATTTGGAGCTGCTGTGGCAAGCACTCGAACTGAGCCACCTTTGGGAGTGAATTTGATGGCATTCCCAACGAGATTCCTTATCACTTGTCTCAAGCGCGCAAAGTCCACATAAACTTTGTTTGGCACAGAATGATCAACATGGAAATTCAATTCAATGTTCTTCTCCGCTGCAAGGGGAGCGGTATGTGAGTTGAGCAATTGGAAAAGATCCTGAATTGAGATTTCACTCTCATGCAGTTGCATCATTTTGTTGTCCAGTTTAGCCATATCCAGGAAATCGCTGACCATTGACATCATATCCATTGAGGATTGTTGGAGGATTTTCAAGTAACGCTTCTGCTCTTCATTCAACCCAGAGACTGCAATCAAGGGAAGAATCGAGAGAATACACGAGAGCGGAGTCCTGATCTCATGACCAAGATGGGCCATAAATTCAGTTTTGTTTTTTGCTTTCGCTTCAGCGTCTCTCGCTCGCTTCTCATAAGAATCAACTCTCTTGATCAGTAGAATGAGACACGGTGAACCGTTGTACATGATCTTGCCAGGATAGTTCACCAAGAACTCAACATCTTGACCCTTTTCTTTCCAACATTTTGCTTCTTGTCCTTCCGTTGTCCAACTCGGCGAATCTGGTTGAGAATTGTTGATGCTCTCGAATTGACGTTTTAAAGAATCTTTCTCCTTGTCAAAAATATGCCAAAGCTTTCTTCCAACAACTTTCTTCTCATTTAGCAATTGCAAAGCTGACTCACTTGCATGTTTGACAGCAAGTGATCGAAAACTGACATAGAGAATGCCTTCTCCTTGACGATCGAGAGCTAGAGCCAACTGATCCAGAGAGCGAAGTGCTCCGCTGTGTTGAGTTTCCTCTCTGAGTAATTGTTCCACAACCAAACAGAAATCATCCAACAATCCAATTGCTTTCTTCTGAAGAGAATCAGGATTGAAAATAACAAAAGCAGTTTGTTCTGCAAAAAGACGACAGAAATAGGTGTGGACAGTTGATAATTCATCAGGAACTGTACTTTGCGGTTCTTTGTTGAATAGGGTTGAGTTGATCATCAATTGTTCAGCAATAGCTTGGAACCATTTTTGCAGTGAAGCTTGTTGATTGCCTTTGTGCAATGCTAGCAAACGATCTGAATTCCTCTCGTTGAATCCAATACACGTCAGAATCTTGATTGGATTTTTGTTGCGACTGAGCTGCATGACCAATGCTTGCTCAGAGCCAGCGAACTTCATCAGCAACGGTAAGACAACATCTCGAATTGATTGCTCAGAAGAACGTTTGGAATACAATTCCAGCAATTTGGAGATTGTTGGAGGCTCTGAATTCACGTGAGCAGTGCTCGGATGCCTGCGAAGCGAGAGACGCGAACTTCGCATAAGGTTTTCGTTTATTGTTTGCAAACAAACAAATTAGTTGTTCTATTAGATAAAGAACCAAATTTGAGAGTAAAAAATGGATATCGAATTTGATTTCCTTTTTGCTATTTTCAAAGGAGTCGCAGTTCTCTTGCTCACTTATGGCCTCATTCTCTATCCGGCAATTAAACCGTTCATTGCTTGGGAAAGGCTTGAACCCTTTCTGGCTTCCCCTTTTCATGAAACTGTATTATTAACCCTCTTGTTCGGCCAATGCATGGAATACATTGCTCTCTACATCACACCGAATGTCGGTGCGATCAGCTCTTTGATTGTGATGCTGATCTATTCCCTTTTTTTACTGGCTTTCCAATCTGCCAAAAAATCGACAGAACACAATCTTCTCGAATCTGAGGACAGTTCAGAAGACGAATCTTCCCAGATTGAGATTGATACGGATGGATCTTCCTCTGAAGCAGAATCAAGTTCAAAAGAGGAAGGGAAACCAGAGATTGATGATTTACAGACAACAAACAATGCCTGTTCTAAATCGGAGGAAAGTGAAAATGACGACCCAGAAATCGAGACTACATTACCATCCGAAACAACAGCTTCTGCTGCTCCTCAGACAAATCAAGTTCAAGGAGAAAATGAACAAGATGTCTTTACTCTCTTGGCTGCTAGTACAGTGGTTGCTGAGACAACTGTTGAATAAAAAATTTTTTAGTCTTTGTAACGGAATTGATTGTGATCAGCCATAACAGGTCCTGAAGCTGGCGCCATAACTGGACCAGCGCCCGCAACAGGAGGAAATCCGAACCACCAACTTGTCTCAGTTTGTGAACTCATCACAGGACCAGGCGGTTCAACAACGAGGAGAGGAACAACAGCGCTTGTGTCCATTTGCTGAGGGATGATACTATCGATTTTGACTTGACCAACCGTGTTGTCAGGTGAGATAATCAAATCCGATTTCTCTGTCAACACTAAATAACCTCCATAGAGCCAAGCCGAGAAGAGAATAAATGCCATCACCATCATGGGCCAAAATAGTTTTCCTCCTTCCTTTGTCTTTTGAGGTTTTTGGGTCGAGAGAATCGGTTCAGGATTCACACTGATGGAGCTAGGTCGAGGTGTTTTCAAAAAGGTTGAAGTAATTTTCGGATCAATTCGCTCTGAAAAAGTTGGCTGCTGCGATGGTTCTGGTTGAACTTGAAAGGGCTTTTGAAGGTCGGGGCGAACAGGAGAACGACGAGTGCGGGTAGAGCGTCGTAGTTTGGGTGGATCTGAAAAGTCCATTTTTCCTTGACTACTCTTGATCACAGCTTCCAAATTCAGCTTTGAAGCAGGTCGACGAGGAGAACGCCTCAAAGAAGTTGCTTTCTGCTCTGAACTCTTAACAGACATTGGTTGATCCTAGTTCTAGACAAAAGAATAATTTTGGGGATCAAGATTGTTTTTCATTAAATAAAATTTGAAAAGTCCTATGAAAAATGTCATTGAAAATTAGATTTAATATTTAATTAATTTTCAAAAATTTCTTTTTTATAAAATATTTTCTGAAACCAAAAAATATTTTTCTCGAAAATACAATT
>JACZDC010000744.1_pt1 | contig 11289 bp, 6 predicted proteins | sample 8641791 | NCBI WGS metagenome assembly JACZDC01 (sample SAMN15324613, study PRJNA640507) | soil metagenome | isolation source: intercropping peanut in the second line | place: China: Luxin town, Laibin City, Guangxi Province | collected 2019-07-25 | depth 10cm m
CAAGCCGCAGTTCGAGGCCGGCAGGGGCGCGGTGGGCAAGGGCGGCATCCTGCGCGACGAGGATCTGCGGCGCCAGGTGATCAACGAGTGCTCGCGCGAGCTGGCCGGCCTGGGGCTGGAGCTGCTGGGCGTCCACGATTCGGCCGTGCCGGGCATGGGCGGCAACCGCGAGGCCTTCGCCCTGCTGCGGAAGCCGGCCGGGGAGGAGACCGACTCGTGAGCCGCCGCCGGAAGTTCCAGCGCATCGGCGTGGTGGCCAAGGCCGCGAGCCGCGAGGCCGTCCACACCGCGCACGAGCTGGCCGAGTGGCTGCGCCGCCGCGGCCTGGAAGTCGCGCTCGACGAGGCGATCCTCCGGGCACGGAATCTTGGCGTGACGGGCCAGGAGCCGCCGTTCCGGGTCGGGGAGGCCTACGACCTCGTGGTGGTCCTGGGCGGCGACGGCACGCTGCTCTCGGTCGCCCGCATGCTGGCCGGCAAGGTGCCGATCCTCGGCGTCAACCTCGGCACCCTCGGGTTCCTGACCGAGATCAGCCGCGGCGAGCTCTACCCGGCCCTGGTCCAGGTGCTGGCCGGCCGCTTCCGCACCGAGACGCGGTCGCTGTTCGATATCGATCTGAAGCGCGGCGGCGGCGAGATCGGACCGCTGCGCTACCGGGTGCTCAACGACGCCGTGATCACCAAGAGCGCGCTCGCCCGGATCATCGAGCTGACCCTGCGCGTGGACGGCCACCTGGTGGCCCGCTTCCGCGCCGACGGCCTGATCATCTCCACGCCGACCGGGTCGACGGCCTACAACCTGTCGGCCGGCGGCCCGATCCTCAGCCCGCTGCTCGGCGTCGCGGTCCTCACCCCGATCTGCCCGCATGCGCTCTCGCTGCGGCCGATCGTGGTCCCGGACTCCGGCGCCATCGAGGTGACGCTGGAGACGCCGCGCGAGGAGGTCTACCTCACGCTCGACGGCCAGGAGGGGACCTCGCTCAGCCAGGGCGACACGGTATCCATCACCCGCAGCAAGGCTTCGGTCAAGCTGATCAAGGTCTCGGAGCGCACGTTCTACGACAACCTGCGCGGCAAGCTGCGCTGGGGAGGGCTCCACAACGCGGGCGATCCTGCCGGCACTGCGGACGGGGACGGGGAGCCGAAGTGAGCGAGCCCCGCGAGCCGAGCGCGCCGAGCGAATCGGATACCGAGCGCCGGCAGCGTCCGGACCGCCGGCAGCGGCAGGAGAAGGTGTCCGAGGAGCGCCGCCAGGGCGAGCGCCGGCGGCCGGGCCGGGTGCGGCGCTGGGTGGTGCGGCCGGCCGTCTGGGGTCTGCTCTTCCTGGTCTTCCTGATCGCCGCGGCCTGGTTCTTCCTGGAGAGCGCCTACGCCCACCGGCGCGCCGTCAGCCTGGTGATCGCCCGCGCCCAGGAGCTGCTCAACCGCAAGATCGAGGTCGGCGCGATCGACTACAACCTCGCGCTCCTCTCCTTCGAGCTGCGCGACGTGGTGGTCCACGGCCCGCGCCCGGAGGACCCGGCGTTCGCCACGGTGCCGCTGGTCCGGGTCGAGTTCTCGTGGCGCGACCTCCGGCAGCGCATCCTCCGGCTGGAGCAGATCGAGATCGTGCGCCCGCGCGTCTACCTGCGGTTCAACCCGGACGGCACGAGCAACCTGCCGGAGCTGCGCTCGCGCAAGGGGGTGAAGCGGCGCTTCGAGGTCCAGGTCGGCCGCATCCTGGTCCAGGACGGCGTGCTCGATCTCGACGAGCACCGCCTGCCGCTGACGCTCGACGCCAAGGCGGTCTGGGGCCGGGCCATCGGCTCCGCGGAGCGCGGCGGCGAAGGGGGAGCTCGGCTCGACGCCATGGTCACGGCCCAGGAGGTGGTGACCACGCTGCCGCACGCGAAGCCGTACGCGTTCACCGCCTCGGCCAAGGGGAGCTTCGCGCCCGGCCTGGTCCGCTTCACGGCGCTGCGCCTCGCGGGTCCCGACCTGAAGGCCCGGGCGACCGGCTCCTATCAGTGGAAGGGCAAGGATCGGCGGCTGGGTCTGGAGGTCACCGCCAACGGCTGGGCGCAACTCGCCAACCGCCTCGGCTATGCCGAGCAGCCGCTTCAGGGTCCGGTCGACTTCCAGGGCCGGATCGACCGCACCGGCACCAACCTGAGCTTCTCGGGCAACGTGCGCTCGCCCCGGTTCACCGCCCTGGGCCGCGTGTTCCAGGACATCGAGGCCAGCCTTGTCGGCGGCCGCGAAGGCCTGGACCTGGACATCGGGCGCGCCGCCTATGCCGGCGGCTCGGTCGAAGGCCTCGTCTCGGTGGACTACTCGGGCAAGTCCGGCGAGGGCCGGCCGGTGGATCTGGACCTCACCCTGGCGAAGCTCGACCTCCGCACCGTGGTCGCCGACCAGTTCGGCGAGGGCGTGCCGGTGGTGAGCGACATGGCCGGCGCGCTCGGCGGCGACCTCGTCTATCACTTCGAGGCCGGCGATCCGATCGCCGGCAGCGGCTACGCCGACGTCCACCTGGACGCGGTCCACCGCCAGAACCGGCTGCCGATCTCGGGCGACGCTTCGATTGCGATCGAGCGCGGCACGCTGTCGAGCGACAACATCCGCCTCACCGCCCCGTCCCAGACCGTGCGCGGCACCAACTTCCTCTTCGACATGGAGCGCGGCGCCGGCCACTTCGACTTCCAGCTCGCCTCGCGCGACGTGGGGCCGATCGCACCCCTGCTGCGCGGCGATGTGAAGCCCGGCGAGGAGCCGCCTTTCTGGGTGCCGGACAAGGGTTGGGGCGAGGCCGCGGGGACCGTGACGATCGCGAACAAGCGATTCGAGGCCGCGATCCGGCTCAACCTCAACGACGTGGTGAGCCCGGTGGTCACGGCGAGCAACGTCCACGGTGCCCTCCGCTACTCCCCGTCGGCCGTCGAGGACATGCGCCTCGAAGCCACGGACAGGGACGGCGCGCTGATCATCACCGGCCGGGTGCCTCTGGAGGAAGAAGGCCGGCCGCGCCGTGCTCCCGAGCCGCTGACCCTCGCGATCGACGCCCACCAGTGGCCCGCTCCCGGGATCGTGGCGTTCCTGGCGCCGGCGCTCAAGGACGCGGGGATCGACGGTCGGGTCTCCGGCCGGCTCGACCTCGGCGGCACCTCTGACAATCTGAATGGCCGCTCGGACATCGAGGTCGTGAACCTCCGCATCGGCGGCGTGGACGCCGGGCGGCTCCAGTCCGGCATCTCCTTCCAGGGGAGCCGGGTGCAGATCGACCACGCGGTCGCCCAGACGCCGGCCGGCACCGTGCTCGTGTCCGGCAGCTTCGACACCGAGTCCAAGGCGTTGGACCTCACGGTCGACGCGCCCGAGCTGTCGCTGGCCGCCCAGCCGTTCCACGATCTTCTGGGAGGGAACGTGACCGGTCAGGCCGCGGTGGCGGCGTCGATCGGCGGCACCCTCGACCGGCCGTCCGGGACCGCCACGGTGCGCGGCACCCGGCTCGCCGTGGCCGGCCGGCCCCTGGGAGAAGCCGGCGAGGCGCAGGCCGGCGCGACCTGGGACGGCGAGACGCTCACCGCTTCGGGCTCGCTCCTGGGCCTGGCCACCTTCGAGGGCGGCGGCCGCCTCACGATGGAGGACGCCGACCTCAAGTTCGAACTGCGGAGCGACAGCCTGGGCGAGCTGGCGCGGATCGCTGCGCCCCAGCCGCTGCCGGCCTTCACCGGCGCGCTCGCCGGCTCCGTGGGCCTGGTTTCCAATTTCGAGGCCGGCACCTGGCGCGCCGAGCTGGTCCTGGCCGATCTCAACGCGCAATATCAAGGACACAGGATCGCCAACCGCGAGCCCGTGGTCGTCGACCTCGCCCCGGGACGCGTGGACATCCGCTCGCTCTACCTCGGCGAGCCGGGCACGGACAACGAGCTTTTCGCCTCCGGCACGATCGGGTTGGGAGAGACCTCGCCGCTCGACCTGCGCGTGCAGAGCACCCTCTCCGCGGCCTGGGCCGAGCTGGCGCTGCCGCCGGGCTTCGACGTCGAGGGTTTCGTCGACGTCCTCGCCGCGGTGCGCGGCACGGTTTCCGACCCGCGCATCGACGGCCAGGGGGTGATCCGCGACGGCCGGCTCCTGGTTCCGGACCTCTCCAACGCCTTCGAGAACGTGGAGGGGGTCGTCCTCTTCAATCGCGACGCGGTCGTGCTCGACGGCCTGAAGGCCGACCTGGGCGAGGGCCGGATCCAGGCCAACGGCAGCATCGATCTGCCCGGCCCGGATCAGCCCGAGGTGACCTACCGCCTGCAGGTGGCGGCCGACGGCGTGAGCCTGCGCTATCCCGAGCCCTTCCTGCTGCGCGGCGACGCCAACCTCACGCTCATCGCCAACCGCCAGTCGCGCCAGATCCGCGGCGACGTGCGGCTCGATCGCGCCTACTTCCTCCAGGACATCCAGACCGAGACGCTCCAGCTCCTCCTCCAGGCCCTCCAGCGCGAGCGCCTGGAGGTGGCCGAGACCGACGAGTTCCTCGCCAACACCCAGCTCAACGTGCGCGTGCTGGGCCCGAACGCGCTGCGGGTGCGCAACAACGTGGCCGACCTGCGCGGCGACATCGACCTCGACGTCCGTGGCACCCTCGCCCGGCCCGCGGTGTTCGGCCGCGTCGAGGCCAATCCCGGCGGCAAGCTGATCTACGCCGACAACGAGTACGAGGTCGAGCGCTTCCTCCTGACGTTCACCAACCCGAACCGGATCGACCCGGTGATCGATCTCGTGGCGCGGACCGAGGTGCGGAGCTACGACATCACCCTGAACCTCTCCGGCACCCTCGACCGGCTGAACACCCAGTTCACCTCGGACGAGGGGCTGGCCGACCTGGAGGTCCTGGCCCTGCTCTTCGGCGGCGAGGAGCTGGACTCCCGCCAGGCGCTGCCGCGGGCGCCCGGCGAGAGGTCGCAGGAGCAGGACGTGCGCGCGCAGAGCTTCCTCGCCGGCCAGGCGGCCTCGCTGGTCAGCAAGCGCGTCAACACCCTGTTCGGGTTCGACCGCTTCCGCATCGATCCGCAGACCAACGAGACCGGCGGCTCGCTCGGCGGCGTGCGCCTCACCGCCGGCAAGCGGATCTCGCGCGACCTCTTCGTGACCTACTCGACGAATCCGGCCTCGTCGGAGGAATACATCCTGCGCATCGAGTGGCAGGTGGCACGCAACGTCGTCCTGGTCTTCACGCGCAACGGCAAAGACGACACTTACGCGGTAGACGCCGAGTGGGAGAAACGGTATTGAAGATCCCGGCGCTGCTGCTCTTGACGACGCTCGCCGCCCTGCCGCTCCGGGCGCAGGCTCCAGCCGCGCCCGTGGAGCTGCTGCCGCTCGGACCGACCGTCTCGGCGATCGAGATCCGCAGCGAGGTCCAGCCCGTGGACGCGGAGGAGCTGGAGCGGCTGCTCAGCTTCCACGTCGGCGAGCCGCTCACCGACGAGGTGATCCAGAGCACCCTGCGCAACCTCCAGGCGAGCGGCTACGCCTCGTCCGTCGAGATCTACACCCGGCCCGACGACCGCCCCGGCCGGATCGGCAGCGGCATCGTGGTGATCGTCGTCCTGCGGCCGGTCGAGCGCGTGCGGGAGGTCCGGATCGAAGGCGACCTCGGGCTCGACCGAGGCGAGCTGCGCCGCGTCCTGCCTCAAAAGGAAGCCGAGCCGCTGAGCGAGGAGAGCGTCATCCAGGGCGTCTACAACCTCGTGGACCTCTACTCCGAGCGCGGCTGGTTCGGCGCCACAGTCCGCGTGCGGGTCGACAACGATCCCGGGACCGATCTCAGCACGGTCGTCTACGACGTGCGCAGCGGCGTGCGCTCGCGGGTCGGCGAGGTGCGGTTCGAGGGCAGCCTGGGGACGGTCAAGCCGGCCGACCTCGTCAAGCAGCTCGACCAGAGACCCGGCCAGCCGTTCTCCCGGCCCGCGGCCCGCGACGACGCCGACGACCTGGAGCGCTGGCTCGTCGGACAGGGCTACCGCACCGCCCGCGTCAGCGCTCCCGGCGAGGTGGCCGATCCGGAGACGCACACGGTCGGCCTCGTCTTTCCGGTGACCGTCGGCCCCAAGGTCGCGGTGGAAGTCGAGGGCGCCGACGCCGACCGCCTGCGCCGGCGCGGGCTCCTGCCGTTCCTCGGCCCCGAAGGGTATGACGAGGCGCTGGTCATCCAGGCCGTGGAGCACATCAAGCGCGCCTATCAGGAGGACGGCCACTACCGAGTCCAGGTCTCCTACGACGAGCAGCGCACCGACGATCTCCTGCGGGTGGTCCTCAAGATCGTGCCCGGGCCCGAGTACATGCTCCGGAGCGTCAGCTTCGCCGGCAACCAGACCTTCCCGGACGACCAGCTCGACGAGCTGGTCAAAACCGCGCCGCGGAGCCTCCTCGCCATCGGCAGCGGCCGGCTGGTGGACGACGACCTGGACGAGGACGTGAAGAACCTCCGCCGCTTCTACCAGCTCCAGGGCTTCACCCAGGTCGAGGTCGGCCCGGCGCAGGTCGAGGAGGTACAGGGCGACCTCGAAGTGACCCTGCCGATCCAGGAAGGCCCGCGCCTGCGCGTGGTGAACCTCAAGCTCGAAGGTCTGGAAGACCTGGACCAGGACGCGGTCCGCGCGGCCCTTCTCTTGAAGGAAGGAGGGCCTTTCCATCCTTATCTTCTGGACCAGAGCCTGGAGGGTCTGCGCGCCGTCTTTCGCGACGAGGGCTACGCCGCGGCCCAGGTCTCGGCCAAGCAGGACTGGAACCCGGACCACAACCTCGTGGACGTGACCATCGAGGCGCTGCCGGGGCTCCAGACCGTGCTCGACCGGATCATCGTGCGCGGCAACCGGCGGACCCTGAGCGAAGTGATCCGGCGCACCATGGGCGTCGATCCGGGCGAGCCGATCAGCGAGCGCCGCGCCCTGGAGATCGAGCGCGATCTTTATCGCCTGGGGATCTTTTCCAGCGTCGACGTCGAGCTGACGCGCGCCGGCCTGGAGGAGTCGACCCGCGACCTGATCGTGCGGGTGGAGGAGGGGAGGCCGCGGCGGGTGAGCTACGGTCTCGGCTTCGAGTACTCCTCGGACGAGACCCAGGAGAGCAAGTGGGTGCCGCGGGGGAGCCTGAGCTTCAGCCACAACAACGTGGCCGGCCGCGCCTACAGCCTGCGCAGCGACCTGCGGCTCAGCACCCAGGACCAGATCGTCCGCCTCCGCTTCGACCAGCCGTACACGGCGCTCTGGGACCTGCCCATGAGCTACTCCCTGTTCTACTTCAACGAGGACAAGCAGAACTGGACCGTGCAGCGCTGGGGAGGCCGGATCGAGACCGCGAAGCTCTACACCGAGCGCCGCGTGGGCCTCGCCCTGGACTACCGGATCGTGGAGACCGACCTCGATCCCGGGTTCCCGGAGCGCGGCGTCGACCGCGAGGACCGCCGCTACAAGCTGCTGGACCTGGTCCCGAGCTTCCTCTGGGACCGCCGCAACGACCCGGTCCTGGCCACGCGCGGCTGGTCCTCGCTGGCGCAGCTTCAATATTCGATTCCGGCGCTCGGCACGGACGGCGACTTCCTGAAGCTTTTCCTCCAGCAGACCCAGTATTTCGATCTGAGGACCTACGGCACCGTGGCCATGAGCCTCCGGGCCGGCGGCATCGAGCCGTTCCGGCATCTGGAAAACGACGATCCGGAGCTTCCGGAGGTCCTGCCCAACTCGGACATCTTCATCGACGAGCGCTTCTTCGCGGGCGGCGCCACGACCCACCGCGCCTACGGCCGAGACGACCTCGGCATCCGCGGCGAGACCCTGATCCCGAACCTGAACGACCCCGAGACCTTCGCCTCGGTCGGAGGCAACGGCCTCCTGCTCGCCAACGTGGAATACCGCTTCCCGATCTTCGGCTCGGCGACCTTCGGCGGCACCGTCTTCTACGACGCCGGCAACGTCTGGGCCGACTGGCGCGACATCGATTTCGGCGGCGTGAAGCAGGGTGCCGGCGTCGGCCTGCGCTATCTCTCGCCCATCGGACCCCTCAGGGTCGACATCGGCTGGAAGCTCGACCGCGAGCGGGGAGAGGACCCGTATGCGGTGACGGTGTCGTTTGGAAACCCGTTCTGACCCATTGCGTTGACCCCACCGGGTCGAGCCGCTACACTCCGTCGGGAACGATTGCGTTCCAATGCTTTTTGTCCGACCGAGCCGTCCGAAGGCTCCGCGAGAAGGCCTCTCAGTCATCATGCAAACTCCGAACGTCTTCGCCCCCATCGAGGAGGCGATCGAACAATTCCGCCAGGGCCGGATGGTCATCATCGTCGACGACGAGGACCGCGAGAACGAAGGCGACCTGGCGATCGCTGCCGAGAAGGTCACTCCGGCGGCCGTCAACTTCATGGCCAAGCACGGGCGCGGCCTGATCTGCCTCGCCATGACCGAGGAGCGGTGCCGCCAACTCGAGCTGCCGCTCATGGTCGAGGACAACACCTCGCCTTTCGGTACCGCCTTCACCGTCTCTATCGAGGCGCGCGGCAAGATCACCACCGGCATCTCCGCCGCCGACCGCGCCGCCACGATCCTGACCGCGATCGACCCCGCGACCCGGCCCGAGGACCTCCTGCGGCCCGGCCACGTCTTCCCGCTCCGCGCCAGGAAGGGCGGCGTGCTCAAGCGCTGCGGCCAGACCGAGGCCTCCGTCGACCTCGCCGCGCTCGCCGGGCTCCGGCCCGCGGGCGTGATCTGCGAGATCATGAACGACGACGGCACCATGGCGCGTGTCCCCGATCTCACCTCGTTCGCCAAGGAGCACGGCCTCATCATGATCACGGTCTCCGACCTGATCGGCTACCGGCTCCAGCACGAGACCCTGGTGCGCAAGGTGGCCTCGCCGCGCCTGCCCACCAGCTTCGGCGAGTTCCAGATCCACGCCTACTACTCGGACGTGACCGGCGACGAGAACGTGGCGCTGGTCATGGGCGATATCGATCCCGAGATCCCGACGCTCGTCCGGGTCCACAGCCAGTGTCTCACCGGCGACGTGTTCGGGTCGGCCCGCTGCGACTGCGGCGTCCAGCTCGAGCGCGCCCTGGAGAAGATCGCGGAGGAGGGCAAGGGCGTCCTTCTCTACCTCCTCCAGGAGGGCCGTGGCATCGGCCTGATGAACAAGCTCCGCGCCTACGAGCTGCAGGACCAGGGACACGACACGGTCGAGGCCAACGAGCGCCTCGGCTTCCGGCCCGATCACCGGGATTACGGCGTCGGCGCCCAGATCCTGCGCGATCTCGGCATCCGCCAGATGCGCCTGATGACCAACAACCCCCACAAGTACATCGCGCTGAACGGCTACGGGTTGGAGATCGTCGAGCGCGTGCCCCTGGAGATCCCGCCCACCGAGAGCAGCCGCGCCTACTTGCAGACCAAGCGCGACAAGCTCGGTCACATCCTCAAGCTGGTGTGACGACTCCTTGAAGATCCTTCTCGTCACCTCGCGCTACCCCTGGCCTCCGCGCCGCGGCGACCAGATGCGCGCGGTCCAGATGCTCGACTTCCTGGCCGGCGAGCACGAGGTGACGCTCCTCACGCCGGCCCCGGGAGCCGGCCAGTCGCCTCCTCCAGCCGATGCTTCCTACCGCGTCGAGCTCTATCATCCGAAGCGGGGCCTGGCTTCGATCTACGGCATGGGCCGGGTCGTCCTCAAGAACCTCCCGCTCCAGAGCGGCCTCTTCTATCAGCCCGACCTGGGCCGCAAGCTCCGCGAGCTGGCGCCGCAGCACGACCTCGGCATCCTTCAGCTCGTCCGTCTGGCCGTCCACCTGGAGGATTTCGGCAGCACGCCGCTGCTGGTCGACCTGATCGACAGCCTGTCCCTCAACTTCTCGCTCCGTGCGGAGGTGGACCGGGTCTGGCTCCGGCCGCTCCTCAAGATGGAGGCGCGGCTGCTGGCTCTGGGCGAGCGCAAGCTGGCGGAGCGCGCCAGCGGCATGATCCTGGTCTGCGAGCGCGACCGCCAGGCTCTGGTCAACCGGCTCACGCCGGAGCTGGCCGCCAAGGTCTCGGTGGTCCGCCTCGCCGTGCGCGAGAGGAAGGTCGAGCCTCCGGAGGAGCGGGAGCGGCTCTGGAGGGAAGGTGACAAGGGTCCGGTCCTGGTCATGACCGGGAATCTCGGGTACTTCGTGAACGTCGACGCGGTCACCTGGTGGCTGCGCGAGGTCTGGCCGTCGCTCCGCCGCGTCCGTCCTGACATCCGGGTGGTGGTGGCGGGGGAGAGGCCGGCGGCGTCGATCCGCCAGGAGATCCGGAGGGCCGGAGTGACCCTGATCGAGTCTCCGAGGGATATGCGCTCGATCATCTCCCAGGCGACCCTGTCTCTGGCGCCGATGCGCTGTGGCTCGGGAGTTCCGATCAAGGTGCTGGAGGCCTGGTCGGTGGGCGTACCGGTCGTGGCGACCCCCTGGGCCGTGGCCGGTACCTCGGGCCGGCAGGGAGAGGACTTCCGACTGGTCGGAACCCATCCGATCGAGTGGGTCCATGCGATCGAAGAGCTGCTGGGCGACCCGATCGCCCGCCAGCGCCTCGCCGAAAGCGGCCGGCGGCGCCTGGAGTCCGACTATTCGCGCGAGGCGGTCCGCCGGCAGATCCTGGCGGTGGTCGAATCCCTCGCCCCCGCCGAAACGAACGTCGTAGAGACGGCCCAGTCCGTCCTCTGAGACCCTACCGGGTCCCGAAACGCCGGGCCGTCTCCCGCCCCCGCCACAACAGACTTTCCGCTTGCGCTTTTTGCCGCAAAGTGCTTTACTGCTATTCACGAGGTTGTTCACGAGGCTGCCGTCCGAACCGCGAAAGGAGTCCGTCGCCATGCTGAAGCATCCGAGCGCCTTCCTTCCCATGGCCCTGTCCCTGCTCGCCCTGATTGTCGTGCTGTCGTACCTCGCGCTGTACGGACCCGCACCCCAGGCCGACGAGGGAACGGCGGCTCACCTCTGGCAGCTCCTGATGGCTGCGCAGGCCCCGATCGTTCTGTTCTTCGCGATCAAGTGGCTGCCGCGTGCGCCGAAACAGGCCGCGCGCATCCTGGGCCTGCAGGTCTGCGCGGCGATGATGTCGATGGCTCCCGTGTTCTTCCTGCACTGGTAGAGCCCGGCGCTGAGAAAACCCGGTCCCGGGGTGTGCGGAGCACGGCGTCTCCGCACACCTCCGGCATGGGCCCGCCGCTCCTCGCGGGCTTCCCGGGTCGAGGCGGCGGCGTCCTTGGACTCGGCGGCCGCCGCCTCTGGCAGATTGTCAATGAACCCTCC
>JACZDC010164381.1_pt1 | contig 11225 bp, 7 predicted proteins | sample 8641791 | NCBI WGS metagenome assembly JACZDC01 (sample SAMN15324613, study PRJNA640507) | soil metagenome | isolation source: intercropping peanut in the second line | place: China: Luxin town, Laibin City, Guangxi Province | collected 2019-07-25 | depth 10cm m
CAATCTCCGATTCGGAAGACGTGTTCTTTGCCAGAGACACGGCCAGAGATCGCTACTCCCCGAAAAACATCCCGACATTCTTGTGAAAGAGGCGGGAGAACCCGGGGCCACGACCCCAACCTGTAGCAGCTGGCGGGTGGTCTGCCGACAGCACCTTTCGGTGCCGGCGACGGTTTATCCCCGGGACCTTCGGTCCCGGAGTGGCGCGGAAGTTTAGGGAGGGCACCGGGCAGTGTCAAACGTGCCGATGTGCGTGAGCGCAGAGTCCAGTGGTGGATGGCGTAGACGGCATCAGGGGTGGCGCAATACGAGCTCGCACAATTGCTTGCTGCGACGCAGCATATCGACTCGGACCCGATGGATTCGCGTCCCGCTCCCACAGATCCACAGGGGCAGCACTGACGGCGCAGTGCCGCCGCGGCGCCAAAAATGCGCCATGGCGATCCGGATCGGCCTGTCCGGCTGGAACTACAGGGGCTGGCGCGGCAAGTTCTATCCAGAAGGACTGCGCCAGCGCCGCGAACTGGCATATGCCGCCGAACGCTACGGCGCCATCGAAATCAACGGCAGCTTCTACAGCCTGCAGCGCCCCGAAAGCTACGCGCGCTGGTACGAGGACACCCCGGCTGGCTTTCTGTTCGCGGTAAAGGGCCCTCGCTTCATCACGCACATGCTGAAGCTGCGGCGAGCCGCGACACCCTTGGCCAATTTTCTCGCCTCGGGCGTGCTGCGACTGGAAGACAAGCTGGGGCCGATCCTCTGGCAGCTTCCGCCCTTCCTTCGATATGAGGAGCAGCGCTTCGAGGAGTTCTTCCGCCTGCTGCCGCGCGACACCACGGCAGCCCTCAAACTTGCCCGCAAGCACGATGAGCGGATGCGCGGCCGCAGCTGGCTGCGCGGCGGCAAACGCCGACCGCTGCGCCATGCCATCGAGGTGCGCCATGACAGCTTCCACTCACCGGCCTTCATCCGCCAACTGCGGCGCCATCGCATCGGCCTGGTGGTCGCAGACACCGTGGAGTGGCCGCTGCTGATGGATGTCACCGCAGACTTCGTCTATTGCCGGCTGCACGGCTCCGAGCAGCTCTACACCAGCGGCTATGACAGGGCCGCGCTCCGGCAATGGGCGACGCGTGTACGCGCGTGGTCGCGCGGTACGGAGCCGCGCGACGCCGTACGCGTAATGCCCCGCGCGCCGGCGCGCAAGTCCGGCCGCGATGTGTTCGTGTTCTTCGACAACGACGCCAAGGTCCGCGCGCCTGTGGATGCCGCTTCACTGCAGGCCATGCTGAACTGCGCTCCTGACCGATAGTCAGCATGCATTGCGCTTGAAAGCCGCCGCCCGTCTGGGTCAGCATGCGTGCAACCAGAAGGAATGCACAACAATGAAAGCGAGACTGGCCCTGGTGGCCATTTCACTGGTGCTGAGCGTGCTGATCGGCCTGTCGCTGGCACAGCATGGTCCGGGGGATGCCGCAGCGAGTCGGGGTGGCAAGGTGCGCATCGGCCTGTCGCTCGACACCCTCAAGGAGGCGCGCTGGCAGGCCGACCGCGACATGTTCGTGCGCCGCGCCGGCGAACTGGGCGCCACGGTGCAGGTGCTGTCCGCCAATGGCGATGACACCGCGCAGATCAGCGATGTGGAAAAACTCATCACCTCGAAGGTGGACGTGCTGGTGATCGTGCCGCACGACGGCACTGCCATGGCCAAGGCCGTGCGCCTCGCGCACGATGCCGGCATTCCGGTCATCGCCTATGACCGCATCATCCGCGACTCCGACCTCGATCTGTACGTGAGCTTCGACAATGTGCGGGTGGGAGAACTGCAGGCGCGCTTCGTCGCCGATCACCTGCCCGCCCGCAAGCCGGCCCGCATCGTGCGCATCTACGGCGCCAAGACCGACAACAACGCCGGATTGTTCAAGGCCGGACAGGACAGCGTGATCGATCCGCTGGTGAAGAGCGGCGCCATCGAAGTGGTGCACGAGGACTGGGCCGAGGACTGGAAGCCGGAAAACGCCAAGCGCATCGTCAACGCCGCTATTACGGCCAAGGGATCGCGCATCGACGCCGTGCTGGCCAGCAATGACGGCACGGCCGGCGGCGCCGTGCAGGCACTGTCCGAGGAAGGGCTGGCCGGCAAGGTGCTGGTCACCGGCCAGGACGCCGACCTGGTGGCCCTGCAGCGCATTGCCACCGGCACGCAGACCATGACCATCTACAAGCCGCTGCACACGCTGGCGCAGGGCGCGGCCGACCTGGCGGTGAAGATGGCGACCGGCAAACCCGTGATCGCGCGCAGCACCGTTAACAATGGCGCCATCGACGTGCCGTCGGTGCTGTTCGATGTGGTCACCGTGACGAAGGACAACATCGAAGACACCGTGGTGAAGGACGGCCTGTACCGCCGCGAAGACATCTTCAAATGAGCACGCCGGTGCTCGAGGCCCGCGCGGTCGCCAAGCGCTTTGGTGGCGTGATCGCGTTGCGCGGCGTGAGCTTCGAGCTCGCCGCCGGCGAAGTGCATGCGCTGTGCGGCGAAAACGGCGCCGGCAAGTCCACGCTGATCAAGCTGCTCGCCGGGCTGCATCCGCATGGCAGTTATGAAGGCCACATCCTGGTCGATGGCGCCGAAGTGCAGTTCCGGTCCTCACGTGATGCCGAACGCGCGGGCATTGCGGTGATCCATCAGGAGCTCGCCCTCTTTCCCGACCTCAGCGTCGCCGAGAACCTGCTGCTGGGCAACCTGCCCTCGCGGCGCGGACTGGTGGACTGGAATGAGGCGCTGACGCGCGCGCGGTCACTGCTCGACAAGGTGGGACTGGCGGTGGATCCCTCGCTGCCTCTCGGCACGCTGGGCGTGGGCCAGCAGCAGCTGGTGGAGATTGCACGCGCGCTGGGACGCAACCCGCGCATCCTGGTGCTGGATGAACCCACCGCGGCGCTGGCACGCAACGAGATCGACACCCTGCTGGCACTGGTACTGAACCTGAAGGCCCAGGGTGTGGCCTGCATCTACATCTCGCACAAGCTCGATGAGGTGTTCGCCATTGCCGACCGCATCACCGTGCTGCGCGATGGCGCCGCGCAGGCCACGCTGCCCGCTCGCGACACCAACGCCAATGCGGTCATCGCGCTGATGGTCGGACGGCCCATCGAGGATCTGTATCCCCGTCGCAGCGCCACGCGCGGGGAGCCGGTGCTGGTGGTGCGTGAACTGGATGTCGCGCGCCGGCTGAAGACCGCGCCCTGGCTGCAGCAGATCAACCTGACCGTGCACGCCGGTGAAGTGCTCGGCATCGGCGGCCTGATGGGCGCCGGGCGTTCCGAATTGCTGCTGCATCTGTCAGGCCTGTGGGGCGTGCGCTGCCGCGGTTCCGTGGAGCTTTGCTCGCGCGTGCTGCCGTCCAGTGACGTGCGCGCGGCCATGCGTGCCGGGCTGGCGCTGGTGACCGAAGACCGCAAACGCTTCGGGCTGGTGCTGGATGCGGGCGTGGCCTTCAACCTCACGCTTTCCTCGCTGCGCGCCATCGCCGCGCACGGCTTCATCGACACCGTGGCAGAAGCCACCACCGCTGGCAGGACCGCGGCGGACCTGCGCGTGAAGGCTGCATCGCTCGAATCGCCGGTGGGAGCGCTCTCCGGCGGCAACCAGCAGAAAGTGGTGATCGGCAAGGCGCTGCTGACACATCCGCGCGTGCTGCTGCTGGATGAGCCCACGCGCGGCATCGACGTGGGCGCCAAGCTCGAAGTGTATGAACTGATCAACCGGCTGACGGATCAGGGCCAGGCCATCATCCTGGTTTCGAGCGAGCTGCCGGAACTGATGGGCATGAGCGATCGCATCCTCATGCTGCATGAGGGCCGCATTGGCGGCGAATTCGTCCGCGGCAGCGCCACGCAGGAAGCGCTGCTCGCGGCCGCCATGGGAGTTTCTGCCGGGAGAGCGGCCTGATGCACGGATCGCAGACCAGACAGTGGTTCATGTTCGCGGCACTGGCCGCGCTGTGGCTGTTCTTTGCCTGGCGCGAGCCGGTGTTCCTGTCGGCGCGCAATCTTTCACTGCTGTCCATCGAGCTGGCCGTAACGGCCACGCTCGCCCTGGGCATGCTGCTGGTGCTGCTGCCCGGCCAGATCGATCTTTCCGCAGGCAGCGGCGTGGGTCTGGCGGGCGCCATCGCCGCCGTGCTCATCACCTGGCACGGACTGCCGGCCCCGCTGGCGCTGCTGCTGGCCACCATCGCGGCCGTGCTGGTCTGGGGATTGATGGGGGCGCTGATCATCACCGAGCGGATACCCGCCTTCATCATCACGCTGGGCGGCCTGCTGGTGTTCCGTGGCCTGCACTGGCTGGTGATCAAGAACAGCACCGTGCCCGTGGTGGCCGGTGGTGCGCAGAATCTCTATTCGATGCTGACCACAGCCTTCCTGTCGCCGGTCGCGGGCTATGCCCTCGCCGCGCTTGCCGTCGCCGCCATGGTCATGCTCAGTCACCGGCGCCGCGCGGCGCGCCAGCGGATGAATCTTCCGGTCGCGGATACCGAAAGGCATGTCATCGGCCTCATCATCGCCGCACAGGCCATTGCCCTGGCGGTGATCGTCACCAACGGCTATCGCGGGTTGCCGCTGGCACTGGTCATTCTGGCCGCGGTTGCAGTGCTGGTGCACGTGGTCACCATGCACACGCCCTTCGGCCGCTATCTCTACGCCATCGGTGGCAACGAAGAGGCGGCGCTGGTCTCCGGCGTACCCGTGCGCAACACCATCATCGGTGCCTTCGTGCTGATGGGAGCCGTCGTCGCCCTCACCGGCTTCATGCAGACGGCGTATGCCGGCGCCAGCACCACCACCATCGGCTCGCTGATGGAACTGGATGCCATCGCCGCCTGCGTCATCGGTGGCACCAGCCTGCGCGGCGGCCGCGGCACCGTGGCGGGCGTGCTGTTCGGCGCGCTCATCATGGCCAGCCTGCTCAATGGCATGACGCTGATGGCCGTGTCGCCAGAAGCCAAGTACATCGCGCGCGGCACCGTGCTGGCGCTCGCGGTATGGCTCGACCTGCGCGTGGCGCGGGCGCGCGCAAGCTGATAGTCCGAAAGGCCCAGTCATTACGTTCGCGTAATCATCACCGCGCTGTAGTCATTACGGGTCATGCATTGGTGAACTCCTAAATCCTCTGTGTATGATCGCCGCCCTGCGGCAACGGACTTGCCGTGGCGATCAACGTGTACAGCCGTCACGCTGCAAACATCCGGAGGGAACCAGGTGAAAGACATTCGCGCAATGACCGTTTCGCAGGCCGTCGCATTGGCTCTGTTGTGCGCAGCGCCGGCAGCTTTGGTACAGGCCGCGGATCAACCGGCCTCCAATGCGGAGCTGGAGGAAGTCACCGTCACGGGTTTTCGCTTCAGCCTGCGGGCTTCCACGGAAGCCAAGCGTGAATCCACGGGCTTCACCGACTCGATCGTCGCCGAAGACATCGGCAAATTCCCCGATACGAATATCGCTGAATCGCTGACGCGCATTCCCGGCATCCAGATCACGCGCGACGTGAACAATGAAGGGCTGAATATCGGCATACGCGGCCTGCCGAACAGCTTCACCAAGACCATCATCAACGGCGTGCAGGTGGCAACGGCCTCCATCGGCCTCAATGCCACCAACCAGAATCGGGAGGTGGACCTGAACCTGTTCCCCACCGAGTTCTTCGACAAGCTGACGGTGTACAAGTCGCCGCTGGCGAGCCTGCCGGAAGGCGGTGCTGCCGGCGTGGTGAACATGCGCAACTCGCGACCCTTCGACCGTCCGGGAACGCATCTGTCCTTCGGTGTCGAGGGTGGCTGGAACAGCATCAGCGACAAGATCAGTCCACAGGCGCATGTCATTGGCAGCTGGACCAATGAAGAAGGCACGCTGGGCGCGTTGCTGGGTGTTTCGGTGGTGCAAGGCAGGATCGGGGTGCACGGCTATGAAACCATCGGCTGGACGAATCCCGGACTGAGCTATACCAATTGCGGACTGGTGCCGCCCCCGCCAACCCCGCCCGCGCCCCCGACCAATCCCGACACCGCGCGACCGGCAGCGTGCAATGCCGGTGGCGGCGATGGCTGGCTCATGCCGGCCAGCGTGCCGAACAATCCGGCGGTCATTGCGGCAGGACTTACGCCGGGTGACGCGATCAATCCCACCTGGCTGACTTCGCACAATCCGGGGCTGAGTCTCGCGCAGATCAGCGAGGCGCTGATTCCCCGCCTCGGCCGCCCGGTCGACATGACGGGTCAGAGGGACCGCAATGCCGTGCTCGGTTCGTTCGAGTGGCGTCCCGGCGATCGCATGCAGTTCTTCGTGGATACGCTGTATTCCCGCGCCCACCGCACCAACGACCGCATCGACGTGAATCTGGTCGGCCGAAATGGCGGCATGCTGCCGCTGGACATGCAGCTGGACGCGAACAATGTGGTGACGCAGGCCACCTTCACCAATGCGCAGTTCTTCCTCGAGGCCAGGCCCTACAAGGAGCTGACCCAGTACTGGCATGTGGACCCCGGTGCGACCTTCCTGTTCGGCGCCGATGACAGCATCCGGCTCAATGTGCAGGGCTATCGCAGCCGCAGCTGGATGTACCGTGAGTCGCCAACCATCCTGGTCAACACGCCGTTCACCACGATTGCATACACCAATGACGGCAGCATTCCGTCATGGGACACCAGCCTGGATCTGAACGACCCGAACCTCGGCTGGACCTTCGCCGGCGGCCGCGTCAATGTGCAGAACGAGCGCCGCGTCACCAGGACCACCGGCCTGCGCGCCGACCTGCGGTTCGGCGATGACAAGAACAACCTGACGTTCGGCGCCGCGCTGGACAAGAACTACCGCCGCATCCGGGGCCTCGACAACAGCGCTGCGTGGGAAGCCTATGTGCGTTCGCAAGTGCCGGATTCCGCGCTACCCCAATACCTGAGTGCCGGGCCGCTGGGTTTCATCACCGCGGACTTCGATGCGTTCAAGGACGCCACCAACTACGATTTCTATCGCGATACCGCACCGGAATCGGCCGGCCCGAACACGGGCGGTTCGACAGGCGGTTTCAGCGAGAAGATCAAGTCGGCCTTCATCGAATTCAATGCCGCGACGCAGGTGTGGAATCGCGAGCTGCGCATCAACGCCGGCGTGCGCTACGCACAGACCGACCAGGAAATTTCCGGCCGGGGGCCGGTGGTGGTGAACGGCGAACGCCCGTGGCAGACGCTGAAGAGCGACTACGATGAGGTGCTGCCTTCGTTCAGCGCCGCATGGGACGTGGCCCCGGATGTGGTGCTGCGCATGTCCGGCTCACGCACCATGACCCGACCCAACCCCAGCTCCATGCTGCCGAACACCACCTTCACCGACACCACGGGGCAGGTTGCCAGCCAGGGCAATCCGAATCTGGCTCCCTACGTCTCCACCAACTTCGACCTGGGTGGCGAGTGGTATACGGGCCAGGAGGGATTCGTCGGCCTCACGCTGTTCGAAAAGCGCGTGCAGGGATATACCTACCAGGGCACCAACACCATTGCCTTCTCGCAGCTCGGCATTCCGTTTTCCGAGCTGACGGCGCAGCAACAGAATGCGATCACCGCGCGAGGTGGTCCGGATGCGGCAACAGTGGGTGTGAACCAGCAGGTCAATGCCGATGGCATCCTGCGTATCCGGGGATACGAGGCCATCTGGGTGCAGCCGTTGAGCTTCGTGCTCGACGGCCTCGGCATCATGGCCAACTACACCGACATGGACCTCAAGCCCGATGGCAAGGACGCCGCGCGGCTGGGCGGCAATGTGTTCGGCATCGCGCCCAAGCTCTGGAATGCCACAGGATACTGGGAAAAGTACGGCGCTTCGGTACGTGTGTCGTACAACTGGACCGCGGGCTCCGCGGCCACCGGCCCGAACCAGAATGGCCTGGCGCAGGCGCAGATCTACGGCGTGAAACGTGGCGTATGGGACATGTCGGCCAGCTACACGCTGGAATCGCTGCCCCTGAAGCCGCAGCTCACGCTCAACGTGCTCAACCTCGGCAACTCGAAGAGCCGCTCATACTTCTGGCATTCGAACATGGTGAACGACACCTACAACCCGGGTCGCAGCATCACCCTGGGAATACGCGGAACCTTCTGACCGCTACGCGGCCTGTTGCGCGGCGCGGCGCACCACCTCGATGATCGCGTTTCCGTAGCGATCGAGCTTGGTGGCGCCGACGCCGTTCACCTCGCCCAGGGTCTTCGCATTGTCGGGAAGCCGCTGCGCGATCTCGCGCAGGCTGCTGTCGTGCAGGACGGTGTAGGCAGGCACGCCGTGTTCCTTCGCCACGCCCCGGCGCCACTCACGCAGGGCCTGGAACACCGATTCCTGTTCTGGCGTGGTCTGCACGAGCTCGGCGTTGGCAGGGCCTGAAGCGCCTCCGGGAGAGGTGGCGCGCTTTGACGCCTTGCGGCGGCTGCGAACCGTCGCCGGCGTGGCATCGAGCCGCAGCGTAAGTCGCTGCTCGCCCTTGAGCACCGCGCGGCTGGCCCCGGTGAGGCGCAACACGTTGTAGTGATCATGATCCACGGCGACCAGACGTAGCGTCACCAGTTGCCGCAGCACGGCGCGCCATTGCGCCTCGCCCATGTCCGCGCCCTTCCCGAAGGTGAGGATGTCGTCGTGCCCGCGCTCCACGACCTTGGCGGTGCGCTCGCCGCGCAGCACGTCGATGATGTGCTGCGCGCCAAAGCCATAGCCGCTGGCGCGCTCGCAGCGATAAATGCAGGAGAGCAGCTTCTGCGCGGCCTCAGTGCCGTCGAACTGGGCAGGCGGTGAAAGGCAATGATCGCAGAGCTGTCTTCCGGGCAGCGCGCCGCAAGGGTCAGCCTGCTCATCGAAGTAGTCGAGCAGATACTGGCGCCGGCAGCGCGTGGTTTCGCACAGGCCGAGCATGGCGTCGAGCTTGGCGCTGGCGACGCGCTTGTAGGCATCGGAAGAATCGGACTGTTCGATGAGGCGCCGCTGCTGCACCACGTCGGCCAGGCCGTAGACCATCCAGGCCTCCGCGGGAAGACCGTCGCGGCCGGCGCGACCTGTTTCCTGGTAATAGCCCTCCAGGCTCTTCGGAAGATCGAGATGGGCGACGAAACGCACGTCGGGTTTGTCGATGCCCATGCCGAAGGCAATGGTGGCGACCATCACGACGCCATCTTCTTCGATGAAGCGGTCCTGGCGCTGCTCGCGCTCGACCGCGCTGAAGCCGGCGTGATAAGCAACGGCATCGATGCCATGGTCCACCAGCATGGCAGCGGTTTCCTCCACCGACTTGCGTGACAGACAATAGACGATACCGCTCTCGCCAGCGTGTTCCTCGCGGATGAACTGCAGCAGCTGCTTGCGGGGCGAATCCTTGCCTGCGATGCGATAGCGGATATTGGGGCGATCGAAGCTGGACAGAAAAGTGCGCGCCTCGCCGAGCTGCAGGCGCTCGATGATTTCGCGCCGGGTTTCCGGCGTGGCGGTGGCGGTGAGCGCGATGCGCGGCACCTCGGGATAACGCGTGGCGAGCTGCGCGAGCTGCAGGTATTCCTGCCGGAAGTCATGGCCCCACTGCGACACACAGTGCGCCTCGTCAAAGGCGAACAGCGCAATCGGCAGCGCATCAAGCAGTTCGAGCGTGCGCTCCTTCAGCACACGCTCGGGGGCGAGATAAAGCAGGTCGAGCTCGCCCGCCCTCGCCCGCCGCTCGATGTCCTGCACGGCGGACCAGTCGAGCGTGGAGTTCAGGAACTCGGCACGCACGCCGGCTTCCTGCAGCGCCGCCACCTGATCCTGCATCAGTGCGATCAGGGGCGAGACCACGATGGCCGTCCCCTCGCGCAGCAGCGCAGGCACCTGATAGCACAGCGATTTACCGCCGCCGGTGGGCATCAGCACCAGCGCATTGCCGCCTTTGGTGACCTGCGCCACGACCGCCGCCTGCTGGTCACGGAAGGCGCTGTAGCCGAATACGGTTTGCAGGACTTGAAGGGCGCGCGGCGGCAATGCCTCGGGAGAATTCACGATTGCATTGTCGCACTGTCGCTCTGGCGGTTGCGTGTTCCTTTATTGCGCACCTGCCAAGAAACAGGTGCTCCTCCCAGGAACTGGAATGATGTAGCGCGGGCTGTTTACCCCCCGAGCGCTGCGAGCCAAGCAGTGAACTGGGCCCAGGGTGCGGTCTGCGCAATCACCGCGCGCAGCACCTGATTGGCGATGAGAAAGGTGCCGCCAGCTACCCAGACGGGATGGATCCGGCCCGTCACGCGTCGGTCCAGCAACATCACCAGCAGCTACATCAACCTTGCGCGCCGAGGTAACCGCCGGCAACCCGCGTGCCGCGCTCGAAGCCATGCAAATTGCCGAGGAGAAAGTCAGCGGCATGCGCAATTTCGGCGTGGAGGCAGCGCTTCTCTACACCCGCGTCGCCGAACAGGCCGGCGCGGAACGTCTGCTCCAGCAGTTCAAGGAGAAGACCGCAGGGCTGTACGTCAATCCAGGCATCGCAGCCATGGCGCAGATCGCCGCCGCCGATTATGCGGGAGCGCGTGAACTGATCGAGCAGGCACTGGCGGAACGCGGCAGTGGCATGGATCCCATGCCACTGCTCCTGCTCCACCTCAATCTGTGGGGAAATCCGGAACTGGAAAAAGCGGATTGGCAGGAGCTCAGGCGACGCCTCATTGAATGAAAAAGGGCGCACCGGCTTGCACCGATGCGCCCTGCATTGCTCCAGAGCGGACTGCTCAGCCGGACCTCAGGCGTCCGTCTCCTCGCCCACCGGGCTGTCCTCGCCATCCGCCATGCCGCCGCCCACATCCATGAAGCTGCGACGGTTGCTCTCGGTGATCTTCTTGCGGCGGTGCTCATGGGCCGCGAAGCCCGTGCCCGCCGGAATCAGACGGCCGACGATGACGTTTTCCTTCAGGCCGCGCAGATCGTCCTTGAGGCCGCGAACCGCCGCCTCGGTGAGGACGCGCGTGGTCTCCTGGAACGACGCCGCCGAGATGAACGACTCGGTGGCCAGCAAGGCCTTGGTGTTGCCGAGCAGCACGGGCTGCAGCTTCGCCGGGGCCTTGCCGTCCTTCGCCAGGCGATCGTTCAACGCCATCGCACGCGCGCGATCGAGCTGTTCGCCCTTGAGCAGCGGCGTCTCGCCGGACTCGAGGACCTCGGTCTTGCGC
>JACZDC010107163.1_pt1 | contig 11185 bp, 9 predicted proteins | sample 8641791 | NCBI WGS metagenome assembly JACZDC01 (sample SAMN15324613, study PRJNA640507) | soil metagenome | isolation source: intercropping peanut in the second line | place: China: Luxin town, Laibin City, Guangxi Province | collected 2019-07-25 | depth 10cm m
ACGGCGCCTGGAAGCTGAAGGTTCGAGACCTGGCGTCGGCCGACACCGGCACGTTGAGCTTCTGGGAAATCGACTTCCGGACCAACTGACGGTCCATCGTCGCGCAGTCCCCTCGGCCCCCCTTCCGACCGGAAGGGGGGCTTTCATATACTCGGGCGCATGTATGACGTCATCGTCGTCGGCGTCGGCGGCATGGGCAGCGCCGCGGTGTATCACCTCGCGCGCCGCAACGCTTCCGTGCTCGGCCTGGAGCAGTTCGACATCCCGCACGATCTCGGCTCGTCCCACGGCATCAGCCGGATCATCCGTCTCGCGTATTCCGAAGGTCCCTTCTACGTCCCCCTGCTCGTGCGGGCCTATGAGCTCTGGCGCGAGCTCGAGGACCTTGCGGGCGAACGCCTGCTGGTCATGACCGGCGGCCTCGACGCCGGTACGAAGGACAGCGAAACCGTCACCGGCGTTCTCGAAGCCTGCGCCGTCCACGGCCTGCAGCACGAAATTCTGGACGCCCGCTCGCTGAATGAGCGCTTCCCCGGATATCACCTGGCGAAGGACATGGTCGGCGTCTTTCAGTCCGAGTCCGGCTTTCTCCTGCCGGAACGCTGCATCGTGGCGCATGTGCAGGCCGCCCAGGCGCTCGGCGCGGAGGTCCATGGACGGGAGCGCGTCGTTCATTGGGAAGTCAAAGGCAACACCGTCTCGGTCTCTACCGACAGGCGCACCTATCGCGCCAGAAAGCTCGTCATCACGGCGGGACCGTGGGCGGCGTCCCTGCTGCCGGCGCTGGCGCCGGTCGCCGTGCCGCAGCGGCAGGTGCTCATCTGGACGCAGCCGCTACGAAATCCGGAGCATTTCGCGACGGGCGCCTTCCCGATCTTCAACCTGGAGTCGCCCGAGGGTCGGTTCTATGGGTTTCCGGTGTATTCGGTGCCCGGGTTCAAGATCGGAAAGTATTATCACCGGCGCCAGCGCGTCGATCCTGATCACATGGACCGCGACTGCCATCCCGAGGACGAACGGGTTCTCCGCAAGGGTATCCGAAAGTATTTCCCCGACGCCGACGGTCCGACCATGGCGATGAAGACGTGCATCTTCACGAACACCCCGGACACGCACTTCATCCTCGACCGGCACCCCGCCCATCCGCAGGTGGCGATCGCCGCCGGATTCTCCGGCCACGGCTTCAAGTTCTGCAGCGTGATCGGCGAGATCCTGGCGCAGTTGGCTCTCGACGGGACGACGCCTCACGATATCCTTCCCTTCGCGATGGATCGTCCGCGGATCAGGAGGACCCTTGCGAGATCAGGCTGAAAAGGCGGTGGCCTTCCGCGCGCTGCACGAGCGGGACGGCGCGTTCATCATCCCCAACCCCTGGGACGTCGGCAGCGCGCGGCTCCTGGAACGCCTCGGCTTCGAGGCGCTGGCGACTACCAGCGCCGGGTACGCGTTCTCGATCGGCCAGAAGGACAACACGGTGGGTCGTGACCGGATGATGGAGCACGTGCGCGCCATCGTGGACGGCACCGATCTGCCGGTCAGCGCCGATCTCGAAAACGGCTTCGGCGACGACCCGGAGACCGTGGCGGAGACCTTCCGCCTCGCCGTGGACGCGGGTCTCGCGGGCGCCTCGGTCGAGGACTCCACCGGCCGCGCGGACGAGCCGATCTACGACCTCGGCCTCGCGGCCGAGCGGGTCCGCGCCGCCACCGAAGTCGCCCGCGCCGTCTCCTTCCCGTTCACGATCACCGCCCGCTGCGAGAACTACCTCGTGGGCCGGCCGGACCTCGCGGACACGATCCGGCGGCTCCAGGCCTACCAGGAGGCCGGGGCGGACGTGCTCTACGCGCCGGGCCTGCGCACACGGGAGGACATCGCCGCCGTAGTCCGCGCCGTGGACCGGCCGGTCAACGTGGTGATGGGCCTCGTGGGCGTCCAACTGAGCCTTACCGAGCTCGCGGAGATCGGGGTGAAGCGGGTCAGCGTCGGCGGCTCGCTCGCCCGCGCCGCGCTCGGCGCCTTTCTCCGTGCCGCCCGCGAGATGCGCGAGCACGGCACGTTCACCTACGCGGACGACGCGGTGAGCTCCCGCGAGATCGCCGCCCTGTTCGACGCGTAAGCAAAGATATACTCCGCCCGATGGCGCTGACCTCGACGGTTTACAACCTGGACGTCTCCCTCTCCGACGTCGACCGCGGCGTGTACGAGGACTTCGCGCTGCGCGTAGCCCTCCACCCGTCCGAGACGCTGGAGTTCATGCTGACGCGCGTGCTCGCCTACTGCCTCCAGTACGAGGAAGGGATCACGTTCTCGCGCGGCGGCATCTCCGATCCCGACGAGCCGCCGATCCGCATCGTCGATCCCACCGGCCGGATCGTGGCCTGGATCGAGATCGGCGCGCCCGACGCCGAGCGCCTCAACAAGGCCTCCAAGGCGGCCGACCGGGTCGCAGTCTATACCCACAAGAACCCGGACATGCTGCTGCGCCAGCTCGCCGGCCGGCGCATCCATCGCGCCGCCGAGATCCCGATCTACGCCTTCGACCGCGCGCTGATCGAGGAGGCCTCCCAGGTTCTCGACCGCCGCACCGCCGTCGACCTCTCCGTCACCGGCGGCGAGCTCTATCTTTCCCTCGGCGACCGGAGCTTTTCCGGTGCCGTGACCGAGCATCGCATCGAATAGAAAGGGAGATACTTCATGTCCGACACCGATCTGCGGTTCCCCATAGGAGATGTCCAGCTCGTGACGTCGATGACCGACGCCGAGCGGCAGAAGGCGATCGACTCCATCGCCGCCACCCCCGCCAATCTTCGGGCCGCGGTGCAGGGGCTCAGCGAGGAGCAGCTCGACACCCCCTACCGGCCCGGCGGCTGGACCGTCCGCCAGGTCGTCCACCACGTGCCCGACAGCCACATGAACGGCTACATCCGGCTCAAGTGGACGCTGACCGAGGACAGCCCGAAGATCAAGGGGTACAACCAGGAAACCTGGGCCGAGCTGCCGGACAGCCGCGGTCCCATCGAGGGCTCGCTGAAGATCCTCGACGCGGTCCACGACCGCTTCGTGCGCCTCCTCCGGGCGATGGAGGCCAAGGACTTCGACCGGACGTTCATCCACCCCGACCACGGCGCGATGACCCTCCATGGCCTGCTGTCGCTCTATGAGTGGCACGGCCGGCACCACGTGGCGCACGTCACCAGTCTCCGCCAGCGCATGAACTGGTGAGGTGAAATGCTTTGGGCCCGGCGCTCACTCCTGAACGGAGGGGGCGCCGCCTTCTCCGTTCCCTGGGACTCCCCCGCGTCCCTGTCCCCCCGCGGCGCCTCCTCCACACCTTTCTTCTGAACCCGGACAGCCTTACCGTCCATTTGATCTGGAGGCTCCTCCATGAGGAAGCGTCTCGCTTTCGCCTTTCTTCTGCTGTCCCTCGCGTCCGTCCCGGCCTCGCCGCAGATCAACGACTGCGAGCCACCGCTCATCCCGGAGCCTGCCGATCCCTATGTCTTCATCCTGCTCGACCTCTCCGGCAGCATGGGCAATTCCACGTCCGCCTGCGCCTCCGCGGAGTGCGCCACGTCGATGCAGTCGGACCACCCGGATTCCAAGTGGATCCAGACCCGCCAGGCGCTCTACAACGTCCTTGGGAATCTGTACGACGTGAACCTCGGCTTTGCCACCTTCAACAACATGGGCCCCGAAGCCGTCCGCGCCAAGCACTGGCTCTACCAGGCAACCACGGCCGGCCCGGTGATTCCAGGCAGCCCGGGCAGCACCGCGTTTCCGGCCATAGGCTCGCAGGAGGTGTTCGGCCTGACCTGGCAGTGCAGCTCGGGCGCCTCCGACGGCTGCGCGGTCTCGGTGCCGGCCGACCTGAACGACACCTGGGAGGTCAGCCGCGTCCGGCGACTGCCCAAGGGCGGCGACGCGTTCAACCAGACGGTCGACGTCTACCTCCGGGTCGGAGCCAGCACGGTCTACCGGGTGCGCTATACGCCCGTCTCCGGGACGCTGGGCGGACCGATCCAGACGAGCGTCAACACGGTGCGCTGCACCAACAGCACCTGCTCCACGTTCTCTGTCATCGGCACCCAGACCGTCTCCTGGAACCCGGTCGGCGACTTCATCTCCTGGGAGAGCCCCAATAACGTCATCACCCGGACCCAGCCCTACGCCTACTTCAACCCGTCGGCTTCCAACGACACCTTCGGCGGCGTGTGCCCGTCCGGCGGCCCGCCCGGCTGGGAGCCGAACTCCGACGACAGCCAGGACACCTACACCCAGTCCGTCGGGCTCAGCCAGAACCTGAAGCAGCCCACGGATGCGAGCGACCCGCGCGGCGCGTTCTTCACCGTCGGCGACGTGATTCCGCTCGACTGGAACAACCCTCACCGGGAGCAGATCCTTGCCCGGCTGGCGCCCAACCTGTCCGTGGACCCGCTCGCCACGCCGGACTTCCGGACCGCCAGCTACTTCCAGGACCACCCGGCCCCGGGAGAGATCTTCCTCCGTCTCAGGGACGAGTCGATGCGTCCCCTGGTCCCGTTCGGCACGTCGGCGCTCGGCTGGGGCCTGCGCTCCTTCCGGTACTGGCTCGACGGCTGCGTCGGCAGCGGTTGCACCACGAACACGGGCTGGAACGACGTGGCCATGGAGCTGGACCCGCTCTGGGGCTGCCGGAAGTCCTACCTGCTCCTCATCACGGACAGCGCGGACGAGTGCTCTCCCCAGGGCGCCTGCGCGGAAGTCTCCGCCATCCGCTCGAGAACCGGGATGACGACCTCGGTCATCGCTCTGGGCCAGGCTCCCACCGATTCCTTCTTCTCGTGCCTGGTGCAGAACGGCCGCGGCGCCGGCTACTTTCCCAGGACTCAGGCGGAGATTGAGGATGCTTTGACGGATTTCTTCACCAACGTCGTCGGCGTCCAGCCGTAAGGACAGCGGGGTCCACCCGGGGTCAATTGGGCTAAGATGCCCGGGTGAGCCTCCGCACAGACGCGGCGACGCCTGCAAGGGTCGGCAGCTACCGCATCGAGGAACGCCTCGGTGCCGGCGGCATGGGCGTCGTGTACCGCGGCTTCGACGAGGCGCTCCTGCGGCCGGTCGCCCTCAAGCGGCTGATCTCCGAGGTCGCCGATGCGACGACCCGCAAGCGCTTCCGGCGGGAGGCCCAGGCCGCCTCCCGCCTCAACCACCCCGCGATCGTCCACATCTACGACATCGTCGAGACCCCGGACGGCGACTGGATCGTCATGGAGCTGGTCGAGGGGCGGCCCCTGGACGACCTCGTCGGCGAGGTCGGCATCCAGCAGGCCCTCCGCATCGCCCGCGAGGTCGCCGAGGGCCTCGCCGAGGCCCATGGCATCGGCGTCATCCATCGCGACCTCAAGACCAGCAACGTCATGATCACGACGTCGGGCCGCGCCAAGATCCTCGACTTCGGCATCGCGAAGCTCTCCCACGGCTCCGATGACACCGTGCTCTCGCAGGCCGGGACGATCATCGGCACCTTCCACGCCATGTCGCCCGAGCAGGCCCTGGGGCGGCCGATCGACCCGCGCTCCGACCTCTTCTCGCTCGGCACGCTTCTCTACGAGCTGCTCACCGGCACCTCGCCGTTCCGCGGCGCCAATTCCACCGAGACGCTCGCCCGCGTGTGCAGCTTCCGCCAGCCGCCGGCCCACCGCCTGCGGCGCGAGATCCCGCTGGAGGTCTCCGAGCTCGTCGACCACCTGCTCCAGAAGGACCCGGACCTGCGCCCGCGCTCCGCCCAGGAGGTTGCCGAGGCGCTCGACCTCGCCGCCCGCGGCGTCCTCCCTTCGACGTCCCGGCCGGTCCGCGAGGAGCCGCCGACCTGGATCGCGCCGCCCACCTTCCTCAATCCGCCGACCCTGGAGCAGACGGTCCGCGAAGGGTATTTGCGTCCTCCGTCGGTCTCCGAGTCCCGCCGCACTGTGCGCGAGCGCCGCCAGGTCACCGTCGCCTGCTGCGAGCTGACCGCGGTCCGCGAGAGCGGCGGCACGGTGGCGCCCACGGTGGTCGACCCCGAGGCGCTCGCCGAGATCCTGCCCGAGGTCAAGGCCATGGCCGGGCGCGTGACCGAGCGCTTTTCCGGTCTTGTCGGCGACACCCTCGGCCGCCGCATGGTCCTCTGCTTCGGCTATCCCCAGGCGCACGAGGACGCCGCCGCCCGCGCCGTGCGCGCCGCGCTCGACTTCGTGGCCGAGGTCGAGCGCCTTTCGTCGCGCTTCGAGACCGGGAGCGAGGTCCGGCTGGCGCTGCGGGCCGGCGTCCACACCGGCACCGCGATCGTCCTCCCCGCTCCCGAGCTGCCGAGCCTCGGCGCCACCCTCGACACCGCGGCCGGCCTGCTCCTCCACGCCGCGCCCGGCGAGGTGCTGGTCAGCACGGCCACCCACCACCTGCTCCGCGACGCCTTCGCCACCGAGCGCCGGCCGCCGGCCGAGATCCAGGGCACCGGCGAGACCGTGGGCGCCTTCCGCATCCTCGAAGCCGCCGGACCGCCCGAGCCCGCCGTGGCCGCGGGTCCCCTGGTCGGCCGCGAGCGCGAGCTGGACCTGCTCGCCGACCTTTGGCGCAAAGCCACGGAAGGGATCGGCCAGGTGGCGCTGATCACCGCCGAGGCCGGCCTCGGCAAGTCGCGGCTCCTCCAGGCCCTGCGCGAGAGAGTGGACCAGGATGCCGTACGCTGGCTCTACGCCTACGGCTCGCCGCACGACCAGAGCTCGCCTCTACAGCCGGTCGTCAACGTCCTGCGCCGGCTCGTCGACGCCCAGGAAGCCGACACGCCCCTGGGCCGTGTCGAGGAGCTGCTGCGGGCGTGCAGCCTGCCGCCGTCCGAGTCCGTGCCGCTCCTCGCCGGGCTCCTCGGCCTGCCGCTCGAAGAGCCCTACCATCTCCCACCCATCGGCCCCGACCGCATCCGCGAGAAGACCCTCGAGACCGTCGCGGCGCTGACCCTGGAGATGGCCGAGCGCCAGCCGCTGGTCTGGGTGATCGAGGACCTCCACTGGCTCGACCCGACCACCCTGCGCTGGCTCGACCTGCTGATCGAGCAGGCATCGAGCGTGCCACTCTTCCTGGTGCTCACCGTCAGGCCGCAGACGCTGGACGCCGCCTGGGCTCCCAAGGGCCACGTCACCCGGATCAGCCTGGAGCCGCTCGCGCAGGCCGAGGTGGAACGGCTGATCGCGCGGCTGCTCGAAGGCAGGCCCGGCAAGGAGCTGTCCGACACCCTCCGCCGCGAGATCGTGGCCCGCACCGACGGCGTGCCGCTGTTCGTCGAAGAGCTGACCAAGACCGTGCTGGAATCGGGCCGGAGCGGCGGCAGGCCGGACATCCCGTCCACCCTGCGCGACTCCCTGGCCACCCGGCTCGACCGCCTCGGCGACGCCAAGGCCGTGGCCCAGGTCGCCTCCGTGATCGGCCGCTCCTTCTCCCTGGAGCTGCTGGCCGAGGTCTCGGATCTCGACGAGGGCGCGCTCCAGCGCGAGCTGCGGCGCCTGGTCCAGGCCGAGCTCGTGTTCCGCCGCGGCTTCGGCTCGCGCACCAGCTACCTCTTCAAGCACGCCCTGATCCGCGACGCGGCCTACGACTCCCTGCTCAACCGCGAGCGCCAGCAGCTCCACCTCCGCGTAGCCGAGGCCTTGGACCACACCGAGACGGACCAGGAACAGAGGCCGGAGATCCTCGCCTATCACTACGCCGAGGGGAACCTGCCCGGAAAGGCCGTGGAGCACTGGCTCGAAGCCGCGCGCCAGGCCCTCGGACGCTCGGCGCACCTGGAGGCCCTGCACCGCGTGCGCGAGGGGCTCGCCGCGCTGGCCAACCTGCCGCCGGGCGCGGACCGGGACGAGCGCGAGCTGCAGCTCCAGACCACCCTGGCCCCGGCCGTCATCGCCACCCAGGGCTTCTCCTCCCCCGAGGTCGAGCGCGCCTACCTGCGCGGCCTGGAGCTGTGCGGCGAGCAGCAGGCGCGCTTCGAGCTGCTCTACGGCCTCTTCAGCTTCTACGCCGTCCAGGCCAAGCCGGACCGCGCGCTGCCGCTCGCCGAGCAGATGCTCCAGCTCGCCGAGACTCGCGACAGCGCCGTCTTCAAGATCCAGAGCCGCTACGGCCTCGGCGCCATGAGCTTCCTGCTCGGCGACTTCGCGGCCTCGCGCCGGCACCTCTCCGCGGCCCTCGCCCAGGACACCCCCGACCTCGGCCGCCTCCTGCCGCTCTCCTTCGGCACCGACGACCGCAAGACCTGCGTGGTCTACGACGCGCTCGACCTGTGGCTCCTCGGCTCTCCCGAACAGGCGCTGGAGCGCTGCCGCACCGCGCTCGCCTGGGCGCGCGAGACCCCGCAGCCGTTCACCCTCACCACCGTCCTCCTCCTCTCCGGCTTCCTGCACCGCTTCCGGCGCGACGACGCCGCCGTCCGCCGCCACGCCGAGGAGATGCTCGCGCTCTCCGAGGAGCACGGCCTCTTCCAGGTGCGGGACGCCAACGTCCTGCTCGGCCTCGCGCTCGCGGCCGGAGATGAAGATCCGGACGCCGGCATCGAGCACCTCGAGGCGAGCCTCGAAGCATACCGGGCCACCGGCTTCCGGGTGTTCCTGAGCTTCTACCTCGCCGAGCTGTCCGCGGCCTGCCTGCGCCGCGGCCGCCTGGAGGAGAGCGAGGCCGCGCTCCAGGAGGCCTTCGGCGCCGTCCATGGCGGGTCCGAACGCTTCTGGGAGCCGGAGCTCCACCGCCTGCGCGGCGAGCTCCTCGCCCTGTCCAACAGTCAGGAAGACGCCGAAGCCTCGTTCCGCAAGGCGCTCGCCACCGCCGCCGGCCGCTCCGCCCTCGCCCTGGAGCTGCGGGCGGCCACGAGCCTCGCGCGCCTCTGGCAAAGCCAGGGCCGGCGCGACGAGGCCCGCGAGCTGCTCTCCGGCGTCTACGCGCGCTTCGGCGAAGGGCTCGCGACGGTTGACGTGACCGAAGCCGGCGCGCTGCTGGCCGAGCTTGCCTGAAGACGGGCCTGACGCTGCAGCCTCCACACCAGATAGATGTACACGCAGTCCACCGTCGTGGTGGCGATGCTGAGCAGGTGCAGGAAGTGGTTGTCGGCGTACGCCGGGTGGATGTTCATGAACACCGTGTTCGTGCCCGTGCCCAGCATCTTGAGCCACGCGATGAGCCACGACACCCGGCCGAGGTTGCCCAGCTCGCGCTGCTGGAAGAGCACGAAGACATAGAGCACGGACAACGCGAAATTCAACAGGAACGCCGAGTTGGCGCCGATCGACGTGTCGAGCCCCGACTTCGCCATCGTGTAGAAGACGCCGCCATGGAAGATGGCGAGCGCCACCAGCAGCGGCTTCAAAACCTTTCGGAACGCCTCCGTCCGCACCTGCTCCCAGCCGTACGTGAGCACACCCCAGAAGATGAACAGGTCGAAGAAGAACCAGAACCGGTAGCACCACACCAGCAGCGGTCCCATGTCGGTGCGGAGCAGGAAGCTCCAGGCGAACTCCCAGCCGATGTTGCCGCACACCGCGAAGATCGGCGCCTCGATGAACTTCTTCTTGAGGATGCTCCGGATGTAGAGCATGTAGACGACCACCCAGAGATAGCAGCCGCCCGCGAAGAGCAACAGCTCAAAGGGGGTGTAGTCCTGAAGATTGACGAGCTTGCTCCAATCGATCATCGGTTTACTCCAGGCTCGTACTGCGGAGGGTCATCAGGTTGACCGGGATGCAGAATTCCACCTCCCCGGTCCGGCTGGTGTCGATCATGTCCTGGAAGATCAGCGTGGCGAGGCGCGTGGAGAACGGCACCACGTCCAGGAAGCCCTGCGCGAACCGCAGGACCAGCCCGAAGACGGCCCGCAGCACGCCATGGCCGGCGACCGGCCGGACGCCCACCCGCGCCAGTTCCTCCGGCGTCATCAGCTCGGACATCGCGAGGCGCGGCGCCAATCCGAGCCCGAGCGCGCGCAGCCACCGCGGGATCAGGTCGCGCATCATGGCGAGGTTGTCCTGCGTCAGGACCAGTCCGTACGGGTTCTGGGCGAGGCCCGTGTCCTGCCGGCGCACGTAGGAGTCGTAGAACTGCCCCGCCTCCTCCACCGTGGCCGGGATGTAGCTGTCGTCGTCCGGCCGTCCCTCGGGATGGATGCCCATCATGGCCGCGTAGACGCGCCACAGGTAATAGAGGTCCTCGGCCTCGGCCGCGCTCAGGGAGAGCCCCAGCCGCCGGATCCCGTCGATGACGAGATACGAGAACCCCATGATCGTGGCGAGCATGTCCTCATGGTTGACCGGTACGCCGTACTTCTCCTGATAGCCCGGCCGGAACCGGGGCACGATCGTGCGCACGCCCGCATGGAGAAGTCGCAGCTTCTGGGCCGTGACCACGGCCCGGCCGCGCGGCTTGAAGGAACCCTTGCTGGACACGTTGACCAGCAGTTGGATCACCCCCATGAGGCGCTGATAGGGGTGCGTCGCCAGGTCCCGGGAGATCGAGAGGATCTGGCAAAGACACGGCGCCGCGTATCCGCGCGGCAGGCTGGAGGCCAGCATCACCACCGAGCTCGTGAACGCATGCTTGAGGAACACATCGCCGCCGCGGGCGAGCCGTGCCGGGTCGGCCCAGGACGGCAGCGCCTCGGTGGCCGCGACGAACTCCCGGAACGCCGCCGGGGAGTCGTCCGGGAGCGGCGTGTCATCCGCCCGGAGCGTCTTGAAAACCTCGTTGACCGCGCGGACGTCCCGTTCCTCGATGAGCTTGGCGACCGCGGTGTCCGCCTGCGTATCCCCCTGCTGCCGGAGGCTGTCGAGAAAGCGGTCGTCCGACCACTTCGGGTGACCCATCCCACACCTCCCAAAGGACTTGAATCGGTAGATAGACCCTAGGCTATCTGCCAGGCCCCGTCAAGAGGCCACAGCCCGGCCAGGGGGCTGGCGCCCACAGCCCCCTGGCTTACTGCGGTGAATCGATTGTCAAAGAACCCTCTACAACTCTTACCTACAACAACTTCGCTCTATCCGCCGTCCGAAACGCCTATCCAAGCCTCGGCAGGCCTATCCATCATGACCTAACATTAATTTTCGGCCAGCAACCTTGTTTTGTCCTGGATAACCTTGTTTCGCCGTAGATCAAGGTTCCGTCGCCGCAAACAAGGTTGTCTTGCCGTAGATAA
>JACZDC010006794.1_pt1 | contig 11183 bp, 12 predicted proteins | sample 8641791 | NCBI WGS metagenome assembly JACZDC01 (sample SAMN15324613, study PRJNA640507) | soil metagenome | isolation source: intercropping peanut in the second line | place: China: Luxin town, Laibin City, Guangxi Province | collected 2019-07-25 | depth 10cm m
CCGACGCGCTGGACAAGATCCCCGTCTGCTACCAGGACCTGGGAATCTCCCCCTAGGGGAAGGCTTTGAGGCGTCCGGGCGGCCGCCGGGCGCCCCACTGTCCGGGCGGCCCGTCGAAGCGGCCGGCGCAGGGAGTGCCGCAGGACCCGCAGCGGCCGTCCTCGGTGAGGTTCCAGTCGGTCATCACGTACCAGTCGCGGCCGATGACCGCCTCGCCGCAGGCGTGGCAGAAGGTGGTGCCGCCCTCCTCGTCATGGACGTTGCCGGTGTAGGCGTAGCGCACGCCGTTCGCCATGGCGATCTGCCAGGCGCGCTTGAGGGTCGAGGCGGGCGTCGGCGGGTACTCCGTCATCTTCCAGTCGGGGTGGAAGGCGGTGAAGTGCATGGGCACGTCCGGACCAAGCGTTTCGACCACCCAGCGGGTCATCTCGTCGAGCTCCTCGCTGGAGTCGTTCTCGCCGGGGATGAGCAGCGTGGTGAGCTCGAACCAGACGTCCGTCTCGTGCTTGAGGTAGACGAGCGTCTCCTTGACCGCCTCCAGCGAGCCGCCGCAGATCTTCCGGTAGAAGCGCTCGGTGAAGGCCTTCAAATCGACGTTGGCGGCATCCATGTGCCGATAGAGCTCGACCCGCGGCTCGGCGCAGATCTCGCCCGCGGTCACAGCCACGCTCCTGATGCCGCGCTCGTGGCAGGCCTGGGCCACGTCGATCGCGTACTCCATGAAGACCACGGGATCGTTATAAGTAAACGCCACGCTCTTGCACCCGAGCCGCTCGGCAGCCTCGGCGATGACCTCGGGGGTGGCCTGATCGGCGAGGGTGTCGGTCTCGCGCGACTTGCTGATGTCCCAGTTCTGGCAGAACTTGCAGGCCAGGTTGCAGCCGGCCGTGCCGAACGAGAGGATCGGCGTGCCGGGCAGGAAGTGGTTGAGAGGCTTCTTCTCGATCGGGTCGACGCAGAAGCCGCTCGACCGGCCCCAGGTCTTGAGCACGATCTGGTCGTTCTCCCGGGCGCGCACGAAGCAGAGCCCGCGCTGGCCCTCCAGGAGCTTGCAGAAGCGGGGACAGAGATCGCACTGGACTCGCCCGTTGTCGAGCGCGTGCCAGTATTTGGTGGGAACGGTGTCGCTGAAAGACTGCATATGGATACTCCTGTGGGGAAAACGGGCAGCGCGAGCGGGGAATTCCGTGGTACCTTCTTGCGGATGCGCCTCAAGGAAGACATCAAGCCACTTGCCTACCTGGAGACCCAGGCCGGGAATCTTTTGAAGCAGGTGGAGGAGTCCCGGCGTCCCGTCGTCATTACCGACGGGGGAGAGGCGCGAGCGGTTCTCCTCGACGTCGACAGCTATCAGGCGTTGAAGGATGCGGTCCTGCTGCTTCAGTTCGCCGCCCAGGGCGAAGCCGACATTCGAGCCGGCCGAGTCTTGCCCCAGGAAGAAGCCTTCGCCCGGATCCGGTCCCGCCTGCGCCAGGAATGATCTCCCGCTTCGAAGTGATCTGGGCCGAGGTCGCCATCCGCGACCTCGAGGAGATCATCGATCACATCGAAGAGGAAGCGCCCATGGCCGCGCAGAGACAGTTCGATCGGATCGTTGAGCACTCCAAGACACTTGAGACACTTCCAATGAGGGGCCGGGTGGTTCCGGAGCTTGCCCGATTCGAAGTCGACAGCTATCGGGAGTTGATCCTCGCTCCCTACCGGCTCCTGTATCGGATCGAGCTGAAGCGGGTCTTTGTGGTTGGAGTGTTCGATGGACGCCGGGACCTTGAATCGCTGATCCTCAGCCGCTTGCAAAGACCTTGAGAAGAGCCATGCCCGACACCCTCTACAAGGCCCTGAACGCGGTCCGCCGCCAGCTTGCCGGGCTGCCGGCGCGGGGGAGCGAGGCGCCGGTCTCGCCCGAGGTCCGGAACGACCTCTTCATGGCTCACATGGCGGTCTATGAATTCGCCACCGGGCTCGCGCGGGACCTGCGGATCCTGGATCTCGGCTGCGGCACCGGCTATGGCGCCGACCGGCTTTCGGAGGAGGGCGAGACTGTCGGGGTCGATCCGGACGAGCGGAGCCTCGCCTATGCCCACAAGCAGTTCCCGGACGTGCGTTTCCTCTCCGGAACGGCCGAGGCTCTCTCCGACGACCTCGGACTCTTCGGGCTGATCGTCGCCGCCAACGTCCTGCCTCACCTGGATTCTCCGAAAGCCGCTCTCGATTCCGTGGTCCGTCGGTTGACCGCGGACGGCACCTTCGTCGCCTCGGTGCCGCCGATCGTGGACGAGCGGACCATGGAGGAGCACAAGGCGAGCGGCCTCCATAGATCCAACCTCTACCTGTGGGACTGGGAGTCGCTCCTGCGCAAGCGGTTCAAGGAAATCCACCTGTACCGCCTCACCGCCCCTGCCGGGCTCGACCTGTCCAATCCCGCGCCGTCGAAGTTTCACGCGGAGAGCTTCAGGGTCGAGGAGATCTCGCCCGCCAAGCCCGGCGACGCCGGCAGCCTCGCCGCGATCTTCGTCTGCCGCGGTCCGCGGCTCTAGCCCCTCAGGCCCCGTCGCAGCCCGAGCGGGGCTGTCATAGCCCGAGCGGGGCTGCCGTAGCCCGGGCGCGGCTGTCTCAGCCCGAGCGAGGCGGTCGTAGCCCGGGCGCGGCTGTCGCAGCCCGCACGGGGCTGTCACAGCCCGAGCGCGGCTGTCGCGCCACGTCAGTCCGGATCGTAGCCGCGCAGGGGATTGTCGAACCCGTGGCAGCCGTCGCGGACCAGGACGCGCTCGGTCTCGAGGATGCGCGGGCGCTCGACAGTCTGGCCGTCGGGACCGGGGACCAGTTCGACGATCTTCTGCCGCCGGATCTTGTAATGGTCCTGGGTCGAGTAGTGGACCACGAAGCTGTGCCGGGTGCTGGCCGGGTCCTCGACCATGGTGCCGCCGTGCAGGAGCGAGTGGTGCCAGATGAGCACGTCGCCCCGCTTGCAGGTGAAGGTCTCGGTCGGCAGCCCGTGCTCCCCGGCCTGCCGGCGGTCGAACTCCGCCATGGCCTGAGCTTCCTTCTCGCCGTAGCGCGAATGGTCGTAGAGGAACTGGCCAGGCTCGAACTGGTAATAAGGAAGGCGGTGCGATCCAGGCACGTACATGAGAGGACCGCACTTCGGACCGATGTCCTCCAGCGCCACCCAGGCGGCCACCAGATGGCTGGCCGGTTTGGTCTGGACGAACACCGGGTCGCGGTGGAGCCCCTGCTGGCTGCCGAACTCGAAATAGAGCGACTGGGTCGCCACCGCCGGCCGGCCGAGCAGGCGCTCGACGTAGTCGAAGATGGCCCGGCTGAGATAGACCTCCAGCGCCGCCTCGCTGTGGGAGTGGAAGTCGGCGATGCGATAGGAAGGCTTCCTCTCCGCCGCCTCGTCAGCCAGCGCGAACGAGCGCATCGCGCCGAGCCGCGCCCAGGCCAGGTCCACCGGCTTCTCCTTCCAGACCCGCTCGACATCCTCCTGAATGCGGTCACAGACGCTCGCCGGCAGGCCCGAGGAGAACCGCAGATAGCCGCGATCCACGAAGTGCCGGAGGTTCTCCGCCATCTCCGCGCCGATCTCCCCCTTGCGCGCCAGGGCCTCGATGCGGCCATGGGCCTCCGGCTGATCGACCCAGAGGTCGCTCGCCAGCAGGCCCGTGTCGGTCAGAGGTCCAGTGGGTGGAGCCGGGCGCTTCTTGAACAGCTCGGTCAGTCGCATGGCGCGTAGCATAGCGCCCCGCTACTTCGTAACCGCCAGCGCCGACAGCTCCTCGATCGGCCGCATCACTCCGCCGCGGACCACGTAGCGGATCTTCCTCAGATTGGCCACGTCGGCGGTCGGGTCGGCGTTGACGATCAGGAGATCGGCCAGCTTGCCCTTCTCGATCGTGCCGATCTCCTTGTCCCGGCCCATGGCGCGCGCGCCGCCGCGGGTGGAGGCGACGAGCACCTGCATCGGCGTGAGGCCGGCGGCCTGCATGGCCTCCATCTCGGCGTAGATCGAGGGTCCGTGCAGGGTCAGCGGATTGCCGGCGTCGGTGCCCATGGCGATCGGGATGCCGGCGTCCAGGACCTTCTTGAGGTTGGCGGCGGCGATCTTCGCGCGTTCCGCGGTGCGCGTCGAGACGCTCTTCAGCACCTCCTCGTCAAGGCCGTCCTCGGGCTTGATCTCCACCTCGGCGGCTTCGCCGAGCTTCGCCCGGGTGCCCGGATCGACGCAGCCGTTGGGGTCGTCCACGGCCGGTGCCTGGTGGTGGATCGCCGCCTCGAAGAGCCGGCGGTAGCCGTCGCCTACGGTCAGGGTCGGGCAGTAGACGGCGCCGCTGGCGCGCGCGAGGTCGAGGAACTCCTGGTCCACGGACTGATCCCAGACGCTGTGGACGAGGAGCTTCGCGCCGGACCGCAGCGCCTCCTTGGCCTCGATCAGGTTAGTGGCGTGGACGATCAGCGGCAGACCCACGCGCCGCGCCGCCGCGCCGGCCGAGCGCACGATCGCAGCCGTGTCCTGGAAGCTCCGTTCATCGGTCTGGATGAACCAGACCTTGACCGCGTCCGCGCCCTGCGCCGCCAGGTAGTCGGCGCCCTTGTCGGCCGAGGCCGCGTCGGAGATGTAGAGGAACTGGCGCTCGCCCGGCACGTTCACCCAGTGGTCGATCGTCGAGAGCAGCGGCCCGGCCGCGGCCACGCGCGGCACGTCCGTCGCCTCCTCGAAGCGCTCCGGCAGGGCGATCGTCCACGGGTAGCCGCCGACGTCGAAGGCCGCGGTCACTCCCGAGCAGAGCAGCGTGCGGCCGAAGCGCTCCGGGTTCGTCTTGAGGTCGGCCACGACCTTTTCATAGGGATGACGGTCGCGGACGTCCATCGAGTCCGGCCGGCCGTCGGCCCAGCCGGTCTGGGAGAAGTGGACGTGGGCGTCGATCAGGCCGGGAGTGATCCACTGGCCTTTCAGATCCACCGTGTCGATCCCTTCCGGCAGCGGGCAAGCCGAGCGGGGGCCGGCGCAGTCGATCTTGCCGTCGCGGACCACGACCACCGCGTCCGGCACCGGGGCGGCGCCGGTGCCGTCGACCAGGGTGGCGCCGACCAGGGCGCGCGGCGGCGGCGGGATTCCGGGGCCTGCGGCAAAAGCGGTGCTGACCGCGATCTTCCAACCCTTGGGAGTGCTGGTGAAGAGGCGCTCGGAGATGCCCGAGACCTCGTCCTTGCCGTAGCGTACCCGGTAGCGGTAGGTGCCGTAGACCAGGCCGGGCTGGATGGGCGTCAGGCGAAGATCCTCGGCGGAGATGTGGTCGGGCCAGCCCTGGCCGGCGGTCGCCGCGAGGCCGGAATAGCCGAGATCGAAGCCGGTCGGACCGGTGCGCACCAGGCGCTCGGAGTCGAGGTAGCAGGACAGGTACGCATCCCGGTCCTTGTCCCGGATGGCTTGCAGATTTTTCTCGAAGAGCGTCCGCGCCGCGGCAAGATCGCCGTCCGGATTTCCGGCGGCGACGGACGGAAGGGCGCAGACCAGGGCGAGAAGGATCGCGAAACGGAAGCGGTATCGTCCTTGCAACAGAGGCCTCCTTGTACTAGGCACGACGGGAGTGCGGCCGTATGCTACAGCAGGTGCTCACGCGGTGAGCCGTGCCATTGCGCCCTGGTCCGGGATGACTTACAGTGTCCGGCCTGCGACAGAGCGTAACTGTTGAAGGTTCAGGAGAACCGAGAACGGATGACACCCGCGATCGAACCCGCCTACCGTAGATCCACCGGCCTGGTCGACGTCCTCGACCGGGTTCTGGACAAGGGCCTCGTCATCGCCGGCGACATCCGGGTGTCCCTGGCCGAGGTGGAGCTCCTGACGATCCGGATCCGCCTGCTCGTCTGCTCGATCGACAAGGCCGAGCAGATCGGACTGGACTGGTGGCGTCACGATCCCAACCTGTCCGTGGCCGCGCGCCAGCTCTCCCTCGAGAACGAAACCCTTCGCCAGCGGATCCGCCAGCTCGAGGAGAAGGTTTCGGCTCTCGCCGAGGAGCGCCCGCGCCGCCCGAGTGGCGGAACCGCCAGCTCTCGTTCTGAAAGGAAGAATCCCAGGGGGTAAGAAGACATGCCGGTCGAACGCGCTTCCGGTGGCACCAGTCTGATCGACGTCCTGGACCGGGTCCTGGACAAGGGCATCGTCATCGATGCCTGGGTGCGGGTCTCGCTCGTGGGCATCGACCTGCTCACGGTCGAGGCCCGGGTCGTCGTGGCGTCCATCGACACCTACATCAAATACTCAGAGGCCGTGTCCCAGGTTCCGACCGTGTCGCGGCCGGGGCTGGAGACGCGGACGTCGGAGGAGCTGCTGGCGGAGAACGCGGCGCTCCGGGCTCAGCTCGCCGCCTCGGCCGCACGCGAGGAAGCGCCGGCCCGGCGCAGCCGATCCGCCAAGCTTTGAGCCGTGGCCCGCGTCGCCCCGTTCACCGCTGCGCCCCAGCCCCGCGGAGGAGTCGGCTCGCGGGCCCGGCTGGCGCTGGTCGATGCCCTGCTGGCGGAGCAGGAGGTGCGCCCCTGCGCCGTCCTCGCCCTGCGCTGGCTGGCGCGCCACACGGGCGTCGAACGGGGGTTGTGCGCGGTGGTCGAGAGCGAGTCCGGCCGGCTCGTCGGCCTGACCGGCATCGGCCTCCCGCTCTCCGCGGTGGACTCGTTCTCCCTGGAGCTCAACGACCGCACCCATCCGCTGATCGTCGCGCTGGCCGGCTCGGAGCCGGTCGCGTTCCGCGGTCAGGGCCTGCGCCAGCCGCTCGACACGCCGCTCGGCAGCGACCCGTTCCTCGCCGTGCCCCTGGCCGGCCAGGGTGAGAGCGGCGACATCGGTCCGGGCCTGTTGCTGCTCGCCGGCATGAACCCGTTGTCGGAGACGGCCGAGGCGACCGAAGAGGACGTGCGTTGGGCGGCCGAGGTGCTCGGCGTGCGCCTGCAGTCGCTCCTCTACCGCCGGTCGCAGGTGGACGAGCGGCGCTACAAGCGCGAGCAGAGCTGGCTGTTCGGCATCATCAACGCGGTCACCGATCCCATCCTGCTGACCGACGGCGACGGCAAGATCCTGGTCGCCAACTCCAGCGCCGAGAATCTCCTCACGGCCGACGACCAGAAGAGCGAGGGGCGGCGCCGTGCCGTGGCGCTCAACAACATGCTCTTCTCGGCCTCGAACTTCACTTCGGGCGCCGGCGGCGGGCCGTCGCGGCACGAGCTGCTGCTGGTCGATCCCACCGAGGGCCAGGACCTGCTGTTCGAGGTGATGAGCACGCCGGTCAAGATCCGCGCCGGCGAGGTGGGCACGGTGTCGGTGCTCCGGAACGTCACCGACCTGCGGCGCGCCACGGACGAGATCGAGGAGAATTATCGACGCTTGCGCATCGCCGAGGCCGAGACCCGCGCCGAGCGCGACCGGCTCGACCTGGTGCTCAACTCGGCGCTCGACCCGATCCTGGTGACCGACCCGTCGGGCAACATTGTGCTCATGAACCCGCCGGCCGAGCGCATGTTCACCGTCGCCCGCGGCGAACGCGGCGAGGCGGAGCGCCGGGTGCGCGCCAACGACGCGGTGTTCACTTCGTTCGTCTCGGGCCTCTACGCCAGCCAGTCGCTGCGCTGGCGCGGCGAGCTGAACCTGATCGACCCGGAGAGCGGCGCCACGGTGCCGGTCGAGGCGATCTCGGGCAAGGTCCTGTCGAAGCACGGCGAGGACACGGCGGTGGTGACGATCCTCCACGACCTCACCGAGGCGGTCGAGAAGCAGCGCCTGTACGAGCAGGTGAAGCGCCACTCCGAGGAGCTGCGCGAGAAGGTGCGCGAGGCCACGGCCGAGCTCGCCGAGCAGAACGAGCTGCTGCGCCGCCAGGCGTTCCAGCTCGAGCAGGCGTCGGCCGCCAAGTCGCAGTTCCTCGCCAACGTCTCGCACGAGCTGCGCACGCCGCTCAACGCGATCATCGGCTACACCCACCTCCTGCTCGAAGGGGTGTCGGGCGAGATCTCGCGGCCGCAGCGCGAGAAGCTCAACCGCATGGACTCGAACGCCCGCCACCTGCTGGCGATCATCAACGACCTGCTCGACCTGGCCCGCATCGAGTCCGGCAAGATGCCGGTGCAGCTCGAACGGGTGGTCCTGCAGGAGCTGATCGAGGAGGTCATGACGGAGGTCGAGCCGCTGATCGACCGCACCACGCTGGCGGTGACGCGGCACATCTCGTCCGACGTGCCGGAGATCCAGACGGACCGGCAGAAGGTCAAGCAGATCGTCCTCAATCTCCTGTCGAATGCGCTGAAGTTCACGCCGCAGGGTGCGGTGTCGATCCGCCTCGAATACGATGACGCGGAAGAGACCATCTGCGTCGCGGTGGCGGACACCGGCATCGGGATCTCGGACGAGAACCAGAAGACGATCTTTGAAGCATTCCAGCAGGCCGACAGCTCGTACGCGCGGCGGCAGGGGGGGACCGGGCTCGGCCTGACCATCTGCCGCCGGCTGGCGACGATCCTGGACGGCCGCATCCACTTGATCAGCCGACTCGGCGAGGGCTCGACGTTCACGCTCGTCCTCCCGCGCCAAGCGAGGGCTTCATGAGCGAGAAGGACGAGACCCCGCTCGTGCTCGTGGTCGACGACGTCGCCCACGGCCGCGAGATCTTCGCCGAGTACCTGGAATTCCGGGGCTTCCGGGTGGCGACCGCCGAGGACGGCATCGAGGCCATGGAGAAGGCCTTCGAGCTGCGGCCGGACGTGATCCTGATGGACCTCTCCCTGCCCGGGATCGACGGCTGGGAGGCGACCCGGCGCCTGAAGCAGGACGAGAGGACGCGCGCCATTCCGATCATCGCGCTCACCGCCCACGCCCTGGCCAGCGCCCACGACCGCGCCAAGGAGGTGGGCTGCGACGCCGTGGTCACCAAGCCCTGCATCCCCAAGGACCTCGAAGCCGAGGTCCGGCGACAGCTCGCCGCCCGCGAGGGGCGCGCCGGCAACTGAGCCCAGGAGGACGAGCTCCACCATGGCCCGAGCCAAGGAACCCGAGACGAAGAAGCCGGTCAAGGCGAAGCCCGCAGCGAAGAAGACGGCGGCCCCGAAGGCAGCCGCCAAGACAGCCCGGACGACCGCTCGCAAGGAAAGAGAGCCCGCCCCTCCCCGGATGGTGTCGGAGTCCCCCGGCGCCCTGGCGGCCTCGCGCATCCCGGCCGTGGATGCCATTCCGGCCGACCGCGGCGGCGAGCAGAGCGGTAAGTACGTCTACTGCATCATCCAGACGACCGAGCCCCTGCGCTTCGGGCGCATCGGCATCGGCAACGACCCGGCGGACGTCCACACGGTCAACTACAAGGACATCGCGGCCGTGGTCTCGGACACGCCGCTGGAGGTCTACGACCCGACCCGCGAGAACGTGCTCGCGCACGAGCGGGTCAACGAGGCCGTGATGCGCAGCTACACGGTGCTGCCGATGTCCTTCAGCACGGTGTTCAAGACGCGCGAGGACATCATCGAGCTGCTGCGCACGGCCTACGACGCGTTCCACGACGTGCTCACCAAGATGGAGGACAAGCTGGAGTTCGGCCTGAAGGTGCTCTGGGAGCCCGAGCTGATCATCCGCGAGATCGAGAAGGACGACGAGAACCTGCGCCTCCTGCGGCAGCAGATCTCCCACCAGAAGGGTTCGACCTACTTCGCGCGCATGCAGTATGGCCGGCTGGTCGACTCGCTCCTCCAGGAGCGCTCGGAGCACCTGGTCTCGGAGATCTTCTCCTCGCTCGGCGCGGTGTCGGTGGCGTCGCGGGCGAACAAGCCGATCGGCGACAAGATGATCCTGAACGCCGCCTTCCTGGTCTCCCGCGACCGCGAGGCCGACTTCGACGCGAAGGTGAAGGAGATCGACGCCCGGTACGAGAACCTGATGTTCAAGTACACCGGTCCATGGCCGCCCTACAACTTCGTGAACATCCGCCTGAAGCTGGAGCGCGCGACCGAGGTCCGGTGATGCTGATCGTCCTCCTCGACAGCCTGCTCGTGGGCGGCATCAAGTTCGTCCTGGACAAGGTCGCGTCGGCGGTCGACCAGGAGATGAACGACGAGGGCCGCCTGCGCGAGGAGCTGCTCGCGGCCCAGATGCGCTACGAGCTGGGCGAGATGTCGGACGAGGACTTCGCCGGGTTCGAGGCCGACATCCTCGACCGTCTGCGGGAGATCCGGGAGCGCGAGCGCGAGGAGGCGGGTGGGGCCGGCGCGATGTCGTTCCAGCCCGGCGCCTACGACGTGGACGTCTCGTTCACCGCCGACCGGATGTATGAGGAGGAAGAGCCATAGAGCTCCCCCCTTCCGCTTCTTCGGCGGCAAGGGGGGTGTCGGCAAGACCACCTGCGCCGCGGCGGCCGCTGTTCGTACGGCCCGACGGAGTCGCATCCTCGTGGTCTCCACCGACCCCGCCCACTCGCTCGGCGACGCGCTGGACCGACCGCTGTCCGGAGAGCCGGTCCAGGTCGCGAAGAACCTCCTTGCGGCCGAGTTGGACGTGGAACGGGCCCTGGAGCGTTGGCTCGGCGAGCGCCGCCCGGTCTTCAAGGAGATCGCCGAGCGCGGCACGTATCTGGACTCCGAGGACGTGGACCGGCTCCTCGGTCTTTCCTTGCCTGGCATCGACGAGCTGATGGGCCTCCTGGAGCTGGCCCGGCTCGCCCGGGAGAGCGAGGTGGACGAGGTGATTGTAGACACCGCGCCGACCGCCCACACCCTGCGCCTCCTCCAGGTCCCGAGTCTCCTTCAGCGCTTCGCCAAGGTCCTGGACCGGCTGGAGGAGAAGCACCGCGTTCTGGGCGAGCGTTTCGGAGGCGTCCACCGGCCGGACCGCGCCGACGAGTTGATCGTCTCGATCGACGAGGAGGCCCGCGATCTGGCCAGGCATCTCCGCGAACGGTCGTCCTTCACCTGGGTCCTGCTCCCGGAAGCGCTCGCCATCGCCGAGACCCGGGACGCCCTGGCCGCTCTGGACGAGGCCGGGATCGAGATCGAGGAGCTGATCGTAAACCGAGTGATCCCCGACAGGCACCGGGAAGCCCTGGCCGAGATCGAGAAGACGTTCGGGGATCGAAAGATTCGCTATCTCCCCGAATCCGAGATGGAGCCCCGAGGAATCACCGCGCTCCGCCGACTCATCACCCCTGGGA
>JACZDC010027248.1_pt1 | contig 11175 bp, 7 predicted proteins | sample 8641791 | NCBI WGS metagenome assembly JACZDC01 (sample SAMN15324613, study PRJNA640507) | soil metagenome | isolation source: intercropping peanut in the second line | place: China: Luxin town, Laibin City, Guangxi Province | collected 2019-07-25 | depth 10cm m
GACGACGCGCTCTCTCGGGCTCACAGGACAACACCGTAAGACTCTGGGACGTCAAAGACGGGCGATGCCTGCGCGTACTCGAAGGACACTCCGATTGGATTCAAAGCGTGGCTTGGAGCCACGACGGACGACACGCTCTCTCTGGCTCCAAGGACCACACCGTAAGACTCTGGGACGTCGAAGACGGGCAATGCCAACGCGTCCTCAAAGGACACTCCAATTGGGTCCAAAGCGTGGCCTGGAGCCACGACGGAAGACGCGCGTTCTCCGCCGCGATCAATGGCGTGATGCGCATATGGAACCTGGATGAGCCTGGGGAGGCTTTTGCCGAGGCGGCACAGGTCCAGTACACCAACGCCAAGGTCCTCCTTGTCGGCGACAGCGGCGTGGGCAAGACGGGGCTGGCCCGGTATCTGGCGCAGGGATTGAAGGATGAGGAAACCAACTCCTCCACCGACGGCGCCTGGGCCTCTCACTGGCCCCTCCCCCACTCCCTTCAACAGGATGAGGTGAGTCGCGAGATCTGGCTCTGGGACTTCGCCGGACAGGTGGATTACCGCCTCGTCCACCAGCTCTTCATGGACGAGACCTCCGCCGCGGTGCTGGTCTTCAATCCCCAGACGGAAAACCCGTTCGACGGCCTCGGCCAGTGGGACCGCGACCTGCGGAAAGCCACCCGCAAACCCTTCGCCAGAATGCTGGCCGCCGGCCGGGTCGACCGCGGCGGCCTCTTGGTGAGCGATGCAAGCCTGGACCGGTTCATGGCGGAGCGCGGATTTCTCCAGCCCCTCCACCGGACCAGCGCGAAGACGGGAGAGGGCTGCGAGGAGCTCTGCAAGGCCATCCTCGACGCGATCGACTGGGACCGCCTGCCCGTCACCACCTCGCTCGCGCTCTACCAGCGCATGAAGGAGGAGATCCTCCGGCTGCGCGACACCGGCATGGTCCTGATCCGCCTCTCCGAGCTCAGCCAACGCCTGGAGACCCTGCTGCCGGATCAACCCTTCACCCCGGCCCAGCTCGACACCGCGGTCAAGCATCTGGCGGGACCGGGCATGGTCCAGCCGCTCGAATTCGGAGGGTTCATCCTCCTGCAGCCGGAGATCCTCAGCCGCTACGCCGCGGCTCTCGTGCGCAAGGTGAGGAAGCATCCGCAGGAGATGGGCTGCATCCTGGAGGACGACCTGCTCGCCGGCGATCTGGACTATCAGGATTTCGAGCGGCTGCCGCCGGAGGACGAATCCATCGTCCTGCGCGCGCTGCACCAAACCGTGGTGGGCCGCGCCTGGTGCCTGCGCCAGCCCTATGGCAACAGAAGCCTGCTGACGTTCCCCAGCTACTTCCGCCGCGAGAGACCGAAGCAGCCGGACCACCCGGGCGTGCTCGTGACCTACCGGTTTACCGGACCCGTGGACGAGATCTATGCCACGCTGGTGGTCGGCCTCCACCATACGGAGATCTTCGAAAGCGCCGAGCTCTGGAAGGACGCCGCCGACTTCAAAACCCAGACCGGCGCTGGCCTGGGCCTGACGCTCACTCGGGAGACAGAAGGCACCAGCCGGCTCGACGCCTACTTCGCGCCGGCAGTCGATGAAAACTCACGGGTGCTTTTCCTCCTGTACCTCGACAAGCACCTCAAGGAGCACGCCCTCAACGTTGTCCGTCTGCGGCACTACTTCTGCGGCAACAAGAAGTGCCGTACTCCCGGAAAGCCATTCGGAGATCGCGCCGCGATTGACGAGGCCCTGGCCTCCGGATTCAACGAGGTTTTCTGCTCCGGTTGCGGCAACACGATTGCACTGCTCGACCTGATCGAAACAAAGCTCGCTGATCCGGAAAGCAGGGAGAAGGCAAGGCAGATGCAGGAGGAAGCCCGCTACGAGATCGATAACGAAAGCCGCGAGATCATCCTGGTCGGCCACGCCACTGCCATCGCCGGAGAGGCCGGCCAGATCTATCGCGGCTATACGAACAGTGACCACGGGATCGACGGCGAAATCGAATTCAAGGACGATTCCGGCCGCGCCACCGGCGAGAGGCTCTATCTCCAACTGAAATCCGGCGACTCCTACCTCGCCCACCGCAAGCGGGACGACGCGGAGATCTTCCAGATCAAGAATCCCCGCTGGGCCGACTACTGGCAACAGCAGGCCTATCCCGTGATGCTGGTGATCCGCACCTCGGACGGCCGCATCCGCTGGATGGACGTGAGCGTCTGGCTCAAGCGGCACACGGCCGGCGGGAAGACCGTGACGCAGATCGAATTCGAGGGCGAGCCCTTCGACGCCCTGACGCTCCGCCGCTGGCGGGACCGGGTGCTGAAATAGCTCACCGCCTCGGAACCCAGGGATGAATCCCTGGGCTACGCGCCATCGCCCCTGCGGGGCGAAGTCTGATGAAGCAGAGCCAGGCCGCGCGGGAGCGGTCAAAACCTCTCGCCCCGATCCGAGTCTTGCGCATTGGGGTGTCTGAGGCTAACCTCCAGCCTTCGACCGAGGATAGGAGTCCCTTGAATATGCCAACCACCCGACTGCCTCTCGTAGCCCTGCTGCTCGCCGCGCTCCCGCTCTCCGCCCAGGAGGCTCACCAGCACGGCAGCCAGCCGCCCCTTCCGCCGGCCGCCGACAACGGCGGCGTGACGTTCGTGAACGTGCCCGCCGAGGACGTGGGCATCGACACGCTGGCGGCCCGCGAGCAGGCCGAGCGCGCCACGGTCGGCCAGTTCAAGGTGTTCCACGACTTCAAATTCACCGACCGCCTGCCGGAGAGCGGCATCACGTTCGTCCATGGGATCGTGGACGACGCCGGCAAGACGTACAAGGCCGCGCACTACGACCACGGCAACGGCATCGCCGCCGCGGACGTGGACGGCGACGGCCGGCTCGACGTCTACTTCCCGAACCAGGTGGGCGGCAGCCAGCTCTGGAAGAACCTGGGCAACGGCAAGTTCCAGGACATCACCCAGGAGGCCGGCGTCGGGCTGCCCGGCCGGGTCACGGTCTCGGCCGCGTTCGCCGACGTGGACAACGACGACGACCAGGACCTCTTCGTGACTACGGTCCGCATGGGCGACGTCCTGTTCGAGAACGACGGCAAGGGCCGGTTCAAGGACATCAGCAAGGCCGCGGGGCTCGACTACGTGGGCCACTCTTCGGGCGCGGTGTTCTTCGACTACGACCGCGACGGCAAGGTCGATCTGCTGGTCGCGAACGTGGGCCGCTACACGTCCGACGTGAAGGCGCCCGCGGGCAACTACGTGGCGCTCGAAGACGCGTTCCAGGGCCAGATGCACCCGGACCGCACGGAGATCAGCCGGCTCTATCGCAATCTGGGTGGGAACAAGTTCACGGACGTGTCCGAGCAGGTCGGGCTCAAGGACGGCGGCTGGACGGGCGACGCCAGCGTGGCCGATTTCAATGAGGATGGCTGGCCGGATCTTTATTTGTTGAACATGCAGGGCGACGACCACTACTGGGAGAACCGCGGCGGCAAGTCGTTCGAGGAGGTCACCGCGAAGTACTTCCCCAAGACCCCCTGGGGCGCCATGGGCATCAAGGTCTTCGACGCGGACAACGACGGCCGCATGGATCTCCTCATCACCGACATGCACTCGGACATGCTGCGCGAGTTCAAGCCCGAGGAGGAGAAGCTCCGGTTCGCGCCGCAGGAGGTGATCCCGGCTCTCCAGGGGCAGGACAACAACGTGTTCGGCAACGCCTTCTACAAGAACCTCGGGGACGGCAGCTTCGTCGAGGTCTCGGGCCGGTTCAACCTGGAGAACTACTGGCCGTGGGGCGTGAGCGTCGACGACCTGAACGCCGATGGCTGGGACGACGTCCTGATCACGTCGAGCATGAACTATCCGTTCCGCTACGGCGTGAACTCGCTGCTCCTCAACAACCGCGGCGAGACGTTCCTGGACAGCGAGTTCCTGCTCGGCATCGAGCCACGCCGCGGCGGCCAGACGCGCAAGCAGTGGTTCACGCTCGACTGCTCGGGCGCCGACAAGGCGCATCGCTACTGCCAGGGCAACTCGGGCAAGTACATGGTCAGCGGGACGCTGGGCACCCGCTCGGCGGTGATCTTCGACATCGACGGGGACGGCGACCTCGACATCGTGACCAACGAGTTCGGCGCCGAGCCGCAAGTGTTCGTGAGCGACCTCGCCCAGAAGCGGAAGATCCACTGGGTGGGAGTCCGGCTCCTGGGCACCGTATCGAACCGCAACGGCCTGGGCGCGCGGGTGAAGGTCCATGCCGGCGGTCGTGTGCTGACCAAGGTGCTCGACGGCAGCTCGGGCTACCTCTCGCACAGCTTGATGCCGCTCTACTTCGGGCTGGACGAGGCCGAGAAGGTGGACAGCATCGAGGTCATCTGGCCGTCCGGCGTCACGCAGACGTTGCAGGGTTCGATGCCGACGAACCGGGTCCTCGACGTGCTCGAGATCCGGCCCAAGGCCAGGTAGCCGCGGCGTGCCCGTCCTGCCGCTGGTCCTCTTCGCCCTGACGTACCTGGGGCTGGCGGTAGGACGGATTCCACCGTTCAAGCTGGACCGCACCGGGTTCGCGGTGCTCGGCGCGGTGGCCTTCCTCGCCACCGAATCGATCTCGGTGGACGACGCCAAGTCGGCGGTGGACGCGCCGACGCTGGCGCTGCTGTTCGGCATGATGCTGCTGTCGGCGCAGTACCGCCTCTCCGGGCTCTACTCGGCGATCGGCGGCAGGCTGGCGCGGGTCGGCAACCCGCGCCGGCTCCTCCTGGGCACGATCCTGGTCTCGGCGCTCCTCTCGGCCGTGCTCACGAACGACGTGGTCTGCTTCGCGCTGACGCCGGTGCTCGCCGGCGCACTGCTGGAGTCGGGCCGGCCGCCGCTCCCCTACCTGCTCGCCGTGGCCTGCGCGAGCAACATCGGCAGCGCGCTGACGCCGATCGGGAACCCGCAGAACATCCTGATCTCGCAGCGGATGGGGCTCGCGTTTCTGCCGTTCCTCGGGGCCTGCCTGGTGCCGGTCGTGCTCTCGCTCGGCGTGCTCTACGCCTTCCTGGTCTGGCGGCTGGAGCGCCAGTCCGAACCGGCGCTCCCGGCGGCAGCGCCGGCAACACGGGAGCCGGCGGTGCCGCTCGATCGCCGGCAGGCGATCAAGGCCGTGCTGCTCACCGTCGCGGCGGTCGGCCTGTTCCTGTCGCCGGTGCCGGCGCCGATCACGGCGCTCGGCGTGGCCGGAGCCGTGATGCTGACCCGCCAGACGCGCACCCGCGACATGCTCGGGCTCGTGGACTGGCAGCTCCTGGCGCTGTTCTGCGGCCTGTTCGTGGTGGTCCGGGGGTTCGAGCTCTCGGGCTGGACGGAGGCCGCGGGCCATGCGCTCGCGACGGCCGGCGCCGACCTCACCCGGCCGCGGGTGCTGATCCCGGTCGTGGCCGTGCTCGGCAACCTGGTCGGCAACGTGCCGGCGGTGATGCTGCTGCTGCCGTTCGCAGGCGGCGCTCCAGCGACCGGCTACAGCCTGGCCCTGGCGAGCACGTTCGCGGGCAACGCGGTGCTCGCCGGCAGCATCGCGAACCTGATCGTGGCCGAGCAGGCCGAGAGGATGGGAATCCGCTTCGGCTTCCTCGACCACCTGCGCGTCGGCCTGCCGGTGACGCTGCTGTCGCTGGCCTTTGCGGCGCTTACGCTCCTCCGCTGAGGAGCCGCTGGATCTGCTCGACGTAGACCCCGGCCCGGCTCTCGGCGTAGAGGTCGAAGACGAGCATGAGGCCGGCCTGGAGCGCGAGGCCTACCGAGACCGCGTGGAGCGCCACGCGGTCCTTCAGGAAGAAGGCGCCCGCCAGACCGGCCGCGAGCAGGACGATCTCGATCGCCTTGTAGATCTTGAAGCTCCTTTGGACCGTCTCCATGCGCGGGATTTCGGCCGCGGCATAGGCGGCCTTGTCCGTGTTGAGCAGGGTGTGGAGGTCCTTCATCTGGCTGTCGGTGCGGGTGAAGACCGTCCAGCCGACGCCGATCTGGATGAGTGCGATCGCGGTCAGCGGCCAGCCCATGGCGCGGTGCGGGCTGGCGGTCACCCAGAAAAAGACCGAGGCGGCGATTGCGGCGGCGCCGGCCATGAGGAAGAGCAGGCTCTCGCGCTTCTCGGCCGTGAAGTAGTGGATGATCGCCACGTGCATCTCGTTGACCGGGTTCATCGCTTCGCCTACAAAAGGACGTGGCCGGTGTCGCCTTCGATCGCGATCTTCGTGCCGTAGGGTTTCGACAGCTCGGCCAGGCGTTCGAGGATGGTCCTCGCCCGCTCTCCCCGGGCGCGCTTCGGGATGCCGCGCTCGTACCGGGGCAGCTCGTGGCCGAGGTCGATCGGGTGGAGATCGATCGACACCAGCCGGTCGGCCTCGTAGGTCACCACGGGCACGAAGCTCTCCCAGAAGCGCCGCTGCTTGTCGTAGGTGACGATGCGGGAGGCGAACTGGCTGATGTCCAGGGTGTTGGGATCGAGCCCATAGGCGGCGTACCCTTCGGCCGGCATCGGTTCGATGGTCTCGTGCTGGAAGAAGAAGTTGCCGAGGCAGTAGAAGATCGGCCTTCCCTTGTAGATCTCGATGCCGCGCAGGACGTGGGGCCCGGCCAGGAGGAAGGCGTCGGCCCCGGCGTCGATGCAGGCGCGGGCGAACGGCTGCACGAACGGGTCGGCCAGTTCCAGCCGGTTCCGCGACTCGTGGGCGTGGAGGGTGGCGAGGACCAGCCGGGAGTTGTTGCGCGCGATGGCGAGGCCTTCGGTGATGCGCTTGACGTCGGCGGGGCTGGGCGGAGTCAGGAGGTCGAGCTTGTCGCCGGCGACGACCGCGGTGTCGAAGAAGTTGGCGCTGTCCGGGTCCGGCTTGCCGAACAGGTCCTCCATGTCCTTGAACTCGCCATACGCCATGAGATCCATGAGAACCGGCTCGGTCTTCTTGATGCGGGCGAACAGGTCGCGGTCCGCCTGGACGGCGTACTGGATGGTGAGCGGGTTGATCCCCGCCCGGCCGCGCACGTAGGGGTGGGCCGGCGAGGCCGCGAAGTAGCGCAGGAAGGTCGAACAGCAGTTGATCTGGCCGACGCGGCCGGCCGGGCTGTCGAAGTAGCCCGGACGGGCGGCCAGGGCGAGGTCCGCGCCGGCTCCGGCGTAGGGCAGGCCCACGCGTTCGAGGTTCTCCAGGGTCTGGTCGAGCCCGTCGTAGCCGAAGTCGAGGGTGTGGTTGTTCGCCACGCCCACGAAGTCGACGCCGGACCAGAGCATCTCGTCGGCCGCCCAGGGAGGAGCGATGGCGTACGGGTCGCCTCCCTTGGGCATCGGATAGACCCGGCGGGCGTCGGCGAGGACGAGCTCGCAGTTGCCCCAGGTGCAGTCAACGCCGTGCAGGAGCTCGCGGATCGCCAGGAGCTCCGGGTCCACCCGGTTCGACACGCGCCGGGTCAGGAGCAGGTCGCCGACCGCGGCCAGGGTGAAGCGGCCGGCCCAGGAGAGGTCGGGACGCTTGGGGGCCTCCTCGGGCTTCGCGGGCGCCGGCTTCGCGGTCTCCTCGGCGGCCGTCGGCGCGGCCGCCGTCATCATGGCTGCCGCAGCCGCGGCTCCCTTGAGGAAGGCTCGGCGGTCCATTCCAGAGTCAGCCATGGGATTTCACTCCGCGGGCCATGAGGCCGATGCCGCCGAAGAGGAGGACGAGCATCACCAGGGTGTTGAACAGGCTGGTGTGCTCGAAGTAGATGCGCAGGTTGGCGATGATGCCGGCCAGGATGATCACCGCGCCGGCGATCAGCAGCAGCCAGCCGAGCACGGAACGGCCGTTGAAGAAGAGGATGCCGATGCCGAAGATGAACGGCACCAGGGAGAGGCCGAAGGTGTCGTACCCGCCCCACGTCCAGAAGCCGCTTGTCACCGTGACCCGGCTGGTCAGCAGGTAGCCGCCGGCCACCGCCATCACCAGTCCGATCACGAACTCGCCCATGCCGCCCGGGGTGCCCCCTGCGCCGCGAAGCTCAGCCATGTGGAAACCTCCTCGATGACAGTCTAACGCCCGGACCTGCGAAGAATGACATGGCGGTAGGCGCCGACGCTCGGCTCGTCGTGGACGACCTCCAGCGGCGCTCCGGACCGCGCGAGGATCTCGCCCATCTGCCGGTTCGTGCTGGTGAACACGAAGTCGAGCAGCGCCAGGTAGATCTCGCGCACCCGGCCGGGCCGTTCGCCGTCGGGCAGGAACTTGTCGAAGACCGCCAGCCGGCCGCCGGGCCGCAGCACGCGCGCTATCTCCGCCAGGCAGCGCGCGGGGTCCGGGATCACCTCCAGGACCATGTGCAGGAGCGCGAGATCGAACGAGGCGTCGGGCAGCTCCAGGGCCATGCCGTCCATCACCTGGAAGTCGACGGAGAGGCCGGGCCGAGCCCGCATCCTCGCCTGCTCCAGCATGGCCGGCGTGAGGTCGGTGGCCACCACCTCCAGGCCGTCCGGCAGGTACGGCAGGTCGGAGCCAGTGCCCACACCCACGATCAGCAGCCGCTCGCCGGGCTGGGGTTCGAGCAGCTCGATCGACCGCCGGCGCTGCGGGTGGAGCTTCGTGACCCGGTCGTAGTGCGGGGCCCAGAAGCTGTAGCGGAACCGGATCCAAGCGTTCGACGGCATCGCCGGCACGATATCAAAGCGCCGTCCTTGCCGGAGCGCGGCAAGGATTTGCATTGCTGAGCGGCTATATGTATGCTGCCTCTCCTCGCTGGTGTTTTCTCGCAGAGATCCACCTGTTTCACAAACCAACGACTGAGGTATCACTGGATGTATAGCAAGTTTTTCAAGGCGTCGGCCATGGTCTGCCTTCTCACCGCCGGCTTGACCGGCGTTGCCGCGGCGCAGCAGATCGCTCCTCCGGCCACCTGGCAGGTTCCGTCCTGCGCCCTGATCGTCGGCAACGACGGCGTGACCTATACCCTGGACGAGGGTGCGACCTACACGCCCACCACCCGTCCGCTGACCGGCACCAGCTACAGCGCCGGCCTCGTGACGCTCGGCACCCCGAACGTGCTGCTGTCGGCGGTGAACAGCAAGATCTACCGCTCGACCGACGCCGGCTGCATCTGGACCCAGGTCGCCGACCTGGGCCAGAGGTCGGGCAACGAGCTGCTGACCCTGGCCGCCGCGGGCACCGACCGGGCCTTCATCTGGGCGGACAACCGGGGCGTGCTCTTCCGCCTGGACGGCCGCACCGTCAAGACCCTGAAGTCCCCCGCCAGCACGATCCTCGGCCTCGCCGTGGACCGGGCCGACGCGAACCATGTCCGGCTGGGCGACGACCATGGCCAGATCTGGGAGTCGGTCGACGCCGGCGCCACCTGGAATCCCCTGGGCACCCCGTCGGTCACGGACGGCAACTGGGCGTACCGGGTGGCCTTCGATCCGCAGAACCTGGACCACGTGGTCGTGGGCGCCGTCTACACCGGCACCACGGCGACCTTCGACGGCGGCCGCACCTGGACGCAGTCGACAGGCCTCTCCACCTCGACGACCGACACGCGGGTCAACGTGTTCAACGTCGTGGTCTCGCCGGCCGACCCGCAGGTGGTGTGGGCCATGGGCATCGACTTCGCCACGGCCGACACCGACCCGGGCCGCGGCCGCTACATCTACCGCTCCGTGGACGGCGGACTGACCTTCACCCGGGCGTTTCACGAGGGCGATGGAGTCACCCTGATCAACGGTCCGACGATGGCCGCCCATCCGACCGACCCGGACGTGCTCTACTTCGTGTTCGGCACGTACTTCTCCAACTACGGCACCGATCTCTACCGCCTGGACGCGGCCACCGGCCAGGTGACCACGAACCACAACGCCTACTACCACGGGATCGACGCGTTCGCGTTCTCGCCGGCCGATCCGTCGGTGATGTACCTGGGTCTGGTGCACGTCCAGCCCGGCGGCTTCTGATCTCCCGCCGGGGCGCGGCGCTGCCGACCGGACCGCGCCCCGGTCTCCCCTTCTCCTCTTTTCAGCAGGGCGCTTTCGAGGTCCACGGCTCCGGCACGCGCGCCGTCGGCAGGTCGTCCGGCAGGCCGGAGGACTCGCCGAACACCCGCAGCACCTGCAGCGGGTCGGCCTGGGCCAGGCGGTGGTAGAGGCGGAGGGCGGCCTCGGCCTCGGCCCTCCAGGCCGCGCAGGTCCCGGCCGTGCGCTCCTCGGCGGCGGCGCCGTTGACCATCAGGGCGCTGTTGCGGCAGACGTGGCGCGCCCAGCAGCCGGCGCACTCGGTCTCGCCCTCGTCGGACTCGCCCACGGCTCCCAGCCACGGCTTCGGGAGCATCGACTCGGCTCCGGGCCTGGGGAGGGCCACTTCGAGCACCGGCCACTCGCCCTGGCGGTCGTCGCGGGGACGCGTCAGCGGCTCGGCGTGCATGAGCCGGCGGACCACCCGGGTGAGAGGACGGTAGTCGACGGGGATGGAGCGGTCCTCCAGGCAGGCCGAGATCTCCAGGGACACCTCCTCCAGGTCGCTTTCGAGCTCGCGCAGCCAGGTCTCGTCCGTCCCGGGCCGCCGCGTGGTGTCGAGGTGCCGGACGCCGAGGCGCCGGGCCCAGGCCCAGACCTCCTTCAGGCGCGTCTCGCCGGAGAGGTTGAAGCAGAGGGTGACGCGGTCGGGCAGGTCCTCCATCCACAGGTGGAGCAGGGCGTGGCGTGTCTCCCTGTCCAGTGAAGCCTCGCCGCCGGGGAACTCGCCGCAGAGCAGGCGCACGTGCACCGGCAGGGCGGAGAGGAACGACGCGACCGTCGGCGTCACCTGGCCGGCGCTCAGGGTCAGGTCGAACGCGACCTCCTGGCCGGCTTCGAGCGCCAGCCGGCGCGCCGCGAGGACGATCCGCTCCAGCGCGCTCGCGCCCGGGAACGACCCGTCCCAATCGAGATGGAGCTGCACGCGCGACGCACCCAGTCCCTGCCGGAAGCCGACCTCCACGGCCCGCAGCGCCGCCTCCTCGGGCACCGCCGCGATCCGTACGTGCGCCTCGCCCTCCAGGCGCAGGACCGCCCCCCAGTCGTCCATCGCCAGCGGCCCACTCCCGGGACCTCCGCCGGCCCAGCCTTCCATGGTGATGAGATCCTCAGCCACCAGCCAGCTCAGCAGGTCGTCGTCCGGGTCCCCGGTCTCCAGGGCGGGAGCCAC
>JACZDC010050977.1_pt1 | contig 11140 bp, 10 predicted proteins | sample 8641791 | NCBI WGS metagenome assembly JACZDC01 (sample SAMN15324613, study PRJNA640507) | soil metagenome | isolation source: intercropping peanut in the second line | place: China: Luxin town, Laibin City, Guangxi Province | collected 2019-07-25 | depth 10cm m
AAGGGGTTCCGCCTGAGCAAGCTCCTGACCTGGCTGCCGCTGACCTGCTCGGTTCTGGGAAACGAGACCCTGGCGCGCGAGGTGGGAGAGTTCTGGCGCCTGCACCTGCCGGTCACCTTCTACTATCTGGAGGAGGCTGTCGCCTTCTGCGACCACCTGCTGGAACGGATGAGCGCGGGTCCGGAGAGAGACGTGATCGCCTACGAGCGAGCCTCATTGGAGCTGCAGAGAGCCCGGCCCGAAGGAGCGCCGGCGCCGCTCCAGGTCGTCCATCTGCGCCACGATCCCCAGGAACTGCTCACGGCCCTGTCACACGGCGTGTCGCTGGCGAACGTTCCCGAGCAGCCGTGCCGGCTGGTGGGGATCAAGGAGGCCGGTCACGTCGAGTGGCGGATTCTCGCGGCTCAGAGCCGCCACCAGTCGTAATCCTTCTGTTCCGCGTCCCAGTAGATGTGGAAGGCGTCGCACTGGTCGTCGTGGAGGTTGATCCCTGTTCCCTTGCGGCCCGGCGGGTCGTCCGCGGCGATCTCCTCTGGCTCGATCTTCGCCTGCTTGGAGCAGAGCGAACCCTGATCGCCGTCGCCCCAGGGGAACTTCAGGATCGAATGCCGGCTGGCATCTCCCAGGGGACCCTTGACGATGCCGACGATGAAGAGGTCGCCCTTGATTCCGGTCAGGGCGAAGTCCTCAGTTCCGTCGGAGTCGAAATCGCCATGGACGAGGCTCTTCGCTTCCCATTGAGTGTCCGGCTCACGCTGCTGGAGCAGGGCGAGGGCGGTGCGCGTCCCGGCGGGCCTCGGTGTGCCGGCACAGCCGCTCAGGCCGAGTAGGAGGATCACGAGCAGGAGGGGGAGAGTGTTTTTCATGTCGGTCCTCTCGCGAGGATCTTATCCGCAAACCGTCATCCGGAAACGCGGCTCCTGTCGTAGAGTAGGACGACCAACCCCGAAAGGAGAGGAGACCTATGTCGTTCGTACTCGTACGACACCGTGTCAAGGATTTTGACGCCTGGAAGCCGCATTTCGACGGCGATGAGGGAGTCCGCAAGGAAGCTGGGCTGCGCGTCGCGAAGCTGATGCGCAACACCGACGATCCGCAGGAGGTCTGGATTCTCTTCGAGGCCTCGAACGTCGAGGCTGCCCGCGGGATGTCCCGGAGCGACGAGCTGCGCCAGGTCATGGAGGCGGCCGGCGTGATCGACAAGCCGGACTTCGTCTTTCTGGACGCGGCCGGGTAGAGCGTGATCGTCAGCTTCCCGTAAAAGCCTCGTACTCCTGGATGGCCGCGCGCAGCGCGTCGGGGATCGGCGTGGAACGGCCGGTGCCGTAGTCGACCCAGACGATGATGCCGTGGCCGTCCGCCACCCGCTCGCCCTCTTCGGAGCCGTCGCGCCGGACGATTTCATACTCCATCCGGAAACTGCTCCGTCCGATCTCGGACACGCGGGTCCAGACGTCGAGCTCCGCCGGATGGTGGACCTGCCGGCGGAAGTTGAGATGCGCCGCGGCGAGCGCCGGGCCGTGCTTGTCGTCCTCGCGGTGCTCCAGCATGCGGATCGCCGCGAAGTAGCTCATCCGCGCCGATTCACAGTAGGTGAAGTATTTCGCGTTGTTGACATGACCCATGATGTCCATGTCGCCCCAGCGCACGGTGATGGGCTCGCAATGTCCTCGGCGGTCTGTGCGGGCTTCGCTCATTCGATCAACTCCAGCAGTCGTTCCGGCGGCCGTCCGACCACCGCCCGGTTTCCGGCGATCCCGATCGGGCGCTGGAGCAGGGTGGGATGGCGGGCCATGGCGGCGATGAGCTCGTCCTCCGGCGTCTCTCCCGTGAAGCCCAGATCGTTCTTCCGCAGCACGTCGCGAGGCCGCAAGCCGAGCTTGCGTAGGACGTCCCGGATCTCCGACTCGGACAGCGGCTCGCGCGTGTACTCGCGGTAACGGTGCTCGATTCCCTTCTCGTTCAGCAAGGCGACCGCCTTGCGGCAGGTGCTTCAGGTGGCGGCACAGATGAGGTCGATCATGGGGCCTGATTCTACCGGAATGCCTACTCGATGTGGAATGATCGGAGTCGATGACCCATGACGCCCAGAAGCATCATCGCCGATCTCTACGCCTGAAGGGGTACGACTATTCGCAGGCGGGAGCTTATTTCATCACGATCTGTGCACAGGATCGGGCTTGTCTGTTCGGCGAGGCAGCAGGTCCCGAGATTCACTTGAACGATTCGGGACTGATGGTTCGGACGGAGTGGTATGCTTTGCCTTGCCGATTCGAGGCCGTGGAGTTGGATGAATTCGTGATCATGCCGAATCACCTCCACGGCATCCTTCTCATCTCCAACAACCTGATCCCTGACAGGCGTGTAGGGGCAGGCCTTGTGCCTGCCCTCGGGTTCGCCACGGACGAAACTCTCTGCGCAGACCCAGGGGCAACCACAAAGGGTTGCCCCTACAATCGGTGGCATCGTCGGAGCATTCAAATCGTTGACGACGGTCTTGTACATGCGTGGCATCAAACAATCGGGCTGGCCCGGAGTACGCGGACGCTTGTGGCAACGTAACTATCACGAGCATGTCATCCGCAACGACGAGTCATTGAACCGCATCCGCCAATACATTCTGGACAACCCTGTTTCCTGGGACTCTGATCCGGAGAACCCCAAGCTTAGCGTTGACTGAAGCAGCAACCGTCCGATTCCGGACACCCCGCCCGCCAGCGGACGGTTCCAGCCTTCTGATGTCCTCAACAATCGTAATGAAATCAGCCACTTAGCCTGTGGCACGCCACATGCTCTCCCAGGTGTCCGACCGAGGGAGAACGAGCATGGATCGTGAGCTGGATGTGAGCTTTCAGCGGCGCCGGATCGGGCGCCGGTTGGCCTGGGGGATCGGAGGCCTGGGCCTTGTCGTGGCGGTCCTGGTGCTTCTGCCCGGGTGGCTACGGCCGTCGATCGAGCGCGACCGGATCCGGATCGGACGGGTGGACAGGGGACCGGTCGAGGGGATCGTCGAGGCGTCCGGGACCGTGATTCCCGCGTTCGAGAGCGTGATCTCGAGCCCGGTCGACGCCCGCATCGAGAAGATCCTCAAGCGGCCGGGCGAGGCCGTGCGGGCCGGCGAGGAGATCCTCCGCCTCGACACCTCCGCCTCCCGTTTGGCGCTGGAGACGATCGAGAACAATCTCGCGCGCAAGGTCAACGAGCAGGAGCAGGTCCGCCTCGCTCTCGAAAAGAGCCTCAACGACCTGCGCGGCAGTATCGAGTCGAGCCGCCTCGACGCCGAAGCCTCCGAATACCGGGCCGAGCAGAATCGCAAGCTGCGGACCGATGGCCTGGTCTCCGAGCAGAACCTCAAGGCCTCCGAAGTCGAAGCGAAGAAGGCCCGGATCGAGCTCAATCGCCTCCAGGCCTCCGTGGCCGGCGAGCGGCAGGCCGCCCAGGCCCGGCTGGAGGGCCTGGAGCTGGAGCTTCGCACGATGCGCAAGGAGCGCGACGAGGCCCGGCGCCAGCTCGAGCTCGCCACCACGCGCTCGGACCGCGCCGGCGTCATCACCTGGGTCGTGCCGCAGGAAGGCGCCACCATCCGCACGGGCGAGGTCGTGGCCCGCATCGCCGACCTCGACTCGTTCCGCGTCGAAGCCACGGTTTCGGACGTCCACTCGTCGCACCTGGCTCCGGGGCTGCCGGTCCGGGTGATGATCGATGGTCAGCCGCTGCCGGGACGCCTTTCGAACGTCTATCCGACGATCGAAAACGGCGCCGTCAAGTTCGCGGTGGACCTCGACGACGCCCGCCATCCCAAGCTGCGCAACAACCTGCGGGCGGACGTCCTGGTGGTCACCGCCTCGCGGTCCAACGCACTGCGGGTGCCGAAGGGGCCGTTTGCGCAGGGTGGCGCGCAGGAGTCGGTCTTCGTGATCCAGGGCGACCGCGCGCTGCGCCGGAGCGTGCGCTTCGGCGTGTCCGGTTACGACTATCTCGAAGTCCTCGACGGACTTTCCGAAGGAGAGGAGATCGTCCTCTCCGACATGAACGATTACGAGCACCTCGAACAGGTGAGCCTGAAATAAGAGAGGAAAAACCATGATCCGCATGGACCAGGTCAGCAAGCTGTACCGCACCGATCGCATCGAGACGACGGCGCTCGACAACATCAATCTCGACGTGCAGAAAGGCGAGCTCGTGTCCATCATGGGACCCTCGGGCTGCGGCAAGAGCACGCTGCTCAACCTGATGGGCCTGCTCGACGCGCCTTCGCGAGGCAAGGTCGAGCTCGACGGCATTACGATCAACGGCCAGGGCGACCGTGCGCTCGCCCGCGTGCGCAACGAGAGGATCGGGTTCATCTTTCAGCAGTTCCACCTGGTGAGCGATCTCTCGGTGGTCGACAACGTCGAAATCCCGCTGCTCTACAGGAAGATGTCGAACCGCGAGCGGCGCAAGGCGGCGCTCGCCGCGCTCGACCGCGTGGGCCTCGGCTCGCGGACTCACCACTTCCCGACGCAGCTTTCGGGCGGCCAGCAGCAGCGCGTGGCCATCGCACGGGCCATCGTCGGCCAGCCGAAGATCCTGCTTGCCGACGAGCCCACCGGCAACCTCGACAGCCAGATGGGCGACGAGATCATGGACATCCTCGAAGGCTTGAACAAGAACGAGGGGGCCACGGTCGTGATGGTCACCCACGACCCGCGGCTGGCCGAGCGCACGCATCGCACGATCCGGCTCTTCGACGGCCGACAGGTGCAGTGATGATCAAGAACTATCTGAAGGTTGCCTTGAAGGTCCTGGCCCGGCGGAAATTCTTTACGTTCATCAGTCTGTTCGGGATCAGCATCACGCTGCTGGTGCTCCTGGTCGCGGCCGCGATCTTCGATCACATGCTCGCGCCGCAGGCTCCCGAGACGCGCAGCGACCGCACGCTCGGCGTCTACGATTTGGTGATGCAAGGGCCTCACAACGTGCAGTCGTCCGAGCCCGGATATTCCTTCCTCGACCGCTATGTCCGTCCGCTGTCGACCCTGCCCGCCGTGGAGGCCTTGTCGTTCATCTCGACGCCGCAGGGCGCGGTCGCCTATCTGAACGGCAAGAAGATCGAGTCGCGGCTCCGGCGGACGGACGGCGCGTTCTGGCGAATCCTGGACTTCCGCTTCGTCGAAGGCGGACCGTTCACGGACGACGATGAACAGAGCGCCCGCTTCGTGGCGGTGATCAACGAGACCACGCGCGCCCGCTTCTTCAACGGGCCGGCGGTCGGCAAGACCATGGAGGTCGATGGCCAGCGCTTCCGGGTGGTCGGCGTGGTGCCGGACGTGCCGTTCCTCCGCTTCTCGTCGTCGTCCGACATCTGGGTGCCGATCAGCACCGCCAAGACGAAGCTCTACCGGGATCAGTGGATGGGTGGCTTCAACGCGCTGATCCTCGCCCACAGCCGCGCCGACCTGCCGGCGATCAAGGCGGAATACCGGGCCCGGCTGCGCGAGGCCGAGAAGCAGATTCCGGACCCGAAGACGTATCAGACGCTCAAGTCCGGCGCGGACACGCTGTTCGAGGCCTGGGTCCGCCAGGTCAGCCCAGGCGGCAGCTCGAACCCGCTCGCGCCCGGCCAGGTCAAGGCCGCGCTGTTCCTCCTCATGCTGCTCTTCATGCTGCTGCCGACCCTGAACCTGGTGAACATCAATCTGAGCCGCATTCTGGATCGTGCTTCCGAGATCGGCGTGCGCAAGGCGTTCGGTGCCTCGTCGCGGACGCTCGTCGGCCAGTTCGTGATCGAAAACCTTGTTATCACCCTGCTCGGCGCGGCGCTCGGCCTGCTCCTGGCGATCCCGGTTCTCACGGCCCTCAATACGAGCGGCGTTTTTCCGTACGCCCGGCTCGTCGTGAGCTTCCGGGTGTTTTTCTACGGCCTCGCCATGGCCGTCTTCTTCGGCATCCTCTCCGGGGTCTACCCGGCCTGGCGGATGTCGAAGCTTCACCCTGCCCAGGCTCTCCGCGGGAGGTCGGTATGACGCGTCACCTTTTCAAGCTGGTGTGGAACCGCAAGCGCACGAACGGCCTCATGATCCTGGAGATCTTCTTCTCCTTCCTGGTCGTGTTCGTGGTTACAACCCTGGGGATCTACTTCTGGGACAACTACCGCCAGCCCCTGGGATACGAGTGGCAGAACGTGTGGAGGGTCTCCGTGGACATGGGCCAGGGCGATCAGGACGACGACGCGATGAAGGCCGCCCGCCTGAAGACGCTCGATCGACTGCTGCGCGAGGTCGAGGCGCTGCCGCCCGTGGAGTCGGCCGCCGCGGCCATGGTGAGCCCCTACGACCAGGGCGGCTGGACGAGCGGCACGAAGATCAACGGCAAGGACGTCGAAATGGAGGCGAACGCCACGACCGATCATTTCGCCGAGGTCATGGGGCTCGAAGTGGTGTCCGGCCGCTGGTTCCAGGATTCGGACAGCGCGCTCGCCTGGGACCCGGTGGTGATCGATCAGGAGCTGGCCCGCGAGGTCTACGGTGACAAGGAGGCGGTCGGGCAGGCGTTCGGCGAACCGGCGCCGTCGGACAGGCCGAAGCGGGTGGTCGGCGTGGTCCGCGAGTTCCGCAAGGGCGGCGAGCTGTCGGCGCGGGCCAATTTCCTGTTCGAGCGCCTGCGGCTCGACAAGCCGATGTGGTTCCAGTCGCGGTCGATATTGATCAAAGTGAAGCCCGGCACGCCGGCGCAGTTCGAGGAGGAGCTGACCGCGCGCCTCCAGGGTGTGGCGCCGGAGTGGTCGTTCCGCATCAAGCCGCTCTCCGAGGTCCGGCGGGCCACGTTCCGGGAGTTGCTGGCGCCGCTCGCGGCCGGCGGCACCGTGGCGTTCTTCCTGCTTCTCATGGTGGCGCTCGGCCTGCTCGGGGTGCTGTGGCAGAATCTCCTGCAGCGCACCCGGGAGCTGGGTCTGCGCCGGGCGGCGGGAGCCTCGCGCTCGGAGGTCCACCGGCAGGTGCTCTTCGAGCAGCTCATCCTGACGAGCTTCGGGGTTCTGCTCGGAGTGGTCCTGGTCGTCCAGGTGCCGCTGCTCGATCTGATCGGCTTCATCCGGCCGGCGGTGTTCACGGCCGGGCTCCTCGCCGCCATGACCGCCATCTATCTCCTCTCCGCGCTCTGTGCCGTCTATCCGAGCGCGCTGGCGAGCCGGATCCACCCGGCGGAGGCGCTGCGCTACGAGTAGCCCCATGATCCTGATCGCGGACGACGACCCGTCGGTGGCCGCCTCGCTCGGCCTCCTCCTCAAGCGCCACGGCCAGCCCACGCTGGCGGCCCGGTCGCAGGAGGAGGCCCTGCGTCTTCTCGACGCGGAAGGCGACCGCATCGCTCTCGTGCTCCAGGACATGAACTTCTCGCGCGGCACGGCTGGGGAGGAGGGGCTGGAGCTGCTCAAGGAGATCCGCCGCCGGCGGCCGCAGCTCCCGGTGATCCTGATCACGGCCTGGGGCTCGATCGCGCTCGCGGTCGAAGGCATGAAGGCCGGCGCCGCCGACTTCGTGACCAAGCCGTGGAGCAACGCGCAGCTCCTTCAATCCATAGACACCGCGCTGTCGCTCGCCCGCTCGGGCGATGCCAAGGCGGCGCCGGCCAGCCGCGAGGAGCTGGACCGCCGTTTCGACTTCGGCGGGCTCATCGGCCAGGACCCGCGGTTTCTCAAGATCCTGGAGGTGATCGGCCGGGTGGCGCCCACGGACGCCTCGGTCCTGATCACGGGCGAGAGCGGCACCGGCAAGGAGCTGGTCGCCGAGGCCATCCACCGCAACAGCCGCCGCAAGAATGGACCATTCGTGAAGGTGAACCTGGGCGGTATCTCCTCGACGCTTTTCGAAAGTGAGATGTTCGGCCACGTGAAAGGCGCGTTCACGGACGCCCGGGCGGACCGCAAGGGCCGTTTCGAGATGGCCCACGGCGGCACGATCTTCCTCGACGAGATCGGCGAGATCGATCCGAGCGCCCAGGTCAAGCTCCTGCGCGTGCTCCAGGACCGATCCTATGAGGTGCTCGGCTCCAGCATCACCCGGACCGTGGACGTGCGGGTGGTCTCCGCGACCAACCGCGACCTCCCCGAGCAGGTGGCCCGCGGACAGTTCCGCGAGGACCTTCTCTATCGCCTGAACCTTATCGCGATCCGGCTGCCGCCGCTGCGCGAGCGGCGCTCGGACATCCCTCTCCTGGCCCGGCATTTCCTGGACGCCTCGGCGCAGATCTATCGCCAGGGATCGGTCTCGATCTCGGACCGCGCGCTCGATTGGCTGCGGGACCAGAGCTGGCCGGGCAACATCCGGCAGCTCAAGCAGACGCTGGAGCGGGCCGCGCTGGTGTTGGACGGCGACGTGCTGGAGGTGGACGACCTGCTCGCGCTCTCGGACCTCGAGACCCGGGCGGCCCGCGACCCGAACGCCCTGCCGAGCCCGGGCAGCATGACGCTCGACGAGATGGAGAAGGCCATGATCGTCAAGTGCCTGCGGCACTACGAGGGCAACGTGACGCGCGTCGCCGAGGCTTTGGGACTGTCTCGGGCCGCGCTTTACCGGAGGTTCGAGAAATACGGGCTTCAGCCGTGAGAGGGATCAGCCTCCGCGCCAAGGTCGTCCTCTACCTGGTCCTGATCCACGTCGTCCTGGGGGCGATCTCCTTCATGGTGCTGCGGGAGAACCGCTGGCTGCTCCTGGCGGTCGAGGGCCTGTTCGTGCTCTCGATCGCACTCGGCTGGCTGCTCGTACGGTCGTTCTTCGTGCCGCTCGACCTGATCCGCACCGGCGCCGAGCTGATGAGCGAGCGCGACTTCTCGTCGCGGTTCCGCGAGGTGGGGCAGCCGGAGATGGACGCGCTCATCCGCATCTACAACGAGATGTCCGAACGCCTCCGGGACGAGCGGCTGCGGCTCCAGGAGCAGAACTATTTCCTCGACCGTCTCCTGGCCGCCTCGCCGGCCGGTGTCCTGACCCTGGACTTCGACGGCCGCGTGAGCGGGATCAACCCGAGCGCCCGTCAGCTCCTCCAGGTGGAAGGAGCCGTCGAGAGCCAGCCTCTGGCCGGCCTCGGTCCGCTCGGCGAAGCCCTGGCCGGCGTGCCGGCGGGGGAGTCGCGGGTGATCGCGGACGGTCCGCGGCGGCTCAAGGTGTCGCGGGCCGAGCTCTTCGACCGCGGCTTCCCGCGCAGCTTCCTGCTGATCGAGGAGCTGACCGAGGAGCTGCGCGCCTCCGAGAAAGCGGCCTACGGCAAGCTGATCCGCATGATGTCGCACGAGGTCAACAACTCGGTCGGGCCGGTGTCCTCGCTCCTCGACTCGTTCCGCGGCTACAGCTCGGCGCTCGGGGAGGAGGACCGGCGCGACTTCGAGGAGGCGATCGACGTGGCGGTGGCCCGGATGCGCCGCCTGAGCGCCTTCATGAACGGCTTCGCCGAGGTCGTCCGCCTGCCCGAGCCGGACCGCCGGCCGTGCGACCTTCGCCGGCTCCTCGACGAGATCCTCCTCCTCCTCCGGCCCGAGCTGGAGCGCCGGCGCATCCGGGTGGAGTGGGAGACCTCGGAACGGGTGCCCTGGCCGGAGCTGGACCGGAACCAGATCGAGCAGGTGATCGTGAACGTGCTCCGGAACGCCATGGAGTCGATCGGCGAGGACGGCTGCATCGGCCTCCGGCTGGTCCTGGAAGGAGACCGGACCATGCTGGTACTCTCCGACACGGGCCCGGGCATTCCGGAGGACGTGCGTCCGCTGCTCTTCACCCCGTTCTTCAGCACCAAGCGGGACGGCCGCGGGCTGGGTCTGACGCTGGTCCGCGAGATCCTCACCGCGCACGACGCCAGGTTCGGATTGGAGAACCGGGAAGGGGGCGCCGAGTTCCGGGTCCGCTTCTGAAGTCGCTTTGTGAAGCTATACTCCTTGGTTTGAGACCCGACATGGACGAAGAGATTTCCTGGGCGCTGCCCGACGACGAGGACGAGCGCGGCGAGACACCGTCTCCGCCCGCCGCCCGGCTCCTGGGCTCGCCTCCGTCCAGCCGCGACGAGATCCTGGGCCAGGTCGGGCTGGCGCGGCTCGCGGTCTACGACCTCGTCCGCACCAGCGTCGACGAGTTCGAGCGGGTCGCTCCCTGGAGGGTCCTCTACTACCCGCCCGACGACCCGGCCAAGTTCGTCGGCATCCTGACCTCGCTCATCGAGCTGATCGAGGGCATCCCGAAGCGGGTGGCCGCGGCCATGAGCAAGGTGCCGAAAGGGGCGCCGACGTCGGACGACGAGCCGACCCGCGAGGATATCCGCTTCATGTTCAGCGGCATCCACCACATGGTGGCGCACGAGCTGAAGCGCATCGAGGCCACCCTGGCGCCGGTCCGCGAGCGCGGCTCGGCCACGGGCGACGAGCGGCAGCTCCTCTGCGAGCTTTCCGCCGACCTCAAGGGCAAGTACGCCAGCTCCATGATGGGCGCCGCCGCGAGCCTGATCGCCCAGGGGCTGTGGAACGGGGTCGAGGTCGAGCCGATCCTCTTCCCGGAAAAGGCCGAGGAGTTCCGCAACACCCGCGAGCTGGTGGATCTCCTCAAGGAGGTCAGCGACGCCATCAAGCAGCTCCCCGAGCTGGTCCACTTCAAGGAGCTGATGCAGGGCTGGCAGGAGGGGCACCGCGTCGACCAGTACGCCCTCGCCGACCTGCCGAGCCTGCGCGGCAAGATCGCCAAGCTCCTCAAGGAGCGGACCCGGCGCGCGCTCTACTCGGGCGACTACCACCAGATCAGCCGCCGCGAGGTCCTGCTCTCCGAGCGCATCAACGAGATGGAGACCCTCCACCAGCGCACCTGGTCCACGGACCACGGCGGCCAGGATCTGACGCCGACCTTCGCCCGCCTGGTCCAGCTCACGATGGAGATGGCCTGCGTCCTCGACGTCACCATCCTCAAGGACCTGATCGGCGACAAGAAGGTGGAGGGGTTGCGGGCGCGGGTGACTTCGGCGAGGACGCGGCCGGTGTCCACAGCCTCGACGCCCGGCGCCGGCCTCGACTCGCTGATCCCGCTGCTGGCCGAGGACGATCTGCGGATCTTCCTGGAGCTCCTCCTGGGAGCCGTGATGCGGCGCGCCTCGCTGACCGTGACCATGAGAGAGGCCGAGCCGTCGG
>JACZDC010004409.1_pt1 | contig 11109 bp, 9 predicted proteins | sample 8641791 | NCBI WGS metagenome assembly JACZDC01 (sample SAMN15324613, study PRJNA640507) | soil metagenome | isolation source: intercropping peanut in the second line | place: China: Luxin town, Laibin City, Guangxi Province | collected 2019-07-25 | depth 10cm m
CTTCGCGGCAGCCTTCTTGGCCGGAGCCTTCTTGGCGCCCATGTCGTCAGCCATAACCATCTCCTTTTTGGAAGTGCCCTTTATGTTTGGGCGGTTCATGTCGAATTAGGGTACGCCCACTAGATCTAGGGCGTCAAGTGCTTTTACGCCTCAAGGCCTAGTGCGACTCGCCGCGTTCACGACGAGGACCGCGAAGAGACGACGATTGCGGCCGTGCGCGAGAAGGTCCGCATCTCGCAAATGCCCTATTTGCGGGCATTCGCGAGCACATGGCGACAAGAGCGATCGACGAAGGGAGGCGAAGCGGGGCGACGAAGACGCCGCCCCGCGGAGTTGTGGTTACGGGCAGGTCGAGGCGTAGAAGGTGAACGAGTTGTCGTACACACCGGCGCACGCAGCGGCGTTCGCAACGGGATCCAACAGCGAGCCGCCAATGTACGCACCGAAGGCATTGACCGACCCTGAGGCGCCGCGCACCTCGGAGCTGATCACGCGAATCGGGGCCGAATTGATGGCGACAATGCCCGTATCCCCTGCATCGATCCGGCTGTGTTCGACGTTGAGTGTGGCGCTCGATTGCAGGACGCTGATGCCAATGTCGTTCGACTTGATTGTCGAGTTGACGATCTCCGTGGAAAGCCCCGACACGGCACTCGGATCGAAGTAGAAGCCATAGGCGAGAGAGGACCCTGTGGCTTCAATCTCGACGTCGCGCAAAATTTTCGGCGCCGCGTAGACACCGGAGATCGCGTAGACGTTGGTCCCTGTAGCCTTGATCACCGACCTCTTGATGATGGGAGCGGCCCCGGTGAGCTTGACGCCGATGCCCGTCGCGCTTGCGGTCGAGTTGGAATTGACGGTGACTCCTTCGATCGTGGGCGACGCACTGAGAACCCGGATGCCCCATGTACTTGAGCCGGTCGTCAGGGTCGTGACGTCGCGGACGCTGGTGTTGGTGCCGTCGAGCAGGATGGCGATCGAGATGGGCAGGGAGCTGTAGCTCAGGCTCTGAACCTGGAGGTCGCGCAACTCTGCGTCCGAAGCCCCCTTGACGACTGCGGTGACTAGGTTCGTATCGAAGTTGCTGTTGCCTTTGATGATAGTAGCCTGCTGGCCCGAGCCCTCGATGTCCACGTACTGCTTCATCGTGAGCATGGTCGAGCCCACGTCGTAGATGCCCGGCTCGACCTTCACGACGTAGTGCTTCGTGGACGAAGCGTCGGTGATGCCGGCGAGGGCGTTGATCAGTCGCGTGCCGCTCCCGGTGTCGTCGCCCGGCACCGGATGCACGTGGACGGTCTGCATGTCGCGGCTGTAGTAGCCCACGACGGTCATGAGGACGTGGACGGTGGTGCCGGCCGTGTTGAGGGTCACGTTGATCTTGATGTCTCCGACACCCGATGTCTGCGCGAGGGCCACGGGAGTCGTGTTCGCGACGTTGACGCCGGTCGTGAAGTTGAGCACGCTCAAGGTGCTGCTCACGTCCGCGGCGTACGCCTTCATGTTGCCGGACCCGGTCGGCGCGATGGCGGTGATGGTGAGCGCCACGGCCTGGGCCTGGGCGATGTTGTTCGACCAGGCGGGCACCCCGCAGGAGCCGGCGACGTTGTAGGTCCGCGTCTCGCCCGGCGTGAAGGCGCCGCCCGTGTTGCGGGTGTCGACGAGCACACACGGAGTCACCGTGTGATAGGTGAGGTCCGGTTGCGCGAACGACGGCGCGACGCTCAGGACGCCCACGACTGCAGCCAGCCAGAGAACGGAACGTTTGACAGATAACATAAGAAAGATCTCCTCGCGAACCGGATCGAAGGCCTGAATGGCCTACGACGTTCGCCCGGAGTCAGTATAGGGATGGAGCTTTGATCCGTAGCGGGCACTGCGCGATTTGCGACAATTGTGCACGCATCGAGCGGCGGGCCGCTCGATTGCGGGCTTCGGCGGGCGCGTTTCTAGTACGCGTTGTGCCGCAGCGCGTGCCGCACGGTCATCCAGAGGATCTTGAAGTCGAGCATGAGCGACCAGTTCTGGATGTAGTAGAGGTCGTACTGGATCCGCTTCTTGATCGAGGTGTTGCCGCGCCAGCCGTGGACCTGCGCCCAGCCGGTGATGCCGGCCTTCACGCGGTGGCGGAGCATGTAGCGGGGGATCTTGTGCTTGAACTCGCGGACGAAGGTCGGGCGCTCCGGACGCGGGCCGATGATCGACATGTCGCCCGTGATCACGTTCCAGATCTGCGGCAGCTCGTCGAGCGACCAGTGGCGCAGGAAGGCCCCGATGCGCGTGCGGCGCGGATCGCCCTTGATCGCCCACACCGGACCGCTGGTGACCTCGGCGTTGACGCGCATGGAACGGAACTTGACGATCATGAAGCTTTTGCCGTCGAGCCCCATGCGCTCCTGGCGGTAGAAGATCGGACCGCGGTCCTCCAGCCAGATGGCGAGCGCGAGGAACGGCAGGAACGGCAGCAGCGCGATCAGCGCGGCGACCGCGACCACGAGGTCCATGCCGCGCTTGACCATGCTGTTCCAGCCCTGGAGCGGCACCTGTGAGAGGTTGATGACCGGCGTGCCGTCCACGTCTTCGAGCGTGGCCTGCAGCGTGGCGTACTGGAGGACGTCGGGGACGAGCCGCACCTCCACGCACTCGCGCGCCATCAGCTCGAGCATCTGCAGCATCTTCTTGTGGGCGTCGAGCGGCAGCGCGATGTAGACCTGATCGATGTCCCAGTCGTGCAGGATCTCTTCGGCGTGACGCAGGGTGCCGAGGACCGGCACGTCGAGCACGGTGGTGCCCGCCTTGCCCGGATCGTCGTCGAGGAAGCCGACCACCTGGAAGCCGAGCTCGCGGTGGGCGAGGAGCTTGGCGGTGATCTCGCGGCCGAGCGCGCCCGCGCCGACCACCAGGATGCGCTGCAGGTTGTTGTCCGACTGGTGGATGCGGAACAGCACCAGGCGCAGACCCATGCGGGTGGCGGCGACGAACAGGAAGTCGGAGAGCGCGAACAGGCCGAGGACGGCGCGGCTGTAGGTGAAGTAGTCGCCGATGGGCGTCGGGGGGCGGTACCAGAAGATCACCACCAGCAGGAGCACCGTGGCGAGGAGCACGGCCACCGCGACCGTGAGCACCTCGTCCACCCGGCTCTTCCCGCGGCGGCTCTGATAGAGGCCGTGGAAGTAGAAGACGACCGGCCAGATCCCCAGGATGAACGGCAGCAGCCGGAGGTAGGGCCCGAAATCGGGAACACTCTTCGTGACGGGGATGACTTCGACCTGGAAACGGAGGACCCACGCGGTGAGGAACGCGGCGAGCGTAGCGAGGAGATCGCCCGCCAGATAGGTCCCGGACGTCGTGCGATGTCGTTGCCGGATCAAGAGAGTGCGGCCCTCCGGTCGGAAAGGGAACGGGAACGCAACAGGGCCTGGATGCGGTGGGTGAACCGCGTTGAAGCAAACGACTCGGCTCGGCTGCGCAAGTCCAAAGCATTGAATCCGATCCGCAGCCCTTTGTCAATCGCCTCGGCGAGATCGGCGGTGCCGCCCCAGTCGGGATAGAGGTGGCCGTGGCGCCCTTCCTCGACCACGTCGAGGATGCCGCCCTTGGCCACGGCCACCACCGGGGTGCCGGAGGCCAGGGCCTCGACCGAGGCGATGCCGAAGTCCTCGACGCCGGGTTGGATGAACAGGCGCGCGCCGCGGTAGAGGTCGCGCAGGCGCTCGCGGTCCACGCTGCCGAGCAGGCGCGTCTTCGAGCCGCCGAGCTCGCGCAGGCGCTCCATCTCCGGGCCGTCGCCCACCACCCGCAGCTCGACGCCGAGCCGGTCGCAGGCGGCGATCGCCATCTCCACCCGCTTGTACGGCGCCAGGGCGGAGACCATCAGGCAGTATCCTCCGGCAGCGGACTCACTCGCGGTGCCGGGGGTGAAGTAGTCGACGTCCACGGGCGGATGGACGATCTCGGCGTCCCGGCCGTAGTAGGTACGGATGCGCCGCGCCACGAAGCTGGAGTTGGCCACGTACTGGTTTACGCGCGAGGCGGAGGAGACGTCCCAGGCGCGCAGGCCGGAGAGGACGAGGCCGCGCGCCCGCGCGCCGAGACCCTTGCGGTTCGGGAAGTAGACGTGCTCCTGATCCCAGGCGTAGCGCATCGGAGTGTGGCAGTAGCAGATGTGCCAGGCGTCCGGCGACGGGATCACGCCCTTGGCCACGCAGTGGCTGGAGCTGACGATCAGGTCGTAGCTCGTGAGGTCGAACTCCTCGATGGCGGCAGGGAAGAGCGGCAGGTAGCGGCGGTAGTGCTCGCGGATGCGCGGCGCCCGCTGGAGGAAGCTGGTGTGGATCGGGTGGCTCTCGATGGCCTGGCTCACCGTGCCCGGGAAGTGGAACAGGGTGTAGATCGGCGCCTCGGGGAACTGGTCGGCGAGGATCTCCAGGACCTTCTCGCCGCCGCGCATGCCGGTCAGCCAGTCGTGGACCAGGGCGACGCGCGGCTCGCGCGGGATTCTGGGAATGTTCGCGGGCAGGGCGGGCATGGTGAGCATCAGCTCCCCCTCTCCGCGGAGTCCTGGAGCGGCCGGGCCGGGGTGGGCAGGACGATCCTCCTCGACTGGATGGCCGAGAGATAGATCTCCAGGGTCCTGCGTGCGGTCTGGCTCCAGCGGAAATCCTCCGCGCGCCGCAGCCCCAGCTTGGCGAGGCTGTTGCGGTGGTCAGGGTCGGACAGGGTATGGGCGATGGCCTGCGCCATGCCCTCGATGTCGAGCGGATCGACGAGGTGAGCATACCCTTCCGCGATCTCTTTGAGAGCCGACGTGTTCGAGGTGATCACGCAGATGCCCGACGCCATGGCCTCCGCCACGGGCTGGCCGAAGCCCTCGTAGAGCGTGGGGTAGAGGAACAGGGTGGCGCCCTGGTAGAGCGCCGGCAGGGCCTCGGGCGCCACCTGGCCGAGCAGCCGCACGCGGTCGCCGATCCCCAGGCTCTCAGCGCGCATGCGCAGCTTGAGCTCGCTCCCCTGGCGGTCGCCCACGCACACGAGTTGGGCGTCGAAGTCGGCGATCCGGAGAGCGCGGGCGTAGGCCTGGATTACGGTGTCGAGGTTCTTCCGCTTCCGCGGACCGCCGATCGGATTGCCGACGAAGAGGAGATAGTTGCGCTCAAGACCGAGGTCGCGCCGCCAGCGCTCCAGCTCCTCGGGAGCGAGCTTCTTGCGGAAGGCGTCCTCGACGCCGTTGTAGACCACCTCGGCCTTGCGGCCGTCCACGTCGAAGTGCTTGACCAGATCGGTGCGCGTGTTCTGGGTCACCGCGATGATCCGGTCCGCCCGCGACAAGCTGCGCGAAAGCATGCGCTGGGCATAGAGGAAGGCCAGGCGGCTCGGCAGGAACTCCGGGTAGAGGAGGTCGACGATGTCGTAGACCGTGAGCACGACCGGCGAGCCCACCCAGGCCGGCAGCACGTAGTGGGTGGAGTGGTAGAGGTCGAGCTTCCAGCGCCAGAGCTGCCAGGAGAGGGTGAGGAGCTCGCGGAGCGAGTAGACCGGCGACTTGTCGTACTTCGGCTGGAAGTTGTCCGGCAGGTCGCGGAAGAAGTCGCGGTCCTGCGGCCGGGCGATCAGGATGTACCGGTTCTCGGTGTCGATGCGCGACAGGTGCCGGATCAGGTTCCGGATGTAGGTGCCAATCTCGAAGTCCTGGATCTTCCGGGCGTCGAGACCGATCGTGTAAGGCAAAGCACCGCTCCTGAGACGGCGGGACAGGGAACGAAACGCTCGCAGGGCGCTCCAACAAAACGCCCCAAGGGCTTGGGGGCTCGGGATCGAGATTATAGCACTGGGTCTATCGAATCGCTTCTCTGAACACCTCTTCCATCTCGGCCGCGGTCCGTTCCCAGCGGAACCGGGTGGCTCTTTCCAGCGACCGGCCGCGCAGGTCCTCGCGCCGGGCCGGGCTTTCGAGGAGGCTCCGGAGCGCGGCCATGAGGTCGCCGGGATCGGCCGGGTCGACCTGGAGCCCGGCGTCGCCCACCACCTCGGGCAGGCTGGAAACATTGGAGACCACGGTCGGGATTCCACAGGCCATCGCCTCGGCCGCGGGCAGGCCGAAGCCTTCATAGAAGGACGGGTAGACGAAGACCGTGGCCGCCTGGAAGACGCGGACCAGCTTTTCGCGGTCCACGTGGCCCAGGACCTTGACGCCCAGCGGCTTGAGGGCTTCGAGCCGGCGCATCATGTCCCGGCTGCCCCAGCCATAGGGTCCGACCAGGACGAGCGGCGGCAGGCCGGGGTTGTCCGCCCGCAGCGCCTCCCAGGCGTCGAGGACGGCGCCGAGGTTCTTCCTCGGCTCCAGGGTACCGGCATAGAGGATGTAGCCGTCGGGAGCGCCGATCTCGTCGCGGGTGGTCTGGATCGCTGCGCGGGTCCCGGGCCCGAATTCGGGGTCCACGCCGCTGTGGACCACCCGGATCTTCTTCGCCACCTGGGGGAAGTGAAAGGCGAGGTCGTCGGCGGTCGCCTGGGACACCGCGACGAGGCGGTCGGCGCGTTCGAGCGACGGGCGGAGGAACGGGAAGATGCTCCAGCGCACCTTGAAGCGGTGGTTCTCGGGCATGAGGATGGCGGTCAGGTCATGGACCGTGGCCACGGCCGGCACCGGGCAGCGCAGGGGGAGGGTCATGAGCGGCGACCAGAAGAGATCGAGGTCGCCGCGGTCGAGCCGCTTCGGGAGCTTGAGCTGCTGCCAGAGCACGCCGAGCGGCGCCGGTTCGGCCTCGCTCTCGATGCCGGCCGCCACCAGCGCCTCGGCCTCGCGCGGCGGCCGATGGGCGAGGCCGCGATAGCGAAAACCCCCGAGCTTCGCGAGCTCCAGGAGCAGGGACCGGGTATAGACGCCGATGCCCGTCAGGGTCGGAACCAGGGCTCGGAGATCGACTCCGATCATCGGAGGAGACGGCGGGGTGGGGTCGGACATGGCCGGGGATTGTAGGATACCCGGCGCATGCGACCCCGATCGCTCCCGTTCCTCTGCCTGTGCCTGTTGCTGGCCGGGCTCGCCGCCGCGGCCTTCAAGCTGCGGCCGAGCCCGTTTCCGGTCGGCGACGAGGCCACACACGTCCTCATGGCGCGGAGCCTGTGGGTGGACCACGATCTGCGGTTCGAGGCGGGCGACCTCCGGGACGGCTACCGCATCTGGAACGGCGGTCCGGCCGGGGTGGCGCTGCTCACGCGCGACGCCGGCCAGAGCGCGCGCTTCGCCGAGCCGATCGCCTGGGCGCTCGCGGCGACGACCGCCTACGCGCTGCTCGGACCGGCCGGGTTGCCGGTCCTGAACGCGGTCCTGTTCCTGGCCATGCTGGCCGCAGCGGCGTGGCTGTACCGGGAGCAGGCCGGGCTGACGGGACTCTTCCTGGCCGGCTTCTTCTTCGCCTCGGCGGCGTTCGGGTATGTGTTTCGCGGCTCGCCCGAGGTGTTCCTGATGGCCTGTGTGTTCTTCGGGCTGTTCCTATGGAAGAGGACTGCAGCAACCAAAGACCTCGGAGAGATGAGGGGCTTGGCGTTGGCCGGCGCCCTGTTCGCGGCGGCCGCCCTGCACGAGCCGTTGCTGGCGCTGGTGGGACTGGCGGCGGCCGTGGATCTGGCTTGGAAGGGTCGGTGGAAGGGTGCGGTGGTGCTGGTGCTGGCGGGCGCGGTGGTCTTCGGCGTTCTCGCCACGGGCCAGCGGAAGTTGACCGGCGCCTGGAACCCGGTGAATCCGCGCGAAGGCATCCAGCGCCGGACGTTCGAAAGCGAGTTCCCGCTCGAAAGCCAGGCGGACCTCTGGCAGGCCTATGGAAAGAGTCGTCCGGCGCCGGACCTCGTGTCGGGCCTGCGCCTGCTGCCGCGGAACCTCGGCTACTTCGTGGCCGGCCGGAACGCGGGTCTGCTGCCTTATTTTCCCTTCGCCCTGATGGCGCTGGCCTTGATGGCCCGGGACCGCTCGCGCTGGCTCCTGCTCTCCGCGATGGGAACCGCCGTGCTGGCCGGTCTCCTGATCGATCCTCACCAATGGCACGGCGGGCCGGGAGCGCTGGGCAATGCGCGTTTCGCCGTGCTCTACCCGGTCCTCCTCTACCTGCCCGGACGCCTGAGCACGCGCCGGAGCCTGGTCCTGCCGTTCGCCGCCGCGGCTCTGTGGACCGTGCCGGCGCTGTCGGCGATCGTGCCGGGAGCGCCGTTGGACCTGCCGATGTTCCGTCCGCTGCCGCTGGAGCTGACGCTGCTCGGCGACGGCGTCGAGCTCCCCGGCCATCGCGTGCGGGTCTGGGAAGAGACGGTCTGGGTGCTGCCCATGACCACCTCCTGGCCGGACGAAGGCCACCCGAACGGCGTGTGGCTCAAGGGCGCTTCAACCTCGGAGATCGTGGTGGTTTCGCCGAAGCCGCTCGACCAGATCCATTTCCGCGTCCATTCACTGGCGGACGACAGCGCGTTGCTCGTGGACAGCGGCGTCGAGCAGGTACTGGTCCGTTTCGACACCGAAGGCAAGCGCAACGGCACGCCCGTGGATCTGGCCCTGAAGCCGAGCGCCACGAACCTCGGCATCCTGCCCGGAGCGGCGGAGGAGCACGTCTACCGCTTCACGGTGAGCGTCAGCGGTGGCATGATCCCGGCTCGCCGTCTGCCCGGAAGCCAGGATTCGCGGTATCTGGGAGCCTTCCTCGACGTGACCGGAAAGGGACTCTGAGCATGAGCGAGACCGAACAGGACCCGAGGGTCGCGGAAGTGCTCCAGCGCCTGCGCTCCGGCGTGCGCCAGCGCCAGGCCGAGGTCGCGACCATCTCCGGCTCGGATCAGGCGCGCCACAAGCTGGCGGAGCTGACGGCCCGCGAATACGTACAGGAACCGATCGCGGTCTCGCCGCGCCCGGTCTTCGGACGCTGGATCGTGCTCGCCAGGAAGGTGATCTATCACGTCGTCCTCAAATGGTTCACGCGGCCGGTGATGGAGCAGCAGAACGCCTTCAACGCGACCGTGAGCCGTCTCATGCAGGACCATGTGCAGTCGCACGAAGCGCTCGTCCAGCGCGTGCGCGAGCTGGAAGCGAGGCTCGCGAAGCTGGAGCGACAGGAAGACTAGATGGGCAAGCGCATCTGCATCTGCATCAACCGCGTCCCCTTCGCCTACGGCGGAGCCGAGATGCTCGTCGAGTCCCTGCGCGACGAGCTGGTGGCAAGGGATCACGAGGTCGAGATCGTCGCGCTCCCGTTCAACTGGAACACGCGCACGCAGCTTCTCAAGAGCGCGATGGCGTGGCGTCTGGTCGATCTCACCTCGTCGCTGGGAAAGCGGATCGACCTCGTGATCGCCACGCGCTTTCCATCCTACGTGGTCAAGCATCCAAACAAGGTCGTCTGGCTGATCCACCAGATGCGCCAGGTCTACGATCTCCTCGGGACCTCTTACAGCGATTTCCAGGAGGACGAGCCGCGCGATCGTGCCGTCCTGGACATGATCCGCTCGATGGACCGCCGCGTGCTGTCCGAAGCGCGATCGATCTACACCATCTCGGGCAACGTCGCGGCAAGGTTGAAGAAGTTCAACGATCTCCCCGCACAGGTCCTCTATCCACCGCCGCGCCTCGACCGTCTCTACGCGCCGGGAGACTTCGGAGACTACATCTTCACCGCGGGTCGACTCGATCGCCTGAAGCGCTTCGATCTCCTGATCAAGGCCATGAAGCACACCGAGACGCCGGTCCGCTGCCGCATCGCCGGCACCGGTCCGGAGAAGGAGAACCTCGAAGCGCTGATCGATCGTCTGGGCCTGAGAGAGAGAGTCGAGCTCCTCGGCTGGGTGGAAGACCGCGCCGCCGTGGACCTCTACGCCGGCAGCCTCGCCGTCTTCTACGCTCCCTATGATGAGGACTACGGCTACGTCACGGTCGAAGGCTTCAAGTGCGGCAAGCCGGTGATCACCGCGGCCGACTCCGGAGGAGTCCTGGAGTTCGTGGACGACGGAAGGAACGGGTACGTCTGCTCGCCCGACGCCCCGCGCGAGATCGCGGCCCGGATCGACGCGCTCTACCGCGACCGCGAGCTGGCGCGGAAGCTTGGTGAAGCGGGGCGGGCGAAGGTGTCGGGGATCGGGTGGGACGAGGTGGTAGGGCGGCTGGTGGGCGAGTAGGTCCGAGATCCGGTAAGCTACGTTCATGAGTAGCAGAGACTCTCTTCATCGGCTCATCGACAACCTTCCGGAGCAGGACGTGCCTACGGCGACGCGCGTGCTTGAAGCGTTGCGAGCCACCGGCGATCCGGTCCGTTGGGCGCTCGACAATGCCCGCATTGATGACGAGCCGGATCAGGACGACTTTGACGGCGGCCTGACGGAGGCGCGGCAGGAGGTGGAGGCCGGCCGTGGGATCAGCACGGAAGAGCTTCGTCGGCGATTGGGCCTGCCGTGACCTGGCAGGTCCAGTGGCAGCCTCGCGCTTTGCGCGACCTCTCCCGTTGTGATCCGCCGACCCAGGAACGAATCGTGGGAGCCGTCGAGCGCTTGGCGTCGACAGGCCAGGGCGACGTGCTTCGTCTTCAAGACATCAAGCCACCGGAGTGGAGGCTTCGAGTCGGGAAATGGCGTATCCGGTTCCAACGCGATGACGCTGGACAGACCCTGTACGTCCTGAGGGTTTTGCTCCGCGATCAAGCGTACTGACCTCTCACATCCGCTCCAGACCGCACGTCGGGCAGTGCCACGTCGGGACGTTCAGCAGGTCTACGAGGCAGAACGGACACTTCCGGTCTGTGTACGGCTTCACTCCCGCGAAGGCCTGGTCGTACTCCGGCTCCCGAGTGGTGGTCCGGAGGTGATAGATCGACCAGACGAGGAGGATCGGGAGTCCGATGCGCATCCCCCAGATCCAGGTGTGGTCCTCGGCCGGCATCTCCGCGATCGGCATGGCCCACATCGCGAGGCTCATCAGGATGAGCACGACCACGCCGGCAATCTTGTAGCCGTGTCGGGTGCGGGTGTTCGCCCGGGTCGGAAGCCGGCACTCCGAGCAGATCCAGCGCTGCTGGAAGCCGAGCGGGATCAGGGGTATCCACATCACGGCGAGCATGTTGAAGGTCCGGGTCCGGA
>JACZDC010136128.1_pt1 | contig 11100 bp, 9 predicted proteins | sample 8641791 | NCBI WGS metagenome assembly JACZDC01 (sample SAMN15324613, study PRJNA640507) | soil metagenome | isolation source: intercropping peanut in the second line | place: China: Luxin town, Laibin City, Guangxi Province | collected 2019-07-25 | depth 10cm m
AAGCCCATCGACGAAGAGCAGCTCATCGCCGAGAACAAGGACGCTGCGCGCGCACTGCTGGCCCCGCAGAAGATCGGTGCGGCCGAAATCGAGCGCGCCTGGGCGCCGCTGTCGGCCGCCTACTTCCTGCGGCATTCGCCCGAGGAAATCGCCTGGTTCACCGGATTGTGCGCCGCGCGCGAAGGCGGCGTGGATGAGCCCCTGGTGGCCGCGCAGGCACACAGTCAGCGCGGCACCACGGCCGTGCTGGTCTATGCGCCGCATCGGCGCCATGGTTTCGCGCGCGCCACCGCCGTGCTCGACCAGCTCGGTCTCACCGTCGTCGATGCGCGCATCACGCCAGCCGCCAATGGTTTCAGCCTCGACCTGTATCACGTGCTCGAAGACAACGGCGCGCCCATCACCGACACCGAGCGCGTCGAGGAAATGCAGCAGTCGCTGTGGAATTCGCTGCGACGGCCCGAGGATTCCCCGCTGGGAGTATCGCGACGCGCGCCGCGACAGGTGCGCATGTTCAACACACCCACGCGCGTGGCCATTACGCTGGATGCGCGCAACAACCGCTCGGCACTGGAACTGGTCGCCGGCGACCGACCGGGCCTGCTCTGCGATGTCGGCAAGGTGCTGTGGGAGGAACGGGTGGACCTGCAGGGCGCGCGCATCAGCACCATCGGCGAGCGCGCCGAAGACGTGTTCTACGTGACCGACCTGGAGCAGCAGCCGCTGAGCGATGCGGTGGCAGGACAATTGCAGACCAAGCTGATCGCGGCGCTGACGCGCGCGAACTGAGCGATGAATCCCGGTTTCGAGCGCCTGGCGGCGTATCCCTTCGAGCGTCTGGCTGTCTTGAAGCAGGGCCTGACGCCGCCGGCAACGCTGCAGCACATTCCGCTGTCCATCGGCGAGCCGCGGCATGCACCGCCGGCATTCGTGATCGACAGGCTGCGTGAGCACCTGGCGGATCTGGGCAGCTACCCAGCCACGCGCGGCCTGCCGGAGCTGCGCGCGGCAGCGGCGCGGTGGACCGAACGACGCTTTGGCCTCGTCGCCAACACGGTGGATGCCGACGCGCACGTGCTGCCCGTCACCGGCACGCGCGAGGCGCTGTTCGCCTGCGTGCAGGCCGTGGTGAATTCGCACCAGCCGGGCCCTCGGCCGCTGGTGCTGATGCCGAATCCGGGTTACCAGATCTATGAAGGTGCGGCGCTGCTGGCTGGCGCCGAGCCCTGTTACCTGAACACCACCGCCGGGAATGGATTCCTGCCTGATCTCGACGCCGTTCCGGAAAACGTGTGGCAGCGCTGCCAGCTGCTTTTCCTGTGCAGTCCGGCGAACCCCGTCGGAGCGGTGATGGATACGGCCTACCTGATGCGCGCGCTGCGCCTGGCCGAGAAGCACGATTTCGTCATCGCCTCGGATGAGTGCTATGCCGACCTCTACGACGATGAAGCCTCGCCGCCGCCTTCACTGCTCACCGCCAGCGTCGCGGCGGGCAGGCCCGATTTTGCGCGCTGCCTGAGCTTTCACTCGCTGTCGAAGCGTTCCAGCCTGCCCGGCCTGCGTTCGGGCTTCGTGGCGGGCGACGCGCGCCTGATCAAGCCCTTCCTGCTGTACCGCACTTATCATGGCTGCGCGATGTCCATTCCCACGCAGCACGCCAGCATCAGCGCGTGGAACGACGATGCGCACGTGGTGGCAAACCGCGCGCTGTACCGGCGCAAGTTCGACCGCGTGCTGCCCGTTCTCGCGCCGGTCATCGACGCGCGGCGTCCGGCAGGTGGCTTCTATCTGTGGCTCAACGTCGGCGGCGATGACGAAGCCTTCACCGCCGGATTGTTCGCGCAGCAGAACATCACCGTGGTGCCGGGCAGTTACCTGGCGCGACAGACCGCGCAGGGCAATCCCGGCGCCGGCTACGTGCGCATCTCGCTCGTTGCCTCGGAAGCCGATTGCGTGCAGGCTGCCGAGCGGATCCGCGACTTCATTCTTTCCACCTGGAACCCACACAAGTCATGACCGACAGCTTGCGGCAGACCATCGAGTCCGCCTTCGAACGACGCGCCGACCTCACCCCCGCCACCATCGACCGCTCGCTGCGCCAGGCGGTGGAGGACTGCATCGAACTGCTCGACTCCGGCAAGGCCCGCGTGGCGGAGAAGCAGGGCGGGAATTGGCAGGTCAATGAATGGCTGAAGAAAGCCGTGCTGCTGTACTTTCGCGCCAATGACAACCAGCTGATGGATGCCGGCGCCGCGCACTACTACGACAAGGTGCCGCTGAAATTCGCGAACCAGAATGCCGCGGAGCTCAAGACCGGCGGCGTGCGCGTGGTGCCGCCTGCGACAGCGCGGCGCGGAGCTTACATCGCGCCGAATGTGGTGCTGATGCCTTCCTACGTGAACATTGGCGCCTATGTGGATTCGGGCACCATGGTGGACACCTGGGCCACGGTCGGCTCCTGTGCGCAGATCGGCAGGAACGTGCACCTGTCAGGCGGCGTGGGCATCGGCGGCGTGCTCGAACCCCTGCAGGCCTCGCCCACCATCATCGAGGACGACTGCTTCATCGGCGCGCGCTCCGAAGTGGTGGAAGGCGTGATCATCGGCGAAGGCTCGGTGCTCGCCATGGGCGTGTTCATCAGCCAGAGCACGCGCATCTACGACCGCACGACCGGCGAGATCTCCTATGGACGCGTGCCGCCCGGCTCGGTCGTGGTGCCTGGTTCCCTGCCCTCTGCCGATGGCAAGTACAGCCTGGCCTGCGCGGTGATCGTCAAGCGTGTGGATGCGAAGACGCGCGCCAAGACTTCGATCAACGAGCTGCTGCGCGCGACGGACTGAATGGCGCGCGGTAACGGCAACTAGCCGAAGCGGCCCGTGATGTAGTCCTCGGTGAGCTTGTGGCGCGGATTGGTGAAGATCCGGTCCGTCTCGCCCACTTCGATCAGGTCGCCCAGATGAAAGTAGGCCGTGCGCTGTGACACGCGCGCGGCCTGCTGCATGGAGTGCGTGACAATCACGATGGCGTAGCTGGCCTTGAGCTCATCGATCAGGTCTTCGATGCGCGCCGTGGCGATGGGATCCAGCGCCGAGCACGGCTCGTCCATCAGGATCACCTCGGGATTCACCGCAATCGTGCGCGCAATGCACAGCCGCTGCTGCTGGCCGCCGGACAGGCTGGTACCGGGATTGGCGAGCCGATCCTTCACCTCTTCCCACAGACCAGCGCGCTGCAGGCTGGTGTGCACGATCTCGTCCAGCTCCACGCGATCGGCCGCGAGCCCATGGATGCGCGGCCCATAGGCCACGTTGTCGTAAATGCTTTTGGGAAAAGGATTGGGTTTCTGGAACACCATGCCCACGCGCGCGCGCAACTGCACCACGTCCTGGCGGCGCTCGTGGATGTCCTGCCCGTCGAGCACGATGGCGCCGCTGACGCGCGCGCCCTCGATGGTGTCGTTCATGCGGTTGATGCAACGCAGGAAGGTGGACTTGCCGCAACCCGACGGACCGATCATGGCCAGCACCTGGTTGCGCGCGATATCGATGTTCACGTCATGGATGGCGTGCTTGTCGCCGTAGTACACGTTCACGTTGCGCGCGCAGATGAGCGGATCGTCCGCGGTGACGCGGCCGACGGTCCTGACGCCCTCCGGGACGGGCAGCGAAACAGTGGATGGCTGCGGCGGCGCAGACGTCATTGATCCCCCTTACCAGCGACGCTCGAAACGCTTGCGCAGCACCACCGCGATTGCGTTCATCACAATGAGAAAGGCCAGCAGCACGATGATGGCCGCGGAAGTGCGCTCGAGAAATGCCCGTTCCGGGCTGTCGGCCCAGAGAAAGATCTGCACGGGCAGCACGGTGGCCGGATCGAGGATGCCCCTGGGCGTGTCCACGATGAAGGCCACCATGCCGATCATCAACAGCGGCGCGGTTTCACCCAGTGCGCGGGCCATGCCGATGATGGTTCCGGTGAGGATGCCGGGCATAGCCAGCGGCAATACGTGGTGCCCCACCATCTGCAGACGGGAGGCGCCCATGCCCAGCGCCGCCTCGCGGATCGAAGGCGGCACACCTTTCAGCGCCGCGCGCGACGCGATGATGATGGTGGGCAACGTCAGCAGCGTGAGCACCAGACCGCCCACCAGCGGCGCCGACCGCGGCAGCCCGGCGAAGTTCAGGAATACGGCAAGCCCCAGCAAACCGAAAACGATCGAAGGCACGGCAGCGAGATTGTTGATGTTGACCTCGATGACATCGGTCCAGCGGTTGCGCGGCGCGAATTCCTCGAGATATACCGCCGCCGCCACGCCGATGGGAAAGGACAGCAGCAATGTCACCAGCAGCGTGAACGCCGAACCCACCAGCGCACCGAGCACGCCTGCCTGCTCGGGTTCGCGCGAGTCGCCGCGGGTCAGGAAGCCGCGATTGAAATGCAGCTTCAGTTCCGCCTTTTGCTGCAGGCGGTCCACCCACGAGATCTGCCGGTCGGACAGCAGGCGCGAATCCTCCGGCTGGGATCGATCGATGGCGCCCTTGAGCAGTTGATCCACGTCCGCGGCAGCCAGAAAGCGGCGCTTCTCACGCTGGCCAATCACTTCCGGATGCGCCTGCACGCGCGCCTGCAGATCATGCGCTGCCGAAGTGCTGACCAGGCGCGACAGCGCGCGCACGTCGGCACGCTCCTGCACTTCGGGGAACAGCTCGCGCAGCGCATTGCGCACCAGCGTGTTGTAGTTGGCGCTGGCCAGCGCCTCTGGCGCCCGCAGTCCTTGCGGATCGATGACGGCCGGATCGTAGTGGATGTCGAGCGTGAGATACGCCTGCTCGAAGGCCGTATAGCCGCGCGATGCGATGGTGCCGATCAGGAAGAACACGCACACGATGCCGAGCAGCACGGCCAGCAGGCCATAGGCGCGGAAGCGGCGCTCGGCCCAGTAGCGACGCCGCAGACTCTTCTCCACGCGTGCACGGGTTTCAGTCGGCGTTCTACTCATACTGCTCCCGATACCGGCGCACCACGTACAGCGCGACGATATTCAGTACCAGCGTCACCACGAACAGCACCAGGCCCAGCGCGAATGCGGCCAGCGTCTTCGGACTGTCGAATTCCTGGTCGCCGGTGAGCAGCGTGACGATCTGCACGGTCACCGTCGTCACGGCCTGCAGCGGATTGGCGGTGAGATTCGCAGCCAGGCCCGCCGCCATCACCACGATCATGGTTTCACCTATGGCGCGCGACACCGCCAGCAGGATGCCGCCCACGATGCCCGGCAGCGCCGCCCGCAGCACCACCTGCTTGATGGTTTCCGAGCGCGTGGCACCCAGTGCATAGGCGCCATCGCGCAGCGATTGCGGCACGGCCCGGATCATGTCGTCCGCCAGCGAGGAAACGAAGGGAATGATCATGATGCCCATGACCAGCCCCGCGGCCAGCGCGCTCTCGGATGCCACCGGCAAACCGAACGACTCACCCAGTGCGCGCAGCGCAGGACCCATGGTCAAGGCCGCAAAGAAGCCATAGACCACCGTGGGAATGCCGGCCAGCATCTCGAGCATGGGCTTGGCCCAGGAGCGAAAGCGCGGGCCGGCATATTCCGAAAGATAGATGGCGGAATACAGCCCGATCGGCACAGCCACCAGCATGGCGATGCCTGAAATCATCGCCGTGCCGAGGAACAGCGGCACCGCACCGAAGCTGCCCGACGAACCCACCTGATCGGCGCGCAGTGCAGTCTGCGGACTCCACGACAGGCCGAACAGGAATTTGTGGGGCGCCACCGCCTGAAAGAACAGGATGGACTCGTACAGCACCGACAGCACGATGCCAACGGTGACGAATATGGCGATGAGCGAACAGAACAGCAGCGCCTTCTCGCCCAGGGACTCCACCGCGTTGCGCGCGCGCAGCGACACGTGGATGCGTCGGCGCACCAGCCACAGTCCCGCCACACCCACGGCGAGCACCAGCCCGGTGCGCGCGCGGGTCGCGATGCCGCGCAGATGCGCGTAGTCCGCCGCGGCTGCCTGCACCGCGGGCGATGCCTGTTCCGCAGGCACGGATCCGGCCAGCACGTTGTGGACATCGTTCATGAACAGTCCGATCTGCGACGCATCGCCGGCGAGCTGGCGATCGGCCAGATGCTGCCGTACCAGTGCGCCGATGATGGATTCCTGCAAGCTGCCCCACAGCAGCAGCAGCAGCACGCAGGGCAGCGATGCCCACAAGGCGGTGAGCAATCCGTAGTACGAAGGCAGTGAATGCAGACGGCGAATGCCCTTGCCGCCTCCGACCAGCGCGAGCGCACGGTATTTGCCGAGCCAGTACCCGACGACGGCGAGCGCGGCGATCAGCAGGAACAGCGCGGCGTACGACATGTTGCGTTCAAGTATAAGGGCGGGCAGATACGACCATGCGGCCGCACCGGGATGGCGCGGCCGCGTTGCAGGTCTCCGCGGGTTGATCAGTACTTGAGATTGAAGTCGACCTGCAGGCGCTTGTAGTCGCGATCGAGCACGCTTCCGACGCCCGCGACCGTAACCGGCACATCCATGTTGGTCTTGTTCATGAAGTAAGTGGTGTTCAGCGTCCAGTTCTTCGCGAGGGCATAGCCGAACTTGAACACGCCGCCCCTGGCGTCGGTGTTGCCGGCGCCGTAGTCGGAATCGATGAACTGGCCATACAGCGCATCCTTCTCCACCTTCTGGTAGTAGAAGCCGATTTCCCAGGTACGCGGAGCCGAAGCGCGACCGTACAGGATGCCAGCGCTGTAAGCGGTATCCAGGTCGTTGATTGCCGCATCGTTCTTCATGTAGTCGGCATACAGCGCCAGCGGCCGGCCGGCCACGGGCACCGAATATTCGACGCTGCCCTCGATCAGATTGTAGTCGCTTGCCAGGCAGGGCGACTGCCCGGCAAAGCAGCCCACCGTCGTGGTGCTGTTGCCATTGCTGGCCGCATTGAAGAAGGGATTGCGGTGCTGCACGCTGTTGAAGTCGAAGAAGCTGGCCGCCAGAGTCAGCCGGCCGGGACCAATGGCGGGCTTCCAGCCCAGCTGGCCACCGAACAGCGTGCTCTCGCCCGCGGCGCTGCGCTCTTCCAGGATGTTGTAGAAAGAGCTGCCGAAGAAATCGCCGTGCGCAAAATTCAGCGCCAGGCCTTCGGGATTCACGTCGCCATCGAACAGCACGCTCTGCCCCGGGCGCACCCATGGGTACTTCATCTTGCCGGCGGTGAATTTCCAGTCCGGCAACGGCTGCCATTCGGCATAGGCCAGGTCGATGTACAGCGGCTTGCGCGTGTTCTCGCCCGTCAGCGTCTGGTTCGAAGAGCGTGGGTCGTTGCCTTCAGCACTGGCCACCTGCAGCTCGGTCTTGATGGTGTCGTTTACCTTGGCGACGAACCCCGCGCGCAGTCGGATGCGGTCGCGATTGCGCCCTACCGCGTACTGCTGATCGATGTTCTCGTTGCGATAGCGCAGGTCGCCCTTCCAGGTGAAGTTCGACACCCAGCCCGGCGTATTGCTGCGCGCCATCGCTATTTGATCGGTCTGGCGGTCATTGGTCTCGTCGGCTGTTTTTGCCTGCGATTCGAGCGTCTCGATGCGCTTCTGCAGTGCCTGCACCGCGGCCTTGAGCTCGCTGACTTCATCTGCCTGCACCGGAACCGATCCCAGCACTGCCGCGACGGCCGCACCGACGCCCAGCACCTGCAAGGCGCGCACTCCGGAAACCGTTTTCCTCATTTGCATTGCGTTTCTCTTGTTGGGGTTCTGATTACTTGACCTTGTCCAGCGCACCGCTGCGCACCTTGCCCTGCTCCGCCGGCGAAAGCGGAATCAGACCCTTGTCGGCCAGATAGCCTTCACTGCCCATGGAGCGGTCGCTGACGTACTCGGCGACGAATTCCTTCAGCCCCGGAATGACTCCCAGGTGCGCCTTCTTCACATAGATGAACAAGGGGCGCGAGACCGGATACTTGCCCGAGGCGATGTTCTCGAAGGTGGGTGCAACGCCGTCGATCTGCGAGCCTTCGATCTTGCTGAGGTTCTCCTCGAGGAAGCTGTAGCCGAAGATGCCCAGGGCCCTGGGATTGGCTTCCAGCTTCTGCACGATGAGGTTGTCGTTCTCGCCCGCCTCGACATAGGCGCCGTCTTCACGGATGGAATCGCAGACGCGCTTGAAGCGGCCCTCATCCACATCCTTCAGCGACTTGATCCACGCGAAGCTCTGGCAACCGCTTTCCAGCACCAGCTCGGCGAAGGCATCGCGCGTACCGGAAGTGGGCGGTGGACCCAGTACCTCGATCCTGTCGGCGGGCAGCGCCTTGTTGATCTGGTTCCAGGTCTTGTAGGGGTTGGCGATCAGCGCGGTGGGGTTGCCCGGATCCGGCACGTTCCTGGCCAGCGCCAGGAACAGCTCGCGCCGGGTCACCTTGAAGAGCGTGCTCTTGCTGGAGTTGGCCAGCACGATTCCGTCGTAGCCGATCTTCACTTCCAGGATGTCCTTGACGCCATTCTTCGCGCAGGACTCCACCTCGGCCGGCTTGATGGCGCGTGAGGCATTGGACACGTCGGGGTATTGCACACCCACGCCGCTGCAGAACAACTTGAAGCCGCCGCCGGTGCCCGTGCTCTCCACCTTCGGTGTCTTGTACTTGCCGGCCTTGCCGAAGCGCTCGGCCACGGTGGTGGTGAAGGGATACACCGTCGAGGACCCGACGATGGCGATATAGTCGCGCGCGCCCTGGGCAGAGGCGGCGGTGACACCCAGTGAGGCGGTCAGCAGCGCGAGTGCGGCAACGGTGTTTCTGGTCATGCAAGGCTCTCCCGGCAATGGAATAAGGCGTTTTCTTTCGAGTTGCCGGCACTGTACGGGGCCAATGTTGCAGTTCCGTTGCACGGGCACTTGCTACGCGGGAAACGGGTCCGCAAACTGCGCACCCAACGCCCTGGAGGACCGCAGGACCTTGCAGAATTCTGACGCCGTCGCGCTGACGCTCGACCTGATCGGCCGCCAATCGGTGACACCGGTGGATGGTGGCTGCCAGCAACTGATGATGCAGCGCCTGTCCGCTGTGGGCTTTCGCACCGAAAAGATGGATTTCGGCAGCGTGGAGAATTTCTGGGCCACGCATGGCGACGCCGGTCCGGTGCTGTGTTTCGCGGGCCATACCGACGTGGTGCCCACGGGGCCGCTGGAGGAATGGCGGACCGAACCTTTCAAGCCCGCGGTCATCGACGGCAAGTTGTACGGCCGCGGCGCGGCGGACATGAAAAGCGGCCTTGCGGCCATGGTCACGGCGGTCGAGCAGTTCGTGCGCGAACGGCCCGATCACCGCGGCACCATCGCCTTTCTGATCACCAGCGATGAAGAAGGCCCTTCTGTCGATGGCACCAAACGCGTGGTGGAATTGCTCAAGTCGCGCAACCAGCGCATCGACTGGTGCATCGTCGGTGAACCATCGAGCGAGCACGCCGCCGGCGACACCATCAAGATCGGCCGTCGCGGCTCCTACAGTGGCCGGCTCACCGTGCACGGCGTGCAGGGCCACGTGGCCTATCCGCAGCTCGCGCAGAACCCGGTGCACATGCTGGCACCGGCGCTGGCCGAGCTTACGCAGCATGTCTGGGATCAGGGCAACGAGCACTTCCAGCCCACCACCTTCCAGATCTCGAACCTGAATGCCGGCACCGGTGCGCCGAATGTCATACCCGGCGAACTCAAGGCGCGCTTCAACCTGCGCTACAACACCGAGCAGACGCAGGAAAAATTGCGCAAGACGGTCGAAGCCATCCTCGACCGCCATGGCGTGCGCTACACCATCGAGTGGTATGTGTCCGGCGAGCCGTTCTACACGCCGCCCGGCGCGCTGTCGGAGGGCGTGTGCGCGGCGGTTGCGGCCGTTGCCGGCAAGCCGCCCACCCTGTCGACCGGCGGCGGCACTTCCGATGGCCGCTTCATCGCCACCATGGGCGCGCAGGTGGTGGAACTGGGCGTGACCAATGCCAGCATCCACAAGGTCAATGAGTCCGTAGGCGTCGATGAGATCGACGCCCTGCATCGCATGTATCTGGAGACGCTGCGCCGGCTGCTGGGTTAGCCGGCTGCTGGGTTTAGCGTCGGCGTTTCAGCGTCGGCGCGAAGGCCAGTTCACCAGCACGCCCAGCGTGCCGAGAATGGTGACGTTGATCAGCACCCACGCGGGCATGGCAAGGCCGAGGAAGGTCCAGTCGATCTTCGCGCATTCGCCCGAGCCGGTGAGCACCTTGCGCAGCACCTCCATGACGGGAAACACTTCCCACATGTAGTCGAGCCCTGCGCCGCAGGCCGGCACACTGCCCGGCGGCAGCGACTGGATGTAAAGATGGCGGATTGCCACGCCGGCTCCGGCCAGCGCCACCAGGGCAATCAGCACCGCGGTTACGCGACGCAGCGCGCGCCAGCCATCCGGCACCAACGCCGCCAGCGCGAAGGCCACCGTCAGCCCCATGATGGCGATGCGCTGGAACAGGCACAGCGGACAGGGATCCAGTCCGCGGTAATACTGCAGGAACAGCGCGTATCCCAGCATCGCCAGGCACGCCAGCACCACCACCACATCCACCAGCCGGCGGCGTGCGCGCAGAGCATCCAGAATCATCGCAACCCCCTGTCAGGTTCGGGGCGCGGCTGACTGCAGGTCGCGCTCCACATCTTCGAGCTTGGTATGGCGCACGTCCTTGCCGTGGGCCATGTAGATCACATATTCGCAGATGTTCTTGGCGTGGTCACCCACGCGCTCCAGCGCACGCACGATCCACATCACGTCCAGCGCGCGACGGATGCCGCGGGGATCTTCCATCATGAAGGTGATGCATTGGCGCTGGATGGCCTCGTATTCTTCGTCGACCATGCGGTCGCGGCGCGCCACCTTCACGGCCAGCTGCGCGTCCATGCGCGCGAAGGCGTCGAGCGCATCGTGCACCATCTCGGCGACGATGCGGCCCATGTGCTTGACCTCGCGATACTTGTTCTCCGGCCGTTCCATGGCTGCAAGGCGCGAAGCGATGTTGCCGATCTTCTCGCCCTCGTCGCCGATGCGCTCCAGGTCGGTGAT
>JACZDC010150961.1_pt1 | contig 11098 bp, 10 predicted proteins | sample 8641791 | NCBI WGS metagenome assembly JACZDC01 (sample SAMN15324613, study PRJNA640507) | soil metagenome | isolation source: intercropping peanut in the second line | place: China: Luxin town, Laibin City, Guangxi Province | collected 2019-07-25 | depth 10cm m
GGCGAGGATCAAGGTCCATAGCGTCATCGAGTCTCTCCTTTTCCGGGGTTTGAAGACCTTGGTCAACTACTGACCACAGGTCACGATCTGCCACCCCGTCCGCAGCATGCCCCCCTGCCATGCTTCCGGCAAGGAGCCTGGAAGGATGAGCCATGTCCAGCGTTGCGCGACCGGAGCACCGACGAAAGCCCGGGTCATCTACCGTCACATCCCGCAGTGGTATGGAGAGACGAAGGACTTCGTCCGCGCGGACCTCCAGCGGTTCCTCGCCAGGATGGGCGCGGAGTACTACCGCGACGAAATCCATGCCGCCTCTCCGGACCGGCTTCTTGCGCTCTGGTATCGCCTGCCCTATGTGCGCGATGCCGAAGAGCTGTTCAGCCCGGCCTTCAATCTCGGCCTTGAGCCTCTCTCCATCCGGGACCTGCTGCGAGCGGGCTTCGAACGGCCGCTTCGATGTGGACTGTTCCTGGAGCTGACGAAGAGCGCCGGGCAACCCAGGCGGGCGGCTCTCCGGGACGCGATCCCCTGGCTCGATCTCTTGAGAGAACCGGAGACCTTGCGAGCCCTTCTGCGGAGTCGTGGCTGGCTGCTGTTCCACTGTTCGAGCCCTGACCGGGCGGAACAGCTCCAGCGCCAGGTCAAGGCGCCCCTGGTGCGCTGTCTGCTCCTGGGTTCGAGGGCCGGGAGCGAAACGCGATGAGCAGGGATACCCGGAAGAGGTTGGCGGGGCTCAGCCAGACCATTTCCGCCGACCTGCGGCGCGCTGCGAAGCTGTTCGACCGGTTCGATCGCTCGCTGCAAAGCGCATGGCGGCTCTTCGAAGGGCTGCTGGAGAGCTTGGAGAACGCGAGCGCGGAGCCGTTGGACCTCGCCCCTTCGAAGCCGCCGGTGGTTCGTTCCGGCAAAGATCTGATGCGCCGGCATCCGCGGCGAAAAAGGCGCGCAACCATCGATTGGGCTGCCGTGCGTCAAGAGGTTCGGGTGGGTCTGGAGAAAATGGGCGGCTCCGGCACGCTGGCCAACCTCCTGGAGCAGACCCCTTGTTCCTACTCCCGGATCAAGCGCGGACTCGCCATGCTGGAAAAGGCGGGAGTCGTGGAGCGGTCGGGGGTGAAACGGACGACCCGCTACCATCTCACCTCGAACAAGCCCGAGGGGTCCTGAAACCGGGATGCTATCCTCTCCGCATGGCAGACAAGGACAAGGCATCGGGAATGAAGTCGGCCTATGAGCTGGCGCTCGAACGGCTGGAGAAGCAGGGGATCGAGCGGCCACGGGAGGAGGGGCTGGCCGCCGAGGTGAAGGAGAAGGTCGCGGAGCTTCGGCGCCAGGCCGAGGCGAAGCTGGCGGAGCTCGAGATCCTCCACAAGGACCGACTGCGCAAGGGGGTCGATCCGGTCAAGCGCCAGGAGGAAGAGGAAGAGTACGTGCGCGAGCGGCGCCGTATCGAGGACGACCGCGACCGCAAGATCGAGAGACTGCGGACTTCCGGCTGACGACCGAGAGTCATTCCGTCGCAAAGACCGTCCGCACGGCGCCGAGCAGGCCTGAATCGTCGCGAAGCTACCTTGAACCGTCGCAAAGTCGATCAACTTCGCGACGATTTCATCCTTTCGCGGTTGGACTCACCTGAATTCCGTCGCGAAGACGGCCTCCGCCGACGCTGAGAAACCCGCGTCGGCCGGATCGCGCCACAAACCGTCGCGAAGCCTGGCCTCTTCGCGACGAATAACAGAAGTCCGTCGCGAATCTATCCAGAATCGTCGCGAAGTTGTCGCAAAGAGTCGCGAAGCGTAGACAAGTCTTCGCGACGAACTCGAAGACCGTCGCGATCCCCCTGAAGATCGCGACGATTCGAGTCGACTTCGCGATGGATTAGCAGTGCATCGCGACAAAGAAGGTGACTTCGCGACGGTGTAAGGTTATCCGCAGCGCTGGAGGGCTGAATCGTCGCGAAGCTCCTCCACTTCGCGACGGTTTCAAGTTGGTGCGAGTCCAGTTTGTCGCGAAGCGTCGCGAAGTTTCCCCGCTTCGCGACGGAAGAACGGGAGAATGCGCGCGAAGAGCACGGCCTGCGCGGCTGAAAGGCCGCTTCGCGACGCCGACGAGATCCTTGGGCTTTGATAGTCTTCGCGCCATGCAGACCACCCGCCGCCAGGCGCTCGCCGGCGCTGCCGCGCTGGCCCTCGCTCGACCGATCTCCGCGCTCGCAGTGTCCGGACCCGCCCTTCGGAAGCCCGGCCGCCTTCGCCCGGGAGATACCGTCGGCCTCGTGAACCCGGCCGGCGTCTCCTGGGAGCCCGAGAACGTCGAGATCGTGGCCGAGTCGCTCGCCGCGCTCGGGTTCAAGACGAAGCGCGGTCCTAATCTGCTCGCGCGGCGCGGCTACTTCGCGGGCACGGACGAGCAGCGCGCCGCCGACGTGAACGCCATGTTCGCGGACCCCGAGGTGCGCGCCATCCACTGCGTGCGTGGCGGCTGGGGATGCGCCCGCATCCTGCCGCTCCTCGACTGGCCGACGATCGCTCGCAACCCGAAGATCCTGCTCGGCTACAGCGACATCACCGCGCTCCTGCTCTCGCTCCAGGCGAAGACCGGGCTTGTCACCTTCCATGGCCCGGTCGGCGCCTCGCGGTGGAACCCGTTCAACGTCGGCTATATGAAGAAGGTCCTGCAGGACGGCGAGGCGGTCACCTTCGAAAACCTCAAGGAGGTCGACGAGGACGACCTCGTGCAGACCGAGAACCGGGTCCACACCCTCCGGCCCGGCACGGCGCGCGGCCGGCTGCTCGGCGGCAACCTGACCGTGCTGACGAGCCTCGTGGGCTCCGGCTACCTGCCGGACTGGGACGGCTGCATCCTCTTCCTGGAGGACATCGAGGAGGCGCCCTACCGGATCGACCGCATGCTCACCCAGCTCCGGCTCGCCGGCATTCTCGCGAAAGCGCGGGCCGTGATCTGGGGCCACTGCACGGACTGCGACCCGGGCGAAGGCTTCGGCTCGCTCACGGTCACCGACGTGCTCCAGGACCACCTCCTGCCGCTCGGCGTCCCGGCCTGGTCGGGCGCCATGATCGGTCACATCGAAAAGCAGTTCACCTTGCCCGTGGGCCTGGAGGTCGAGGTGGACGCCGCGGCCGGCACGATCAGGATGCTCGAGGCAGGGGTCGCGTGAAGCTCCGTACCGTCTGCGCCACCCGCTACGTGACGCCGCTCAAGGAGGGCGGCTCGCTGCCGGCGATCGTCGAGGCCGACGACCTGGGCATGTACGTGCTCAAGTTCCGCGGCGCGGGCCAGGGGACGCTCGCGCTCGTGGCCGAGCTGATCGCGGGCGAGATCGGCCGCGCGCTCGGTCTCAAGGTGCCCGAGTTGGTGTTCATGGAGGTGGACGCCGCGCTCGGCCGGAACGAAGAGGACCCGGAGATCCGCGATCTCCTCAAGGGGAGCATCGGGATCAACCTGGCGCTCGACTATCTGCCGGGCTCCGCGACGTTCGACGCCGCGGCCGACCGCACGGAAGCGGACCTCGCGTCGGACACGGTCTGGTTCGACGCCTTCGTCACCAACGTGGACCGCACGCCGCGCAACCCCAACCTCCTGTGGTGGCACCGGACGCTCTATCTGATCGATCACGGCGCCGCGCTCTACTTCCATCACAGTTGGCCGAGCCGGGAGTCCATGGCCCTCAGCCGCTTTCCCGCGGTGCGCGACCACGTGCTGCTGCCCTGGGCGAGCCGGCTCGAAGACGCCGACCGCCGCCTGCGTCCGCGCCTCGGTGAGGACCTGTTCCACGAAATCGTCGAGCAGATCCCGGAGGACTGGCTGGTGCCCGATCCGCTGAGCACCGACACGCCGGCCGAACGCCGCGCTGGCTATATCGAGTTCCTGACGCAGCGGCTCGGAAGCCCGGGCTTCCTGGAGGAGGCGGTGAATGCCCGGGCGAAGCTCGTTTGACTACGCGGTGATCCGGGTGGTGCCGCGCGTCGAGCGCGGCGAGCACATCAACGCCGGAGTGATCCTCTTCTGTCTCGAAAAGGACTTCCTCAAGGCGAGGGTCGAGGTCAACGAGCCGCGCCTCCGCGCCCTCTGGCCCGAGATCGATCTGGACATGGTGCGGCGCCACTTGGAAGCCATCCCGAAGATCTGCGACGGAACGCCGGACGCCGGTCCCATCGGCCGCCTCTCGCTGCGCGAGCGCTTCCGCTGGCTCGTCGCCCCGCGCAGCACGATCATCCAGGTCTCCCCCGTCCACGCCGGTCTCTGCGACCACCCCGAGCGCGCGATCGACGACCTGTTCGAGAAAGCGGTCCGCCTGCCTTGAATCCCTGCTACGCGAGACCGGAAGTCGAGTCCGCGATCGGTGATCTGGGAAGTCTCCCACCTTCGGGCATGACCTCTGCCAACTGTTGCTCAAGAAAGCGCTGCATCTCCTCTTTCTTCGGCAGCTCGAGCAGGTACTTCGAAACAAAGATCCCGTTCTCCAGCCCCGCCAGTGCGTACTCCACGAGGGCATGGTCCTTCTGTGTACAGAGCAGGATGCCTACTGGCGGATTGTCCCCCTGCAGCATCACATTCCTGCGATACCAGCTCACATATGTATTCAATTGGCCGATGCTCTCGTAGCTGAATGCGCCAAGCTTCAACTCGACCAGTACATGGCATTTGAGAACACGGTGATAGAAGACCAAATCAACGAAGTTGTGACTGTCACCGATCAGGATCCTTTTCTGCCGGGCCTCGAAGCAGAACCCATGGCCCAGTTCCAAAAGGAAATCCTGAAGGCTGTCGAGCAGTTGGTCCTCAAGCGTCGATTCACTCATCACTTCCCGAGCTTTCAGGCCAAGGAACTCGAAAACATAGGGATCGCGGATCGGCAGCGCCGGACTCGCCTCCTCCGCCCCAGCCCGAGTCAACTCCAACAGGCGCTTCTTGTCGGTCGAAAGGCCGGAACGCTCGTAGTAGAGGCTGGCAACCTGCCGCTTGAGCTCTCGAACGGACCAGTTCCCGCGGAGGCACTCCACTTCATAGAACGCTCGCCGGTTGTCGTCGGAGATCGCCATCAGCTCGACGAGGTGGGTGAACGACAGCTTCGAGAGCAGCGTCTGGCCATCCAGCCGGAATCGTGGAGTCATCGACTCCACAATTGAGCCCGATCCCGGCGGCGGGCCTAACAGATAGGGCTCCAATTGTGGAGGCACCGCCTCCACAATCTGCGGATAGGTCAGGTAGAGTTGCCGGTAACGGTACAATTCCCGCCGGTCACAACGCGACACACCCTGGTCCGTGAGAGACTCGGCGAGGCGGTCCAGCAGCTTTTCGCCATACTGTTGGCGGTCGGCGCCTTTGCGTTCGTACTCTTCAATGTAGAGGCCGATCAGCCAGTTCCGCAGCGTCAGACTTGCGTTCACCGCCCGTGACGCCTGTGCTGTCAGCTCCTCATGAGCCTCGCGGATGCTCGCCACCAAGCGCTCGAAGGACACTGCCGCCTTCTCGATGCCCATCCCCTACCTCCATATCGGCCTGACCTTCTTGACGAGGCAAATTACTCCGGGAGAGGCTAGCATGGCATCCAATCACGGGCAAGAGATTCGTCAAAGCGGTCCGCCTCCCCTGAGAAGGCGGACCGGCTCGTTCGCTACTTCGTCTCGCGCAGCGCGATCGTCTTCGACAGCTTCCCACCCTTCAAGCTGTCATAGGTGACGCTGACCTCGCCGTCGCCTTCCACCAGGAAGAAGAGGAGGCGCGTCGAGACGCCGTCGACGCCGGGCACCATCAGGCGCTCGGGACGGTGCTCCTGAAGCTCCACTTTATTCAGGTAGGGATCGTCGACGAGACCGCTTGCGATCACCTTCCCGCCGCTCACCGTGGCGATGTCCTGGCGGTGGAGCTTGCCGTTCACGGCCACCGCGGTCATCGAGGGGATGGCGCGCTCGTTGAGCACCGGCACCTCCAGGCGCCACAGGCGGTCGCCCACCTTCTTCACCGTTGGGCTGCCGATCGACAGCTTCGGCAGGTGATAGGCGTTGAGCAGGACGAAGGCGCTATTGCGATGCGTCTCGTCCTCCAGCGCCCAGCCCTCGGGCACGCGGTTCACGTCGCGCTTGAAGCCGCCGATCTCGACCTTTCCATACTGCGGATGATCGTACGGATGCCAATCCACCCACTGCCGGCCCAGCGAGAGCACGTCGTTGAACTTCATCCGCTCCTCGTCGCTGACCTCGCCGTCCTTGTCGAAGTCGGCCGGCGGGTTGTACATCTCGTTGGTGAAGGCCAGCGCTCCCATCAGGCTGTAAAAGTGATCGGTCGTCGCGCCGTGGACGGTGTAGAGGTCCTTCCACGAGATGAAGTACCGATAGCCCGGCAGCATCTTCTCGCCTTCCTTGCCGATCAGGTCGTAGGCCTTGAGATCCTGCGGCGAGTAGGGCGGATCGGCCTTGGCTCCGGGTCCGCGGAGGATCATCTGGCCGTTGTTGTGGAAGCTCTGCACCGCCCCCACGTTCATGTGCCGCAGCGCCCACATCGCGATCGACCGCGTCTCCGGGATCGACAGAGGATAGTCGCCGGCGCCGGCCTGCACGTAGCGCGGCTCCCAGGAGAAACCCCAGGTGCGGTTGGGATCGACGTAGCCGACCGTGTCCTCGTTGACCCGGCCGTCGCCGTCGTTGTCGTAGCCCTCGCCGCCGAGTTCGACCCAGTCGCCGAGTTCGCCGGGCTCGACCGGCACGAGGAGTCGCGGGTCCTTGGGATCGAGCTTGTGCGTGCCCTGCCCCATCGGCACCTTCTTGCGCATGGTCGTGACGTAGCCGTCGCCGTCCACGTCGTCGTAGCCGTCCTCGTCCGCCGCGCCGTCGCGGTCGTCGTCGACCGGCACCATCACCGTGCGCGGGAAATCCTCATCCGACGGCCCCTTGAACCACAGCGCCCGGCCGTCGGGATTGACCACGGGGAGGATGTAGAAAACCGACCGGTCGAGCATCTCGGTCACGCGCGGCAGCCGGCCGTAGTTCTGCAGCAGATAGCCCACCGTGTAGAGCGCGGCCTCGGCGCCCTGCACTTCGTTCGCATGGGTGTTGCCGTCGACATACATGGCCGGCTTCGACAGCTCGGGTCCGGTCGCCGGGTTGGTGATCGTGATCATCCAGAGATCGCGGCCCTGCGCGCTCTTGCCGATGCTCTCCAGGCGGGCCCACTCGGGATACGCGGCGGCGTACCCTTTCAAAATGTCGACGATCTCCTCGTAGGTGCGCAGCCGGTTGAAGGCAGGAGCCGGCGGAGTCCCCTTCGACTTGAGCGGCTCCGCGAAAGACGGCACCGCGAGGAGCGCCAGGGCGCCGAGCATGAAAAAGGTTTTACGCAGTCGCATGACGTTCACGCTCCCTTCCTGACGGTGGCGGTCTTCTGATCGCGGCCGGCGTTGTCCGTGGTCAGATTGACCACGATCTTGGCGCCGGGCTCGGCCCGCACGAGCCACTCGCCCGTGAGGCTGCCGGTGGTGCCTTCGAGACGGTCGGAGACGGCGTACGGATAACCGGTCACCATCTCGACACCCTCGCCGGTCTGGAGCGTGAGACGCACCGGCAGATGGACCTTCGCGCGGTCCGCCTGCTTCGTGTGGGTCGCCATGAAGCCACGGTTGCCGGCCACCGCCTTGACCCGATAGACGCCGCCACCCAGGCTGGCGACGTCGAGCGACAGGATCTCCACCTTTGCCAGCTTGCCCGCGATGTCGAGCACCGTCTCGGTGTGCGCCGCGAGCGCGGGTTTCAGGATGGACATCGGAGGGTTCCTCTCGATGAACGGATCGAGACCGCCCACCTCGGCCTTCGTGCCGTCGGGCAGCGTGACCGGGGTCCAGGCCGTGAAGGCGCCGGGAGCGTTGGCATCGACCCAGGCCAGAACCTCGCGCTCGCGCGCTCCGGCCTCGCCCGGTTTGCCGCCTCCCGCAGCGCCGCCGCCGGCCCCCATCTGCTTCATGCGCTCCACCATGCCTTTGGGATCGATCTGTCCGCCGCGCAGGTAATTGATCACTACCTTCGCGCTGAACTGGGCGGGCGCCTTGTTCTCCTTGAGGAAGGCGTCGATCTTCTCCTCGCCCTGCGCGATGAACTCGTCGGTCGTCATGGCCGCGACCTTGTCGAGCGTGAGCGCGCCCTCCGCGCTCGCCTCGCTCTTCTTCTCGGCCTTGGGAACGCCCCAGACGTCCAGCTCGAGAGCCATGGCCCCGTACTGGTAATAGAGCCAGGGTGTGAAGCCGCCCTTGGCGTACTGGGCGCCGGGCCGGTCGGCGGAGAGGCCCGCCTTCTTGAGACGCTCCTTGTAGCTTTCGGCGAACTTGTCGAGATAGGCCTGGTCGGCGGGATCGACCTTGGTGGCCGGACCGGCGCCGAGGAACTGCTGGAGCTGCTCCTTCGTGATGTTGTTCTGCCTCACGAACGGAAGGTTTTGCGCGATGTCCCAGACCTCGTCAATCGTGTACTCCTGCTCGGGGTCAAGGCCGATGAACCGCGCCGCCTGGGGCGGCAGCTTGAATTTCTGCGTGCCCAGATCGCCGCCGCCGCCCAGGCTCTGCGGCGCGGCGAGCAGGTTGTTCGCGGGCCCGTAGACCACGGCCAGGGCGACGTTGCGCCGGCGGAGCAGGAAGTCGAGCAGGGCCTTGGTCTCGGGCGCGTAGCTCGACCACGGGCCGGCCTCGGGCGTCGAATACGGGAAGGCATGCGGGAAGCCCTTGTCCGGCCAGACGCCGTCCGTGCCGTCCTCGTTGAGCTCGCCGTCGCCGTCGTCGTCGCGGCCCTCGGTGACGACCCGGAAGGCGCCGGCCCGCTGATCCATCGAATCCGCTTCGATCAGCACCCGCGGATCGGTCGCGTCCGCGAGCCAGTCGCCCGCAGGGTCGGCGATCCGCATCTTCGTGATGACGCCGTCGCCGTTGAGGTCGTCCGCCGGGTCCTCGCCTTCGAGGCCGTCCATATCGTGATCGATCTTCATTCCGTCGCCGCCGCGGCGGACGCGTGGCTTGCCGAAGATCGCGTCATGGGCGTCCGGGTTGAGAACCGGTGCGACATAGAAGCTGTAGGAGCCCAGAAGCTTCGCCGCCGGGCTGTCCGCCGGGGCGTCGACCAGGGTCTGGATGAGGTCGAGAGCGGCCTCGGTGCCGGCGTTGTGGTAACCGACCAGGTTCGCGCCCACGAACACGGCTGGCCGGCTGTCCGGATCGGCAGTACCGGACGCGGCCGGCGAGGCGATGCGGATCACATGGAGAGCCCGGCCACCGGCCGACTGGCCGATGGTGAGCAGTTTGACCGACTGCGGATGCTCCTGGCTCCACGCCTGGAGCTGCCGTTCGACGTCGGCGAACGGATGGTAGTCCTTGTATGTATCGACAGGAGTGGCGGCGATCGCCGGACCCGCCAGAGCCGACAGGCTCAGCATGGCGACGCCGAGAAGAGTGGATTTCACGAGCACCTCCCTGGAAATGGATGAGCAGAAGCACACCGGTCCCTGGCGGCTTACTACGTGCGAGCGCGGTGGAGGTTTCGGCGCGAACACCCATGGAGTTGGTCCGGCCTTTGCAGAACCGCTCCCCTGCAGGTCAAACCAACGGACGGAGGTAAGAGCGATGCTTTGGACAATTCTCGTAATCCTGCTGGTGCTGTGGGCGCTCGGTTTTCTGGTGTTTCATGTTGCCGGCGGACTGATTCATCTTCTTCTGATCGTCGCCGTCGTGGTGCTGGTCATCCGGCTGCTCCAAGGTAGACGTCTCTGAGACCAACGGCAAATAGTCTCCACATGAGATTTTATTTTCTCCATTTGGCGGTCGCTCTTCGCGCTTGATATCCTTCCTCCCGATACATCCTTCGGGAGGGAGCGACTCGCGAATGGCGGCGAAGACGCGTGGCAGGCGGGAACACCAGCACGTCGAGTGGAAGGTCTCCTGGCGAGACGAATACCTCCGTTGCCTCTGCGGCTTTGCGAATGCGGAGGGCGGCATCCTCGTCATCGGCCGCGACGACCGGGGAGTCGCCGTCGGGGTTCAGGATGCCAAGAGACTGATCGAGGAGATCCCCAACAAGGTGCGCGACCTCCTGGGCATCATGGTGGATGCGAACCTTCGCCGGGAGAATGGAAAAGAGCTCGTGGAAGTCCGGGTCGATCCCTATCCACACCCGGTCAGCTACAAGGGAGAGTATTTCTACCGCAGCGGCAGCACGACCCAGGTGCTCAAGGGCCTGGCGCTCGGCCGCTTCCTGTTGCGCAAGCATGGGCGCACCTGGGACAGAGTGCCTCTGCCGGGACTGAAACAATCTGATCTCGACGCCGAGGCCCTGAGAAACTTCCGAGCTCTGGCCCGCAGAAGCCAGCGTCTGCCGGAAGCCGTGCTGGACGAGCCGGACAGGACCCTGCTGGAGAAGCTCCACCTGACCGAAGGCACCTGGCTCACCCGGGCCGCCGCTCTCCTGTTCCACCCGGAGCCTCAGCGCTTCTTCACGAGCGCCTATCTGAAGATCGGCTACTTCGAGAGAAACGTGGACCTGCGCTATCAGGACGAGGTGCAAGGAAATCTGATCGATCAGGTCAATCGGGCTATCGAGCTCCTTCAAGCCAAATACCTGCGGGCCTGGATCAGCTACGAAGGACTGCAACGCATCGAGACGTGGCCCGTGCCGGCGGCAGCGCTGCGGGAAGCCATCCTGAATGCCGTCGTTCACAAGGATTACGCCAGCAATTCGACGATCCAGATCAGCGTCTATCCGGGCAGGCTCATGATCTGGAACCCCGGCGAGCTGCCGCCGAACTGGACGCTGGAAAAGCTGCTGAAGAAACACGCGTCCGTCCCTTTCAATCCGGATGTCGCCGAGGTCTTCTTCCGGGCGGGCATGATCGAATCCTGGGGACGTGGCATCGAGAAAATCCTGGAGGCCTGCCTGGAAGCGGGCACGCCCGAGCCGGAGCTGAGACACGAGCCTTCCGGCTTGTGGGTTGTGTTTCCGTTCCTGCCGGAGCACAGGTTGTCATCCGAGCTCAACCCGGAAAATGAGATCGCTACCCCCCAAGTCACCCCCCAAGTCACCCCCCAAGTCACCCCCCAAGTCACCCC
>JACZDC010089530.1_pt1 | contig 11091 bp, 12 predicted proteins | sample 8641791 | NCBI WGS metagenome assembly JACZDC01 (sample SAMN15324613, study PRJNA640507) | soil metagenome | isolation source: intercropping peanut in the second line | place: China: Luxin town, Laibin City, Guangxi Province | collected 2019-07-25 | depth 10cm m
ACCTTCGAGATCAAGGTCAACGGCCAGAAGTTCAAGGTCAGCGGCCTCAAGGAGCACGAGGAGCGCACGATCGACATCTCGTCGGCCATGGTCGACGGGGACCACAACCAGGTCGAGTTCAAGATCACGGGCAAGCCGGGCGGCTGGGCCAACGTGATGATCTGGGACGGCGTCGGGCAGTAAGGCATAGGGCAGTAAGGCACGGGAAATGCAAACAGACAACAGTGTCCTGCTGCATCGGGCACGGCTTCCAGGAGGAGCATCCATGAAGAAGACCTACAGAAAGCCGGCGTTGAAGCGACTGGGCGTTCTGCGGAAGGTCACCCGCTTCAGCTTCTGACGGGTAGTGTTTTGAATCGATGGCGGCAGCTTCCGGTCTCCGGGGGCTGCCGCTCTCGTGATATCCGGAGGGGTTTGCGATGATCGGACCCGATGCACGACCGCGGCGCAGGGAACGGGTGCTCGTCCAGCGGGCGGCCGACCAGTGTATTCTGCTGGACGTGGACAGCGGCAATTATTACGCGCTCGACGAGGTGAGCGGCCGCATCTGGGAGCTCTGCGACGGCGACCACAGCGTCGCCGCCATGGTCGAGGCGATCCGCGGGGAGTACGAGGCTCCGGCCGATGACGTCGAGGCGGATGTGCTCGCCTTCCTCGACGAGATGGCCGGCGAGAGGCTCGTCACGCCATGAGCGCCCTCTTCCCGTTCCGGGTCCTGACGTTCGCGGCAGCGGTCCCGCTGCTGCTGCGCGTGGTCAAGCTGCCGCAGCTCGGCGATCGGCTGGAGCCGGACGATCTTCCCTCGACGCCGATACCGCAGCGCGAGCCGGCGGAGGTCGAGCGCCTGATCCGGCGCATCGACCGCTTGATCCGGATCGGCTGGCCGGTCGTGCGCCGCGGCTGCCTGGTGCGCGGCATCACCCGCTACCGCTTTCTGCGCGAGGCCGGCGTGGACGCCTCGCTCTGCTTCGGCATCGGCCGGCTGCCCGGCGAAGAAGGCTTCACCGGCCACTGCTGGCTGGAGATGGACGGCCGCGCCGTGGCCGAGCCGCGCGAGCCGCGGCCGATCTACACGGAGACCTACCGCGTCTCACCCCGGCCGCGGCGGGATCGCGGAGCCGGCGTGGCGCATCCCGAAACCGCATGAAGTCGTACGACTTCCACGGCCTGACCGTCGAGGTGTCGGTGCCGTTCGAGGCCGTCCACGCCCGCTTCGCGTTGCTGCCGCCCTCGGACCGGACCCCGGACCTGCGCTTCGAGACCGGCAACGGCTTCAGCCGTCCCGAAGGCGCCCGCACGGTCTACGAGCCGCCGGTCGGCGAGGTGGTCTACCACGACGCCAGCGGCCTCCTCTATCTGGAGCACGGGCCGCGGCTGCGCGCGCTGGCCGATCCCGGCGCCGGCCGCGTGCGGTTCGACGTGGGAGAGGTGGACGGGGAAGAGCTGTGGATCCTCTCCCACCCGCTGCTGTCGGTGCCCATGATGGAGGTGCTCAAGCATCGCGGCCTGTTCGGCGTCCATGCCGCGGGCGCGGCTCTTGGAGGCAAGGCGCTGGTGCTCGCGGGCACGAGCGGCTCGGGCAAGTCGACGCTCAGTCTGGCGCTCGCGCGGGCGGGGTTCGACTTCCTCGGCGACGACACGCTGTTCCTGGCGCGGCGGGCGGAAGCTTTGCGGGTCCTCGCCTTCCCGGACGAGATCGACCTGACCGAGCAGACGGTGGGTTTCTTCCCCGAGATCCTCGCGCGCACGACTCCCGGTTGGCGCAAGCGCCAGCTCCGGGCCGACGAGGCCTTCGGGGCGCAGATCGCCTGGGAGTGCGAACCCGGGGTCCTGGTCTTCCCCAGGGTGTCGGGCCGGCCGCGGAGCGAGCTGCGGCCGGTCGACGCGGGCGAGGCCCTGCTCGAGCTGGCGCCGAATGTGTTGCTGACACAGCCGGGAGCGTCACAAGCACACCTGGACAGTCTTGCCGAGCTGGCCCGCGCCAGCCGCTGCTGGCGGCTGGAGACCGGCACCGACCTCGGCGAGGCCGCGGCGCTCCTGCGCGGGTTGCTGGAATGACGGTTGATCGCATGGCTGGGGAGCGCGTCCTTTTCGCCGCCACCCGTCAGGACTTCCTGGACGAGCATCGCGAGATCGTCGAGTCGGCGGGAGCGGTGCGATGGGAGGAGATCGCGGCCACGGCCGATCGTCACGGGGTCGCACCGATCGTCGGCCACAATCTGAGGCAATGCCGGACCGGGATGCCCGCCAAGGTGGCGGAACGGCTGGAACGGGCCTTCTTCGAGAACGCGCTCGTCAAGGCGCAGGAAGCCGAGCGCCTCGCCCAGGCCGTCCGTCGTCTGAGGGATGCCGGCTACCAGTCGATGCTGCTCAAGGGTGCCGCTCTCGATCTCCTCGTCTATCGCGAGCCCTGGGTCGCGACGTCGAAGGACTCTGACCTCCTCCTGCGGCAGGAGAGACCCTTGTCGCAGGACGAGCGGGAGCTGCGGCGCTTGCTCTACCGTTCGGGCATCGAGTGCGATCTCGACCGCCATCACGACCTCGACATGAACGGCGTGCTCCCGATCCGCTACGACCGGATCTGGGCCGCGGCGCGGCCGGTCGGCTTTCACGGAACCGAAGCGTTCGTGATGGCGCCCGAGGATCTGCTGCTGTCGCTCTGCGTGGCCGCCTGCCGCAAGCGGTTCTTTCGCCTCAAGTGCCTCTTCGATATCGCCGAGACCGTGGAGAAGAGTCTGGATTGGGATCGCTTCGTGCTGCGAGCCCGCGAAGATCGCTGCGAAGGCATCGTCTACACCGCGCTGCTGGCGGCGTCGCGGACTTTGGGAGCCCGGCTGCCGGCCGGGATCCTGGACCGCCTGGGGGTTTCGTGGATACGGAGCGCGGTAATCCGCAGCCTCGTAGCGCGCGGCACGCTGATCTCACCCTCTCCGTTCCTGCCTTACGCGAGCTATCGCTGGAGCCAGGCGCTCCGCTCCGTGCGCATCGCGCTGACCTGGCAGGCGCCGGAACACCACCGGCCTCCCGTCTCCGACTCGGCGTTATGATCCCGTGACCATGGATCGACTGCTCTGGATCGACGGAAAGCCGGTGCCCGCAAGGTCGGGCCGTCTCGCGCCGGTTCTCAGCCCCGCAAACGGCGAAACGCTGGCGCAGGTCGCCCAAGGCGGGCCCGAAGACGTCGGCGCCGCGGTGGCGGCGGCGAAGCGGGCCTGGGAAAGCGGCGAATGGCGTCGCGCCACCGCCATGGACCGCGCGAAGGTGCTCCTCAGGCTCGCCGAGCGCATCCGGGCCGAGGCGGAAGAATTGGCGGCCCTGGAGTCGCGCAACGTCGGCAAGCCGATCCAGGAGGCGCGCGGCGAGATCGGCATGGGCGCCGACTGCTTCCAGTACTACGCCGGCTTGGTCCCGGCGTTCGGCGGCAGCACGGTCCCGGTCGGCGCGCCCGGCACGGGCCTCACCTTCCGCGAGCCGGTCGGCGTCTGCGGCCTGATCGTGCCGTGGAACTTCCCGTTCGCCATCACCACCTGGAAGGTCGCGCCCGCGCTGGCGCTCGGCAATTCCGTCGTGCTCAAGCCGGCGTCCGCCACCCCGCTGACGGCTCTGCGTCTGGCCGAGCTGGCATCCGAAGTCGGATTGCCACCCGGGGTGCTCAACGTCGTGCCGGGACCGGGAGGCGCCGCCGGTTCGGCTCTCGCTCGCCACCCGGACGTGCGCAAGGTCGCGTTCACCGGCTCGACCGAGGTCGGCAGCGAGGTCCTGCGCCTCGCCGCGGACGACGTGAAGCGCGTCTCCCTGGAGCTCGGCGGCAAGTCGGCAAGCCTGATCTTCGCGGACGCCGATCTCGACAAGGCCGGCGCCTCGGTCTCCGGCTCCTTCGGCAATGCCGGCCAGGACTGCTGCGCCCGGAGCCGCGTCCTGGTCGAGCGGGCGGTCTACGACGAGGTCGTCGAGCGCTTCGTCGAGCACACCCGGGCGCTGCGCATCGGCGAGCCTCTCGACGAAGCGACGCAGATCGGCTCCCTGATCTCGTCCGAGCACCGCGACAAGGTCGACGGCTACGTCCGGCGCGGCGTGGAGCAGGGCGCGAAGCTCTGCACCGGCGGCCGGGCGCGCGCAGGGGCCGGCAGCTTCTACGAGCCCGCGGTGTTCCGCGACGTCGATCCTGCCATGACGATCGCGCAGGAGGAGATCTTCGGCCCGGTCGTGGCCATCCTGCCGTTCGACACCGAGGAGGAGGCGATCCGGCTCGCCAACGCCACGGTCTACGGCCTCTCGGGCTCGCTCTGGACCCGCGACGTGGCCCGCGCGCTGCGCGTGGTGCGCGGCGTCGAGACCGGCGTGATCTCGGTCAACACCGGCTGGAGCGTCCACCTGGAGATGCCGTTCGGCGGCGTCAAGCGCAGCGGCGTCGGCCGGGAGCTGGGACCGGCGGCGCTCGACCACTACAGCGAGCTGAAGAGCGTTTTCATCTCGGAGGACTGAGCCATGAAAGGCATGCTGTCGCGGCAGGAGCTGGGCGACCTGGTCGAGCGCGGCGAGGTGGAGACCGTGCTCGCCGTGTTCCCGGACCTCTACGGCCGGCTCATGGGCAAGCGGATCCAGGCCCCCTACTTCCTGGAGGAGATCGCGGAGGGCGGCATGCACGCCTGCGACTACCTGCTCGCCTGCGACATGGAGATGGACGCGGTCCCCGGCTACCGCTACACCAACTGGGAGACCGGCTACGGCGATTTCCACTGCGTGCCGGACCTTTCGACCCTGCGCCGCGCGGCCTGGCTGCCGAAGACCGCTCTTGTCATCTGTGACCTGTTCGACCATCACGAGAAACCGGTCGAGGTCTCGCCGCGCCGCATGCTCCAGCGCCAGCTCGACCGGGCGCGCGAGGCCGGCTTCACGGTCATGGGCGGCACGGAGATCGAGCTCTACGTCTTCGACGACAGCTTCGCCGAGGCGCGCGCCAAGAACTACCACGACCTGCGGCCGATGGGCACCTACAACGAGGACTACCACATCCTCCAGGGCACCAAGGAGGAGGAGCTGGTCGGCGCGATCCGGCGCGGGCTCGACAACAGCGGGGTGCCGATCGAGTTCAGCAAGGGCGAGGCCGGGCTCGGCCAGCAGGAGATCAACCTGCGCTACAGCGAGGCGCTCGCGCAGGCCGACCGGAACGTCATCTACAAGCACGCGGCCAAGGAGATCGCCTGGGCGCAGGGCAAGGCGGTCACCTTCATGGCCAAGTGGGACGAGAAGCACACCGGCTCCAGCGCCCACATCCACGTCAGCCTGTGGAAGGACGGGACCGCGGCCTTTCCAGGAGACCGGAAGACGGGGCCGGTCGAGGCCAGCGACACCTTCCGCTGGTTCCTGGGCGGCTGGCTGAAGCACGCCCGCGCGCTCTCGGCCTGCTGGGCGCCCTACGTCGCGTCCTACAAGCGATACCAGTCGCGCTCCTGGGCGCCGACCGCGATCGCCTGGAGTTACGACAACCGCACCGCCGGCTTCCGCGTGGTCGGCGGCGGTCCGTCGCTGCGCGTCGAGTGCCGCATCCCAGGCGCGGACGCGAACCCCTACATCCTCTACGCCGCCGCGCTCGCCGCCGGCCTCGACGGCATCCGCAACCGGATCGAGCCGCCCGAGGTCTTCCAGGGCGACATCTACGCCGCCCGCGAGCTGCCGCGCATCCCGACGTCGCTGCGCGAGGCGATCGACGAATTCGAGCGCTGCGATCTGGCGAAGGAGGCGTTCGGCGACGACGTCTACGAGCACTACCTCCACTTCCTGCGCACCGAGCAGCGGAAGTTCGACGAGGTGGTGACCTGCTGGGAACGGGCGCGCTACTTTGAGAGGGCCTGACGCATGAGGTTGGAAAACAAGGTCGCCGTGATCACCGGAGCCGGCTCGGGGATCGGCCGCGAGTCCGCGCTGCTGTTCGCGCGGGAGGGCGCCCGGGTCGTCGTCGCCGACGTCAACGACGACGGAGGTCGCGCCGTGGTCGAGGAGCTGCGGAGCGCAGGCGGCGAGGCGGTCTACGTCCACGCCGACGTCTCGAAGTCGGCGGACGCGGAGGCCATGATCCGGATCGCCGAGGAGAGCTTCGGCCGGCTCGACGTGCTGTTCAACAACGCCGGCATCTCACACCCCAAGGACGACGACGCGGTGGCCACGGACGAGGAGGTCTGGGACCTCACCATGAACATCAACTTGAAGGGTGTGTTCCTGGGCTGCAAGCACGGCATCCCGGCCCTGCGTCGCGCGGGCGGCGGCTCGATCATCAACACCGCCTCCTTCGTGGCGATCCTCGGCGCGGCCACGCCGCAGCTCGCCTACACCGCGAGCAAGGGCGGCGTCCTCGCCATGACCCGCGAGTTGGCGACGATCCACGCCCGCGAGAACATCCGGATCAACGCCCTCTGTCCCGGCCCACTGCGCACCGAGCTGCTCATGAAGTACCTGGACACTGAGGAGAAGCGCCAGCGCCGCCTGGTCCACATCCCCATGGGCCGCTTCGGCGAGGCGAAGGAGATCGCCCGCGCCGCGCTGTTCCTGGCCTCGGACGAATCGTCGTTCACCACCGGCGCCACCTTCCTGGTCGACGGCGGCATCACGGCAGCCTACGTGACGCCGGAATGAACCCTCTCCCGGCCGGCGCGTTCGAGGCGTTGCGGGACCTGGCGCGGGACGGCGGGGTCGAGGTGGACGTGCGCGGGAGCTGCATGGCGCCGCGGATCGCCGACGGCCAGCGGGTGCGCATCGCGGCCGCCCGCGTCTACTGGCCGGGCGACATCCTGGCCTTCCAGTCCGGCGACGGCCGGCTCCGAGTCCACCGCCTGATCGGCTACACCCCCCGCGGCCTCGTCACGCGCGGAGATCACTGCCCCTGCCACGACGGTGCGGTGCCGGCGGGCTGGGTCCTCGGCCGCGTCGAGGAGCGGGTGCGGATCGGAGACCGGCTGCGGGCCATGATGGATGCATTGCGAGTCCTCTTCCGTTCATGAGCTTCGGCGCCACCTTCCTGACCAACCCGGACCTGTTTCCGGCGCGACGCTCGGGCGAACCCTGGGGCGACCGTGAGGTCGTGCTCGACTTCCCGGGCGGACCGTATCGGTTCTTCGGCCTCAACGCCGGCCAGGAGGCGGGGGCGCTCGTTCGCTTCGGAGCACTGCGGACCTCGTCGGCTCCGGCCGTCGAGGCGCCGCTGTTTCGCGCCGCGTCCTCGGACTTCCGCGAGATCGACGTGCGGGGCTGGGAGTATGGTCTCGATCTGGACGCAGGGCCGGACTCGCTGCGCATCGCCGGCCTCGACCTCCTGGCCCGGCTCGACTGGCGGCCCGGTCTCGCGGGCGCGCTGTGGACCTCCGAAGGCGGCGGAGGAGGTCTCCTGGACCGGTTCCCGGGCATCTTCGAGAACTTCTGCCGCATCCTGGTCGCCTACCGCCTGCACGAGCTCGGCGGCGCGGTCATCCATGGCGCCGGCCTCGTCATGGATGGAGAGGGACTCCTGTTCGCCGGCCGTTCGGGCGCGGGCAAGAGCACGGTTTCCCGCATGGGCCTGGAGCGTGGTCTCACCGTGCTGAGCGACGATCTCAACGCGTTGCTGCCGCCGGACGACGGCGTGGTCCGCCTCGCGGGTCTGCCGTTCACCGGCGATCTCCCCAAGGGCGACAGCTCGGTCGTGCCGCTCCGGGGTCTGTACCGGCTGGTCCAGGACCCGGCAGACTCGCTCCATCCGCTCGGCCGGGCCGAGGCGGTCGCGACCCTCATGGCCTGCTCGCCGTTCCTCAACGCCGATCCCCACCGCCGCGGCAGCCTGTTCTCGACGCTGCTGGCTCTCGCCGAAAGGATGCACGCCTGGGAGCTGCGCTTCTCGCTTCGCGGCGGAATGTGGGATATCCTTATAAAAGAATGACTTCGGTCGATTTGGGGACCATCCTGAAGACGTCTTCCGACGTGCGCTTCCGGGTCGTGGACCGGGAGGCGGTCGTCGTGCGTCAACGGAGCGCCGAGGTCCTGGTCATGAATGAGGTCGCGGCCCGGCTGCTCGCGCTGGCCGATGGCGTCCACCCGGTCTCCCACTGGCTCGACGTGCTCGTCGGCGAATTCGAGGTGGACCGCGCCACGCTGGAGAGCGATGTGATGGGCTTCGCCGCGGAGCTGACGGCCGAGGGCCTGCTGGAGATCGTGAAGCGATGAGCTTCTCCGAAATCCTGCGGAAGACCTGGCAGGAGAACATCCTCTTCTCGGTCCTGGTCGAGCTGACCTACCGCTGCAACCTCGACTGCGTCTTCTGCTACAACGATCTCGGCCTGCGCGGCGAGCCGCTGACTCGGGACGAGTACTTCCGTCTCTTCCAGGATCTGGCCGATCTGGAGGTCCTGAACCTGACCCTCTCCGGCGGCGAGCCGCTGGCGCATCCGGACTTCCTGGCGCTCGGAGCGCGGGCGCGCGAATTGGGCTTCGTGGTGCGCATCAAGTCGAACGGCCACGCGCTGCGCGGCGAGATGGCGCGCCGCATCCGCGACGAGGTCGATCCGTTCCTCGTCGAGGTCAGTCTCCACGGCGCCACGGCGGCCACCCACGACCGCCAGACCCGCGTGCCCGGCAGCTTCGAGCGTCTCCTCGAGAACATCCGGGAGATGCGCGAGCTGGGACTCCGGATCAAGATCAACAGTACGCTCACTCAGTGGAACGAGGAGGAGGCCGGGGCGATGCTCGATCTGGCCGAGTCCCTGGGCCTGCCGATCCAGATCGACCCCGAGGTCTCGCCGCGGGACGATGGAGATCGCGCTCCCCTGGCGCTCGCGCCGACCCGCGAGGGAGTGCGGCGGCTGTTCGCGCTCCAGGCGGAGCGGGCTGTCTCCATCGCTCAGGGCGCGGATGACGGCACGTTGCCGGCCCCGGTCGAGAAGCACTGCGGCGCGGGCTCGGCGGGCGTGGCGGTCGACCCCTACGGCAACGTCTACCCTTGCGTGCAGTGGCGGCGGCCGGTGGGCAACCTGCACCGGCAGACGATCCGCGAGATCTGGGAAGGCTCGACCGGCCTGCGCGAGGTGCGCGGGCTCACGGCCGAGGCGAAGAGGATCGTGGACGGCTTCGGACCGTCCGGCGGCTTCCTCAACTTCTGTCCGGGCTCGGCCGCGACGCGCTCGGGAGACCCGCTGGAGGTCTATCCCGAGGCGCGTCTGCGCATGGAGGTCACCGGCGAGGTGATGGCCCGGAAGAAGAGCCTCCTTCCGATCCTCCCCTGATCGATCAGGACGAGAGCGGCCCCTGCGAGCAGAAGGCCACGTTGCCTTTGGCCGGCGGCACGGGCGCGCAGACAGCGGCCATGGCCTCCAGCGGCTCGCGGTAAAGGATCCGCGGAGGCTCGTAGGGGCGCCGGGTCGGCGGACTGGCCGGGACTGCCACCTCCGGCCTATTCACCGGAACCTCCATCGTTGACGGCCGGAGCCGGAGCGTGCCGCACGAGGAGCGCCGGATCCCCGAGCAGGTTATAGATGTCCAGCATCCTGCCGTCTCCTCCGAGCCCGCCGTATTCGGCCAGCGATCTCATCACCATGTCTCCCAGGCGGCCTCCGCCCGGGTCGCCCGGGTCGCCCGGATCGGAGATCAACCGGTAGAAGACCTCCGCGAGTTGCCGTGCCTCGCCGTGGTAGGAGAGGCCCGAAGGTCCCCAGACCGCCGCGGCTCCGCCGGCGGACCTCTTCACGAGGACCTCTCCGAGAGAGGGCACGCCGGGGACGGCGAAGCGGTTGATCGTGCAGGTCATCGCGGTGACGACCGGCAGCTTGCTGCCGTTGGTCAGGCCGGCCACGTCGGCGCTGGTCAGCAGCCCGTCGGACGAGAACCGGTCGAGGCCGCCGTGGCCCAGGTAGTTCACCCATGCGGCGCCGTTCAGGAATCCCTGGAGCACCTCCGCGTGGGCCGTGCTGAACGGCGTCTCGGCCAGGTAGATCCGGTCCGCGACGGAGCCCGCCGGCAGCAGGTCCGCGATGCGGTCGCTGTCGGTCGAGAAATCGGCCGCGCCGTCCTGGTTGTCGGCGAGCATCAGCGCGTTCGCCGCCCAGGCCGGCTGCCCGGAGGCCTCGTAGGCGAGGATCTTGTCCACGTAGGCGTTCAGCTCGGCCGGCGTGAGCACCGGAAGTCGGCCGATCGCGACGTCCGGCAGGCCGTCGCCGTCGAAGTCGGCGAAGCGGTTGTCGGACGGGAAGAGGCCGCCTTCACCCTGGATCATCAGCGGCGGCATCACGCAGTCGCCGTACCCCTGCAGGTTCCGGTAGTCGAGGCTCCCCTCGCCGGCGAGAACCACGTAGCGCGGCGGCGCCTGCCAGCTCTGGACGGCGTACTGGAGGAACGCCTTGAGCGCCTGCGGCGACGCGACTCCCTCGCCGAAGTTGTCAGCCACCTTGTTCAGGTTCACGACCAGGGCCTCCAGACCCTGGCTCCGGCGCTGGGCGGCCAGGCGCCCGGCCGGGATCTCGAAGCTCGCCCCGGCCCCCCCCGGTACCACGATCAGCACGTCGGCCTGGTTCGAAGTCGCGATCAGCTCGGGCGAGCTCCACTGCCGGACGGAGACGGGCGCCTTGAGCGCACCCGGCCCGACGGCCAGGTAGCGGGCGCCGGGAGACGGCGCGAAGCTCGCCCGGTAGGCGCCGGGTGGTTCAGAATCCACGGTCGCGCCGGTCAGCCAGCGCGGCCGCAGCGGATCGGAGATGTCCACCAGCCGGATGACCGGACCGGAGAAACCGGTCGCCGTGACGGTCGAATTACCGCCACCATCGAACGTGAGGGAGTCGCCCGAGGCCGCGAAGGCGCGCGGGTAGTCGACCCGGAACCCGTCTACGTACTGGATGCTGAACGGCGCGCCGCCGCCGACCGTGGAGGTGACCGTCACTTGATTCCCAGCCGGCAGGAGGACGCCGGAAGGCACCGGGAACATGCCTTGCTGCGGCGCGATGCCCTGCCACTGCATCTCGCCGAGCGCGGTGCCGTTGAGCGAGACCGCGACCCGGTGCTCGCCCTCGACGTGCGAGTCGGTCGCGCCCTGCAGGTCGACCGTGAGAGTGCCATCTCCCGGCATGACTCCCGGCG
>JACZDC010113549.1_pt1 | contig 11091 bp, 7 predicted proteins | sample 8641791 | NCBI WGS metagenome assembly JACZDC01 (sample SAMN15324613, study PRJNA640507) | soil metagenome | isolation source: intercropping peanut in the second line | place: China: Luxin town, Laibin City, Guangxi Province | collected 2019-07-25 | depth 10cm m
ACCGAGCCGCCCGAGTTCCTGCTCTTCACCCGCGGCTTCCACTGGGTCAGCGAGTACCCGTTCAACCGGTAGGCCCCTCACCCCCTGTCCCTCAGGAGAGGGGCTCCCCGGCTCGCAAATCTCCATGACGAGCACCAGGATAATTGCGATTGCTGTAACTTTGCAGATTCGCAAAGAATCCTATGCGCGTAATCGATTGGGGCGCTCGACTGGGGTGGGCATCGGCCGCACGGCCGCGGACGGCTGTCGCCGCCATGGCCGTCCTCGTGCTCGCCATGGCGCCCGGGCTCCTCCGGCTCCAGCTCCGGACCGACGGTCACTCGCTGGTGCCGCCGGACGATCCCGCGATCGCCCTCGACCGCGACGCCCGCGAGACGTTCGGCCTCAAGGACCCGCTGCTCGTCATGATCGAGACCCGGCATCCGGCCGGGATCTACAACACCGCGACTCTCGATCTCGTTCAAAGCCTGACCTCGGAGCTGGCCGCGTTGCCGGGTCTCAGACCGGGCGACGTGCAGAGCCTCGCCACCGAAAGCGGCGGCGGATTCTACGCCGACGGCTTCCGCTTCCGGCCCCTCCTCGATCCGCCCCCCAGGACCGCCGAGCGCCTCGCCGAGGTGCGGAGCGACGTGGAAGGCATCGACATCCTCCACGGCACGCTCGTGTCCCACGACCGCCGGGCCACGGCCATCCTGGTCGGCGTGCCGGGTCCCTCCGATCCGCGCGGCGGGGCGATCGATCGCACGGCGCTCTACCACCGGATCGCCGCCATCTCGCTCCGCCACGAGACAGGCACAGACCACATTTCGGTCGTAGGAGCGCCGGCCGCGGAGGCGCTCCTGGGCGAGCACATCCTCGCCGACCTCGCCCTCCTCGTGCCGCTCGCCCTCCTGGTCATCGCGGCGGTCCTGCGGATCTCCTGCGGCTGCACCTGGGCCGCGCTTCTGGGTCTCGCCAAGGTCGGCGCCGCCCAGGTCTTCACCCTCGGACTGATGGGCTGGTGCGGACAGCCGGTCTACCTCACCAGCGCCATGATCCCGGTGCTCCTGACCACCATCGGCCTCGCCGACGAGATCCACCTCCTCTGGCACTACCGCCACCGTCCGGTCGACGAGCCGCCGGCCGCGGCCCTGCACCGCGTCATCGGCGAGCTCGCCGTGCCGGTCGTCCTGACCTCGATCACCACCGCCATCGGTTTTCTCTCGTTTCTCACCTCCTCGATCCTGCCGGTGAGCCGCTTCGGGCTGTTCACGGCGCTCGGCGTGCTCTTCTGCCTGCTCTGGTCGCTCGTGGCCACGCCGGCGCTCCTGGCCCTGGGGCCCGGGCGCATCCCCGCAGCCGGTCCGGCGGAGCCTTCGAACCGGTGGCTCACCCGGCTCGTGCTCGCCCTGGGATCGCGCCCGCGCTTCACCCTGCCGGCGCTCGCCGCGATCACGGCTCTCCTCGCGCTCGGCATCCCGCGCCTGGAGATCCAGGACTCCTGGATCGACAACTTCGCGCGCAACAGCCGCCTGCGCCAGGACACCGAGCGCGCCGACCGCCTCTTCGACGGCACCCACGTGCTCCAGGCGGTCGTGACCTTCGACACGCCGGAGGACCAGGTGCCGGCCATCCCTGTAGCCCGCGGACCGCTCCTCGCCGGCTCCACGCTCGAAGCCCTCGGCCGCTTTGAAAAGGGTTTGCGAGAAAGGCCCGGTATCGGCGATATCGGCGGCGTCTTCGGGCTGCACAGCCATCTCCTGACCACCGCCTATGTCTGGGGCGGCCGCCGCGAATTCGCCCGCGCGATCCTGGACAACCCGTCGTGGATCTACCTCCATGTCGGCCGCATCGGCAGCGTGCGCGGCGAGGCGCGGCGGGCCGAGCTGGTGGACAAGGGCTTCCGGCGCACCGTGGTCACCGTGCTGCTCAAAGGTGCCAACTTCCGCCGGACCGCGGCCGTGATCGACGAGATCCGCCGGCTGGAGCGACGCGAGCTGGCGCCGTTCCACGGCCGGGTCGACCTGGCCGGCGACCTCGCGGTGTCGCAGGCCATGATCCCGGCCATCGTGCGCACGCAGACCGGCTCGCTGCTCGGCGCGCTCGCCGCCAACGTCCTGATCCTCAGTCTGCTCTGCGGCTCCATCCGGCTCGGGCTCGCCTGCGCCGCGCCCACCACCGTGGCGGTGGCCTGGACGTTCGGGCTCATGGGATGGATCGGCCTGCCGCTCGGCGTGGCCACCTCGGTCTTCTGCGCGGTGACCCTCGGGATCGGCGACGACTACTGCATCCATCTTCTCCAGCGCTACCGGTCGGCGATCGAGGCTGGCGCCGAAAGACCGGCGCGCGTGGCAGCGGCCGAGGCCGGTCCGGCGGTGATCGCGGATGCGCTCGCCATCATCCTCGGCTTCGGACTGCTCGCGGGATCTCAGGTGCCGACCAACCGCTGGCTCGGCCTGCTCGTCGTCTTCGGCCTCGCGGCCGCCTGCCTGCTCACCCTGGCCGGCGCCGCGTCGGTGCTGGAGCTTCTCGACCGGCGCCGCGGCGAAAACCTTGCCGACGAAATCCCCGCGATCGGAGAGGAGGCCTGATGCCGATCCGATCGCGCGGCCCGCCGCCTCTCGGACACAGGCCTCCACGGTTCATGAAAAACGGTTTCGATCTTTTTCTTTCAGGAGATCTCTGTCATGAACAAGCGCACAACGGCCCTCCTCATGCTCCTCGCGAGCTTCCTGGCCCTTCCGGCCCTTGCCCAGACCATCCCGGCGGGCAAGGATTTCTGGGTCACGCCGAACAACGGCCGAACCGACTTCAAGTTTCCGGCCAACGACGTCGAGCTGCTCTGCGGCGCGCCGCCCTCCGCCACCTGGAACCACACGGTGACCCTCAAGGGTGTGCCGGCGCCGGGCTCCGACTACGACACCGTCGTGGCCCGCCTCGACAATGCCGTGTTCAACAGCAGCCTCCAGGCGTCGACCCGCATCCAGGTCGCCCAGTTGAGCTTCGTCAGCGCCGCGCCGCAGGCCACCCCCTGCGGCACGATCAACTGGACCGTCAACCTCTCCGGCCCGCAGGCCGTGACCCTCATGCGGCTCCGCCGCACCTCCGCGACCGGCGGCGTCTTCTCCGCCGACATCGCGGTCAGCGTCGAGTTCCGGGCCTTCGTGGGCGGCACCTACCTGGGCAGCCTGTTCTACAACATCACCCTGCCCGACCCGGCCACCGGCACGCCATGGTCCTTCGGGCCGACCGGCGCCTTCCGCGCCGGCATGACCACGGCCAACGACTGCGTCGACGTCCTGCGCCAGAAGCTCCTCACCTATTCGCCGGATTCCGATCACTTCTACTTCATCTCCAACATGATCGCCCAGGGGCAGTGCCGCTATCAGTAAGTCTCTGCGGAGGGCCGGCTCCGGCCGGCCCTCCGGGGTCCCCACGCCACCGCGTCCCTGGAGTAGAATCGATCCGACAGACTTTGCTACATCAGGGGAGGCGTGGTGGAGACTCCGATCCGGGTCCTCGTGGTGGATGACCATTTCGTAGTGCGCAAAGGCGTCTGCGCGCTGCTCGCAGACGCCGACATCGACGTGGTCGGCGAGGCGGATGACGGAGAGCAGGCGGTCGAACAGGCGAGGCGCCTGCGGCCGCAAGTGATCCTCATGGACCTCCGCCTGCCCCGGCTCGACGGCGCGGCGGCGACCCGGTCGATCCTCGGCGAACGGCCTGAGACCGCGATCGTGGCGCTCACCGGCACCGACGTGGAAGAAGAGGTCCTGGCAGCCATCGAGGCCGGCGCCGTCGGCTACCTCGCCAAGACCGCGCCACGCGAGGATTTTCTCCAGGCCATCCGCAGCGTGGCGCGCGGCGAGGTCTGGCTGCCCTCGCACCTCACCCGCCGCCTCCTGGGTCACGTCAAGCCCCAGACCCAGGCCGAGATCCCGGACACCCTGACCGAGCGCGAACGCGAGATCCTCTCCCTCATGGCGCGCGGCTGGAGCAATCGCCAGATCTCCCGCGAGCTGCGGATCGCCGACATCACCGTGCGAACCCACGTGAGCCGCGTCCTCGCCAAGCTGGGCGCCGGCAACCGCGTGGAGGCCACCCTCTACGCGCTACGCTCGGGACTCGTCAGCCTTCAGGACCGCTGAGGACATGCCGTGCTGCGCTTCCTGCGATTCCTGAGAGGCAAGGAGCCGGCTACCGGCAGCGAACGGCGCTTCCGGCGCCACGAGCTCTTCGGCCTCGCCAACGGCGCCTTCCTGTTCGCGGCGCTCGCGTTCATCCTCCTGTGCCTGCCGCCGTCGCCCTGGCGCCTCGCCGGGTTCTGCGTCCTGCTGGTCAGCGCCGCGGTCGCCGTCGCGCTGCGCCATCGCTTCTGGACCGACCTCGAAGACGAGCTGCGGCGCCGCAAGCATGCCGAACAGGAGGCCCGCGCCGCCGAGATCGTCAAGGGCCGCTTCCTGGCCGACGTCAGCCACGAGATCCGCACCCCCATGAACGGCATCCTCGGCATGACCGAGCTGCTGCTCCAGGAAGCCCTCACACCCGGCCAGAAGGAAAAGGTGGAGCTGGTGCGCACCTCCGCCGAATCCCTCCTGACCCTCGTCGGCGACATCCTCGACCTGTCCCGGATCGAAGCCGGCAAGCTCCAGCTCCGCGAACAGGACTACCGTCTCCGGCCGCTCGTCCGCGACGTGCTCCGCCTGCTGGCGCCGCGCGCCGCCGAGCGCCGCGTCGAGATCAACCTGCAGGTCGATCCCACGCTGCCCGACGACCTCCACGGCGATCCGGTCCGGCTGCGCCAGGTGTTCCTCAACCTGGTCGGCAACGCCGTGCGTTTCACCCGCGACGGCACCGTGACGGTCAGCCTCAAGCCGCTCGGCTCCGGCAACCGGATCAACCTCTTCTGCGAAGTGCTCGACACCGGCGTCGGCATCCGGCCCGAGGTCCAGGCCCGTCTCTTCCAGCCCTTCTCGCAGTCCGACTCCGTCTCCCGGCAACTGGGCGGCAGCGGCCTCGGTCTCGTCATCTCCAAGAACGTCGTCGACCTGATGGGCGGCGAGATCGGCTTCAAGAGCACCTACGGCGTCGGATCGTCGTTCTGGTTCCGCGTCCCGCTGCGTCCGGCCCAGGCCGCCCGCTCGGAGCCGGAGACCGATCTCCGAGCTCATCGCAAGGGTCTGCGCGTCCTCGCCGTCGACGACCAGTACGTGAACCGCACCGTGACCCGGTCCCTGCTCGAAGAGCTCGGCTTCTCCGCCGACGCCGCCGAGAGCGGAGAGGCCGCTCTGGCCATGCTGGATCGCCACCCCTACGACGCCGTGCTCCTCGACTGCCAGATGCCCGGCCTCGACGGCTTCGAGACCTGCCGCCGCCTGCGCCAGAAGGAAAACGGCACCCGCCACACCGTGGTCATCGCGGTCACCGCCGACACCCTCGCCGACGACCTCCAGCGGTGTCACGAAGCCGGCATGGACGACCACATGGCCAAGCCCCTGTGGAGCGCCGACCTCGCCGCCATGCTGGACCGCCACCTGGCATCCAGACCGCGGATGGTGGGGAGCGATCAGGTCCGCGAACGGATCGAAGCCCTCGGACGGCTCGGCGACAAGGAGCTGCAGGCCGACGTCGTGCGCGCCTTCCTGGAGCAGAGCGCGCACGACCTGGGCGTCCTGCGCAGCGCCCTCACCCGCAACGACGCCAAGGCCCTCAGCGCCGCGGCGCATGCGCTCTCCGGCAGCTCCGGCATCCTCGGCGGCCGCAACCTTGCCGAGCTGGCCGGCGAGATGTCGTCCCTGGCCCGCAAGGGAGACCTCAGCGCCTGCGCCCAGCGCCTTCCTGCCCTCGAGCGCGAGCTCCAGGCCTTCACCGCGGAGCTGTCCCTGTGATCGAGCCCGGAGACCGCATCGGCCACATCCGCGTCGAGAGCTTCCTCGCCGAAGGCGGCATGGGAGCCGTCTTCGTCGGTTTCGACGAACGCCTCGAACGTCCGGTCGCCCTCAAGTCCATCCGCAGCGACCGCCTGAGCGCCAAGGCCCGCACCCGCTTCCTGGCCGAAGCGCGGCTCCTGTCGCAGCTCGACCACCCGAACATCTGCCGCATCCACGGCTACCTGGAAGACAAGGAAGGCGACTTCCTGGTCCTGGAGCTGATCCGCGGCCGCACCCTGCGCCAGGCCCTGGTCGAAGGGATCGAGCCCGGTCTCCGGCTCCCAGTCGCCGAAGGCGTCGCCCGCGCGCTCGAAGCCGCGCATGAAAAAGGCATCGTGCACCGCGATCTCAAGCCGAGCAACGTCATGCTCGTCGATGGCGGCGGCGTCAAGGTCCTCGACTTCGGCCTGGCCCATCCCGAAACGGCGCCCGAAGCGGCGGAAGACGAATCCCCCGACTTCGGCTCTCCGCTGGACAGCGGCGAAGCCTGGATACCCTGGATGCCCTCCTCGCCGGGCTCGATCAACCGGCCGTTCGGGCCCGTAGGAACCGCCAGCAACATGAGTCCCGAGCAGGCCCGCGGCGAGCCGGTCACCGCGGCGAGCGACTGCTACTCCCTGGGCCTCCTCCTCCAGGAGCTGTTCACCGGCCGGCCGGCTTACGATTCCAACCTCTCCGAGTCCATGCTTCTCGTCAAAGCGGCTGACGGCGACACCCTGCCGGTGGGCGGGGTCCGCGATGCCGACCTCGCGGCGCTGATCCGCCAGCTCAAGTCCCTGGCGCCCGAGGCCCGGCCCACCGCCGCCGCCGCCGCCGAGCGCCTGGCCTGGATCCGCGGCAAGCCCCGGCGCCTGCGCCTGCGTCTCCTCGCCGCGGCCGTGGCGGCAATCTTCGTCCTGGGCGGCCTCAAATACACCCTGGACCTGAGAGAAGAGCGCCAGCGCGCGCAGGAGGCCCGCCTCGCCGCCGAGCACCAGGCCGCCCGCGCCGACGAGGTGGCAGGCTTCCTCGAAGACCTCTTCAAGGCCTCGGACCCGCGGCTCAGCCGCGGCGAGCCCCCCAGCTCCCGCGATCTGCTCCGGCGCGGCACCGAGCGGCTCGGCACGGAGCTTCAGACCCAGCCTCTCCTGCGCGCCCAGCTCCTCGACACCCTCGGCAGCATCCACACCGAGCTCGGCCTGTTCGACGAGGCCCGGCCGCTGCTCTCCGAGGCGCTTGGAATCCGCCGGCGCCTCCTCGGCGCCGACCATCTGGATACCATCGACACCCTGGTCCATCTCGGCACCCTGGCGCAGCGCTCCGGCAAGGGAGACGCCGTGGCTCTGTTCCGCCGCGCCCTCCGCGTCCGCACCCAGCGCCTCGGCCCCGACAGCGCCGAAGTGGCCGACGTCCTCGGCAAGCTCGGCGTCGCACTCGCCGCCGGCGGCCATCTCGACAAGGCGGAACCGGTCCTGCGAAGGGCCCTCGCCCTTCATGAACGACTCTGGGGCGATCGGGATCTCCGCGTCGCCCGGATCCTTCACAACCTGTCCGGCATCGCCTACTACAACGGCTCCGTCGACGAGAGCGAGCGCCTCCTCCGCCAGGCCGTGGCCATCCGCGAACGCGTGCTCCCGGAAGACCATCCCGACCTCGCCGGCAGCCGTGAAGCCCTGGCCCTCCTGCTCGTCAAGCAGGGTCGAGCTGCCGAAGCCGAACCCATTCTGGAACGGCTCGCGGCCAACGCTGAAAAGGTTTTCGGACCCGATCACCCGGAGCTGGCAAGGACGCTCATGAACGTCGGCCTCGCCTGCGAAGACCTCGGCCGACAGGCCGAAGCCCGGCGGTACTACGAAAAGTCGCTCGCCATCGACGAGAAATCTCTCTCGCCGGAACATCCCCAACTCGTCCGCGCCCGCGACCGCCTCGCGGCTCACTGCCGAGAGGTCCCGCTGACCGACCCCGCGTCCCAAGGCCTGTGCCGGCGGCACAGCCTGTAAAAGGCTGACCGGACAGCCCAGTCTTGTGAGAGGGCAATCCATTACAGTACAATCTGACAGACGATACGCAAGCGCGAATTATCTGCGGAGCCCTTTGGACGGCCTAAGCCTCGAAGGAGTAGAGAATGATACACGGACACAGGTTGTCTCAACGGAAGGCTAACGCTTTGTTACTGTTGGGTTTGGCACTCCTCGTGGTGATCGTGCTTTTCCCGGTCCTGGTTGCGGCGGACGAGGAGGCTGCGCCGTCACGGCCCGCATTCACGCTGCCGCAGGGGCCGGAGGCTTCGGCTTTTGGTGATACCTGCTCAAGCTCCATCGCCTGCCCTGACTGCAATGTCAAGACCGTTGGAGGTAACCTCATCGAGTTCTGTGGTCTCTCGCGCAGCAATGGCTTTTGTACCTGCCAGACCGTCGGCTCTTCGTGCTCCATCACGGGCGCCTGCACCTATAGCGGGTGGGGCGGCGGAGGACCTCCGAACACCTAGAAGGCCGAAGGAATAAGGCTGACGTGCGCATTCCATTCCTCGCGTTTGCGGTTCTCTCGCTGTGCTGTGTTCCGGTGTGTGGGGCGCCGGTACGTATCGAGCTCATCGAGGCTCAGAAGCTCAGTGGGCCGCCGGCTTCCCTGGAAGTTCGCGTTTGGAAAAGCGGTGCTCCAATCGAGACCGCGGAGAAGCGCTCCAGCTCCTGGGGCCAGTCTCTGCAACTCGATCTGGAGCCCGGGGCGTGGTCGATTACGGCGGCAGCGCCGAAAATCTGGATTCCCACGGTCAGTCTTGTTGTCTCCAAGTCCACCTCGACGGCCAGAATTCCGGTCTACCCGGCCGCGCGGATGCACGGCCAGCTCAAGATCCCGGCCGGCCAGAAGCTCCCAGCCACCCTCCAGGTCGCGCTCAAGGCAGCTCCCGCCAATCATGGAGGAGACGCCCTGGACACCCTTTGCCCAGTCACCGAGCAAGGACGCTTCTCCTGCGATGTGCCGGCCGGTACCTATGACCTTCGCCTGCGTGCGGAGGGCTATATCAGTCAGTTTCGATGGAGCTCCCGGCTCAGCGCTGAGACGCCCACGGATTGGGGAACGATCGACCTTCAGCCGGGTGCCTCCATTACCGGATGGGTCGAAGCCGAGGGAGGGAATCCGCTCAGTCCCGATTGTAAGGTGATCCTGGCCCCGTTTGGCTCCGACGTCACGGCCGAGACGGTCCGCAGGGACGGCACCATCGCGAACCTCTCCGCAAAGGTGAACGAGCGCGGATTCTTTCACTTCGACGGAATGGCTCCGGGCAAGTACACCGTAACCGCCTCACAACCCGGCTTCGCCTCGGCAGACGCGACCGTGCAGGTGCTCGCCGGCCGTGAGGCGGATCTGATTCAACCGCTGGTCATGACTCTGCCGCTCGAGGTCGAGATCTCGATCGATCCCATCCTCGATCCGTCGGGACAACCGTGGCGCATCCAGCTCTACAAGTTGACTCCAGGATTCCGCCAGATGAAGGACCTCGGCCAGAGAGAGGTACCACCGGTCGGCCTCCTGCGCTGGCCCGGATTGTCAAAGGGAACCTATGCGGTCTCCGTTCTCAGGCCCAACGGCACACCCTGGCATCGCGAGGAGGTAACGCTGGAGAACGATGGCACTCCGATCGCGATCCGTGTCGATATCATCGAACTGGAAGGCCATGTAACCCTCGGAGGCGAACCGGTCGTCGCGGCTGTGGTGTTCGGAGGAGCCCGCGGAGCGTCCAGGCAGCGTTTCGACTCCGATGAGAAAGGCGAGTTCTCGGGGCCGCTGCCACACGCCGGCGATTGGTCGGTCGAGGTTCGGGCCGCGAAGCCGGCCATCGAAGTGTTTCTCCCAAAGGTGGCTGTCGAGCCGTTGAAAGGCGAGCGGCAGGCGTATGTCGAGATCGAGCTTCCGAACACCCGCCTTCGCGGCCGCGTGGTCGATGATAAGCGGCAGCCGATCCCGACTGCCTTCATCGACGTGACTCCCACTGAAGACCCCGGCAACCGTGGCGTTCAGAAGGTGGTCGGATCGAAAGGTGAATTCGAGATCTTCGGTCTCCCGGAAGGCATGGCCGTGGTCGAGGCGTCCTCGCGCGAGGGTAAGTCCGAGCAGCTATACGTGCGTCTCGAGGAAGACGCCGATCCGCCGGACGTCGAGCTCGTCATTCGCAAGCTCAGGCGGATCGACGGGCGCGTCCTCTCGCCGGGAGGAGCCGTGCCGGGAGCCAGCCTCATGATCGGTCCGGCCCAACAGGACGTCACGGTCATGCAGACCCGGTTCACGGGTCCTGAAGGGGAGTTCTGGACCGAGATCCCCGAGGACACCCGCGAGATCTTCTACTGGCTCAGCGCACCGGGATTCGCCTTCCGCTTCGGGAGGATGAGACTTCCCGATCCGGGCCAGCAACTTGTCTTTCAGGTCAACCAGACCGGCGGAACCCTGGAGTTCGACCTGCGCGTACCGACCTCGAACGACGAGATCCTCGTTCTCGCCCACGAAGGTGGCTATCTGCCAGGCGCGTCCATCGAACGCTGGGGATCGCTCCATGGCGGCGCCCGGAAGGTGAGCAACCGGCTGCTCTGGGCCGGCATGGAAACGGGCCGCTATTCGCTCTGCCGCTCCAGCAGCAGAACCTTTGCCTCTCTCAAGGCGAGAGGTTTTGCCGGTCCGGAGTGCATGACCGGTGAGTTGGATCCCGGGGGAAGCGTGACGCTCTCCGTCGAGCCGACGAACTGATATTCCGGGGCACGTGCGTCGAAACGGCCCCCTGAGCTTTTCCTCCTCTGGGCTCACGCTCTCATGCCGCCTTCGAGGCGTCATAGCCCACCACAAACACAAGGTTTTCATACGCATCGCTCAACTGATCGTCGATCACGGTTCCGATCGTGATCTTGATCTCCGTGAGCAGATCCGGCTGCATCTCGCCTTCGAACATGGCATCCTCGTGCTCTGATCGCGGGAGCGATTTGCCCAGGCATTCCAGTCTGTGCCGGAGCGACGCGACGTCGAGCGCGGCTTCCAGGAGCCGTCCCCGGAGGCCTCCCGTGGCCTGGAGCATCGTCCTCAGCAGAGGATCGAAGTGGTCGACGAGCGCGCATTCGAGGTCCGCGCGCAACGCGGCTTCCTCGACCTGCTTCTCTTCGTCGCTCTCCAGCCCGAATGCGAGACGGCCCAGGCTGAAGCGGATCTGGATCAG
>JACZDC010002269.1_pt1 | contig 11068 bp, 7 predicted proteins | sample 8641791 | NCBI WGS metagenome assembly JACZDC01 (sample SAMN15324613, study PRJNA640507) | soil metagenome | isolation source: intercropping peanut in the second line | place: China: Luxin town, Laibin City, Guangxi Province | collected 2019-07-25 | depth 10cm m
GGAGAAGGCGCCGAAGCCGGGCTCCATCTCCACGGCCAGCTCCGTCCCGGCCGAGGTGCCGTCGCTGCGCCACAGCGCCCGGCCGTGCTCGCCGTCGTCCGCGAGGAACCACAGGCGGCCGGCGTGGACGGTGAGGAACGCGGGGTTCGAGCCGGCATCGCCCGGCTGGACGTCCTCGACCCGCACGGTGCCCGCCTCCGTGCCGTCGCTCCGCCACAGCTCCCGACCGCCCTCCGGGCCGTGCGCGGAGAAGAAGACCTTGCCCTGGAAGACGGTCAGGTCGAGCGGCTCGAACGGCCCGTCCGCACCCGGGCCGACCGGCCGCGTGCCCGCGACCGTGCCATCGCTCGACCACAGCCTGACGGCATGGTCCTCGTCCCGGGCCGGGAAGAAGGCCGTACCGCCGACCGCGCGGAGGTCCTGGAACAGGAAGCTGGATTCCGACACGCCCAGCGGGAAGGTGCCCGCCTCCGTGCCGTCCGTGCGCCAGAGCCCGCTCGGGGTCCCGAAGAAGAGCTGGCCGGCGTCCTCCACCCAGGGTCCGGCGGGGGTGTGGCTCGCCTCGTCGTCGCTGAACCGCCGGACCTCGACCGTCCCCGCCTCCGTGCCGTCGCTCTTCCAGAGGGTGAAGCCCGGAGTTTCGTCGGACGTGAAGAAGAACGCCTCGTCGCCCAGCTTCATCAGTCCGGCCGGATACGAACCACCGGTGTCGGTCTCGTTGATGTCGCGCACGAGCCGCGTGTCCGCGGTCGTGCCATCGGTCGACCACAGCTCCTGCCCCTCCGCACCGGGCCAGCTGAACAGGAGCCGGCCCCCCGCCACCGCGCCCTGGAAGAAGATCCAGCCTCCCGCGGGAAAGCTCCGGATCAGGACCGTGCCGGCCGCGGTGCCGTCGGTCGACCACAGCCCGCTCGCGGCCTCCCCGGACTGGGCCACGAAGGCCAGCCGGCCCTGCACGACGAAAGGCGCGTGCGGCACGGAGTCGCAGCTCCCCCGGCAGAGGTCCCGGACCAGGCGCGTGCCGGCCTCGGTGCCGTCCGTCACCCACAGCTCGTGACCGCGAATCCCGTTGGTGCCGACCAGGAAGAGACGGCCCGGCAGGACGGCACCCTCCAGGAAGTAGCTCGCGCCGCGGCAGGGTCCCGGGCAGAGATCCTTGAGCAGGCGCGTGCCCTTCGCCGTGCCGTCCGTGACCCAGGGCTCGACCCCATGAGCCTCGTCGTGAGCCCAGAACACGAAGCGGCCCCCCACCGTGGCGCGGGGGAGATGGAGCTCGAAGACCGCCGGCGACGGGAAGAACGCCTGCCTGTCGGTCATATGGGTGAGCACCCGCGTGCTCGCCGCCGTTCCATCCGTGACCCAGAGCTGCTGGCCGTTGCGGCGGTCGTCGACGATCAGATAGAGCCGGCCGCCCTGGACCGTCATGTCGTAGTACACCGCCGGCGATCCCCGGCCCGAGATGTCGCTGATCGCCTGCGTCCCTCCGGCGGTGCCGTCGCTCGCCCACAGCTCCCGCCCGAGGTCCGGCGTGGTGGCCAGGAACACGAGCCGGCTGCCGACGACCTGCAGCGCCGAGGGGCGGGGGTTCTTCGGAGACCACGGCACCGGGTCCTCGACCATGACAGTGCCGGCCGGCGTGCCGTCGGTCTTCCAGAGCGCCCCGCCGGCGCGCCCGTCGTCCGCGGAAAAGTAGACGCTGCCCTGGAACGCCGCCAGCGACCGCGGGCCGGAGCCCTCGGGTCCGGGCCGGAGGTCCGTCACCAGCCAGGTCCCCGCGGGGGTGCCGTCGCTGCGCCACAGCTCCTGGCCGTGCGCCTCGTCCTCCGCGGCGAAGTACAGCACGTCCCCGAGCGCCGCCCAGGGAGACCCGACCGTGAGGGAACGGTCGGTGAGCTGGAAGGTGCCGGCCGGCGTGCCGTCGGTGGCCCACAGCCGCGGGTACAGATCCGCGCCCGCGGCAAAGAAGAAGGAGAGCCGCCGGGTCCGGGCGAATCCCGCGGGCTTGCCGGAGCACTCGGGCTGGCAGAGGTCGGCGACCTGCCAGGTGCCGTCCGCCGTGCCGTCGCTGCGCCACAGCTCGCGGCCGGTGAGACCGTCCTCCGCGCCGAACAGGGCTACGGACCCGAGGGTGGCGAAGGCATCCGGATCCGAGCTCGCCGGTCCCCGCACCGGGTCGATGTCCTTGACGAGGTATGGCTCCAGGCCAAGGCCCGGGAGGGGAAAGGACACAAGGGACGTCAAGGACAACAGGGACAACAGGAACCCGGGGGTTCTCACGGATGCCCCTCCTCCACCGCCCAGAGCTCGACGCCGGTCTCGCGGCTGAAGGCCGGGAAGAAAACGCGCGAGCCCGCCCGGATCAGATCGGAGGTATCGTTGGTGGAAGGCACGCGGCCCGGGAAGACCCGGAACGTACCGGCCGGCGTCCCGTCAGACTCCCAGAGCGCCACCCCGAAGCTCCTCTCCGCGAAGTAGAAGTGATCGCCGAGCACGGCGAACCGGTCGGCCTCGAAGATCTCCTGGCCGTCGCGGTCGAGGAACGGCCCGGTCCCCGCCTCGGTGCCGTCGGTCACCCAGAGAACCCTCTGGAAATCGGCGTCCGTGACGCTGTAGTAGAGGCGCCCCTTGAAGACCGCCCAGCGATCGAAGAAGGGGAATCGAAACGCGCCCTGGCCGCTGATCTTCCGGGTCCCCGACGGCGTGCCGTCCGACACCCACAGCCCCCACTCGCCCTCGTTCTGCAAGTACCCCGAGATGACGAGCCGGTCGCCCAGCGAAACCATCACATTGGGCTCGAAGGAGGTGGACCCGGGTTCCAGGTCGACGGCCAGCGCGGTACCGGCCGCGGTGCCGTCGGTGCTCCACAGCTCGCGCCCATGCTCGCCGTCGTCGGCGAAGAACCACAGGCGGTTGCCGTGAACCGTGAGCAGGGTCGGGTTCGAGTGATGGCTCGGGTTGATGTCCTTGACCAGGACGGTCCCGGCCTCGGTACCGTCGCTGCGCCACAGCTCCCGCAGTTGATCGACGGTGGCCGCCGAAAAGTAGAGCTTCCCCTGGAAGGCCGTGAGCTCCTGCGGCTCGGAGGAGAAAGACCCCGGCTCGATGTCGCGGACCCGCCGCGTGCCCGCGAGCGTGCCGTCGCTCGCCCAAAGCTCGGTCCCGACCTCCTCGTCCCGGGCGGAGAAGAAGACCGTATTGCCCACGGCGCGAAACGTGTCCAGGCCGCTGCAGCAGAGCCGGACGCCCTCCGGGAGCACCGGATAGGTGCCCTCCTCCGTGCCGTCCGTCCGCCAGAGAAGGAGAGAACCGTTCCGGCGCAGGGGGAAGAAGAGCTGGCCCCCGGCCTCGGCGGAGGGACCCTCCCGGTCGAGATGGTCCGCCTCGCCCGGTTCGAAAGACTTGACCAGTACGGTCCCGGCCTCGGTACCGTTGCTCCTCCACAGTCCTTCCTCCGAGCTTCTGGAGGCGAAGAAGAAGGCCCTGTCCCCTTGCGGCATCAGCACCCTCGGATACGAGCCTCCGAGGTCGGCCTCGTTGATGTCGCGCACGAGCCGCGTGCCCGCGGCGGTGCCGTCCGTGCGCCAGAGCTCCCTCCCCTCCGGACCGGGCGCGGCGAACAGGAGCTGGTCTCCCGCCACCCAGCCCTCGAAGTAGCTCCAGGGGGACTCCGGAGCGAAGTCGCTGATTCGCACCGTCCCGGTCGCCGTGCCATCGGTCGACCAGATCTCGACCCCATTGACGCCATCCCGCGCGGCGAAGACCAGCCGGCCTTTCACAACGAAGGGCGCAAAGGGATAGGCGTCGCAGCTCCCCCGGCAGATGTCCCGCACCAGGCGCGTACCGGCCTCGGTGCCGTCCGTGATCCACAGCTCCCGGCCGCGGGTGCCGTTGGTGCCGACCAGGAAGCGTCCCGGCAGGCCGGCTCGATCCATGATGTAGCTCACACCGTTGCAGGTGCCCGGACAGAGATCCTTCACCAGGCGCGTGCCCTTCACCGTGCCGTCCGTGACCCAGGGCTCGACGCCGTGCGGGCCGTCGTCGGCGTAGAAGACGAAGCGGCTCCCGAATACGGTGCGGGGAAGATAGCGGTAATAACCCTCCTCATCCGAGATGAACGGCTGCTTCCGGGCCATGTTGGTGAGCGCCCGCGTGTTCTTCGCGGTGCCGTCGGTAACCCAGAGCTCCTGGCCCCTGCGGCCGTCGTCGGCGATCAGATAAAGAAGGCTGCCCTGGACCGAGGCATCGGCAATGCTCACGGAGCCGGGTCCGGCGACGATCTCGCCGAGCACCCGGGTGCCCGGGGTCGTGCCGTCGCTCACCCAGAGCTCGGTCCCCTGCTTCGGCGTCGGGGCCGCGAACACGAGCCGGCTGCCCACGGCGCGCAGCCAGGAGGGACGGTTGTTCGTCGGGGACGACGGCACCGGGTCCTTGATCAGAACCGTGCCGGCCGCCGTGCCGTCCGTCTTCCAGAGCGCCCCGCCGACGCGGCCGTCGTCCGCGCTGAAATAGAGGACGCCGTTGAGCACCGCCAGCGACTGCGGAAAGGAGCCCGTGGGGCCAGGCCGGAGGTCGGCCACCAGATGGGTCCCCGCGGGCGTCCCGTCGCTGCGCCAGAGCTCCGTCCCGTGCGCCGCGTCCTCGGCGACAAAATAAAGGACGTCGCCGATCCACGTCCGCAGGGTCCCGACCCGGATCCCGGGTTCCGTGAGCTGGAAGGTGCCGGCCGGCGTGCCGTCGGTGGCCCAGAGATTCCGGTTGTACCCCTCGTCCGAGGCGAAGAAGTAATAAAGCCGGGCGGTCAGCGCGAGGCCCGTGGGCCGGCCGGGGCAGTCGGGCTGGCAGAGGTCCGCGACCTGCCAAGTGCCGGCCGCCGTGCCGTCGCTGCGCCACAGCTCCAGGCCCGAGAGGCCGTCATCCGCGCCGAACAGGGCGACGGACCCCAGGTTGACGAAATACTCTGGCGAAGAGTCCGCCGGCGCCGGCACCGGGTTGATGTCCTTGACGAGGTACGGCTCCAGCCCGAAGACCGGGAAGGTGGCAAGCAGAAGGATGGAAAGAACCGGCGCTGCGCGCATCGGGCTGCCTCCAAGGAAGTTCAGGCGCTTTCGAGAGGATTCTACCGCGTTTGGAATCCGAGCCCGGCTCACGCCAGGGCCTTCCTCAGAGGTGTCGCGACGGCGCAGGACATTTCTACCCGCCGTGACGAAGGGGAGCCCACGGCTCCTCCTGGCTTGAGCCACGAAGACTTATGGCATGCGGCTTACCCGGACGCCTCTCCCCTCCCAGAAACCACGCTCCTCGTCCGACGGTACCCCCTCCATCCAGATCACCGTCCGCAGGCGACCGAACGGCAGGCGGTCCTTTTTCCGGGCCCAGAAGGGCGGCTTCTCCTGCTCGACGGCGTGGCGGAAGGCGGCCAGCTCGGCGGCGTTGCCGCAGAACAGCGTCGGGCGCGCCCAGAGCGCGGAGCCCACCAGGCTGTCCGGGCTCGCGGCGAGGAGGAGCGCAGAGCCTTGGAGGGTGGACCAGGAGAGCAGGGTCCGGTCCAGCCGGCCCATCACGACGACCTCCCGGCTTCCATCGCCCGGGGCCAGCGCCTCCTGGAACGCTTCGGCGGCGGCGATCAATTCGTCCTGTCCGACCTCCCGGTCTCCCAACATCACCCCTCCGGCCGGACGATCCGGGATCTGCCCTTCGCCGTCTCCATCCCAGGGTGGGAGATCCGGGACGCCCCGGGCACCGGGTACCGAGACCAGACCGGCGGCCTGGATGGCGAGGTCGAGGACCACGGACTCAGGGTTCGGGAGCCAGGAGAAGGCCACGCGGGTGCCTGATGGATGGCGGGCGGCGAGGGTCTCGGCCCAGCGGGCGGCGTTGCGGGCGGCCCGCTGCCAGGAGCACCAGCGCCAGTTCCAGCCCTCGGAGCGGAACAGCCAGGGGTCCTCGGGATGGCGGGCGGCGTGGTCGAAGAGCGAGGCGGGAAGGGTGGTCAGGCCACGGCCTTCTTCATGACGGAGGTGATCTTCTTCTCGATCACCGGCCGCATCAGACTGGCCGGCGGTCCGAGGTGGGCGCGGCCGACCAGGTTGCCGCCCTCCAGCACGATGGTCGCCTTGGCGCCGGGTCCGGAGAGATGCATCACGTCGCCCTCCCAGCTCCACTTGAGCATGCCGCCCGGGAACTCCTCCTTCAGAAACGAGTCGAGCCGCGGGCGCAGCTCCTCCATGGACGTCGCCGTGGCCGGCACCTCGATGGTCAGGTCGCTCATGCGCGGAACGCTACCACAGACTGCTTGCTGCTACCCTACCTCCGGGAGTATTGACGGGCCGGCCGGTGTTGCTACCCTTGGCACACCACTACGCCCCGGGAGTCATGTCATGAGAAACCCGTTCGTCCGCCACGTTTCTACAGCCCTGGCCCTTCTCCTGGCCCTTCCGGTCCTGCCCCGGCCCGCGGCCGCTCAGGCGGTCACCAACGGCGAGCTGTTCGTCAAAAGCGTCGAGATCGCCCAGCAGGCTCTCGATCAGTATGGCGAGTACGACAACCCGGCCGAGCAGGCGCGGGTCAACCGCATCGGCTACGAGCTGGCGCAGCAGAGCGGCTACACCAAGGCTCCCTTCAGCTTCACCCTCGTGGACATGCCGGTGCCGAACGCCTTCGCGCTGCCCGGCGGCCAGATCTTCATCACCCGCGGCATGATCGACCTCGGGCTCGACGACGACATGCTCGCCGCCGTGCTCGGCCACGAGATCGGACACATCACGCTCGACCACTTCCGGCGCATGCAGCGCAAGCAGACGCTCCTCAACGTGCTCGGCAACCTGATGGTGGTCGGCATGGTGGTCAGCGAGTCGCAGCGCGACCGCAGGACCGGCTACGAGGCGCCGTACGACCCGCGGGTCGGCTACGATCCGGGCGGCGACCGCATCCAGGGGGCGGCCGCGGGGAGCGTGGTGATCGGCGAGCTGCTGCTGCGCAGCTACAGCCGCGAGCACGAGGACGAGGCGGACCAGGAGGGCCAGCGCCTCTCGGCCCTCGCCGGCTACGATCCGGACGGCGCGCGGCGGGTGTGGGAGAAGATGAACAGCCGGGCGCCGCAGCTCAAGGAGTACGGCTACATGCAGACCCACCCCTTCGCGGACGAGCGCATGCGCGCCGCGGAGGCGCGCAAGGGGACCTGGACGATCCAGCAGCGCAAGTCCGCGGACGACTTCCGCCTGCGCACCCAGGCCGCCCTCATGGCCTGGGTGGAGCAGCCGCACACGGGGCAGGAGAAGCTGGGGCCGGAGCCGGCCGCGTTCCTCAAGAGCGTCTCGCTGTCCGCCTGGCCGTCCGGCACCGTGGCGGTGTCGCTGCGCACGGAGAAGCTGCACAAGCAGCGCGACGAGGAGCTCGCCAAGCCGCTCCTCTCCCGCAACTACGGCGGCGTGCTCAAGATCTACCGCACGGAGCTGGCGACCGTGCAGTCGCTCGACCCGAAGAGCGACGCCATCCCCGGGCTGGAGACCGAGGTCCGCGATCTCGAGCTGAAGCGCAAGGAGCTCTATCCCAAGGCGATCGAGATCCTCGACCACGGCGTCTATGAAACGTCCTTCCTGGAATCGTTCCTGAGCAACTTCCCGGACTCGCCGCGGGTGCCCGAGGTGGCGCTCGCGCTGGGCGACGCCTACAGCCGGCTCGGCAATCCGACCGAGGCCGTGGCCCGCTATCTCGAATCCTGGGAGGCGGCGCCGGAGAGCCCCGAGGGCAAGAAGGCGAGCACCGGTCTGCGCACGCTGGCCAACAGCCTGGATCAGCTCGCCGCGCTGCAGCAGCTCGCCAGCCAGGACCGCGACCCCGAGCTGAAGAAGACGGCCGGCGAGCGCTTGAACGTGGCCGCCAAGAGCTACGCCGACGTGACGAACGGCGCCGAGTACCTCCGCCGCTTCCCCGAGGGCGAGCACGTGGTGGACGTCCTCAACCGCCTCAACGTCCTCGCCGACAATCTCTATACCGAGGTGGTCCTTTACAAGGGCATGGGCGACTCGGTGAAGGCCATGGAGCGGATCAACAAGATCCTCACCCACGCGCCCCTCTCCCCCGCCGCCGAGCGGCTGCGCGACCAGGCGGTGATCGGCGAGGCCAAGGCGGGGTAAACCTCACCCCCTTTCCCCCTCTCCCGGGGGGAGAGGGGGGACGCATGCCAGCGGTGTTGCCAGGAATCAGCAAGGCAGCCCCAGAAACGTTCCCCCTCTCCCCTTGGGAGAGGGGGCCAGGGGGTGAGGTCCCTCTACCCGGCTGGCAGCACTTCCACCTCGAAGCAGTGCACCAGCCGGGGGGAGCCCAGATAGAAGGCCACCTCGTAGCGGCCGGCCCGGCCGAGGCGGGCTACGGCCTCGTAGGTTCCCCGCGCTCCTTCCCGTAGAGGCAACGCCGGACCCTGGGCGACACACTCACCCGGGTCCACGGCCTCGCCGTTCTTGAGAGGCGCCAGCCAGGCCTCGGGCCGCAGGCCGGGCAGGGGGACATCCGAGCCAACCTCCGAGACGCGGAAGCGTAAGGCCACGCGGTCGCGCTCGCGGAACGGGCTTCCCAGGGCGCGGTCCAGCGGCTCGACCATCACCTGCAGAGCAAGATCCCGCGAGACCCGGTCACCCCAGGGGAGATTGGACGACAGGCGCGGCGTGGAGATGGCCTCGGCCTGCGAGGCGAGTAAAGCGACGGCGAACAGCAGGGCCAGCGGCCTCGGGCGGTGGTACAGCAACGGCGGCTCCTCGTGAAACGGTGTGTCTACTGTAACATGACGGCCCATGACCGATCCCACATCGGAGATCACCCGGCTGGCCGCGGCACGCCTGGCCGACCTCGATTCCGACCTCCCCGCCGCCGCGGACCGGGTCCTCGCCGGCAAGCCCACTCCGCGCATGCGCGGCCTCGACGCGAACCTGACCCTCACCCTGGCGAGCTTCCTCCTCGGTCTCGCGCAGTTCGGGTGGTCCATCTATCAGGAGCACCGCAAGGAGAGGCGGGAGGACTCGCGGGAGGTCCTCATCCGCCGGCTGCAGATGCGCATCGAGCAGGCCGACGGCGAGGACCTGCTGCCGCCGGGCAGCCGGGACCGGGTCGTCCAGGTCGTGGTCGAGGAGATCCTCACGCTCGAAGGGAGCCCTTCATGATCCGCAGTCTCGTCGTGGGATCCCTGTTCCTGGCTTCCGCCGCGATGGCCCAGCAGCCGCCGGCCGGGTCGTTCTACGAGACCGCGACCGTCCAGGCGCGGCCCCTCTCCTCCGCCACCGGCTCAGTGACCGTGATCGGCCGGGAGGAGATCGAGGCCTCGGACGCGCTCACCGTGGCGGAGCTGCTGCGCACGGCGCCCGGCCTCACGATCACCACCAACGGCACGCGCGGCGGACTGACCACGGCCTCGATCCGCGGCGGCGATCCGAACTTTACGCTGGTCCTCCTCGACGGCGTGCCGCTCAACGATCCGGTCTATCAGGAGGGTGACGTCTTCGACCTCGAAGGTCTGCCCACTGCCGGCGTGGAGCGGATCGAGATCGTCCGCGGCCCCCTGTCCTCCTTCTATGGCTCGACCGGTCTGGCTGGCGTGATCCAGATCTTCACCCGGGAGGGAGGAAAGACCGAGGCCCAGGCCGAGGTCTCGGGCGGAGACGCGTCGTTCCGGAAGGGGACCGCGACGGTCTCCGGAGCGAACTGGTCCGTGACCGGGCTCTGGGAGGAAGAGGCGAAGCGTGTGGCCGAAGAGCGCTTCCAACAGGCGGGCGGCCTCGCCAGCCTGACGGTGCCGGTCGGAAGCGCCCGGCTGAGCCTCAAGGCGCGCGGCACCTCCTGGGAAGGCGACGACTATCCCGATGCCTCGGGCGGGCCGGTCTACGGCACCGGCGAGCTGCGCCATGCGGATCACGAGGAGCTGAGCCTCGCCACGAATCTGTCCTTCGGCGAGCGCCACGAGCTGACCGCCTCGGTCTACCACCACGGTATGGAGCGCGACAGTCCGGCCGTGTTCCCGCTGGTGCCGCCGTCGACCGAGGAGACCCGCTTCACCCGCACGCGCCTCGGCTGGTCCTCGGTCCTCCGCACGTTCCAGGGCGGCCGCTGGAGCGCCGGGGTGGACGCGCAGCGCGAGTCCGGCCGCAACGACAGCCTGCTCATCCTGCCGCGGGAATTCGGCGGGCCGATCGTGGGCGACTACGACATCGAGCGCACCGTGGCCGGCGCCTATACCGAGCTGATCGCCGACCGCGGACCGTGGACGTTCGAGCTGGGCTCCCGCGTCGACGTGCCCGAGGAGGGCGGCGCGCAGTGGAGCCCGCGGCTCGGGATCGGCTGGCGGCCGATGGACTGCGTGCGCGTCCACGCCTCCGCCGGCCGCGCCTGGAAGCTGCCGAGCTTCTTCGCGCTGGCGAGCCCGCCGGCCCTCGGCGGCAACCCGGACCTACGCCCCGAGGTGGTCGTCGGCGGCGATTTCGGGGCCGACTGGCGGCTCCTGTATGGGATCGACGCCGGCCTTACCCTTTTTTACAATCGTTACCAGGACCTCGTCGACTTCGACTTCGAACGCTTCCTCCACGTGAACCGCTCCGAGGTGGAAACCCGGGGTGTGGAGGGGGTCCTCGGCTGGCATTCCGGGGAGAAGGTCTCGATACAGGCCAGCGCCACTTGGCAGGAGTTCGAGGATCTGACGACCCACGCGAAGCTCCGCCACCGGCCGGACTGGACCGGCGGTCTCCGGATCTTCTGGAAGCCGGCGCCGAAGCTCACGCTGGACGCGGACGCGCAGGCGGTTTCGAAGTTCTTCGACGAGCAGATCCCGGTGCCGGAGCGGGATACGGTGGAGGCGCGGACGCTGGTGGGTCTGGGTGGCGCCTGGAGAGTCTCGAAGCCCTGGGAGCTGAGACTGCGGGTGGATAACCTGTTGGGAGAGGACTACGAGACGCTGATCGGATTTCCCGGGCCGGACCGGTCGGTCCGGCTCGGGTTGCGCTGGAAAGGCTTGGGAAACTGACGGATACGGTGTAGGGGCAGGCCTTGTGCCTGCCCTGGGGCAACCACAAGGGTTGCCCCTACA
>JACZDC010018491.1_pt1 | contig 10987 bp, 4 predicted proteins | sample 8641791 | NCBI WGS metagenome assembly JACZDC01 (sample SAMN15324613, study PRJNA640507) | soil metagenome | isolation source: intercropping peanut in the second line | place: China: Luxin town, Laibin City, Guangxi Province | collected 2019-07-25 | depth 10cm m
CCACCTCGTGGAGCCGCTCGGCTTTTCGCTCGACGAGCGCGAGGTCCGCCGCGCCGGTCTCGACTACTGGCCGCGGGTCGATCCCCGGGTCTGGCCTTCCTGGGCTGCGTTCGAAGACCACCTACCGGACCTCGGCGAGCCGTTCTTCTTCAGCGCCGAGGCCGGGCGCGACTTCTGGAGCGTCAGTTACCCCGAAAACGCGGTGCTGGTTTTCGGCAAGGAGAGCGTCGGCCTGCCGCCGGAGATTCGCGAGCGCTGGAGCGAGCGGCTGGTGAGGATCCCCATGCTGGACCCGGAGTTGCGGTCGCTGAACCTCTCCACGAGCGTGGCGCTGGCGTTGTATGAGGTGCTGCGGCAGCGAAGGACTTGAAGGACCTGAAAGACCTGAAGGACTCGAACGACAAAGTCCTTTGGGTCCTCTATGTCCTTCAGGTCCTTTCCCCCCAGCCTCCTCCGCCGGGGGTTTCCAGTACCAGCCGGTCGCCGGGTCCCACCTCCCGGCCGTCCACCGAGGCCAGCTCCTCCACCTCGCCCGAGGCCCGCACCAGCGTCTGCCGGCCGGGCTGGCCCGGACCGCCGCCGGCCATGCCGTAGGGCGCCTCCACGCGGTGCTGCGTCACCATGGAGAGCGACATCGGCTCCAGGAAGGTCAGCTCGCGCACGGCGCCGTCGCCGCCCGGCCACTGCCCCTCCCCGCCCGAGCCGTGGCGGATGCCGAAGCGGTCCAGCCGCACCGGGTAGCGGTGCTCCACCACCTCGGGGTCGGTGATGCGCGTGTTCGTCATGTGGGTGTGAACCGCGCTCGCGCCGGCGAACCCGGGACCGGCCCCGGCGCCGCCGCAGACGGTCTCGTAGTAGCCGAAGCGCGCGTTGCCGAAAAGTAGATTGTTCATCGTCCCCTGGCTGCACGCGGCCAGTCCGAGCGCCTTGATCAGCGTGTCCACCAGGCGCTGGCTCGTCTCCACGTTGCCGCCGACCACGGCCGGCGCCTGCGCGGGATCGTCCGGGAACGGCGGGTTCAGCATGCCGGGCGGGATGCGGATGTCCACCGGCCGCAGGATGCCCTCGTTGAGCGGCAGCGGCTCGGCGATGAGCAGGCGCAATACATAAAGAACCGCGCTCCGCACCACCGCCGGCGGCGCGTTGAGGTTGCCCGGATGGACCCCGGCCGAGCCGGCGAAGTCCACCACGGCGCCGTCCCCGACCTCGATCCTTACCGCCAGAGGGGAACCGTCGTCGAGGCGCTCCACGGCCTCGTAGGTCCGGGCCGGCAGCTTCGCGAGCGCCTCGCGCAGCCTCGACTCGGCCCGCGCCTTGAGCGCCTCCATGTAGCGGGCGACCGTCTCGCGGCCGTGCTCGCGGGCCAGGGCCTGGAGCGCCTCGGCGCCGCGGTGGTTGGCGGCCACGGCGGCGCGCAGATCGGCCAGGTTCTCCTCCACCGCCCGCGTCGGGTACGGCGCTTCGAGCAGGAGACGGCGGAGACCTTCCCAGTCCGCCTCGCCGGAGCGGGCCAGCCAGGTCGGCGGGATCACCACGCCCTCCTCGACCAGGCGGCGCGCGCCCGGCGGCATCGAGCCTGGACGGATGCCGCCGATCTCCGCGTGGTGCGCGCGGCTGGCTACGAAACCGAGAAGATCGGCTCCTTCGTGGACCGGGGTCACGACCGTCACGTCCGGCAGGTGGGAGCCGCCGAAGCCGGGATGGTTCGTGACCACCACGTCGCTCGGCGCCAGCGGCATGACCTCCCGCAGTCTCCGGACACAAAGACCCAGGGCCCCGAGATGGACCGGGATGTGCGGCGCGTTGACCACCAGCTCGCCGGCCGGATCGAGCAGAGCGCAGGAGAAGTCGAGCCGCTCCTTGACGTTCGTGGATACGGCGGTGCGCCGCAGCCGTTCTCCCATCTGCCGCGCCACGGCGGCGAAGCGGTGGGTGAACAGCTCCAGCTCGACAGTCTCCGGTCTCTTCGAATTCATTGGGGACCGCGCTCTCAGAAGTCCCCCTCTCCGCCCGCGCCGGGCCGCTCCACCCGCTCGCGCAGGACCGCGGGATCGATCGGCTTGACCAGGTGGCCGTGGAAGCCCGCCGCGCGGGCGCGCTCGCGGTCCTCCTCCTGGCCGTAGCCGGTCACCGCGATCAGCCGCAGCGGTCCGGCCGAAAGCTCCCGCAGCCGCGCCGCCAGCTCGTAGCCGTCCATGACCGGCAGCCCGATGTCCAGCAGGGCGACCTCGGGCCGGAAGCGTCCGGCCACGGCGAGAGCGGTCGGGCCGTCCTCGGCGACCTGCACCTCGTGGCCCTTGGAGGCGAGCAGCTCCGCGAGCATCTCGGCCGCATCCCGGTTGTCGTCGACGACCAGGATGCGCCGGCCGACTCCCAGGGGCTCCATGCCGTCCTCGGAGGCGATGGGCGAATCCTCGCGGACGCCCACCGCGAGCGGCAGGCGGACCACGAAGCGGCTCCCCTGGCCCGAACCGTCGCTGTGCGCTTCGACCGAACCGCCGTGCAGCTCGGTGAGGCTCTTCACGATGGCGAGGCCGAGCCCGAGCCCGCCCTGCGTGCGGTCGATCGACCTCTCGCCCTGCACGAAGAGACCGAAGAGGCGCGGCAGCAGGTCCGGAGGAATCCCGATGCCGGAGTCCGCCACCGTCAGCACGGCCTGGCCGTCGCGCGCTTCGGCGGTCACCTCCACGACTCCCTCCCGCTCGGTGTACTTCGCGGCGTTCATCAGAAGGTTGGCGACGATCTGCGCCAGCCGCACCTCGTCGCCGTCGACCTCCAGACCCGCGGCGGGCACGGCGGCGCGGAGCACGTGGTGCTTCTGCTCGAAGAGCGGGCTCGCCATCTCGATCGCCTTCGCCACGATCGCAGCAAGCTCGACACGACGCCGCTTGAGGTCCACCTTGCCGCGCGTGATCCGCGACACGTCGAGCAGGTCGTCCACCAGGCCGACCAGGTGCCGCACCTGGCGGTCGATCACCGAGCGCTCGCGTTCGAATGCCGACGCGTCGCGCAGGCGCATGATCTCCAGCGCCGTCAGGATCGGCGAGAGCGGGTTGCGCAGCTCATGGCCGAGCATGGCGAGGAACTCGTCCTTGGCGCGGTTGGCAGCCTCAGACTCCCGGCGCGCCGACCTTTCCTTGACCAGCAGCTCCTCGCGCTCGGCGCGGACTCGCACCTGCTCCGTGACGTCCAGGCACAGCACCATCACGCGGTCGATCTCCCGCTGCGGGTTGCGCAGCGGCGCGTAGATGAACGTCCACCAACTGTCCTCCAGCCGTCCCTCGCCCAGACGGTCGAACCGCAGGAGGCTCTCGCGCTGGACCGCCGCCACTCCGGTCTCGAGCACCCCCCGCATGAGCGCGACGAAGCCCTGATCGGCCGCCTCGGGAATGGCCTCGGCCAGGGTGCGCCCGATCAGGCCGCGATGGCCGGTGAGCTGGTCGTACAGCGGGTTCACCACCTCATAGACGAAGTCGGGGCCGCGCAGCACGCAGACCGGGACCGGCGCCTGCAGGAAGAGGTCGAACATCTGCCGGAGGATGGTATCGGCCTCGGAGCGGGCGCGCTGGAGCGCGAGCTGCGACGCCACGCGCGCGACCAGCTCGCGGGCGCTGAACGGCTTGACCACGTAGTCGTCGGCGCCGGCGGCGAGCCCCTCCAGCCGCGCCTCCTCGCCGGCCCGCGCCGAGACGAGCATCACCGGCAGCGTGCCCGTCCGCGGGTGGGTGCGCAGCGCGCGGAGCAGCTCGAAGCCGTCGAGCCCGGGCATCATCACGTCGGCGAGCACGAGGTCGGGGGGGTGCTCCAGGATCGCGGCCAGCGCCGTCCGGCCGTCGGCCGCCGCCTCGACCTCCCAGCGGTCTCCGAGCAGGCGGACGAGATAGTCGCGCATGTCGGCGTTGTCGTCGGCGACCAGGATCCGCGCCCTGCCTGTCTCCCCCGGGACCGCGGGCACCGGCTCGGGGTCCGGCAGGTCGGGCAGCCAGCGCAGCGCCTCCTCGACGAACGGCGCCGTGCCCAGGGCGGTCGAGGCCAGCTCGGGCGCGGCGCCGAGCCGCTCCCCTGGCAGATGGGCGGAGCCTGCCGGAAGGCTCACCTTCAGGGTCGTCCCCTCCTCCGGCACGCTGGCCACCTCGATCTCCCCGCCGTGCAGATGGACGAGCTCCCGTACCATCGACAGCCCGATGCCCGAGCCTTCGTACGACCGCGACTGCGCGCCCTGCACGCGGTGGAAGCGCTCGAAGATGTGCGGCAGCTCGCCCGGCGCGATGCCGGTCCCGGTGTCGCTCACCGTGAGCTCCACGCGGTCGCCGCGCCAGGCGAGCGCCACCCGGATCGTCCCCGCGAAGGTGAATTTGAAGGCGTTCGAGACCAGATTGAGGACGATCTTCTCCCACATGTCGCGGTCGACGTACACCGGCTCCGGCAGCGGCGGGCAGTCGACCTCCAGGCGCAGCCCGGCGCGCTCGATCGCCGAGCGGAAGGAGCTGGCGAGGTCGGCGGTGAGCCGCGCCAGGTCGGTGGGAGCGTAGGAGACCTGCACCCGGCCGGCCTCGATGCGGGAGAAGTCGAGCAGCGTGTTGACCAGCTTGAGCAGCCGTAGCGCGTTGCGGCGCAGAACCTCGACCTCCTCGCGCTGCGCCTCCGACAGCGGCCCGCCGTGGCCGGAGAGGAGGTCCTCGACCGGGCCGAGGATCAGCGTCAGCGGCGTCCGGAACTCGTGGCTGACGTTGCTGAAGAAAAGGGTCTTGGCGCGGTCGATCTCCGCCAGCGCCTCCGCGCGGCTTCGCTCCTCTTCGTACGACCGGGCGTTCGACACCGCCGTGGCGATGTGGCTCGCCACCAGGGTCAGGAGCTCGCGGTAGGACTCGTCGAGCGCCCGCCGCGGGCTGATGCCGGCGACGAGCAGCCCGTACGGCCACTCCAGTCCCGGCCGGTTGACCGGCAGCGCCACGGCAGTCTCCGGCGGCTCCGGCCAGGGTCCGCCCGGCAGGTCGCCAAAGCGCCGGCGGACGTCCAGGACCACCTCGGCCGCGCCGGTGCGCGCCACACGGGCGAGAGGCCAGCCGTCGGCATCGTCCCCATCCAGTCGGACGATCTCCGGGGCGGCCTCGGAGTCGGCCGCGAGGCCGGGAGCGCCGAGCCGGCGCGCCGAGCCTCCGCCCGGCTCGACCTCGTAGAGCACCGCGAACGGCAGGTCCAACGGGTTGGCGGCCAGCACGTCGAGCGCCCGCCGCCAGGCGTCGTCGACGCTGGTCGTCTCCGCGGCGCGCGCCGCGAGGTCGCGCAGCGTGCGCAGGCGGCGTTCGGCGAGCACCCGCTCGGTCGACTCCGCCACCGTAACCAGCACGCCGCCCACCCCGCCGGTCTCGTCACGGATCGGGCTGTAGGAGAAGGTGAAGTAGCACTCCTCCAGGTAGCCGTGGCGGTCCAGCGGCAGCATCCAGTCGTCGGAGCCCACCGCCTGTCCCCCCATGACCTGGTCGAACAGGGGGCCGATGATGTGCCAGCTCTCGGCGAACGTCTCGCGCGCGCTCTTCCCGGCCGCCGGGTGCTTGGTCGAGCCGAGGATCGGCCGGTAGGGGTCGTTGTAAAACTGCGTGTAGTCCGGCCCCCAGGCGATGTACATGCCGAACCGCGACTCGAGCATGATGCTCAGCACGGTCCGCAGGCTCTGCGGCCAGGCGTCGACCGGGCCGACCGGCGTCCGGCTCCAGTCCGTGGCGCGGATCAGGGCGCCCATCTCGCCGCCGCCGGGCAGGAAGCTCTCGGGATTCATGCGCGTAGGATACCCTGGCGCGCGAGCCTCGGCTCAGAACGCTCCGGTGTCCGCCACGCTGGCGAGCCGGCCGCCCGGGTTCCTGTAGGTGTTGACCTCCCCCGTCTGCGTGTCGGTGACCGTGATGGTGTACTCGACGCTCGACAGCGCGCCGTAGAACACCCAGTGGTGGCCGTTGACCGCCGTGCCGTCGAGCACCTTGAGCACCACCTCCACGTTCGACTCGTTGAAGAACCAGAAGTAGCCCGTATCGCCGGTCATCGTCACCGCCTTCCCCACTCCCGTCTTGCCCTCGAAGTCCTTCCACGAGATCTCGACGGCGAAGCGGTCCTGATTGAGACAGAGGCGCGTCGAGCTCGGCGCGCAGGCGGCCGTGATCGGGGAGGTCTTCTTCTCGACCAGAGCGGGCGAAGACGCGGCGGCGATCGACTGCTCCCGGGCGCCGCGCGGGCCGAAGGCGCTCGTGTCGGCCACGCTGGCGAGCTGGCCCGACGGATTGAAATAACGGCGCGAGAGGCCGGTCTGCGTGTCCGTCACGGTCAGCGTGTATTCGACGTTCGACAGCGCGCCGTAGAACACCCAGACATGATCGTTGAGCCCGCGGCCGTCCAGGACCTTCAGCACCACCTCCACGTTGGCCGGGCTGAAGAACCAGAACGTGCCCGTGTCGGCGGTCAGCGGCGCAGCATGGCCGGCGCCCTGGTTCCCCTGAAAGTCGCGCCAGACCGCTTCGACCGCGTACCGCCCGCCCAGGCAGAGCCGGGTCTCCGAGGGCTGGCAGGGCGCCGCCCCGGAGAGCGGCAGCACCCAGACCTCGCGGCCCACGACATCGTCGTCGGCCGTGAAGTAGAGCTTGTCTCCGACCGGGGTGAGGCTGCGCGGGTCGGACGAGATCTGCCGCGGGGCGACGTCCTGCACCAGTCGGGTCCCTCCGAGCGTGCCGTCGCTCTGCCACAGCTCGCGCCCGTGAAGCTCGTCGGCGGCCGAGAAGAAGAGCCTCCCACCCACCGCGGTGAGCTGCGTCGGCTTCGAGGAGCGGAACCCGGGCAGCAGGTCGCGCACCAGGCCGGTGCCGGTCGGCGTGCCGTCCGTGGACCACAGCTCGACCCCGTGGACGCCGTCCTCGACGTTGAAGAAGACCTTGCCTCCGAACGGCGTCAGCTTCAAGGGGAAGTACACGCCGTCCTGCCCCGGGAACGTGGCGAGCCGGAGCGTACCGGACGGTGTGCCGTCGGTCCGCCAGAGCTGGAGGGGGAAGGAAGAATCGAAGCTGGTGACGAAGAAGTAGAGCGTTCCCTGGTGGTCGAGGAGCTTCCCCGGGAGCTGGTCGGCGGGCAGGCCTTCGACCGCCGTCGTCCCCGCCGGCGTGCCGTCCGACTTCCAGAGGCGGGCCTGCCAGGAGAAGTACATCCACGGCCCGGAGGCGGTCAGCTCCGGATCCCCCAATGCCACGCCGATCGGGGCGAAGCTGGTGATCTGGCGGGTGCCGGCCGTGGTGCCGTCGGTGAACCAGAACTGGGTCTGGTACGGGAGCGTCACCGTCTTGAGATAGATGCCGTTCGCGCCGGCGGCGGCGAATTCCACCTCGTCCAGGTTCGCCGGAAAGTCGCCGGTCTTGACCGTGCCCGCGACCGTGCCGTCGGTGCGCCAGATCTGCCGGTCCGAGAAGAAGTAGAGCGCGTTCTGGTAAGGCACCATGACCGACCGGGCCGTCAGGTGGGCCAGGAGGACCGTGCCCGCGGCGGTGCCGTCGGTGCGCCAGAGGTCGAACGGCTCGAAGACGTGCCCGGCCTGGAAGAACAGCAGGCCGGCCGCGGGCACCAGATCGGTGGTGTTCTCCAGGCCCGCCGGGAGGTCGAGGCCCGGCACGTCCAGCGGAACCGTGGTCTGCGGCGTGCCGGCGCTCGACCACAGCCGGTATCTGGCGATGTCGTCGCCACCGTCCGAGGCCATGAACACGAGCTTCCCTCCCAGGGCGGCCAGGTGCTCGGGCAGCGAGCCCGAACCGTAGGACCGGCGAATGAAGACCGGGCGCGTGCTCCCCGGGTTGTCCCGCCGCCAGAGGCCGGGCGACTCGCCCTGGACGAAGAACCAGGCGCTGCCGCCGAGCTCCTCCACGCTGTCGAGGTTCTCCGCGACAAAGTTTCCCGACCCCGCGAGACGCGTGAAGGCCCTGGTCCCGGCGGCCGTCCCGTCGCTGATCCAGAGATCGCTCTCCGAAAACGTCGAGAGTTGGAGCAGCACCCCGCCCTTCCAGGGAAAGACCTCCTCCACGACGCACGTCGGGCAGACCTCGCCGAGCCGCCGGGTGCCGGCGGCGCTGCCATTCGTGATCCAGAGATCGGTCGCGATGTCGTTCTGGCCGGGGCTCTGGACGAGGAAGAAGACCCGGCCGCCGGACTCGGTCAGGCCGGAGGAGGGATCGAAGGTGCAGTCGTCGCAAGGAGGCGGCAGCGGAGCCGTCGATTCCGGGGTGCCGGCGGTGCTCCAGAGCCTGGGCAGGGTCAAGGCCTCGGAGGCCAGGAAGACCAGAGTGTCGCCCGCCGCCGCCAGGAACGTCGGCCGGTCATCGTCCGGGAACGGGCTGGCAGACTCGAAATCGGTCACCCGGACCGTGCCCGAAGCGGTGCCGTCGGCGCGCCAGAGCTCGCGCGCGTGGACCGGGTCGTGGGCCAGGAAGTAGACCCGGCTGCCCACCGCCTTCAGCCACTCGGCGGGACCGAAGGGATTGTCCTCCTCGAACGCGGTCAACGGCCGGGTGCCGGCCGCCGTGCCGTCGCTCGTCCAGACCTCCCGGCCGGCGTTCCAGGCGATGAAGAACAGCCGGCCGCCGGCCACGGCCGGTGAATGCGGCGCCTGGGTCGGCGACTCGTAGCGATGCAGCTTCACCGTGCCGGCCGACGTGCCGTCGGTGCGCCACAGGTCGAAGCCCTGATCGTCACCCGTGGCGTAGAAGAGCCGGTCGCCCATCGGTTGCAGCCAGGCGAGCGTGCCGGGGATGTCGTGGACGAGCCGCGTTCCGGCGGTGCTCCCGTCGGTCCGCCACAGCCCGCAGTCCAGGTCCGGATCGGCACCGGAGCAGGCGGAGAACCAGGCGAAACGGCCCGCGAACGCCGCCTGCTCCACCCGCAGGTCCGGCTCGGTCAGGGTGAAGGTGCCCGGGCCGGTGCCGTCGGACCGCCAGAGCCGCTGCTGGGCGGACTCCGAATCGCCGACCCAGAGCATCAGCTTCCCGAGCGCTCCGAGAAGATAGGGGTTGTTCCCGCACGATCCGGCGCACAGGGTCCGCAGGGGCTGCGTCCCCGTCGGGGTGCCGTCGCTCACCCAGACCTCGGTGCCTCCGAGATCCTGGCGATAACCCAGGAAGTAGAGCCGGTCGCCGGCCTTGCGCAGGGAGGTGAAGCCGCTCGATCCGGGGCCCTGGCCGAGCGGCGCCGTGTTGATGTCGAGCAGCCTCGTCGCCGGCTGAGCCGCGACAAGGGCCGGAAGGAAGAGCGCGAAGCAGAGCGGGATCCCGAGCGAGCGGCCTCTGGTCATTGAATCTTCTCTCCCTTCCAGTCGCGACGTTCCGAGGACAGGTCGCGACGCTTGACGGTCAAGACGCGACGCCGAGCCCGCCGGTCTCGACGATTTGCGATGAAGTCGCGACGCTCATCGGCTTAGTCGAGACGACCAGATGGCCAGTCGCGACGTTTTGCGGATCAATCGCGACGATGTCCCGATGAATTGCGACGTCGAGAGCCAGCGTCGCGACGCACATTGGTCAAGTCGCAACGATAAAGGTCGAAGTCGAGCCAAGAAGAGGCCGAGTTGCGACGATGAGAAAGCAAGTCGCGATGCTCAGCGGTTGAGTTGCGACGACGAACGGCTGAGTCGCGACGACGACAGGCCCAAAGACTGCTTTCGCCATCGGATCTCCTTCCAGGAAACCCTGTAAGTCTATCGCGATGCCCCACCCGATCGGCTATGCTCCCGCCCTATGCAGCCGGTCGCTCCCATCCCCATCCTGCCCTGGGACCGCAAGGCGCCCGAGCGCTCGGGACCGCCTTCGGCATGGTCGATGCTGCCCGAGGACTTCGCGGCCGGCGGCTGCCCGGGGCGGCCGGAGCATGTCTTCGCCCGGCTCCAGCGGGTCCGCACCTGGCTGCCCGACCGGCTGTTCCTGAAGCGCGAGATCCGCGCCTGGCTCGACGAGAACGCCGACCTCTCCCTGCCGGAGATCGTCGAGCGCCACCCGTCGTTCGACCGCTCCACCAAGCTCGTGCTGCGGCTCACGGACGGCCATCGCATCGAGGCCGTCCACATGCCCCGGCCGCGCGACTCGGGAGATCCAAGAGTCACCTTCTGCGTGTCGAGCCAGGTGGGCTGCGCGCTTGGCTGCACCTTCTGCGCGACCGGCGCCATGGGGATCGTGCGCAACCTGACCGCCGGCGAGATCGTCGGCCAGGTACTCGCCATCATGCGCGAATTCGGGCCGAGCCAGGGCGAGTATCTCTACCTCGTCTTCATGGGTATGGGCGAGCCGCTCCACAACCTCGACCACGTTCACCGCGCGATCCGGGTGCTCTGCCATCCGGAGGGCATGCTGCTCTCGCCCTGGCGCATCACGGTGAGCACGGCCGGGCTGGTCTCAGGGATCGAGAAGCTGGCGCGCATGGAACCCCGGCCTCAGCTCGCGGTGTCTCTCAACGCCACCACGGACGAGAGCCGCTCGGCCACCATGCCGGTCAACCGCGCCTGGAACCTCGCCCGGCTACGGCAGGCGCTCGACAACTGGCAGCTCCGTCCGCACGAGCGCTTCCTCTTCGAGTACGTGCTCCTCGCCGGCGTCAACGACAGCGTGGAGGACGCCGACCGCCTCGCCGCCTGGCTGGGCGACCTGAAGCGCCGCCACAACGTGAACCTCATCCCGATGAACGAGCACGCCCAGTCGTCCTTCCTGGAGCCTGCGGAGGACCGCCTCCAGGCCTTCGCCAGAAGACTCCACGAGCACGGCTGCTTCATCACCGTGCGCCGCAGCCGGGGGCGGGACGTCCAGGGCGCCTGCGGCCAGCTCGCGCGCCGGGCCTGATCAGGTTTACCTGTGCTCCGAACACAAACCGGCCCAACGGGCCGGCAGATCCAGCCCAGGGCTTCGGCCGAAGGCCGATGCCCTGGGTATCAATACGCACCGGTTTCCGCGGCCTGAAGGGTCGCGAGAGAGGCGAC
>JACZDC010069227.1_pt1 | contig 10955 bp, 10 predicted proteins | sample 8641791 | NCBI WGS metagenome assembly JACZDC01 (sample SAMN15324613, study PRJNA640507) | soil metagenome | isolation source: intercropping peanut in the second line | place: China: Luxin town, Laibin City, Guangxi Province | collected 2019-07-25 | depth 10cm m
TCTACCGGGCTACTAACCGTTTGTATTACTGATCGATTGCTAACCTGGCTCATGGGGCTGTCCCGCGAGGTCACCAGACATATGGAGGGCTTATTTAACGGGATCCCGAAGTTTTGGGTTAGCGGCCATCGACAATGAATTTGCATTTGCTGGTTCCCTCCCTCTTCTGGCCCGACGCTACCTTGACAGGCATCTATCGCGATCTGTCGCTGCCCGCGCTGGAGAATCTGCTGGCAAAATCCGTATGTACTGATGACACCGGGGGATTGAAAGGATCTGAGAGATTTGAAGGGCTCGAGGCGTGGCTGTGCGGCGCTTTTAATGTTACCAAGCAGCAGGATTGGCCCATTGCCCCGCTTACTTTGGTGCTTGATGGCGCCGGAAAGGTAAAAGTCCAGGATGAATACTGGATCCGCGCCGACCCTGTGCATTTGCATATCGAGGGTGATCAAATTTTGCTGGCTGATAGCCGTGTCTTCCGAATTTCGGCACAGGAAGCGGATCAGCTTACTGAATTGCTTAATCGGCACTTCGCCGCAAATGGGCAGGAAATTGTCTTTCTACCACTCCGGCCCGATCGCTGGTATACGCGCGCAGCGAAAATCCCTCCCGCAAAAACCCATCTGCTTGGCGAGGCTGCTAATAAGAGCATTAACCAACTGCTGCCATTCGGCGAGAACAGTAGCCTCTGGCGCGGCCTTTTCAATGAGATACAGATGCTGCTGCACGAGCATCCGCTTAATCAGTTGCGCGAAGCGCGGGGCGAGCCCGCTATCAACAGCATATGGTTTTGGGGCGGTGGCAGCATGCCTGAATCGATAGCCAGCCGTTACACTCATGTATGGGGCAATCATGTGTTGGCCAGTTCCCTGGCGGCTGCCAGCGGTGCAGATTACGCGGAGCTTCCGGAGAATGCCACAGCCTGCCTTCAATACACTGAGTCTGGCAACCAGCTAGCCGTACTGGATGCGTTGCTTGGAAAAGCCCAATACGCAGACGCCTATGGCTGGCGGGAGAGTTTAAAAAACCTGGAACAGAACTGGTTTGAGCCTTCACTGGCAATGTTAAAGCAAGGCCGGATTGACCAGTTGATTGTTACAACCATCGGTGCAACCATAGCCAGAAATTTCACTGCCCGAACGGGCGACCTGAGAAAATTCTGGCGTAAAAAGAAACCGATCTCTACTTATGGAAACTAAGTAGGGGTAAGCCGAAAAGTGCGCTTTATCCGGTTTTCATAACGTCGAAAAAATAGGAATCGCTGCATCATTTAGCTTCGGGCAGTGGGGCCCGAGCAATCGCCTGTAGCCGAGGCACTGATTTGCCAAAACTTTTCGCTGCATCGGTGCATAGAGTGGGATAACAGTAAAGAATCTGCAATAATCTCGATATACCATGAGAGGAAATCATGAGTAACTTAAGCCTGTTCGAATCTCTACTGCATTGCGGTACGGTGGAAGAACTACATACAAACACTATCGGCATTGCCCACGAGATGGGGTTCGAGCATTTTCTCTACGGCGTACAAGTGAATACTTCGCTCACCAGGCCCTATCGATTCATCCTTAGCTGTTATCCGGAGAATTGGCGTAAGCATTATGATGAGGAAGGTTATGCGAATATCGATCCAACCGTTTCTCATTGCGCGAAGACATCAATCCCCGTCATCTGGAGGAACGAAATTTTCAAGGGACGTAAGGAAGCGCGGGTCAGAAGTGAAGCTAGGGATTGCGGGCTGGTAAGCGGAGCCAGTTTTTCAGTGCATGGCAGCCGTGGAGAGGCCGCAATGTTGAGCCTTTCCACTTCCCGTGATTCGCGCGAGGCTCAGGATGATATCGTTGCCATGATGGGCAAAGCACAGTTGTTAACCTGCTATCTGCACGAAGCAGTGCAGCGCATCGTTCTAAGTAAGGGGCCAATACCTTTGAAAAAAATCAATTTGACGGAACGTGAAAAAGAATGCCTGCTTTGGGCCGCCGAAGGTAAAACGGGCTGGGAAATAGCCAACATCATCAAGATTTCGGAACGCACGGTGACATTCCACCTTCAGAACGCCATCCAGAAATTGGGCGTGGTCAACCGCCAGCAGGCAATCTCACGCGCCCTCTCCATGGGACTTATTGAACCCCAGGCTATTCTGTAATGCTGCCCTGAGTGAGGTACGGCTCAGCGCCTGGATTCCCAAGCTCCACCATAATCGGGGCATGATCGGAAGGCCGCTCGAGTTTTCGCGGCATCTTGTCTATGGCACATGCCGCGCATATCTTTGCGAGCTCGCTGCTTAACAGGATATGGTCGATCCTCAAGCCCATATTGCGGCGGAATGCCATCATACGATAGTCCCACCAGGTGTACGATTTCTCGGGCTGCTCAAACAGGCGAAAGCTGTCCAGCAGGCCCAGACTGAGCATTTCCTGAAACGCCTCACGCTCCGGTTGGCTGAATAAAACCTGGCCGTCCCATAATCCCGGGTCGTGCACGTCGCGCTCCTCCGGCGCAATATTGAAATCCCCCAGCAGCACCAGCTTCTGATGGCGGGCGAGCATCTCCCGGATCCACTCCTTGAGCGCGGCCAGCCATCTCAACTTGTATGCGTATTTTTCCGACCCGACTTTTTCTCCGTTGGGAACATACACGCAAATTATCCGGACATCATCATAAATCGCCGAGACCACGCGCTTTTGCGGGTCATCGAGGCCGGGTATGCCCATGACGGGATCAGTTCCCGGCTGCTTGCTGAGGACAGCAACGCCATTGTAGGTTCTTTGGCCGGTATAGATTGTCTGATACCCGCTCGCCGCAATTTCGGCTATCGGAAAATTTTCGTCCTGCAGCTTGGTTTCCTGCAGACATAACACATCGGGCTGATTCGCAGCTAGCCAGTCGAGTACGTGGGGGAGTCGTACCTTGAGGGAGTTGACGTTCCAGGTTGCAATTTTCATACCATATTTTACCAAATTGAGAACGACTTGAATAAGTCAGCGCGAGTTTAAGAGCCAAGCTCCGCAGCGGGTTTCCGGAGTTTCCTTAGCCGATTTATGTTGTGCTATCATGGTTTATGCTTGCCATCGCAGAATGACCGTTTCAGTCTCATTATTCCCGCGATTGCTCCCTCACCAAAATCTGGAGGATTGCCTGACGTCTGCTCTGGTATCTCGCCCCTTTCTCTTCAAGCAAAGGCATAGTAATCATGGATACAAAAGACCCGGAATTTGGCATAGCCGACTGGCAGCGGCTGTTGCGGTCAATCGGAGAGGATCCCTCACGCCAGGGACTGGTCGAAACGCCAGGCCGCGTCAGCCGGGCATGGGCGCACTGGACGCGGGGCTATAAGCAGGATCCGGCCGCTATTTTAAAAACATTTGCCGATGGCGGTGAAAGTTACGATGAATTGATCGTCGTGAGGCAGATACCGGTCTATTCGCACTGTGAGCATCATCTGGCTCCATTTTTTGGCCATGCCACGGTTGGTTATCTTCCCAGTGGGCATATTGTCGGTCTGTCAAAATTAACGCGTCTGGTCAATTGCTTTGCAGCGCGGTTACAGGTACAGGAGCGTTTGACCCAGCAAATTGCCCAGTCGCTGCTTGAGCATCTGCAACCCAAGGCGGTCGGTGTGATCATCCGCTGCCGTCATATGTGCATGGAGTCGCGAGGAATTGCCGTCGCAGGTGAAGAAACAGTCACATCAGCGATGCTTGGCGACCTAAAGACGAATCCGGCTCAGCGCGCCGAGTTTCTGGCGTTGGCGGAACGCCCCGATTAAAGCATGGCAGGTATGGCTTTGGCGGAGCTTGAGCTGGAACATTATCCTGTTACTTTTGGCCTGCCAGTAGCATTTCCGCCGCATGCTTACGCGTGGTCTCGGTAATTTTTGCACCTCCGAGCATGCGCGCAATTTCTTCAATACGTTCCTGCCTGCCAAGCACGGTGATACGGCTTGATACTTTTCCCTCGCTGGCGGGATCAGCCGATTTGGTTATTTGCCATTGATGATCTCCCGCCGAAGCCACTTGCGCAAGATGTGTTATGCATAAACCCTGGCGCCCGGCCCCCAGCTTTTTAAGCAGGCCGCCGACAATTTCCGCAACCCGCCCACCAATGCCTGCGTCAACTTCATCGAATATTAATGTCGGCGCCGCTCCCAGCTTGCTCGTGATGACGTGAATTGCCAGGCCGATGCGCGATAATTCACCTCCGGATGCGACTTTCGCCAGCGGACGCAGTGATAACCCCTGGTGAGCAGAAACCTGGAATTCTATCTGCTCCAAACCATTCACGTTGCCGTGCTCGAGCGGCCTGAGTGCGACAGAGAATTCACCGCCCGCCATTGCCAGCGTTTGCATTGCATCGGTAACCTGCTGCGCGAGTGTTTTCGCCGCCCTGGCTCTCTCGCCACTTAACTTCCGAGCAAGCTGGAGATATTCATCCAGAGATGCTGTCTCCTCCTTTGCCAGCGCGTCCCCATCTCCGCTACGGCCGAGTCCGGCGAGTCTTTCCGTAACTGTTTCCAGCAGGCCCGGCAACTCGGCCGGCATGATCCTGTATTTTCTCGCAGCCGCATGGATCGCCGCCAGGCGTTCCTCAACTTCCTGCAAATGCTGCGGATCCAGCTCGAGGCGCTGGGCATATCGCCCAAGTTCGTACACTGCCTCCTGCAACTGGATCTGGGCGGAATCGAGCAAATCAAGCACGGGTTTGAGGCTGTTATCGCAATCGAGCAAATGAGTCAGGCGGGAAATCACCAGATTGATTTGTCCAAGCGCGGCAGATTCGCCCTCGGACAATGCCTCCAGCCCCGCCTGCGCGGCTTCCAGAAGGCTTGCAGCATTGGACAGACGGCTGTGATCGACCTGCAGTGCTTCCCATTCACCGAGCGAGAAGTTCAATGCCGAGAGCTCGCTCGATTGCCATTCCAGGTGTTCCCGCTCCCGCGTGAGCGTTTCCGAGTTTTGCTCCCAGTCTAGACGCCGCTGCCGTATCCCTTGCCAGCGGCGATACGCTTCCGCCACACGCTGCGCCAGTTTCCCGTTGCCGGAAAACGAGTCAAGCAGATCCCGCTGCGCGTCGGCGCGCAATAGAGACTGATGCGCATGCTGGCCTTGAATATCCACGAGCTTCTCGCCAGCCGCGCGCAATTGCTGCAGAGTGGCCGGACAGCCATTTATGAAGCTGCGCGATCGACCGCCGCTGTCCACCAGGCGGCGCATCAGGCATACGTTGGCATCACCGCTATCGCCTTCGAAACCATTCTCGCACAGCCAGGCCGCCAGCTCCGTTAACCCCGTGATATCGAACTCGGCGCTGATTTCCGCGCGCTCGCATCCACTGCGCACGTCGGCTGGATCGCTGCGCTCACCCAGAACAAGTGACAGCGCATCGATCAGGATGGATTTTCCGGCGCCGGTTTCGCCGGTCAGCACGGTAAATCCGGGAGCAAATGCCAGCTCTACATGTTCAACAATGACAAAATCCCGGATGCTCAGAAACTTTAACATAAGGAGAGCAGCAAGGAGTTATGCCGGATTGTGGGGCAAGCCGCTCCAGCCGAGCTTTTCGCGCAGCATGCGGTAATAGCTGTGATTGGAGGGATGCAGCAGGGTTACAGTATGCGGTGAACGCCGCACGACAACCCGGTCATGTTCCCGCAAATCGAAATGCGAGTGGCTGTCGGAATGAACAAGCGCGACTGCCGTACGATGCATCAGGATTTCCACTACTGCATCCGGCCCGACTACGATGGGCCGATTACTCAGTGTATGCGGACTGACTGGTACGAGGGCAATCAAATCAAGGCCTGGATGCAGGATGGGTCCTCCGGATGATAATGCATAAGCTGTGGAGCCGGTAGGGGTGGCGACTATCAGACCATCGGAGCGCAGCGAGTAGACATACTCGCCATTGATGCGCACCTCGAACTCGATCATATTGCCGCCCACCCCCCGGCTTACCGCCACATCGTTCAGCGCCAGCGAATCAAACGTGCTGTTGTCTTCACGGAATACTTCAGCGCACAGCAGCATGCGCCGCTCCGCAATATATTGCCCTTCGAGCATCGAACCCAGGGTTTTTTCCATCGTATCGATGGAAAGGTCTGTAAGAAACCCGAGCCGCCCTTGATTGATTCCAACCAGTGGCACCCCGAATGGCGCGAGTTTGCGGGCAATATTGAGCATGGTCCCATCCCCGCCCATCACAATGGCAAGATTGGCGCGGAGGCCGATTTCCTCCATGACCACGGCAGGGAATTTATCCTCAACCATATTGGAAGCGGTAAGGCAATCAAGCACCACCTCCACCCCGCACCTTTGCAAATACTGCCCCAACCTCGACAATGGCGCCACGATGTCCGGATTCTTGTACTTTCCGATCAGGGCAATTGTATTAAACCGGGAACTCATTGGGGGATTTTGCGATCTGTTGCAGGCGTGGTTAAAAAAGCATTCAAGATTAAACCATATCGACCGATAGCTGACAAAGGATTCCAGGTTTGACGGGTATGGAATGCTCGTCCGAATAAGTATCGTAGGTCCATTTTAACTGTTGCTCAAGACTTGCAAGACGGGAGAGGTCTGGGTGAAGCTGAACTGATCCGGGAGATTGAATCCTGTTGTACAATACTCAAATGCTCAATCAACGCGCCAAAATTCTACTTAAGACCCTGGTTGAACGCTACATTAGCGAAGGTCAACCGGTTGGTTCGCGCTCACTTTCGAAATTCTCCGGGCTTGATCTCAGCCCTGCCACCATTCGAAACGTAATGGCTGATCTCGAGGAGATGGGTTTTGTCGCCAGCCCGCATACCTCTGCCGGAAGGATACCCACTCATCGCGGTTATCGCTTTTTTATCGATACACTACTGGTGGTCAAGCCGCTCGATATCATGGAGATCCACCAACTGGAGGATCAACTGCATCCGGATAATCCCTCGCGCCTGATCAATTCCGCTTCGCAATTGCTGGCGGAATTGACCCGTTTCGCCGGTGTGGTCGTGGCCCCCAAGCGCAGCAGCGCAGTGTTTCGCTACATAGAATTCATGAAATTATCAGAAAAGCGCATTCTGCTCATTATCGTCACGCCGGAAGGCGATGTTCAGAACCGCGTGCTTTTCACTGACAGACCCTACAGTCAGGCTGAACTGGTTGAAGCCGCAAATTTCATCAATCAGAATTATGCCGGTTGTGCCATCGATGAAATCCGCGGCCGGCTCCAGAGCGAGTTGAAGCAACTGCGCCATGATGTGACGGTGCTCATGAGCGCCGCTATCGAGGTGGGAGACGAAGCAATTCGGGAAAACAGCGGAACAGTGGTGGTAACCGGCGAGCGCAAGTTGCTGGACGTACGGGATTTATCCAGCAATATGGCGAGCCTGAAAAAGTTGTTCGACCTGTTCGAGCGCAAGACGGCCTTGCTGCAGTTGCTGGAATTCAGCCGTAAGGCGGAAGGGGTACAGATTTTTATTGGGGGCGAATCGGATGTGGTAACGCTGGATGAATTCAGCGTAGTAACCGCGCCGTATGAGGTAGACGGCAAAATTGCCGGCACCGTCGCCGTAATCGGGCCTACCCGCATGGCTTATGAGCGGGTCATTCCGGTTGTCGATGTCACCGCCAGACTGCTCTCCAGTGCACTGTCGCAACATTAAGTCCCCGGCGGCCAGGCACAACCGCCGGCGTATCTTTAAGCATTCCCCGCCTTCCCGGCAATAAACCAGCATCAGTTCGCTCTCCCGGCAGCTATTTTCGCGCTATCCTTTGCACGCTATCTTGATTTCCCCTGAACCCGCTTCCCAGCATGGCACACCGAATCGGACCGGCATACTGCTGATCAATCTCGGCACACCCGATGCTCCAACGGCGCAGGCGCTGCGGCCGTATCTCAAGCAGTTCCTCAGCAATCCGCGAGTGGTGGAATTTCCCCGATGGGCCTGGTGGCTGATTCTGAATGGCGTCATACTTAATATCCGACCGAAGAAATCGGCGGAGAAGTATGCCCAGATCTGGATGCCCGAAGGTTCGCCATTGAAGATTCATACTGCTCGTCAGGCGGCGCTATTGACTGACGCGCTTGGGCAGCGCGTCGAACCTGTCCCGGTCGTGGAATACGCAATGAGTATTGGCAATCCTTCCATTGCTGAAGTGCTTGGCCGTATGCGTCAGCATGGCTGCGAACGCATTCTGGTGCTGCCTCTCTACCCGCAGTACGCTTCCAGCAGCACTGCATCGGCATTTGATGAAGTATTCGCGCAACTGGCAACAATGCGCAATACTCCCGCCCTACGCACCGTGAAGCATTATTATGATCATCCTGGTTATATAGCCGCACTGGCACAAAATGTGCGCGATTACTGGTTGAGAACCGGTGGGCCTGGGAAACTGGTAATGAGTTTCCATGGGGTGCCGCGATATACGCTGGAAAAGGGCGATCCCTACTATTATGAATGCCAAAAAACCGGGCGACTGCTGGCTGAAGCGCTTGAACTGGACGAAAGCGGATATCAGATCAGTTTTCAATCACGGTTCGGCAGGGCGGAATGGTTAACTCCCTACACCGCTGTTACCCTGGAGCAGCTCGGCAGGCAGGGTATGCAGCGAGTGGATGTTGTCTGCCCCGGTTTTGTTTCAGATTGCCTGGAGACGCTGGAAGAAATCGCCATGGAAGGCAAGGCTATTTTCACCCAGGCGGGCGGCCATGAGTTTCATTACATCCCCTGTCTCAATGAGCGCAGAGACTGGATACAGGCGCTGGCCGACATTACTCTCACAAATTTGCGGGGGTGGCTGGGGCCGGAACATCCGGATGACAAAATGGAACAGACCGCTCAATCACGGCAGAGCTCGCTGTCAACGTAAGCCAGGGAATAACGGGGAATCCGCTTTAAATTTTATTGGCCTGATTACCGAATCGGCTGCGCATGAACTGAATTGCACCCGGAAGCACGGAAACGATAATTATGCCGAAAATAAAAAGGGTCAGATTGTTCTTCACCACCGGCACATTACCGAAAAAGAACCCCCCGAGTACAAAGAAACTGATCCAGAAAACGCTGCCGAATGCACTGTACGCGACGAAGCGGGGATAGATCATGCGCCCGATGCCCGCAACGAATGGTGCGAAGGTACGAATGATAGGCAGAAAGCGTGCGAAGATGACCGTCTTGCCCCCATGCTTTTCATAAAACTCGTGAGTCTTTTGCAGGTGAGCACGGTTCAATAAGGGCGAGTCCGCGCGGGTGAATATTTTGGGACCGAAATAGCGTCCGATCCAATAATTGGTATTGTCCCCCAGAAATGCCGCCAACATGAGCAGCGCGGCAAGCCATTGGACTTCCATCGCACCTGTGGCAGCGATTGCCCCCGCCACGAACAGCAGGGAGTCGCCCGGCAGGAATGGCGTCACGACCAATCCCGTCTCGCAAAAAATTATCAGGAATAGAATGAGGTAGACCCAACTGCCATAGTTTTGAACCAGCCAGATAAGATGTTTATCCAGATGCAGGACAATGTCGATGAAGGTGGCAAGAAGTTCCAAAACGGACCTTTGGGCGAGTTGCGAAGCGGGAGAAAGCGTAATTCTTAAAATTGTTGCCGGATCAAGGCAGCGCTTCCGCACCCTCTTTCTTTTCCGGTTTGACGAGATCGTCACGCGAAACACCCAGCAGCATAACGATAGGACTCGCTACCAGTACCGAAGAGTAGATGCCGAAGAGAATACCGATCGTAAGCGCAAGCGCGAAATAATGCAGCGCCTCTCCGCCAAAGAACAGCATGGCGGTCACGACCAGTTGCGTGCAGCCATGGGTGATAATGGTGCGCGACATGGTACGGGTAATGGCATTGTCTATTACTTGCGCGACGGTAGCCTTCCGCATTTTACGGAAGTTTTCGCGGATGCGGTCGAATACCACGACAGATTCGTTCACCGAATATCCCAGAATGGCGAGAATTGCCGCCAGAACGGTAAGGGAAAACTCCCATTGAAAAAATGCAAAAAAACCAAGAATGATCACAACGTCGTGCAGGTTCGCAATGACGCCGGCGACGCCGAATTTCCATTCGAAGCGCAACGCCAGGTATCCGATAATGCCGAGTGAAACGATCAATAACGCCAGAGCGCCGCTTTCAACCAGTTCCTGCCCTACCTGCGGACCGACAAACTCCACCCGGCGTATCTCCGCCTCCTTGTCGTCCTGATGCAGCGCGGTTATCACCTTCTCGGACAACTGGGCGCTGGAGAGATCCGGCCTTGCCGGCAGGCGTATCAGTACATCCCTCGATGTGCCAAAGTTTTGCACGCTGATGTCAGGCAGATTCAGTTTAATTAGCCTGTCGCGTATCCGGTTGATGTCTGCGGGTTGAGAATAACCGATTTCCATGACTGTGCCGCCGGTAAAATCGACCCCCAGATTCAGACCCTTGGCATAGAGAAAAAACACCGCGGCTATAAACGTCAGCAGCGAGATAGACGTGGTGTATTTCCCCCAGCTCATGAAGGGAATGTCGCGTTTGATTCTAAAAAATTCCATACCGATTCCTATCTTCTGGAAAGGACGTTGAAACTCGCCCGTTCCTCCTTAACGCTTGGTGCTTACAGGCTTCCAGACCTGGCCGATGGAGACATGCTCCAGCTTGCGGCGGCTGCCATATATGAGATTGACCAGGCCGCGCGACACCATGACTGCGCTGAACATGGATGTCAAAATGCCCAGACACAACACCACGGCGAAGCCTTTGACTGGACCGGAACCGAACGCAAATAAGGCGATACCGGCAATCAAGGTAGTAATGTTGGAGTCCAGGATGGTACCGAACGCGCGCTCGTATCCTGCATTGATCGCCGCCTGCGGAGGCATGCCCTGTCGCAGTTCGTCCCGTATGCGCTCATTGGTCAGCACATTCGCATCGATAGCCATGCCTATGGTAAGGGCGATAGCGGCCATGCCGGGGAGCGTCAGA
>JACZDC010057501.1_pt1 | contig 10948 bp, 11 predicted proteins | sample 8641791 | NCBI WGS metagenome assembly JACZDC01 (sample SAMN15324613, study PRJNA640507) | soil metagenome | isolation source: intercropping peanut in the second line | place: China: Luxin town, Laibin City, Guangxi Province | collected 2019-07-25 | depth 10cm m
CGGGGGCGCGTACCCGGGGGTCCCACCCCGGGGGGGGGGGGGCGCCCTCGTTCCGGCCCCCCCGCCCCGGGGTTGAACCCCGGGGCTACGCCCCGGCACCCTCCTCCGGAGGGCGCAACGGGGCCGGAGGCCTAGGCGCTGCCTTTGTGGTCTTCCGCTGGGAGCGCCGGCGTCCCGCCGGCTCTAACCAGGGCCGGGCGGGGGCGCCCTCTCCCGCGAAGCGGGGGAGGGTCGGGGAGGGGGCTTCTTCAACGCTTCGAACGCTTTGCCCTCGCCTGGCGGCAAGCTCGCGGCGTCTGGTTAGAGCCGGCGGGACGCCGGCGCTCCCAGTAGAAAGCGAATCCCCTCTCTTCTCCTGACCTGAATCATCGAGCCTTCCCGTGAAGAACCGCCCCGTCCGGCACCGCATCGAGTACGGCCTTTATCTGCTCCTCAAGGGAATGCTGCGGGCTTTGCCGCACGAGTCCGCCCGCAACGTCGGCCGGGCGGTCGGCTCGCTCGGCCATGCCCTGGACAAACGGCACCGCAACGTGGCGCTGCGCAACCTGGAGCTGGCGATACCCGAGATCCCGGCCGACGAGCGGCGGCGGCTGGTCCGCGACTGCTTCCGCCACTTCGGAGCCGCGCTCTGCGACGCGATCTCTTCGACACGGTTCGATACCCGGGACCTCTGCGAGCGCTTCACCCTGGAAGGCTGGGAGAACGTCGAGGCCGCCGACAAGCCGGGCAAGGGCTTCTTCGTCCTCTCCCCCCACCTCGGCTTCTGGGAGCTGGTGCCACCGCTGATCGGCGCCTTCCACAGGAAGATGAACATCGTCATGCGCCCGGCGGACAATCCTTATCTGGACCGCGAGCTGCGCGCGCTGCGGGAGCGCTTCGGCAACGGCACGCTGCCCAAGCGCGGCGCCGCGCGGCGGATGATGGAGACCCTGCGTGACGCCGGCATCGTGGGCATCCTCATCGACCAGCGGGTCCAGGAGAAGGAAGGCATCGAGGTGCCGTTCTTCGGCCGGCCGGCGCTCACGACGCCGGTCCTGGCCCGCCTGTCGCTCCGCACCGGCGCCCCGGTCCTGCCCGTCGGACTCTTCCCGGAGCCCCATGGAAGATACCGCTTCATCGCCCACCCGCCGATCCTCCCGCAGGGTGACGGAGAGGCCGCGGTCACCGAGCTGACCCGCCAGTACCTCGCCGTGGCCGAGCAGGACATCCGTCGCCATCCCGAGCAGTGGCTCTGGATGCACCGTCGCTGGGAGGCCCGGAAGTGAAGAGGAACTGGCTCCTCCCCTATCTTCTCTTCGTCCTCCACGCCCTCCTCTTCGGTGCCTGGATCGTGGACGACGCCGGCATCTCCTTCACCTACGCGCGCAGCCTGGCGTCGGGATACGGACTCGTGTCACAGCCGGGCCTGCCGCCGGTCGAGGGGTTCTCGAACTTCCTGTGGACGGTCGGCCTCGCGCCGCTCTTCCTGGTCCGGCTCTTTCATCCCGTCTTCACCCCGAAGCTGATCAGCCTCGCGCTGCTCGCCGGCTCGTTCTTCCTGCTGGACCGCTCCCTCCTGACGCTCACCGGCAGCCGTGCGGTCTCCAGGGTCGCGCTGCTGCTGCTCGCGGTCTGCACCCCGTTCGTGGCTTGGACGGTCTCGGGACTGGAGAACCCACTCTACGTCTTCCTGCTCTGCCTGCTGCTGTGGCTGATCGTGCGCGAGCGGGAGCGGGACTCGGATCTCTCCTGGACCGCCGGAGCGGTAGCCGCCGGCATCGCCATGACCCGGCCGGACGGCCTCGTCTTCGCCGCGCTCTATCCGCTGCTGACTCTGGCGCTGCGCCGGAACGGAGCCGTAGGACGCTGGATCCGCTACGGCGCCGCGCTGGCGCTCCTGCTCGGCGGCTTCCTGCTCTTCCGCTGGACCTACTTCGGCCAGCTCTTCCCGAACACCTACTTCGCCAAGGGTGGACCGTCGCCCGGGGCGTACCTGGACCTGCTCACCCTCCAGCCGCCGATGATGGGCAAGGTCTTCGACCTCTTCGAGTCCGTAGCCGGGAAGGGCAACGGCCTCCTGCTGGCCGCGCTCGTGATCGGCGCGGCCTGGCTGATCGGCGCCCGGCGTTTCCGCTGGGGCCATGGCGTCCTGCTCGCCTTCGCCTACCTCGGAGCCGCGCCCTATCTCCTTCTACCCCACGACTGGATGCCCGAGTTCCGCTTCGCGACCCCGTTCTTCCCCTTCCTCTATGCCTACGGCGTGGCGCTCGCGGCATCGTTGGGAGAGACCTTGCCGGAGGATCGCCGCCGCCTGCCGGCGCTGGCCGGCGGCCTGATCGCGGTCGGCATGAGCCTCGCCCTGTTCGCACCGCGGACCGTGCTCTTCGCCGCAGCGCCGACCGTGCCCTTCGACGAGGTCATCTGGAAGTTCGGCCTGCGCTACAACCACATCGCGGACGTCCTGGGTCTGCGCCAGGCCTCCATCCTGCTGCCGGACGTGGGCGGCACCCTCTGGACGTCGCGCCTGCGGGTCTACGATCTGGCCGGGCTCACCGACCCGGTCATCGCGCGCACGCTGGACAAGAACCCCGAGGCGTTCTACGCATACCTCTTCGAGCACGCGAAGCCGACCTTCATCCACACGCACCACTATTGGACCCTGAAGGCCGGCCTCGACTACGATCCGCGCTTCCCTCGGGACTACATGCCGCTCTTCGAGTTCGTGGAGCCCGCGGTGGTTCAGCGGGCGAGAGGCGACCGTCTCCGCTCCGGCGATTTCGTAAGGCGCGACGCGGTAGAGGGCAAGGACGCGGCGCTGGCACAGATAAGAGCCGAGCTGGTGGAGTATTACGAGGAATCCCGACCCGAGCTAGAACGGCGCGGCTCGAAGGCCTTGAAGGATATGGAGTAGGTGATTCCGCTCCTCTACCGCCGCGCAGGCCGGTCCGTTGCAAAGTACGCTTGTCTGTTGCAACTCAGGGTTGTTTGTTGCAACTCACGATGGTTTTGCCGTGGATAACCCTGAATCGCGGCAAACAACCGTAGATCGCGATGGATAAGGTGAGCTCGCCGCAAACAAGGCTGCGCTGTGATGAACAACCGTTCTTCAGCCTGAGCAACCGTACTTCGCCATGGATAAGGCGACATCGCCGCGAACAAGGCTACTTTGCGATGAACAGCCTTGTATTGCGATGAACAAGCCTACTTTGCTACAGACAGGGCTATGTCGCTTTGGACAGGCTCAAACTCCGGCTTTCTTCGCCTCCTCAACGCAGCTCTTGGCCGCTTGGTCGCCGGACCGGAACGACAGCGCCTGGCTGCAGGCATCGAAAGCGGCTCGGCCCTGCCCGAGCACCAGGTCGACCTGTCCGAGCGCGAGGAGCGCGTCATAGGACGCGTCGAACGCGACGGACTTCAGAAGCTCCTCCCTGGCCTTTTCATAGAGCTTGCTCCTCTTCTCCGGCGCGCTCTCCTTGTCCGCCTTGCGTTTGGCTCGGATGCCCTTGGCGTAATGGTCGGCCGCAAGCTGGGTGTCGTCCTTGTAGTTGGCGCCAATGACGGCACCGCTGGTGGCCCCGGTCACGCTCTGGGCCCGAGCGGGCGGCATCGAACTCAGGAGAAGCAGCACGAACGCGAGAGAGAAAGCGGCGAGCTTCATAGGCATCCTCCTGGAGCAGTATTTTACTCCAGTCTTATGGACGGCCTTGATCCCGGTTTTCCTAGTTCAGCGCCCCCAACATCCGGTCGATCTCCTCCTCCGTGTTGTAGAAGTGAGGAGAGACCCGCAACCGACCGGCCCGCGCCGCGACTCCGACCTTCTGCTCGGCCAGGCGCCGGACCAGATCGTCGGCCGAATGCTCGGGATGGACCGCGGTGACGATACCGGAGGTCTCGCCGGGCTCGCGTGAGGAGATCAGCCGGAAGCCACGCTCGGCGAGACCGACGGCGGCGCGCTCGGCAAGGTCCAGGACCCGGCGCTCGACCTCCTTCGGCCCTGCCTCCAGGAGGATCTCCAGGGAAGCGCCCATGGCCGTGATGCCGTAGGCGTTGAGAGTGCCACTCTCGAAGCGCTGCGCACCTTCGTTGAGGTCGACCCGGAACTCGGTCCAGTTGATCTGGTCGCGCATCGAGCGCCAGCCGGAGCGGGTCGGACGGAACCTCTCCAGCACGCGGTCGGAGATGTAGAGAAGGCCGATGCCTTCGGGGCCGAGGAGCCACTTGTGGGCCGAGGCCACGGCCGCATCCAGAAGGTCGCGCTCGACGTCCAGTTCCAGCGCGCCGAGCCCCTGGACGACGTCCGCGACCAGGAGGACGCCGCGCTCGCGGCAGACCTGGCCGATGCGCGCAAGATTGCAGCGGTAGCCGCTGGCATACTGCACCCAGGAGAGCGCCACCATGCGGGTGCGGTCGTCGATCAGACCGATCACCTCGTCGTCGTCCACCCGGCCATCGCGCTCCGGCACCCGGCGGTATGCGACGCCGTAGTCGGCGAGGCGCATCCAGGGGTAGACGTTCGAGGGAAAGTCACGGGCCGCGCCGATGACGTTGTCGCCCGGCTGCCAGTCCACGAAGCTCTCGGCGATGGCGGAGAGACCGGTGGAGGTGTTTTCGCAGAACGAGACCTCCCGCGTCTCCCGCGCGCCGAAGAGGCGCGCGCCGAGTCCGCGCACCCGCTCCACCTCCTGGTTGCGCTCCGGCCAGTGCTCCTCGCCGGTCCGGGCCACGTCCTCGGCCATCGCAGCCATTCGCTGGACCGCCCGGCGAGGAATCGCCGCCACGGCCGCATGGTTCAGGTACGCGAGCCGCTCCGTGACCGGGAACTCCTCTCGAAAACGCTTCAGGGTGGCGTCGTCCATGTCTCCTCCTACCTTATTTATATAGGAGGTGGCTCCGGCCGCGCTCCAACCATGGAGTTGCACAACGAAGTCGCGGGTTCTGGTATATTCCGGTTCCCATGGACGTGTTCCTGTGCAACCTGCGGCCGCGCTCGGTGCGAGCCAAGACGCCCGAACGCTATAAGGATGGCATCCGGGATGCCTTCCAGGTCTACTGCCCCGACTCCGACTATGGCCCGGGGCCTCTCTATGCGTCCATCTACTACTTCCACCGTCGTCCCAGCGAGCAGGACGCGGACAACATCAGCAAGCCCATTCTCGACGCGCTCAAGGGGTTGGCTTACGAGGACGATCGCGTCGTCCGGTTCCGGCAATCCGCCATGTTCGCCCTGGACTCCGATCCCTTGAGCAATCTCAATCTGTCCGGAGTCCCGGAAGAGATCCTGGGGTCCTTGCTAGACATGCTCGAGCGGGAGGATCATGTTCTCTATGTCGAGCTGGGCCGCCTGAGCTTCCAGCAGTTCCGGTTCGGCTACGAGTTGATGGAGACCTGACGTGGAAATTCGACCCGAGATCCTGGACAAGCACCTCGCCGACGCCGCCATCGAGCAGTTGGCCGAGGACTACTCCAAACGAGGCTTTGAGGTCACCCGCGGCGTCCTCATGGGTGATGTCCAGGCCGATCTGGTGGCTCGCAAGGGCGACGACCTCAGGGTCTTCGAGATCAAGTCCGGCTCCTGGTCAGCCGAAAAGCGGAAGGCTGTCCAACAACTGCGCAATCAGGCGGTGCAGGAGCATGGAGGGCAGTTCATTCTCGTTCTGGTCCCTCTTCCTCGGCAGAAGATTGTCGAGGTCGAAGGCATCAAAGAGATCCTCATGGAGGTTGTCGCCCAGCGCTGCCGGAGCGAGTTGAGCGGCTCGAGCGTGGCCGAGATCCAGGATGTCGATCTGCGCTCTCTGATCGCCGGCGCCGAAGGTATCGAAGTCGCCGGCTCAGCGTATGCGGAGATCGAGGTCCCCTCCGGCCCGGAAAGCGAGCTTGAAGAGGTGCCGTTCGAATTCACCATTGAGCTCTCCCCGGACCTCCAGCCTCGCAAGGTGCTGCAGTTGGACCTGGATCTCGGACAGATCAGCCGATAGGCGGAGCCCCATCCTCCGGCTCGGCTCCCGGCTTCAATTCCAAAACCAGCAGCGCCGGCAGGCCCAGGCCCAGGATGCTCAGGTAGTGGAGGGCGCGGTAGAGGAGGGTGCCGGCCGCGGCGTCCACGCTGTTCATGCCCATGGCGGCGAAGGTGGCGACCATGGCGGCTTCGGTGGTTCCCAGGCCTCCGGGGGTGCCGGTCAGCATGCCGGCCGCGTTGCCCAGCGCCACTCCGGCCAGGATCACCAGCGGCGCCACGTGCATGTCCAGCGCACGGAAGACGCACCACTGGGCCAGGACGCTGGTCATGAAGAAACAGATCCCCAGGACGGCCGCGAGACCGTGGAGCCGCTTCTGGCCGAGCAGCTTCACGAAGACACCCACCGCCTCATGGCCGTGGGCGTAGAGGCGCTGGGTCCGACCTTCGGTCTTCGCCGCCCGCCGGGCCAGGAAGCGCACCAGCGGGTTTTCCTCCGTGCTCCGGCTCCGGCGGCTCCAGAGCACCAGCCCGGCGATCAGCGCGACCAGGACCACCGCCGCCAGCACGCCGAACCAGGTCTCGCCATAGCGCGGCGCCGCCGCGATCACCGCGATCCAGGTGCAGCCGGTCATCGCCGCCTGGTGCACCACCTGGTCGTAGAGCACGATCCCATAGACCTGACCGAACGGCCGCGCCATGCCGCGGGCGAAGTAGCGTGCCCGCATCGGACCGCCGATCAGCCGCGCCGACGGCGTGATCAGGTTGAGCGCCGCCGACGCCAGCAGCACCCAGAACCCCAGCCCTTTCTTCGGACGGCTCCCGATCGCCAGCCAGGAGGCCTCCCGGATGCGGGCCTCCCAGATCACATAGCGGCCGATCATGAAGATCAGACTCGGAGCCAGGTAGTACCAGTTCGCCTCCTCCAGGCGCTCTTCCAGGACCGACCACTCGATCCCCTGGAGCAGCCGCCAGGTCAGCCAGAGTGCCAGGATCGTGACGCCTGCCTTGAGCAGGCGGATGGTCCACGTCTTGAGTGGGGATGCTTCGCTGGGCTCGCTGGAATTCATGGAGGCCGCTTAGGATAGCGCACCAGGGAGGAACGGCATGTTCGAGACTTTGGAGCTGGAACCGGAGGATTTGCGCAAGCTGGGTTATCGGATCGTGGACCTCCTGGTAGAGCGCTCCAGCCATCTCAAGGATCTGCCGGCCACGGGCTGGGGGAGCCGCGGACAGCTCGAAGCCCTGTTCCGCGAGCCTGCGCCCGAACGGCCCCGGGACCCCGGGGAGGTCCTCGACCGGCTGGAGCGCGACCTCTTCCCCTACTTCATGCCCATCGCCCACCCGCGCTTCTTCGCCTTCGTGCCGGGGCCGAGCAACATGGTCGGCGCCCTGGCCGACGCGCTCGCCTCGGGTCTCAATCCGTTCCTCGGCACCTGGTTCGCGGGCTCCGGGCCGGCCGAGATGGAGATGGTGACGATCGACTGGCTGCGGGAGATCTGCGGCTTCCCGCCCGAGGCCGGCGGCCTGTTCGTGTCCGGCGGCTCGATGGCGAACCTCACCGCGCTTTGCGCGGCCCGTCACGCCCGCTTCGAGTCGCGCGGACTGAGCGCGGGCAGCGGCGTGGTCTATCTCTCGGACCAGACCCACTCGTCCGTGGAGCGCGCGCTGCTGGTGCTCGGCTTCCGGAAGGACCAGATCCACAAGATCGCGGCCGGCGACGACCTCCGGATGCCTGTCGCCGTTCTCCGGGAGACGATCGCCGCCCATCGTCTGGCCGGGCGGTTCCCGTTCTGCGTGGTGGCCAACGCCGGCACCACGAACACGGGCGCGGTCGATCCGCTCCACGATCTGGCGGATCTCTGCGCCCTGGAGAAGCTCTGGCTCCACGCGGACGGCGCGTACGGCGCGGCGGCCATGCTCTGCGAGCGCGGCCGGTCGGCGCTCGCCGGCCTGGAGCGGGTCGATTCGCTGTCGCTCGATCCTCACAAGTGGCTGTTCCAGCCGATCGAGATCGGCTGCGTGCTGCTGCGCGACCGCCGGCTGCTCCACGACACGTTCACGATCCATCCCGAGTACCTGCGCGACGTGCATCGCGACCAGGAGGCGGTGAATTTCTGCGACTATGGGGTCCAGCTCACCCGCGGCTTCCGCGCGCTCAAGCTCTGGATGTCGATCCAGATCTTCGGCATGGAGGCGTTCCGCAAGGCGGTGGACCGGGGGTTCGATCTCGCCGAGACCGCGGAGGCGGTGCTGCGGGAGGCGGACTGCTGGGAGGTCATGACGCCGGCGCAGATGGGCATCGTGAGCTTCCGCTATGTGGTGCCGGGCTGCCCGGACGAGAGGTTGGACGAAATCCAGGGCGGAATCGTAGACGGACTGCGCGCCGAAGGGTTCGCGATCGTCACGTCCACCGTCCTCCGCGGCCGGACCGCGCTGCGGCTCTGTACGATCAACCCGCGGACGACGGACGAGGACATCCGGGCCACGATCCTGCATATGGCCAGGATCGGCCAGGGGTTGACGGCCGGAGCGACCTGAGAAAGTCTTGCCGGGCCGGGCGGACCCGGCCCAAACCGGAGAAAACCGGAGGAGAGAGCCATGAAGATCACGGTCAACAAGAACGGACCCTTCCGCGTGGAAGGCGACGACATCCAGATCCTGGACCCCAACGGCAATGCCTATGGCCTGGGCGGCCGGACGGTCGTGTCCCTCTGCCGCTGCGGCCTGTCCGCCAACAAGCCGTTCTGCGACGGCAACCACAAGCATCACGGCTTCGAGGACGACCCGCAGGCCCGCGACCTGCCGCCGAAGGCGTGAGAGGGGCGGAAACGGGGTGGTCGGAATCGCCAAGTCGAAGAACGGTGTACCGATCCGCTTGACGGCGGAGCGGTGGGAACACATCATGGACGAGCACCGCGAGTTGGAAGATCTTCATCTTGCGGTGCTCGAGACGGTTTCGGATCCGGAGCGGGTCCTGGCTGGCGGAGCCGGAGAGCTTCTCGCCGTCAGGCTGCAGGAACCTGGAAAGTGGCTGGTCGTCGCCTATCGTGAGCTTGACGACGACGGCTTCGTTATCACCGCGTTCCTGACCCGCCGCTTCCGCTCGCTGGACCGGAGGACGCAGCTATGGCCGTAGCCGACATTCGAGAGTTCCTGAAGCTGGTCCCGGCGGTGCGCCAGACCCCGGACGACTACCTCTGGGTGTCCTTCGATCGGGAAGCGGACGTGGTCTATGTCAACTTCAAGAAACCGAGTTACGCCACGGACAGCGAGCTCACGGACGAGGATGTCATCCTTCGTTACGAGGGAGATGATCTCGTAGGGTTGACGATCCTCCACGCAAGCCGGCGCTAGCGCCGTGCGGTTTCACTCGGCTCTCCTCTTCCTCATTCTTTCGGCCCTGCCGGCAATGGCCCAGGGTCCCTCGGCCGACTGGCGGACCCTGGAGACGCCGCACTTCCGCGTCCACTACCCGGCCGCGTCCGAAGCCTGGGCGCGGCGGGCGGCGGGGCGGCTGGAGTCGATCCGCGAGCGCGTGGCGGCCGAGGTCGGGTACACGCCGCCGGAGACGGTGGACGTGCTGGTCTCCGATCCGGTGGCCGATCCCAACGGCGCCGCGATCCCGATCCTCGGCTGGCCGCGGCTCGTGCTGTGGAGCAGCCCGCCGGGGCCGACCTCGGTCATCGGGCACTACACGGAGTGGTCCGAGCTGCTCCTCGTCCATGAGGAGACCCACCTCGTCCATCTTCTGAGGCCCTCCCGCAACCCCTGGCGCCAGCTCCTGGCCCGGATCGCTCCCGCCGGGCCGATCACGCTCGGCGCGCCGCGCTGGGTGGTCGAAGGGTACGCGACCGTGGTCGAAGGTCGGCTCACCGGCTCGGGCCGGCCGAACAGCGACGTGCGTGCGGCGATCCTGCGGCGCTGGGCGCAGGCCGGCCGGCTGCCGGGATATGGGCAGCTCAACTCGGACACCAGCGACTGGAACGGCATGAGCATGGCCTATCTGGTGGGCTCGGCCTACCTGGAGTGGCTGGAGGAGCGGGCCGGCCCGGGCAGCCTGCGCAAGCTCTGGTCGCGGATGACCGCACGCCAGGCCCGGAGCTTCGAGAACGCTTTCGAAGGGGTGTTCGGCGATCCGCCGGCCAAGCTCTACGACCGCTTCCGCGCCGAGATGACCTGGCGCGCGCTCGAAGCCGAGCGCCGGATAGGCGGGGTCCAGGAAGGCGAGCTCTGGCAGGACCTCTCCTGGGACGTCGGCGACCCCGCCGTCTCGCCGGACGGCTCGAAGCTCGCGGTCGTCCTCGGGTCCCGCGACCAGCCGGCCCGGCTCGTGGTCCTGTCCACCGCGCCGGACGAGAAGGCTGAGAAGGACTGGGAGGAGAGGCGCCAGAAGCTCCTGGAGCGTGATCCCGAGGACGTGCCGGCGGAGCGCACGAAGCCGTTCCCAAGGAAGCCGCTCCACACGCTCGGCGCCACGGACGGCGTCCAGCCGACCATGCCGCGCTGGATGCCGGACGGCCGGTCGATCCTCTTCGTGCGCTTCGAGCCCGACCGCGAAGGCTTCCTCCATCCCGATCTCTTCCAGTGGACTCCCGAGTCAGGGGAAGTCCGGAGGATCACCCGCGAGGCCGATCTGCGCGAGCCGGACCCGTCTCCGGACGGCACCTGGGGCGTGGCGGTCCGCCACCGGAACGGTGCCTCGCAGCTCGTCCGAGCCGATCTCGCGACCGGCGCGGTGACCGAGATCACGCCGCCGTCCGTGGAGGAGGTCTACGATCGTCCGCGGATCTCTCAGGACGGCAGCCACCTGGTCTTTGCCCGTCACCGTGAAGGCGCGTGGCGGCTGGTGGTCCGGGATCTGGCTTCAGGAGAGGAGAGGACGCTCGAACCGCCTGGCTCCCTCTCCCCCGGAACGGGGGAGAGGGGTGGGGAGAGGGGGAACGGGATCGACTCGACTGTCGCGGGGGCCTCCTGGAGCCCGGATGGCCGGGCGGTCTACGCCATGGTCGGCGA
>JACZDC010160994.1_pt1 | contig 10924 bp, 14 predicted proteins | sample 8641791 | NCBI WGS metagenome assembly JACZDC01 (sample SAMN15324613, study PRJNA640507) | soil metagenome | isolation source: intercropping peanut in the second line | place: China: Luxin town, Laibin City, Guangxi Province | collected 2019-07-25 | depth 10cm m
ACCGAGCAGGTCAGCGGCAGCCAGGTCAGGAGCTTGCTCAGGCGGAACCCCTTGTGCAGGGTCCGGGTGACGTCCAGGCCTGGGTGTCCGGCCACCGCGATCAGCCGCTCCCTCTCCAGATCCGACAACTCATCGCAGAGCGCATCCTCGCCGCGCTCCCGCACCGCGTCCCGGAAATCGGGGTCGACCACCAGCCGGGCCAGGGCCGACTGGAACCCGGCCGCGCTCACGCCGCGACCTCCGCCAGGGGCGCCGGACGATGGCGGAGCCAGAGCTCACGCAGGCCGGTCAGCTCCTGTTCCAGCCGCTCGCTGCCGACCTCCACGAACCAGGATCCCAGCATTTCGAAGGTGACTCCGCCGAGATTCGGGCAGCGCGGCAGGGCGTAATCCAGAAGTCCCCAGACCGTATCCGGCAGCGGACCGCAGTGAGCGTCCAGCCACCAGCCTTCGTGCTCCATGCCGCCGGCCACGTGGATCTCCAGCACGCGGGAAAGATCCAGCTCGCCCAGAAGGCGATAGGGATCGGCGCCGTGGTTGCGGCTGTTGCAGTAGACGTTGTGCAGGTCGAGCAGAAGGCCGCAGCCGGTGCTCTCGCAGAGCGCGTTGAGGAACTCCGCGTCGGTCATCTCCTCGCCGGGCATCTCGAAGAAATAAACGTTGTTTTCCAACAGGAACGGAACCGGAATGCGCCGCTGGACCTCGGCCACGCGCGGCGCCAGCGACTCCAGGGTCGCCCGATCGCGCGGCAGCGGCAGGGTCACGCCGGCGTTGATCTCGTCAATCCCATGCTCGGCCAGGTTGTAAGCCAGATGATCGCTGTGCCAGGGGAAGCCGAAGCGGCCGAGCCACATCTCCATCTGGTCGAGCTGTCCGCGGTTGAAGCGGTGCTCCGTGCCGATGGAAAGGCCGATGCCGTGCGGGATCACGGGCCTGCCCGCGGCCGCGCGCTCAAGGAACGCGAGCCCCTCCTCGTCGTTCAGGTAGCGCGGCCGGCGGTCGGCTCCCAGGTCGGTCCACATCAGGTCGGGCACGACCTCCAGATAATCGAAGGTCTCCCGTTTCTCCTCGATGTACGGCCGCAAGGCCGGCTGATAGGCGAGACCGACGCCGAGCGGCGGAACGGGGACGATGCTCTCCATGGACTCTCCTCCGGGTTGCGATCCAGGCGTGCGGACGGGCAACGCTCCTCAGCGGGTCGCGGGCAGAACGGGGTTTTCGATGACGATCCGGTCCAGTCCGGACAGGCAGGGCGCGCAGCCCTTGATCCCCGGCAGGTCGGGGACCGTCAGCACCCGCTCCAGCATGTGGGCGAGATCCTTGAAGCTGGTGTCGCTATTGATGGCGAGGGTCAGATGCTTCACTCCCTGGGTGGGTTTCCTCACTGCGTCAGGCATGAAATCTCCTTTCTTGACTTCAGATCGATACCGGTGATTCTCGACGCCGCCGGCAGCCCGTCCGCTCGCCAGCCATCCGTTCAGGCTCGGGGAATCAACGAACGTTACAGAAAAGCGAATAGAATCCCGGCATGATCCTCTACGACACCCTGATCGTCGGCGGGGGGCCGGCCGGACTGACGGCCGCCCTCCACCTGGCCTGGCACGAGCGCAAGGCGCTGGTGATCGACCGCGTCACCGGCCCTCTCTTCTTCACCCTGGAGCAGCTCTGGAACGTCCCCGGCATGCCCGCGATCCGCGGCATCGACATCCAGAAGCGTCTCAAGGATCAGGCGGTGGAGATGGGCGCCGAGGTCGTGCGCGGCAATGTGGTGAAAGCGGAGGGCCAGGAGGGAGACTTCCTCCTGACCGGCGAGAAGGGCGAACAGTGGCGCGGCCGCACCGTGCTCCTGGCCACGGGCGTGGCCCGCTTCCACCCGCTCGTGGACGGCGATTTCGCGCCCTGCTTCGCCTATGCCGGCAAAGGAAACCTTTTCTACTGCACCGACTGCGAGGCGCCCGAAATTCAAGGCAAGGATACGATCGTGATCGCCGTGGGACCGGCCGAGAAAGCGGCCGGCACCGCGGTCGGCCTGTCGCGCTACACCGACCGGCTGCGCATCCTCGCCACGGCCGACACCGAGCTGAACGAGCGCCACGCCGCCAAGCTGAATGAAAAGAAGATCCCGGTGATCCCCGGAACGATCAAGCGGCTGATCGGAGAGAAACGCGATCTCAAGGGCCTGGAGCTCACCGATGGCACCGTCCTCAACGCCGACGCCTTCTTCGTCTCCAGCCCGGCGCGCGGCCGGACCGATCTCGCGCAGCAGCTCGGCGTCGAGATCGCTTCAACCGGCGAGCACGCCCAGCCGAAGTCACAGCGCGGGGACACCAACGTGCCGGGCGTCTGGATCGCGGGCGATCTACGGCCCATGACCCAGCAGGTCGCCGTGGCCATGGGCACCGGCAACATCGCCGCGGTGATGATCGATCAATATCTGAGAAAGCAGGATATCGGGTAGGTCGAGCTCCCTACCCCCTCTCCCCCGGCACGGGGGAGAGGGCCGGGGAGAGGGGGAATGGGATCAACCCAACGGGATCAACTCATCAGCAGTTGCCGGCGCGATGGCCGCAGGCCGTGTTGAGCAGGCCGGTGAAGCGGGAGTCGGGAATCGACGCGCCCTGCACCTTCACCGCGGTCGAGGTGTTGAAGTACGAGAGCGTGCCGATCCACTTCGCCAGCGCGGGGTTGTCGCCGAAGTCCTGGATCAGCGGACCGCCGCCCGAGCCAGACCGCATGTCGGAGCCGAACTCGACGTTGTTCGGGTTCGCGGCACGCAGCGCCTGGGCGGTGACCTGGTGGAGCTTCTCGCCGCCGTCGAAGTTGCTCGCATAGCCGAGCAGGTGGGCGTGGTTGGGACGCAGGCGCTGGATGATGTAGCCGAGATAGCCGACCACGTCGCCGATCTTCCGCGTCGAACCGTTGATGACCCGGTCCTCCAGCTCGATCAGGGCGTAGTCCGCGGAGTTCGGGAGCTTGCCGTTGCCGCCGGTCCAGGTGTTGTGGACGACCACGTACTCCCAGGCCCAGGTTTCGAACGGAGCCACGCCGTCGCGATAGGCGGGGACGAACTCGAAGTCCGTGTAGAAGCCGGGGTTCGTGGTGCCGCTGTGGACGCACTGGCCGGCAGTGGCGATGATCCGCGCGCGGATCACTGCGGCGGAGCAGTAGAAGTCACCCTTGTTCGGGATGTGGAAGAACAGCTTGCCGACGGTCGAGTACGGGTAGCTGCGGTCGGCCGACGTGGGCACAAGCCGAGCGCTGGTGAAGTAGTTGTTGGCGTTCCCGTTGGCCTGCTCATGGATCGAGCCGAGGCTCTCGTCATTCACCTGGGCAAGCTCGCGCTCGGCGGGCTCGAACAGCCGGTTCGTGGCGTCGCCGCGCACGCCGGCGATGGGCGCGCGGCCCTCCGCGGAAAAGCCCTTCGCCGACTCGTCCGCCAACCAGGACGACGCCTCGGGGATGGCGTCCATCCCACCGCGATCCACCTCCTCCATCGGCATCTGCTGGGCCGCGGCGAACCGCTCGGCCGTCCAGACCCGGCCCGCGGCCTTGTCGTGGGAGTTCGACAGCGTCATCACGCCCGATGCCGCGGCGGCGGGTACGGAAGCCAGCACGAGGGCCACACCCAACAGGGCAGGAACCCGGTTCCATCCAGTGTTCATGTCCAGACACTCCTTTCGCGCTCGTGTGCGCAGGGATACCTACAGCTTACTACTCCCTGAGGCGCGGGAGGTACGGTCGGCGTTACAGGCTGATGTCGTAAACTGGTCCCCATGGACATCATCTGCCTGGACGACAAGGGCTGTCTCTTTCTGTCTCCGAAGATCGACGACTGGGAGTCGGTCGCCAAGCACGACATCACGGTGGTGATCGACCTGGAGGGCGATCTGGACCACTGCATCCCGACGCTGCCGAACCACGTCCTCTACATCTACTATCCGATCTACGACGAGGACCTGCCGGACCTGGCGAAGCTCCAGGCCGTGGCGCGCCTCGGCGCCTCGATGGTGGAAGCCGGCCACAGGGTCCTCTCCCATTGCGGCATGGGCTTCAACCGCTCCGCCCTGGTCGCCGGCCTGATCCTCCACCACCTCGGCATGCCCGGTCCCGAGACGGTCACCCACCTCCGGAGCAGGCGCCCGGGGGCGCTGTTCAACGAGGTGTTCGCGAACCACCTGCTGAAGCTGGTGGGGTGATCCTTCCTCTCATGAAGACCGAGACCGCTTGGTGGTTCGCGTTCCGGGGACAGGAGCTGCTCGTTCCGGCTCAGGGGCCGGTGTCGGCTCTGGAAACGGCCGAGTGGTCGGCGCTCGGGCTTGCGACGGCTGCGGAGCCTCTTCATATCGGCGAGGTCCTGGGGAGCGTCTTCTACGCCATCGGGCTCGACGCCGGGACCGAGCCTCCCGAAGGCATGGCCTTCCTCGGTCTACGCAAGCTCTGGGGCCGCATGGGAGAGGACGCATGGAAGCTCGCCGGACGGGCGGTGCAGCTTCTGGAATGGGATCGCAACCACCGCTTCTGCGGCCGATGCGGCGCCGAGACGGTCGCCAGCTCCGGCGAACGCTCGCGCACCTGCCCGCGCTGCGGCCTTCAGCACTTCCCGCGGCTCTCCCCCGCCGTCATCACCCTCATCGAGGACGACGCCGGGCGGGTGCTGCTCGCCCGGTCTCCTCACTTTGCCGAAGGCGTCTACAGCACCCTCGCCGGCTTCGTGGAGCCGGGCGAGTCGCTGGAGGAGTGCGTGGCGCGCGAAATCCGGGAAGAGGTTGGCGTCGAGGTCCGGAACGTCCGCTACTTCGGCAGCCAGCCGTGGCCGTTCCCCAACTCGCTCATGATCGGATTCCTTGCGGACTATGCGGGCGGCGAGATTCGAATCGATCCGACCGAGATCGAGGACGCCCGCTGGTTCACGCCCGACGACCTCCCCCTACTGCCGTCCAAGCTGAGCATCGCCCGCTCCCTGGTCGACCACTACCTCGCCAAACACGGGCGGGTGGTCGAAGGCCGCGAGGGCGTCTGGCGCTGACTAGGCGTGTGCCCGCTTTTCGACCAGCTTTGAGGGACCTACAAGGCCGACGTGTACCTCAGAGCCCAGCGCACGGGCCAGCTTCACCATGGTGCCGAGCGTGAAATTGACCTTGCCGCGCAGGATCTTGGTGACGTAGGCGGGCGTGCTGCCCAGTCTCCGCGCCAATTCGGTTCGATTGATGCCCTGGCGATCCATCTCCCGCACGACGTCCTCCGTGAATTCGAGGATCGCGCCCGCAAGCCAGTAGTCGTCGTGTTCCTCGGCTTGCTCGAACAGTTCGGGAAAGGTCTTCGCCTTCATCTTCAATCCTCCACCTTCAGGGATCCTGACCTCTTCGCGTTCCGGTAGGCATCGAACATGGCTTGCGCCTTGTCGATCTCCTTGACCGGGGTCTTCCTCGTCCGCTTCACAAAGCCGTGGCTGCAGACGACGAGCCTCCCCTGATCGTAAAACCAGAGAACCCGCAACCGACGGGCGATGAGCTCCCAGATGTCGCCGGCGATCTTGTGCGAGATCTCCACGTTGTGAGGTGGTCCTTGCTCGGCCACAGACGAGAGCAACCGCAGCATCGAGCGGCCATCGGGTTCCAATTGCGCCTCCAAGCTCGTCAGAAAATCCAGGAGCAGGCACTCTCCGCGAGGCCCGCATACCGCCACCACGTCCCAATGTCCCTTGCGGACTCGCCGGAGCCTCATTCTTAACCTCTAGGTTAATTCCGTCAAGACCCCGGACGACATCATGCTGACGTCTTTCCTCCCAGATCTTATGGACGGATATCCATCTCAGATTCGTCTCAAAGTATCATGCGTGTTCTCTCTTCCGACTCTATCAGAGGCGACGAAGGAACATTGAGCCAGGCCGGTCTGGCGCTGAGCCACCGACCCGTGGCAAGATAGCGGCCAGTTTCAGGACTGGATTCGGAGAGGCTCCAAATGGCTGGTTCGTCCTCGGCGGCGGCCCGGGTGCCGTTCGGCAGGCTCGGCGACGCCGCGCTCCTCAAGCGCTTCGCGACAGCGTTCGGGCTGTCCGCGCGGCCGGCAATCGCCGGGCGGGAGGTCTTCGATCCGCTCTACGCGCGCCTGCCCGGCCGCTTCCCGCCGCTCTTCGAGCAGCTCGTTACCGGCTACACGTGGGAGGCGGAGGTCGATCTCGGACCGCTGCGGCTCCTTCCCAATCCCTCGGGTCCCACGCTCGCCGGTTTGGAGGAGGCGCTGTTCCGGCTGCCCCTGGAGCCGGCCGGGTGCATCCCCTTCGGCCTCGGGCCGGACGGCTCTCCGGCCGCCTTTGACACCGAACGTCGCCGCAACGACAAGGATTGCCCGATCGTCCACAACGGGACCGAGATCGCGCCGAGCTTCAAGGCGCTGATGGAACGCCTCGCCGACTGAAGTACCCGATGGCCAGCACGCAGTTCCCGGCCCGCAAGAAGCTTCTCTTCTCCCTGGTCCTGGCCGCCTGTCTCTGGATCGCGCTGGAGTTGGCCTGCCTCGGCGGGCTTTGGGCCCTCAAGCGGTACAAGTACCTGGAGTATCAGCCCGCCCTGCTCGCGGATCTGAAGGTCCTGCTCCGGCAGAGCCTCGAGCTGCAACTCTCCACGCCCGATACCTATCTGATGTTCGATGCCGATCTCGGCTGGACGATCCGGCCGGACAGCAACAAGCCCCAGTACCGGTCGAACCACCAGGGGTTGCGGGCCACCCGGGAGTACAGCCTGGAGCCGCCGGCGGGCAAGGTGCGGATCGAGGCGTTCGGCGATTCGTTCACGCACGCCAGCAACGTCCCCACCGGCTCTACCTGGGAGGAGCGGCTCGAAGGGTTCGATCCCCGCCTGGAGGTGATGAACTTCGGCATCCCTGGTGCCGAGATCGGCCAGGGGCTCGTCCGCTACCGCCGCGAAGGCACCCGCTTCCACCCGGACCTCGTGCTGATCGGACTCATGTCCGAGAACGTCAACCGGATGGTCAACGCGTTCCGGCCGTTCTATTTCCCCCGCGGCAGCATCCCCTTCGGCAAGCCGCGGTTCGAGGTGCGGGGGGACCGCCTGGTGCTGGTTCCGAACCCGATGCGGAGCCTCGACGACTACCGCGCCCTGCTGCGCGATCCCGACTCCTGGCTGGCCCGGCTCGGCGAGCACGATTACTTCTATCACCGGAACGTTCGGCGCAGCCGCTGCGACTTCCTGCCGTCGGTGCGCTTCGCCCGGATCATGGAGGACCAGTACTTCCATGAGCCGATCTTCGGCTCGGACGGCCTCTACAACACCCGGTCCGAAGCCTATGCGGTCACCTTCCGGGTGCTCGACGAGTTCTACCGCGAGGCGATCGCCAACCGCTCGGTCCCGCTGCTGGTCCTGTATCCGGACCGCGAGGACATCCTGCGGCGCCACGCCGGCGGGAAGATGAGCTATCAGCCGCTGCTCGACGAGTTGCGGCGCCGGGGCTACCGCGTGGTGGACCTGGGAGACGGGTTCGAGCGCTACGACCCCGAGGCGAAGATGACCCGCAAGCACTTCATCCACTATCCGCGGCAGGGCAACCGGATGGCGGCGCGCTGGCTTCACGAGGTGATGGCGCGCGAGGGGCTCACCCGTCCGCAGGGTGTGCGAGCGGCTCTCTCGACGGCCCGGGCTCCGGTCCTGTAGAGCGGCGCCAGCGGCGGGAGAGGATCGCCAGCGCGATCACGAACATCGGGGCGCCGTGGTGGACGTAGGCTCCCACCGCCAGAAACGCCACCCAGGAGAGGATCATCTCCAGCGGGCCGATCCATTCCGCAAGAACCGCCGCTGAGTAGATGTTGGTGACCGGATCGAAGAGGTGCAGGAGCGCCCAGGAGTCCCGCCGCTCCTTGAGCCAGGCTCCCGCGACGAGCACCACGGGAGTGACGATCCAGAGGAAGGCCGTCCGGGCTCCGCCAGGCACATACCGATAGAGGTTCGAATCGTGCTCGGAGTAGCCGGCGATCGTGGGCTCCGCGGCGCGCCACTCGGCGAGCCAGTGCGGGCGCAGCCAGAAGCAGAGCAGGAGCATGCCGAGCGCCGCCGCGATCCCGGCGGCGAGCTGGCGCCGGTTCGAGCGGACGAGAAACCAGGGCACCGCGACAAACGCGACCTGGGGTTTCGCGAGGAGCAACGGGAAGGAGAGGGGGCCGACGAGCGCGGCCGTCAGGGCCAGGGGCAGATCCACCTGGCCGACGTAGAGGGTGAAGAGCACGGGGAAGGAGAGCAGCGCCCATCCGGCCCAGCCGCCGCTCCGCCGCTCCGCGCTCTTGAGCAGCAGGCCGAGGGTCGCCAGGACATAGAGGAACCAGGCGGAAAGCCGGGGCAGCAGGGAGATCGGCGCGAACAGGACCGCGAGCGGCAGCGGGCTCACGAACCCGTGGGCCTGATAGGGCGACTTGCCGGCCAGGAGCCGCCGGCCGGCCCGCCAGAAGATCTCGAAGTCGTACAGGAGGTGGACGTGCCGGTCGCTCTTGAAGGTGGTGAGCACCAGGAGCGCGACCCCAGCCGTCGCGAGAGCCCTCCAGAGCCATTGAATCCGGCCGGTCTCTTCATCCATGCCGGGTATACGGACAGCTTGAAGCACGCGTCCAACTCAGCCGTTCGACACGCCTATCAGCTCCACCTCCGCGATCGGCGCCTTGGCGAGCAGCTCGTCGAAGCGGGCGCGGGCGTCGGCCGGGTCGACCACGCCCTGCGGCAGGTAGGCCACGATCCAGACGCGCTCGGTCCCCTCCCCCACCCGCACGCGCTCGCTGTCGGTGATCGGAGTGCTGAACGGACCCTGGGGGTCTTCCATCAGCGGCTTGCCTTCGAGGTTGAACGGTCCGCGCATCGACAGGACGGTCTCGTCCGGACGGCCGGCGCGCAGGGTGACCGGCGGCGTGAAGGAGCCGTCGGCCGAGGCGCAGCAGGGGACCGCCAGCTCTACGGAGAGACAGTTGTTGAGGTCCACGAACGGGTGGATGACCGGCAGGTCCTCGCCCTTGACCAGCCTCCGGATCAGGGCCTCGGAGGACGGCCGGTAGCGGGTGGGGTCGCAGCCGGCGGCGCGGAACAGCTTGCGGACCGCGGCCACTGTGGGATGGGTCGAGAGGCCTTCGCCTTCGAAATTGGCCCGGGCGACGCCGGCGACCTCGCGGCGGAGTGCGGCGAGGGCTTCTTCCTGCCCTGGACGGAACTGAAGACGGAGCCACAGCAGCTCCCAGCCGGGAAGCTCGTGGCGGACTTCGAAGGGGAGCGGGCTCATGCGCGGGGGTCTCCTGTCATTTGAGGCTCACCCGGACCGTCATCCCATTGCCCTGCAGCTCCACCATGCCGGCCTGGATGTCGGTGACCAGGAAGCCCTGGTAGCTCTCACCCTTGCCGAGGACGCGGTCGTCGATGAGCGCCACGGGCCGGGTGGATGAAAAGGCGATGCCGTTCAGTCGCAGAGTGCCGCCGCCGGACAGCGGGACCTCGCGGACGTAGGTTCGGATCTCCGGAGTGGGAGCCGGTGGCGGGGTCTCCGCAGGCGGCGGCTCCGGTGCAGGGGTCGGGATGGGGGCGATGTCGACAGCCGGCGGTGGATCGACGGGCTCCGCCTCGGCGGCGGGCACCTCCCGCGGCGGCTCGGGTGTCGGGATCGGAGTCGGGACCGGAGTCGGCGTCTCGGGAGTCGGCGTGGGCTCCGGGGTCTCCTCCACCACGATCGACGGGCGCGGCGTATCCGCGGGGAGAGGGCTCTCCACGGGAGTTGCGGTCGGGGCAGCGGCGAGGGTCGAATCCTCCTCCTTGCCGCGGCCGAGGAGCATTCCAATGACGATGCCGGCCACAATGCAGGCGGCCACGATGGCGCCGACGAGGACAGGGTTGACGGAGGGGGAGCGCCGTCGCGAGGCCATCGGCGGGAGCACCGGCACCTGGCGATACTGCTCGTCGCGCCGGGCGGCGTCCTGGCGGGCGGCCTCCTGACGCGCCCGCCGCAGCGCCTCGTCGATCAGGCTCATGAGAAGTCCCCTTCCAGCTCGCGGATGGCGCGCCGCACGTGCTTCCAGGTCAGATGGTCGTCGCCGGTCACGTAGCCGCAGAGCAGCGCCTTGTCGCAGACCGCGTTGACGAGGCGCGGCACGCCGCCCGAGTAGCGGTGGATGCTGCCGAGCGCCCAGCGGCTGAAGCTCGGCGCGCCGTTCGCTCCCGCCACCTGCAGCCGGTGCTGGATGTACTGCTCCATCTCGTGGCGCGAGAGCGGCTCCAGATGGTAGCGCACGGTGATGCGCTGCCGGAGCTGGCGCAGGCGGTTTTCGTTCAGCTTTTCCCGCAGCTCGGGCTGGCCGAGAAGGACGATCTGGAGCAGCTTGCGCTGGTCGGTCTCGAGGTTCGAGAGGAGCCGGACCTGCTCCAGGAGGTCGAAGTCGAGGTCCTGGGCCTCGTCGATGAAGAGAACGACGTCGTTGCCCTCGGCGAGTTGGTCCAGGAGATACTGGTTGAGCCGCTGAAGGCAGGCCACGCGGTCGTCGGACGGCTCCAGTCCCAGCTCGATCAGGATGGAGCGCAGGAGCTGATCGCCGGTCAGGCAGGGGTTCAGGATCAGCGCCGTCCGGTACTGCGGCCCCAGCTCTTCGAGGAGGGCGCGGCAGACCGTGGTCTTGCCGGCTCCGACCTCGCCGGTGAGCTGGATGAACCCTTTCCTCTCCCGCAACCCGAACAGGATGTGGTTGTAGGCCTCGCGGTGGCGGTCGCTGAAGAAGAGGAAGCGCGGGTCCGGGGTGATGTTGAACGGCGCCTCCCGGAAGCCGTAGAAGTCGTTGTACATCCCGGCTAGTCTAATTGATCCTGCAGAAGCGCCTCTTTGGCGGAGCGGCTCAGGCGCTTGATGCGGACCTCCTCGCGCAGCGCGGCGCTCCAGGTCTCCACCTCGCG
>JACZDC010041331.1_pt1 | contig 10922 bp, 10 predicted proteins | sample 8641791 | NCBI WGS metagenome assembly JACZDC01 (sample SAMN15324613, study PRJNA640507) | soil metagenome | isolation source: intercropping peanut in the second line | place: China: Luxin town, Laibin City, Guangxi Province | collected 2019-07-25 | depth 10cm m
AGGGGCCGGGGGTGAGGGCCCAAAAAGATTGGGACGAGCCAGGGGATGCTCCTCCCCCGGACCTCGTCCCGAAGAAAGACAGAGGACTTCAGCCTCCCGAGGGAGGCTGGGGGACGGTGGGCTCGCGGCGCTGGGAACGCACCACGAGCCAGGCGACGATGCCGATCGAAAGGAACGGCGCCGCCAGGAGCAGGAGGATGCCGTGCCGGAACGCCGCGGCCAGGGCGGCGGCCTGCGGTGACTGCAGGGCCGTGCGGCACATCGGACACTGCGCCCACGCCGTTGATGCCGTCATCATCAGCAGCAGGAACGCGAGCGTCAAACTCTTTTTCACGGCGACACCATCCGGAAGATGCGCAGACTGTCGGGCGCGATCAGGACGAAAAGGATCGCGCCGTTGAGCAGCAGGCCGAGAGCCACGGCGAGGCCCAGCACCAGCCTTTCGAAACGCAGGTGCATGAACCAGCCGCTGATCAGTCCAGCCTTCGCCAACATGGCCACGACCAGCACACCGATCAGAAATCCTCTCGGGATCGGCGCCGTGTCCAGGAACAGCATCACCACCGTGAGGGCCAGCAGGACCAGCCAGATGCGGATGTAGGTCCCATAGCCCGGGGCGTGCGCGACGCTCATGAACCGTCTCCTCTCAGATCAGGTAGAAGAAAGTGAAGATGAAGACCCAGACCAGATCCACAAAGTGCCAGTAGAGACCGGCCATCTCGACGCCTTCGGGCTGCGTCTTGCCCGACTGCCACCGGACCGCCGTGATCAGCAGCACCAGCGCGCCGGTCAGCACGTGCGTGCCGTGAAAGCCGGTGATCAGAAAGAAATAGGCGCCGAAGAGCGCCGCACCCCATGGGTTGGTGCCCAGGCGCACCCCTTCGCCGATCAGCGTGCTCCACTCGTACGCCTGCATGCCGAGGAACGCCAGGCCGCCGAGCGCGGTGAGGCTCACGAACAGCCCGACTTTCGAACGATCGCCGGCGCGCGACGCCTGCACCGCCGCGGCCATGGTGGCGCTGCTCGAGATCAGCAGGAAGGTCATGGCCGCGATAAACGGCAGATGGAAGATCTCGCCCTGATTGGGCCAGTTCGGACTGGACAGGCGCGCGAAACCGTAGCTCGCCAGGAAGCCGGCGAACAGCAGGCCGTCGGTGATGATGAAGGTCCACATCATCATTTTGCGCCAGCCCATGTCGAACGGCGTCAGGGCCGGATGGGTCGCTTCGGACATGAACGCTCCTTTCTCAACCGCCGAGCAGGAGAAGGAAAAGGAAGAGCCAGAGCGCGCCGAGGAAGTGCCAGTAGGTCGTGCACAGCCGCAGGCGCCGCCAGGACTGGACGGATTCGCGCCGGACCATCGTCCAGAGCGTGGCGGAAAGGAACAGGATTCCACCGATCAGATGGATCCCGTGCAGTCCGCTCAGGATGTAAAGGAACGAGCTGTACGGCCCCGTCTCCACCAGGATGCCGCGCCGCGCCAGCTCCAGCCAAGCCACGGCCTGGCCGGCCAGGAAGAGCAGCCCCAGCACCAGCGCCATGCCGACCCAGGACGCCTGAGGCTTTCCCTCCCTCCCCCGCCGCGCCAGCTCCAGGGCCGCGCTGCTCGCGGCGAGCACGCAGGTGTTGACCCAGAGCACGGGCGGCAGCGGCACGGGCGACCAGTCCACGCCCGTGCGGCGGATCAGGTAGGCGCTCGCGAAGGCCGCGAACAGCATCACCACGGTCGAAAGGAAGACCCACAGCGCCAGGGCTCCGGGGTCCATCACGGGACGGCGATCGAGGATCGGTGCATTCATGATCGTCTCCTCAGAACGTCGCCGGCACCTGCGCCGCGCTCACGGTCTGCGGCACGAAGTCCGCGTCCGTGGCCTGCTCGGGGCTGTATTCGTAGGCCCAGCGCTCGACCGACGGCAGCTCGCCGGTCCAGTTGCCGTGCGGCGGCGGCGAAACGGTCGTCCACTCCAGCGTGGTGGCGCGCCAGGGGTTTTCCACCGGCTTGCGGCCGCGCGCCAGGCTCATGACGAAGTTCACCAGGAAGATGAGCTGCGCCGCGCCGAGCGCGAAGGCGAAATACGTGACCAGCACGTTCAGGTTCCGGACCGGCTCCAGGTACTGATAGCTCTGGAACATGTAATAACGCCGCGGCATCCCGGCGAGGCCGATGAAGTGCTGGGTCAGGAACACGCCGTAGAAGGGGACCAGGGTGAACCAGAAGTGGATGCGGCCGAGCCTCTCGTCGAGCTGGCGGCCGAACATCTTCGGGAACCAGAAGTAGATCGCGGCGAACGTGGCCATCAGCGTGACGCCGCCGATCATGAAGTGGAAGTGGCCCACCACGAAGTAGGTGTCATGAAGCTGGATGTCTGCCGTGGCGTTGCCGAGGAAGATGCCGCCGAAGCCGCCCGTGCCGAAGAGCGAGATGAGGCCGAGCGCGAAGAGCATCGGCGTGTCGAAGCGCAGGCTCCCGCCCCACAGGCTCGCGAGCATGTTCACGCCGATGATCGCCGACGGGATCGTGATCAGCAGCGTCACCAGCGAGAAGTACTCGCCCGAGAACGGGCTCATGCCGCTGACGAACATGTGGTGGCCCCAGACGATCATGCTGAGCGATGCGATCGCGAGGTAGCTGTAGGCCGTCAGCTTGTAGCCGAACACCGGCTTGCGGGTGAACGCCGGTAGGATCTCGAACACGATGCCGAGCGCCGGCAGGATGAGGACGTAGACCTCCGGGTGGCCGAGGAACCAGAAGAGGTGCTGCCACAGGAGTGGCGTGCCGCCCTGGTGCTCGGTGACGAGCTGGCCGCCGACGATGAGGTTCGACGGCAGGAAGAAGCTCGTTCCGCCGTGGCGGTCGAAGAGGAGCATCACCGCCGCGGCGGTGAGCGGCGGGAAGGCGAGGACGCCGACCACCGCGGACACGAAATAGGCCCACACCGTGAGCGGCATGCGCAGGAGCGTCATGCCGGGCGCCCTCAGGCACAGCACGGTGGCGATGACATTCAAACCGCTCAAGGTGAACGAGGCGATGAACAGGGCCATGGCGAGAAGCCAGAGCGTCTGTCCCATGCCCGAGCCGGGCACGGCCGCCTTGAGCGCGCTGAGCGGCGGATACGCTGTCCAGCCCGCGGCCGCGGCGCCGCCCTCGACGAGGAAGGAGGACAGTGCCACCAGCGCGCTCACGATGGCGATCCATACGGAGAGCATGTTGAGGAAGGGGAACGCCATGTCGCGGGCGCCCACCTGGAGCGGCACGAGATAGTTGCCGAAGCCGCTGACCAGCACGTAGGAGATGAAGAAGAACACCATGATGGTGCCATGCATGGTCACGAGGGAGATGTAGAACTCGGGCGCCATGATGCCGCCCTGCATGCCCTTGGGAAAGATCTTTTCCAGCAGCGGCCAGGCGTGGCCCGGCCAGGCGAGCTGCAGCCGGATGATCATCGCCAGCGCGCCGCCGGCGAGGGCCATCAGGAACCCGGTGAGCATGTATTGGATGCCGATCACCTTGTGATCGAAGCTGAACACGTACTTGCGGATGAATCCGTGGTGCTCGTCGGACATACGTCTCCTCGCTTTTCAGCTCTGCTGGCGGGCTTTTTCCGCCAGGATGCGCTCGAGCTCCGCGCCCGAGACCACGTGGACCAGCCCCTTCATCTGGTAATGCCCGAGGCCGCAGAGCTCGGCGCAGGCGAGCTCGAAGTCGCCCTCCTCGGTGGGCACGAACCAGATGTCGATCGTCATGCCCGGAACCGCGTCCTGCTTCACCCGGAAGTTGGGCAGGAAGAAGCTGTGGATCACGTCGCGTGCCCGCAGGCGGACTTTGACCGGCCGGTCCTTGGCGAAATAAAACGTATTGATGTCGACCAGGTCGTCCTTGCCGGCCGGGTCCGCGGGATCGAGGCCGAGCGGGTTGGTGCTGTCGACGCGGGCGGAGTCCGTGCGACCGAAGACGCCGTCCGGTCCCGGATAGCGGACGTTCCAGGCGAACTGCTGGGCCGTGACTTCAATCTGGAGCGCGTCCGCGGGCGGCTGGGCCACGAAGTACTCGTTGAACACCGGCAGGCCGATGGCGAGCACGCCGCCCTCGGCGATGGCGGTCATGAGCAGGCCGAGCGCGAGCGACAGACGGCGCTCGATCCGCGGTCCGCCGAGGCGCCAGGTGATTTTCGGCTGCCGGCCAAAGCGCACGATGGAATAGACGAGGACCGCGTGTCCGACCAGGAAGAGCAGGCCGGTGGTGATCAGGAGGTAGATCAGCATGTGATCGATGCCGGCGCCATGGCGCGAGGCCAGTCTGGGAATCCAGGATCGGGTCCCGAGCGCCAGGCCTCCGGCTGTCAGGAGCGCGAACGTAAGAGCGAGGGCGAATGCCATGCCGCCGCCGGGTCTTGGGGTTGCCGTCTCGTTCAAAGCCTCTCTCCCGCCGCCCTCCGGGGCGGCCGTTTGACCTGCTGCACAGCTCGAATTGCGGGAGATTCTGCGCGGACGAACAGCACGCCGCCACGCTTGAACGGACGGCTGCCGGCCCTACCCCGGGTGGCCGGAGTCCCTACCCGGAAGGGTGTGTTTCAGCGATGCCAGGCGATCTGGAGAGTCAGCGCCCGGCTGACGCCCTCATGGACGACACCCTCGGTTCCGGCGAAGAAGACAGTGCCGCCGAGATCCAAGGCCAGACCGGTGGGCCGGTGAAGGATCTCCATCCCGAGGCCCACGAAGGGATCGCCGATGTTCGTGCCCCGGCCGCTCACGGCGTCCTTGCTTCCAAGGTCGAACCCGGGACCGGTGATACGGCCGGTGAAGTCGCCCTTGGGGAGCGGCGACACGGCGATGGCGCGCGGCGAGATCGAGAAGCTCTGTCCGAGCGGCCGGGTCCACTGAATGCCGACGAAGGGGGTGGTGTAGTCGTTGGTGCTGCTGTGGTCGAGGACGCCGCTCGCGCCGGCGCTGGCGCCGGTGGCCACCCGATAGTCGACCTGATAGCCGTCCAGCTCGAGACGGGTCCAGAGCGCACCGGCGGCGAAGGTCCACCAGCGGTCGGGCCCAGACGGTCGCTGCCATAGCAGGCCGAGACCGGCGCCGTAGTGGAGGTAGTCGCCGCGAGGGTTCGAGAAGTCGGCGTATTCGGGCAGATCGAGCGGCGGCCGGGCGAAACTGGGGTTCAGGATCTCCCTCCCCCGTCCGCCGGAGATGGTCAGCGCGTCATAGAAGCCCAGGCCTTCGACCGCCCATCCGTCGCGAAAGGACCACGCGGCGGCACCGGCGAACATGGGGCCGTCGAGCTTGAAGAGGCTCGCCTCGGTCCCGACATAGCCGGCCTGGAGCGTGGTCTGCCACTGCCCCGCCTCCAGGCGGCCGGCCGGCCAGGGCAGGCTCAGGAACCGTGCATCCTGTCCGCTCTCGGGCAGGTGCTCGGCGATGTAGTCGATGTCCTCGGGGTCAGGGTTCGGAATGGCGGCCAGGACCGGACCTGCCGTCACGAGGAGGAGAGCCGTCACTGCGCACAACGTCTTCATGGAGATCATTGTAGGCCCGGGTGCAATTTCCTGCGCCGATCGACCACTACTCCTATAGGATCGGTCCCAAGGAGAATCTCTTCATGGAGTGGAAGGTCCCCCTCTGTCTCCTCCTCCTGGCGCTCGCCGGGCCGGGATCGGTGTGTGCTGTCGAGGAGGCTCCCCTGCTCCAGGTGGGTGTTCCCGTCACGCGCGAGATCCACGGCGGGGAGGTCCACTCCTATCGCTTGGCCCTCAAGACAGGGGACTATGCTCACCTGGAGGTTGTTCAGAAGGGCGTCGACGTCATGGTCGCACTGAGCGATCCGGCCGGAACGGTCCTGGCGGAAGTCGACAGCTTCGCTCGCTACAACAGCGAAACCGGTTCCCTCGTCGCTGAAGCCTCAGGCGACTTCAAGATCGAGATCCGGCCCTTTTCGGACGAGGTCGTGGGCTGCTACCGGATCCTCCTGAGCACTCTTCACCCAGCCACGCCCGAGGACCGGCTGCGCATCGCAGCGGAAAAGGCGGACCGCGAGGTGGGTCGCGATGTCGGCCGAGCCCAAACCGCGGTCGAGCGCTGGCGTGAGGCGGGAGACCGGAAAGGCGAAGCCTGGGCGCTGACTAAGTTGGGCCGGCTCCAGATCTCCGCTGGGCAGCACTCTGAAGGACTCGCCACCTGTGAGCAGGCTCTTGAAATCCACCGATCCTTGAGCGATCGCGCAGGAATCGCCGAGGCTCTCTATCAAATCGCGAAGGCCAGCGGAATTCTGGGCGATCGGGCCCGCGCGCTCTCCGCACATCAGGAAGCCATAGCGATCTGGCAGGAGCTAGACCAGCCCGAGGATGCCGCCCGGGGACTCGTCGGAATCGGAAGGACCTACACAGCCTTCGGCGACACCGAAGCGGCACTCATAGCCTACGGAAAGGCTCTCGCCGTCAGCCGCGAGAGAGCGGATCGGAACCTCGCGGCCGATGTGCTCAACGAGACTGGAGTGGTTCATCGCCAACTCGGTCAGCCTCAGAAGGCCTTGAACGATTTTCGCTCAGCTCTTGATCTGGTTCAGGCTACGAAGAACAGTTCGCTGGAGACGAAGCTGCGAAACAACCTTGGCGCCATTCTTTGGAATTCTTCGCCCCGCGAGGCCCTGCGGCAGTTTGCCGCTACACTTCAGATCTACCAGGAAACCAACCAAGCCGAAGAGCAGGCCTCAGCCCTCAACAATCTCGGAAGTCTCCTTTTGAAGCTGGGCGCGCCGCAGCAGGCGCGGGAATTCCTCCTTCGGGCTTTGCCACTATGCCGGGATCCGCGCAACCGTGCCACGACGCTGCTCGGAATCGGTCGAGCTGAAGGTGAGCTCGGGAACCTGAAAGAGGCGCAGGCCCGCCTCGATGAGGCTCTGAGACTTCAGCAGAGCGTCGCGGATCGTGCGGATGAAGCCCAGACGCGTCGTGTCCAGGGATTCCTCCTGCTTGAGTTGGGAGAACCGGCGCAAGCCCGTCGAGCATTCAGCGAGTCACTCCGAATCATGAACGAGCTTGGTGATCGGAGCTCCAAGGTCTCAGCCCTGCGAGGCTTGGCCCGCGCAGAAGCCGATCTAGGAGAAGTCGAGTCGGCCAGGTTGGGATTCGAGGCCGCCCGGAAGCAGGCGGAAGACGTGGGAAACCTCAGTGAGGAGGCCCTGGTTCTGGCCGAAGCAGGGCTCTTGGAGCATAAAGCTGGCAGGCTTGTACAGGCTCGTGCGCAGCTTGAATCCGCCATCCAGCTCATCGAGTCGTTCCAATCAGAGATCGGCGGCGAAAGTCTTCGGGCTCAGCACTTCGCCAAGGTGCGCGAGACCTATGAGCACTACGTGGATATTCTGATGCAGCTCCACCGTGCAACCCCGGATGCGGGATTGCATGAGGTGGCTTTCGAGGCCGCGGAGCGTTCCCGCGCCAGGAGACTTCTCGATGTCCTCACCCGAGCCCAAATCGACGTCAACACTGGCGACCCCAGGCTAAAGGAAGAAGAGCTTAAACTTCGCGTGGAGCTCAACGCCAAGGCGAGCGCCCGCATGTCCCTTCCGCCAGGCCCCGAGCGGGAGACGATCGCTCAGGAAATTCAGGCTCTCTCAGCCCAGTACCAGGTCGTCGAAGCGCAGTTGACGAGCCAGGGCCACTATGCCGACCTGACGCAGCCTTCAGTTAGCGTAACGGACATCCAGAAACTCCTCGACGACGGCACCGTGCTTCTTGAGTACCTGCTCGGCGAGGAGCGGAGCTACCTCTGGGTGGTCACTCCAGACTCCCTGACGGCCCACGAGCTACCCGCAAGGAGTGAGATCGAGAGGCTCGCGCGACAGGTTCACGATGCCTTGAGCAGCCCCTCTGAACGCGACCTTTCCGAGCGCCGCGCTCTCAGGCTGTTTTCCATGAGCCTGATCGCTCCGTTTCTCAATGGCCTTGAAGGAAAACGCCTAGCCATCGTCGCAGACGGTCCTCTTCAGTATGTCCCATTCGTCACTCTCCCGGTCTCTGAAGACCCCTCCGCACCTCTTCTGATCGCCGAGCATGAAATCGTGATGCTTCCATCGGCTGCAGTGTTGAAGGAGATCCGCCGAATGGAAGCGGAACGCAAGCCAGAGCCTCTATCGCTGGCGATCTTCGCGGATCCCGTGTATCTCGGCCCGGAACCGACCGCTCCAACGTCTCCTCCGGTCGCGCCGGCCTTGCTTCGCGGAACGAGCCTGGAACGTCTCTCCTGGAGCCGTCGGGAGGCCGAGGAGATCGCCGCCGAGGCCGGCGGTCACAAGGTTCTGAAGGCGTTGTCATACGAAGCCACACGCGAGCTCGCTCTTTCGGACCAGATCTCTGGCTTCCGGCTGATCCATTTCGCCACCCACGGATTCGTCGATAGCGATCAACCCTATCTATCCGGCCTCGCCCTCTCGGAACTCGACAAGAACGGGCGCAAACTCGAAGGACATCTCCTCCTGCAGGATCTCTACTCTCTTCATCTTCAGGCTGATCTCGTGGTGCTCAGCGCCTGCGAAACAGGGCTGGGCCGCGACATGCGAGGTGAAGGCATCCTTGGACTCACACATGGCTTTCTGCATGCCGGGGCCTCGCAGGTAATCGCCAGCCTCTGGCCGGTCCGCGACCGCGCCGCCGCCGAGCTCATGCAGAGGCTCTATCGCGCCATGCTTCGCGACGGGATGCGGCCATCTGCCGCTCTGCGGGCGGCGCAACTCCAGATGCAGGCGCAGCGGAACTGGCGTGATCCCTATTTCTGGGCGGCGTTCGTCGCCCAGGGCGATTGGATGGCCGGAGCTGACACCGCTGACAGGGTTGACACGCCGGTCAAGCCCTGACACCCTGGGCAGGTCGATCTCAATCACCCAATCAAATCTATTCTTTTCAGCTACTTAGCCTGGCGATGCCCAGGCACGTCCGTTGCCCTTGGAGGTTCGCAACCAAAAGGGAGGAACGGACATGAAACTGATCTCTGGCATCCTGATCCTGATCGCGAATCTCTGGCAGCAGCTTCCGGCCGCAAACACTCTCCAGTCGATCCTCGGGCAGGTCGAAGAACCTGGAACCGGCATCACGACTCAGCAGGATCCGCCTGACGACGGCACCATCATCTTCCTTCCGCCTCCGCGCTAGCTTCCTATGGCCCCCACCGGATCGAGTTCCAGGTGGGGGCGCCCCTCCGTTCCTGTAAACTTCGTCGAGGTGACGTTCGACGACGAGGCCATTCACTCGACAGTCTGGGAGGAACCGCAGGACCGCCGAGCGGCCCGCTGGCAGGAGCCGCGACAAGCGCTAGCCCTGACGATCCTCTGCCATCCGGACATCCGCCGGGTGGGTGAGCGCGCTTTGCTGCGGGAGATTTCCGAAGGACGCCCCTCTCCGGTCTCGCGGCTTCAGCCCGAGTTCTCGCCACCCTGGGAGGGACGCGGCCGGCCGCTCGCCGACCGGCGCATGAGCCGGAGCCCGCTCTGGATCGCCCCGTCGACCGGCGGCACGGAGGGGGTTCGGCTCGACGTCCGCGACTGCCCAATCCCGATCCTCGCCGACGGCGTCCCGGTGCAAGGGGTCCAGGTGGTCTCGGAGGAGGCGCTCTCCCACGGTGTCATCCTGGAGCTGTCCAGCCGCTCGGTCGCGGTCCTGCACCGCGTGACGCCCTCCCTCCAGCGCCCCTCGGACCCCCTCGGCCTGGTCGGGCACAGCGACGCCGTGGCGGTCCTGCGCCAGAGGATTCTCCAGGTGGCGGACCTCGACCTGCCGGTGCTGCTGCGCGGCGAGACGGGCACGGGCAAGGAGTTGGCCGCGCGCGCCATTCACCTCGCCAGCCGGCGCCGGGGAGGACCGTTCGTGTCGGTGAACATGGGAGCGGTCCCTCCCTCGCTCGCGGTGTCCGAGCTGTTCGGCGCGGTCAAGGGGAGCTTCACGGGCGCGCTGCGGGATCAACCCGGCTACTTCCAGCGCGCTCATGAAGGCTCCCTCTTCCTGGACGAGATCGGCGAGACTCCGGGCGAGGTCCAGCCCATGCTCCTGCGCGCCCTGGAGAGCGGCGAGATCCAGAGGGTCGGCAGCACGGCGCCTCTCAAGGTGGATGCCCGGCTGATTGCCGCTACGGACGCGAACCTGGAGAACGCGGTCGAGCAGGGACGATTCCGGGCTCCGCTCCTCCATCGGCTCGCCGGGTACGAGATCGTCCTCCCACCCTTGCGCGAGCGGCGGGACGACTTCGGCCGCCTCCTCGTCCACTTCCTGCGCGTGGAGCTCCGGTCGGTGGGACAGGAGGAGGTCCTCCTCCTTCCCCGCGACAACGAGGAGCCCTGGCTGGCGGCGCCGGTCATGGCCCGCCTGGCGCGGCACCCCTGGCCGGGCAACCTGCGCCAGCTCCGCAACATCGCTCGCGAGCTGGCGGTGTGCAGCCGGGGGTTCCCGACCGCCCAACTCGGCCCCCAGGCCGAGCGCCTGTTGCGGGAGGTGGACGGCACGGTCACGCCCATGCATGGCACCCCCATGGTGCAGCGCCCGACTCCGGCCGCCTATCCGCCGGCTGCCCAGGAGCCCAGGAGCCCGTCCGAGCCGGCCCAGCCGGTTAGCTACCGGTCCCCGGCCGAGGTCTCCCCGGAGGAGCTGCTGGCCGCGCTGCGCGCGAACCGCTGGGAGATCAAGCCCACCGCGGCCCAGCTCGGCGTCTCGCGCCCCTCGCTCTACCTGCTGATCGAGAAACTGCCGGGGCTCAGAAAGGCGAGCGAGCTCAGCCGCCCCGAGATCCTGGAGGCCCGGGATGCCTGCGGCGGCAGCCTCGACGCCATGGTCGATCAACTCGAGGTGTCGAAGCCGGCGCTGCTCCAGCGGATGAAGAGGCTAGGTCTGGTGTAGGGGCAGGCCTTGTGCCTGCCCTCCGGGGGCAACCACAAGGGTTGC
>JACZDC010082521.1_pt1 | contig 10868 bp, 12 predicted proteins | sample 8641791 | NCBI WGS metagenome assembly JACZDC01 (sample SAMN15324613, study PRJNA640507) | soil metagenome | isolation source: intercropping peanut in the second line | place: China: Luxin town, Laibin City, Guangxi Province | collected 2019-07-25 | depth 10cm m
CACCCGGCTCCCGCCCGGCCGATGGCCGGGCCCCTTGCCCCCAGGGTCCCTGTGGCCCCCCCCCGCCTGGGGGGCGGCTGCCGGGCCCAGGGAAAGATCCGGAATCCATGCCAGGAGGAGACGAACGTTCTTCTCCTCGCGCCAGTTCCGGGCTCCTGCCAGCAGCTCGAACCGGTTGACGACCGTGGTTCTCAACCCTCCCCAACACCCCTTTCGGACAAGCTCGGTTGCGACCGGTTCGCAGCCGTTGAGGAAGTCGATGAGGATGTCGGTATCGACGAAGATCATCGGCCGGCGCGAAGGTCCCGGAGCACTCTGCGGAAATGCTCCGCCTCGTCGTCCGACAGGCTGCCGCTGAGCTTGCGGATCTCTTCGATCCGGGGTCGGGAAGGCTCTTCCAGGAGAAGGCTCTCCAGGGTTTCGGCAACCAGATCGGACACCCCGTCCTTCCCGGCGAATTCCTGAAGCCTGGCTCCCAACGCGTCTGGGATTTCAATCGTCGTGCGCATGGATGTTTATTTTACTCCGTGTGCTGCCTGACTGCAACACCAACGCGCGCGCCGGGAACGGAAGGCTCCGCGCCCGGCACCTCCCAAACCCGGCCGTCGCCGTCCTCGAAGACCAGCGGCAGCGGCAGGGTGGCGTCCGGTTCGGTGAGGATGTAGCGCACCCCAAGCTCCCGGTAGAGCGGGTGACCGGGGTTGCCGAGCTCCGGGATCTCCCCCCACCAGCCGGTGAGGATCGGCTCCAGGCGCTTGAAGTAGGCGGCCGGCGCCATCGGGTTGTAGACGCGGACGTCCGGCAGTCCGTAGAGAGAGGGCAGGTTCGGCGGGAAGGCGCGACCGAGCGCGGCCATGCGGCCGCCTTCGCGCAGGTGGTCTTCGAGGAAGCGGATCGGTCCGGTCTCCGGGAGAAGCAGGCTCTTCGGCATCGGCGGATTGGCTGGCAGGTGGGCGAGGAGCAGCTCGGCTGCGATCAGGCCGGCGGCGACCGGCGCGGTCCAGCTCCGGCCTCGGCCGAAGAGGAGGAGCAGGGTGCCGAGGATCAGGAAGCGCGCCTGCCAGTGGAGCCAGCCGATCCGCAGGACCTCCAGTCGGCCGGTACCGTGAGCGAGGTAGCCCCAGGCGATGACGGTCCCTAGGAAGATGGCGGCCAGGATCACAGGCCAGCGCTGGGTCTCGCCTCGCCGGACCCGTTCCAGGGTGCAGGCTCCCAGATAGGCGAGGCTCAGGGCGAGCGGCAGAAGGAGTCGTCTCGTACCGGGTCCCCAGGGGGAGAGGAGGATCAGGCAGGCGACCGCGATGCCGAGGAAAAGCCATTCCTGGGGGAGGCGCTTGCGGGTCCAGGTGAGGGCGGCGAGGAGAGTGATCGTGCCGACGAAGCCGGCGGCATCCTCATTGGTGTTCGAGAGACCCCAGTAGTCGACGTAGCGGCTGTTGCCGTAGGCGTTCGGGGCGGCGATCGGGAGCCAGTGGCGGGCGAGGTCGGCAGTAGGGTGGGCGAGAGGACGGGTGGCTCGGAGGGAGCTGGGAAGCGCGATGGCGGCCGGGATCAGGGCGGGCGCGGCGAGGAGGACGGCCAGGGGCAGGGTGCGGAAGAGGCTCCTTCTCGGCCCGTGGATCAGGGCGACGACGAGCGCGTAGGCGATGGTTTCGGGGTGGCCGGCCAGGAGGAGAGAGGCGGTCGTCAGGGTCAGGAGAAGGAAGTCCTTCCTTTCTCGTTGCTGCCGGCAGCGGGCCAGGGCGTAGAGGACGGCAGGGAGGAGCGCTGCGGCGTTGGCGATCGGCCAGCCGACCCAGAGAATCACGAAGCCTCCGAGTCCATAGGCCAGCGATCCGGCCAGGCTGGGACCCTCTCCCAGACCCTGGCGGCGCATCCATAGATAGGTAAAGGTCAGGGCGAGGAGGACCCGGAGCGCGGCCATCACCCCGGCGGCCCGCCACCAGGGGAGGGGGAGGGCTACCAGAGAGATCGGCTGGAGGACCTGGGCCTGGGGATCGCCGAGCAGCGGCGTGCCCTCCCCGGCGAGCGGGTTCGTGAGCGGCAGGCGGCCTTCCGCGAGCGCGGCGCGGATGGCGGCCTGGGACGGCGCCACGAGTTGGAGGAGATCCCCCTGGAGCAGATTGCCGTGCGGCTCGACCGGCGGCAGGCTCCTGAACGGCGCCTGTCCGCGAACGCCGTCCAGCGGGAGCAGGAGCTTGCCGCCGAACAGGACCGGGCCGAACAGGATGAGGAGGACCGCGGCGAAGACAGCCAGGACACGCACCGGCAGCGCGTCGTACCACCGGCGGAGCGCGGACCAGAGCAGGAGCGCCAGCGCTCCGGCGTAGAGGCCGGGCAGGAGGTCCACCGGATTCCAATCGGTCACGTTCGGCAGTCTATCGTGGTCATCGAGAGGCTCGTCGAACTCGTCGAGAGGCTCATCGAGGTCGACGAGACGCTCGTCAAGGTCATCGAGGGTCTCGTCGAGGTCGACGAACGGCTCGTCAAGGTCATCGAGAGGCTCGTCAAGGTCGTTGAGAGGCTCGTCGAGGTCGTTGAGACTCTCGGCGAGGTCATCGAGAGGCTCGTCGTCGCCCTTGACACCCTGGGAGGGCTAGGTTAGAAGTGCCATTCCATGCTTCGGGTCGCAGGTCAGCTCTTCCGCTTCCGCGGCCTTCTGGCTACGCTGACCTCCCGCGAGCTCAAGGCGCGCTACCGCGGCTCCGCGCTCGGCTTCCTCTGGTCGCTCGCCAACCCGCTCCTGCTCCTGGCGGTCTACACCTTCGTCTTCAGCGTCGTGTTCCAGCCGCGGGTGGCGGGCGCCGACCCCTACGCGCTCTTCGTGGTGAGCGGCCTCTTCCCCTGGATCTGGCTCTCGACCTCGGCGCTCGAAGGCTCGATGTCGCTGATCGCCAACGGCGGCCTGATCCGCAAGGCCGTGTTCCCGGCCGAGCTGCTGCCCATGGTCACCGTGCTCTCCAACCTGGTCCACCTGCTGCTCGCCATGCCGGTGGTGCTGGTGGCGGTCGTGGCGAGCTGGATGCTCACCGACCATGGCGTCGGCGGTCTTTCGGTCATCCTGCTGCCGGCCGTGGTCCTCCTCCACCTGCCGCTGGTCGCCGGCCTGGCGCTCGGGGTCGCGGCGCTCACCGTCCACTTCAAGGACGTGCGCGACCTGCTCGCCAACTTCCTGACCCTGCTGTTCTTCGTCACTCCTGTGCTCTATCCGCTGGATTCGATCCGGCACCTCAAGCCGGTCTGGTGGCTGGTGCGGCTGAACCCGTTCACGCCGTTCACCCTCGCCTACCAGGAGGTCATCTTCTACGGCCGCTGGCCGACGCCGCAGCTCTGGATCCAGATGGCCCTGGTCAGCCTCGCCTCCTGGCTGCTCGGGACCTGGATCTTCGAGCGCCTGCGCGAGACCCTGGTGGAGGCGGTATGAGCGAGGAGATCCAGACGACCCCGGCCACCCCGGCCATCACCGTCGAGAATCTTTCGAAGCTCTACCGCCGCTCGATTCCGGGCGACCGCTTCCGGACGCTCAAGAGCGCGCTGGTCGGCGGCAGCCTGACGCGCGATCTGCGCAAGGAGGACGCGATCGCCGCGATCGAGCAGGTCGACTTCACCGTCAACCGCGGCGAGGCCTTCGGCGTGATCGGCGGCAACGGCTCGGGCAAGTCGACGCTTCTCAAGCTGGTGGCCGGCATGCTCAAGCCGTCGTCCGGCCGCATCGTGGTCGACGGCCGGGTGGCGGCGCTGATCGAGCTGGGCGCCGGCTTCCACCCCGAGATCTCGGGCCGCGAGAACGTGTTCATCAACGGCGCCGTGCTCGGCCTGACCCGCAAGCAGATCGAGCGGCGCTACGACGACATCGTCGAGTTCTCCGGCCTCGGCGACTTCATGGAGGAGCCGGTCAAGAACTACTCCTCGGGCATGTACGTCCGCCTCGGCTTCGCGGTCGCGATCCACACCGAACCGGACGTGCTCCTGGTCGACGAGGTGCTGGCCGTGGGCGACGAGGCGTTCGCCCACCGCTGCATCCGGCGGATCGAGGAGTTCCTCGCCCAGGAGAAGACGCTGCTTCTCGTCAGCCACTCGCTCGACCTCGTCGAGGGGGTCTGCGACCGCGTGCTCTGGCTCCAGAACGGGGTGCAGAGGCTGATCGGGACTCCGCGGCGGGTGATCGACGCCTATCGCCAGGAGGTTGCCGAGGCTGAGGGCGAGGCGCATGCGCGGGAGAACCGGCAGCGCAACCTGGAGACGGACGCCGACGGCGAGGCGCTGCGCTGGGGCTCGCGCGAGGCCGAGATCCTCGGGGTCCGGTTGTTGGCCGCGGACGGCGAGCGCTACCACCTGGAGTCCGGCGAGCCCGCGGTGTTCGAGATCCGGGCGCGCGCCGACCGGCCGCTGACCGACTTCGTGTTCGGCGTGGCGGTGTCGACACCGCGCGGCGTCGAGTGCTGGGGTACGAACACCGACCTCGGCGGCTATGTGCCGGAGACGTTCGAGGGCGAGGCGACCGTGCGGCTCGCCTGCCCGGCCTTCCGCCTCGGCCCCGGCGACTACGTGGTCGACGCCGCGATCCATGCACGCGACGGCGCGCCGTACGACTACCGGCGCCGCGTCCTCTCCTTCACGGTCAGCTCCCGCGAGCGCGGGGTCGGAGTCTACTTTCCCGAGCACGGCTGGGAGTTCTCGGGCGGGGTGCGCTGGAAGGGATGACGGATCTCCCGGACATCGCAAGGAGGATCGCCGCCGCGGCGCTCGCGGCCGTGGACCCCGAGCGATTGGTCCGGGAGAAGATCGGAGATCGCAGGTTCGACGCGGTGCTCGCCGTCGGGAAAGCGGCGGCGGCACTGGCGCGGGGGGCGCGCGGCGTCCCCGATCCACCGCCTCGGCGCCTCCTGATTCGTCCCCACACCAGTCCGCCGCTCAATGATCCTGGCTGGGAAGAGCTGAGCGGAGGCCATCCGCTGCCGGACCGCCTCAGCCTCGCGGCTGGCGAGCGGCTGCGCGAGTGGCTGGTCGGGATCGGACCGGACGAGACCCTGCTGGCGCTGATCTCCGGCGGCTCCTCGGCCTGCATCGAGCTGCCGGCGGACGGCCTGTCCCTGAACGACGTGATCCGCGAGAACCGCCGGCTTCTCGGATCGGGACTGCCGATCCACGAGGTCAACGCGGTCCGCAAGCGTCTCTCGGTCTTGAAAGGCGGCGGCGCGTTGCGGCTGACGCGCGGCCGGGTCACGGTCCTGGTCCTCTCGGACGTGCCCGGCGACGACCTCGCGACCGTCGGCTCCGGGCTGTTTGAGGGAGCCGAGGCGACCCTCCTCGGCAGCGTCCGTACCGCCGTGGCCGGCGCCGCGGCCGAGGCGCGGCTCCAGGGTTTCTCCGTCGAGGAGGGGGACCTCGAAGGCGAGGCCTCGAAGGCCGGCCGCGATCTGGTCGAACGCGGGCGGTCCCTCTTGGGCGATTCCGTGGCACTGATCCTCGGAGGTGAGACGGCCGTAACCCTCTCCGGGGATCACGGCCAAGGCGGGAGGAACGGCGAACTGGCTCTGGCCGCGGCGCGGAACCTGTCTGACCACGAGGTGGTCCTGGCGCTGGCCACGGACGGGGAGGATGGATTGACCGGCACGTCCGGAGCTGTCGTGGACGGAGGCACCTGGAAGGCCTGTGCCGATGCGGAGACGGCGCTCGCCTGGCACGACTCGCTGACCGCGCTCGCAGCCGTGCCCGGCGCCCTGCTGCGGACCGGTGTCACGGGCACGAACGTGGGGGACGTGGCGCTCTACCTGCGCCGAATGAAGTAGAGTCCCCTCATAACTGAATTGATCCCCTGTCAGGAGGAGACGACGTGGAGGAGCCCCCCAAGGCGCTCGAGATCAAGATCGGAGACGAGGAGTTGAAGGGCCGGTACTCGAACCTTCTGCGGATCGTCCACACGCGCGAGGAGTTCATCCTCGACTTCATCAACCTGCTGCCGCCGCAGGGCATGGTCACGGCGCGCATCATCACCAGTCCCGGCCATCTCAAGCGGATCCTCCGCGCGCTCGCCGCCAACCTGGAGAGATACGAGCAGGTGTACGGACCCATCCAGGAGGCCGCCGAACCCGACGGCGACACGGGTGTGAACTGACCTGATCTACCCTATGGCGCGAGGAGCTCCCCAGGACCGGCGGCTGAGGAAGATCCTTCCGATCGTCCTGTCCTGGCTCGCCCTGGCCTGCCAGTCGTCCGGCCGGACCTCCACGGCCGCCGGCCTCGCGGACGGGCCGACCCGCTGGCTCATGCTGCCGGACGAGCTGCGCCAGGTGCAGCGCATGCGCACCAACCGCGAGGCGGTCGACTGGCTGGAGACCTTCTGGCGCCGGCGCGACCCCACGCCCGAGGAGCCCGGCAATGAGCGCGCGAAGACCTTCTACCAGCGGGTCGAGGCGGCCGACCGGCTCTACTCCGAGGGCGGCGTCCGCGGCAGCCTGACGGCGCGCGGACGCTCGCTGATCCTCCTCGGACCGCCGCCGGTCCTGCGCTACAGCCAGAAGAGGGTGCCGTCCTGGGAGCCGGGCCGACCCGGAGCGAAGCCGGCCATCCAGTCGCGGGACGTGGTCCTGGAGTCCTGGGTCTACGCCGTCGAGGACCTGGAGCCGGCGCTGCGCGAGAGGCTGGTCCAGGAGCACCCGGACACCGCCGAGGTGACCCTGGTCTTCCTGGTCGAGCCCCGGCGCACCGAGCTGCTGGAGGGCGAGAAGTTCCTGGACCTCGCGGTTCGATCCTCGGTCCGCGATCCCTGATCTACACGCTCTCCCGCACCACCTGCGCCAGCCCCTCGCGGCTGATCGCAATCAGGCGCTCCCAGAGCGGCGCCGGGACCTCGGCCACCTCCAGCTCGGGGTTCTCGACCAGCTCCCAATCCTGGAATTCCGGGTCGTCGAGCAGGGCCGCGAGCGGAATCTCGTGGTCCAGGCGCTCGACCGGCTCCAGATCGAAGACGTAGATCGTGGGGTCGCTCTGTCCCGGGTCCGGATAGGTGTCGGAGATCACCCGGGCGACGCCGACGATCGCCGGCTCGTCACCCTGGTGGAGGATCAGCGCCAGGTCTCCCTGGTCGGCGTCGCGCAGGTTCTTGAGGGCCACGGACTCCGTGACCCCGTTCCAGACCGTGCTCGCGTCCCGCTCCAGGTCGGCGAAGCTGTACTCCGCGGGATCGGTGGCGAGCAGCCAGTAGTTCATCTCGGATTCGTAGGGCTTGTCTCGTGGCTGCATGGCAGTCCTTTCATGTCCGTCCGCGACCCCGCCCGCGGGGCCGGCGAATGGACCTCTTGCGATCGCTGTGCCACCATACGGGGCCTATGCGTGAAAGGAGACTGCATGAAGTCCGCACTTTTCTTCGGTCTGGCGGCCCTGGCGCTGGCGGGATCGACGGGCTGTACCAAGCCGGCCGAAACACCGGCGGCCGAGGCCCAGCCGGCCAAGGCGCAGGAGACCCCCATCGTGGCTGACATCGAGCAGAGGCTCGCGAAATTCAACCCGACCCCGCTGGAGGCGGACCTCTCCGCCCTGACCCCTGAGGACCGCAAGGTGCTCGACCTGCTGGTCCAGGCCTCCGATCAGATGAACGAGATCTTCCTGCGCCAGGTCTGGGCCGGCAATCCGGCGATGCGCGAGGACTCGAAGTCCTGGAACGGCAAGGACGCCGAGGCCGCGCGCCAGTACTACACCCTCAACTTCGGACCCTGGGACCGGCTCGACGCCTTCAAGCCGTTCATCGGCACCCAGCCGCACCCGGAAGGCGCCGGCTACTACCCCGAGGACATGACCAAGCAGGAGTTCGACGCCTGGGTCGAGAAGCACCCGGCCGACAAGGAGGCCTTCCTCTCCGGCACCACGGTGATCCGCCGCGACGGCACGAACCTGAAGGCCGTCCCCTACTCGCAGGAGTACAAGGAGCAGCTCACGGCCGCCGCGAAGTTGCTGCGCGAGGCCGCCGCGACGACGAGCAACGCGTCGCTCAAGAAGTTCCTCGAGCTGCGCGCCAAGGCCTTCGAGACCGACGACTACTACGACAGCGACATGGCCTGGATGGACCTGGACGCGCCGGTCGAGGTCACCATCGGCCCCTATGAGACCTACGAGGACGGCCTCTATGGCTACAAGGCGGCGTTCGAGTCGTTCGTGACCGTCAACCTGCCGAAGGAGTCGGCCGCGCTCGCGCTCTACAAGGAGCGCCTCCCCTGGCTGGAGAGCAACCTGCCGATCCCGGACGCGGACAAGAACCCGAACCGCGGCACCGAGAGCCCGATCAAGGTGGTGGACACGGTGGTCACCGCGGGCGACACCCTGGCCGGCGTGCAGACCCTGGCCTTCAACCTGCCGAACGACGAGCGCGTGCGCGAGGCCAAGGGCTCGAAGAAGGTGCTGCTGCGCAACACCATGCGCGCCAAGTACGACAAGATCCTGATGCCGATCGCCGAGCGGGTGATCTCCAAGGACCAGATCCAGAACGTCGCCTTCGACGCCTACTTCAACGAGGTGCTCCACCACGAGCTGTCGCACGGCCTCGGACCGGGCACCATCCAGAAGAACGGCAAGAAGACCGAGGTCCGGCTGGAGCTCAAGGACCTGTTCTCGACGCTGGAGGAGGCCAAGGCGGACGTGATGGGGGTTTACAACATCCTCGCCCTCATGGAGCGCCACGAGATGCCCGGCGAGCTGCGGGCCACGCTGGAGCCGACCTACGTCGCCGGCCTGTTCCGCTCCGCCCGCTTCGGCATCCACGAGGCGCACGGCCAGGGCGTGGTGGCGCAGTTCAACTACCTGATGGAGAAGGGCGCGCTGACCGTGGACGGCGAGGGTCGCTTCCGCACCGACTCGGCGAAGTTCCCGGGCGCGATCCGCGACCTGCTGCACGACATGCTGATGCTCCAGGCGCGCGGCGACTACGATGCCACCAAGGCGTTCCTGGACAAGTACGGCCAGCCGCAGGACAGCCTAGTCAAGGCGATCGACAAGCTCGGGGACGTGCCGGTGGACATCCGGCCGGTGTACACCTACAAGAAGTAGGGGCAGGCCTTGTGCCTGCCCTGGCCCGACGGGGGCAACCACAAGGGTTGCCCCTACAGGCCTTTACTTCACCCCCAGCAGCTCCACCTCGAAGATCAGCGTGGCGTTCGGCGGGATCACCCCGCCGGCGCCGCGCGCGCCATAGCCGAGGTTGGCCGGGATGGTCAGCTTGCGCTTGCCGCCGACCTTCATGCCGGCGACGCCCTGGTCCCAGCCCTGGATCACCTGGCCGGCTCCGAGCGCGAACTGGAACGGCTGGCGCCGGTCCAGGCTGGAGTCGAACTTCTGGCCGTTCTCCAGCCAGCCGGTGTAGTGGACCGACACGGTCTTGCCGGCCTTGGCCTCGTCGCCCGTGCCGACCTGGAGGTCGGTGTACTTCAGTCCCGTGGGGGTGGTGGTCTCTTCCATCGCTCGCTCCTCCTATCTCACGGTGAGAAGCTCGACCTCGAAGATCAGGGTGGCGTTGCCGGGGATCACCCCGCCGCCCGCTCCCTGCCTGCCGTAGCCGAGCTCCGGCGGGACGATCAGCCGGCGCCTGCCGCCGGCCTTCATGCCCGTGATCCCTTCGTGCCAGCCCTGGATGACTTCGTCGATCCCGATGCGGAAGGTGAAGGGGTGGTTGGGGTCGAGGCTGGAGTCGAACTTCTGGCCGCCCTCCAGCCAGCCGGTATAGAGCACCTCGACCGTCTTGCCGGGACCGGCTTCGTCGCCGTCGCCGACTCTCTGGTCGATGTAGTGCAGCCCGGACGGCGTCACCACCTCCCGCGTCGTGGCGGGAGTCGGCGAGGCCTGGGCCAACAGCGCCTTGCGCTCCGGCTGCCGGACGGCGGAAGCGCTGGCGGCAGAGACCGCCAGCAGAACCCCGGCGGTCAACGCAAGCGCGCAAGAGGCATTTCGGGAAATCATGGACGGCTCTCCTCTCCTGGGAATCAGGATCTGTGAGCGACGAGGTCCCGATTGTACGTCAAGCCGCCATCCGGACCACTGCGCCCCCCTTGACCACGGCGGCCACGGGGTTGATCCCGAAGTGGTATGCGAGATGGAGGAGGTTCGGCGCGTCAAGCAGCACGAGGTCGGCCCGCTTGCCCACCTCGACCGAGCCGATCTCGGCCCCGAGCCCCAGGCTGCACGCCGCGTTGAGCGTCGCCGCGGTCAGGCTCTCCTCGATCGTCAGCCCCAGCTCGAACACCGCCAGCACGAAGACCGCCGGCATCGACTCGGTGAAGCAGGAGCCGGGGTTGCAGTCCGTGGCGAGCGCGATCGGCACCCCGGCCTCGACCAGCCGCCGGGCCGGCGCGTAGACGTGCTTCATCAGGAAGAAGCTGGTGCCCGGGAGGAGCACGGCGGTCACGCCCGAGCGCGCCAGGGCCTCGATCCCGGCCGGCGACACGGCCATGAGATGGTCGGCCGAGAGCGCCCCGAGGTCGGCGGCCAGCTCGGCGCCGCCCGAATCCACGAACTCGTCGGCGTGGAGTCGCGGCGCCAGGCCGTGACGCGTCCCGGCTTCGAGCACCCGGCGCGACTCCTCGGCCGAGAACACCCCCTTCTCGCAGAACACGTCGCAGAACCGGGCCAACCCCTGTTCGGCCGCGGCCGGCACGATCTCCTCGCAGATCAGGTCCACGTAGCGGCTCCGGTCCGCGCGATGCTCAGGGGGGACTTCGTGCGCGGCGAGGAGCGTCGGGACCAGGTCCACGGCATGGGCCGCGGACGCGGAGCGGATCGCGCGGAGCTGCTTGAGCTCGTCGTCGAGGGTGAGGCCGTAGCCGCTCTTGGCCTCGGCGGTCGTGGTGCCCCAGATCAGCATCTGGTCGAGGCGTTTGCGG
>JACZDC010062131.1_pt1 | contig 10864 bp, 10 predicted proteins | sample 8641791 | NCBI WGS metagenome assembly JACZDC01 (sample SAMN15324613, study PRJNA640507) | soil metagenome | isolation source: intercropping peanut in the second line | place: China: Luxin town, Laibin City, Guangxi Province | collected 2019-07-25 | depth 10cm m
ATGTCGATGGACCAGATCACCGGCTTCGTCGACTACCTGATGGAGAACCACGGTCTCGAAAAGGTCTCCGTGACCGGCGGCGAGACGCTCATCAAGTCCGTGTGGAGCCGCACCAAGGCGGTGCTGGCGCACGCCAACCTGCGCGGCCTGCGGGTGCAGCTCAACACCGGCGGCCTGGGGCAGATCCCCGTGCCCGAGATCGTCGGACTCTTCGACGATCCGTCCCGCCTCATGGTGCAGATCAGCCTCGACGGCTCGAAGGCCGAGACCGTGGACAAGTTCCGCGGCCGCCGCGGCGTGTTCGACTCGGCCCTGCGCTACATGGCCGAGCTGACCGCGGCCGGCGCCAAGGTCCAGTCGCGTTACACCATCAACGAGACCAACTACGACGAGACCCTCGGCGCCTACGAGCTGGTCTCGGAAATTCCGATCCAATCCTTCAAGGTCAAGCCCATGTTCGCGGCCGGAACCGCGATCGAGAACGCCGACAAGCTGGTCCGCGCCTCCGAGCGGGTCGGTGCGCTCCAGCGCGCCCTGGTCGAGGCCAGCGAGCGCTGCGCCACCTATCTCGAAGTGGCCACGCCGGTGTTTTTCGACGAGTCCGAGTTCGCCCACCTGACCCGGGGCAACTGGAAGATCGCCGACTGCTCGTGCGGCATGACCTCCGGCTATCTTTCCTCCAGCGGCGACATCTACGCCTGCTCGTACGGCGTCGGCGACGGCCACAGCGGCGACCTCGTGGTGGGCAACATCCAGAGCGAAGGCTTCGACTTCGTCCGCGCCTGGAACGAGGCCTCGTGCCTCGAAACCTATCGCGACCGGTTGACGCCGCACAGCTGCCCGTCGTCGAGCCTCCTGCTCCGCAACGTCGAGGAGGCCAGGCACGCCCTTTCGGTCCTGCCGATCATCACCTCGGACGCCGTGGAGACGGCTGCGGAGTAACCCGATGGCCCGCTTTTTCTGGGGTGCGTACGACGCCGTCTCGGCCGCCGTGGTGGACGAAGCCGGCGGGGAAGGAATCTGGCTGAGCGGCCTCTGCTGCTCGGCCTCTTACGGTCTGCCCGACACCGAGCTGCTCGGGCTCGGCGACCTGCTGGCCTGCCTGCGCAACGTGCGGCGGGCCAGCAAGCTGCCGGTCTGGGTGGACTGCGGCACCGGCTTCGGCAACGCCGCGAACTTCGCCGTGGCCGCCGACGACCTGCGGCGCGGCGGCGCCGACGGGGTCTGCGTCGAAGACAAGGTTTTTCCGAAGCGCAACACCTTCTCCCAGGTCGCGCACGCCTTGGAGGACGTGGACCGCTTCTGCCGCAAGATCGATCAGGCCCGGGAGCGCCTGGTGGGCTCCGGCTGCCAGGTGATCGCACGCACCGAGGCGCTCACGGTGGGGGAGCCCATGGACGCCGCCCTCCGCCGCGCCATGGCCTACGCCGACGCCGGAGCCGACGCCCTCTTCCTGAGCAATCCCGCGAATTCGCCCGACCTGGCCCTCGAATTCCTGGACGGCTGGCAGGGACGGCTGCCGGTCATCCTGCTGCCCACCTCCTACAAGCTCGACGCCGCCACCGACCTCGACGCCCTGGGCGTCTCGGTCGTGATCTACGCGAACCAGCTCCTCCGCGCGGCAGTGGCGGCCATGCGCCAGGTCGTCGAGCGCTTCCAGGGCGACCGCCTGTCCGTGACCGATCACGAGCCGATGATCAGCATCCCGGAGCTGCTGCAGCTCACCGACAGGCATATCTCTTGATCGCCCCGCCGCGGCGCATCCCCTTCCAGGTCCTGGAGGACTGCATCCTGGAGACGCTGGAGCGCCGCGGCGTCGCGCCCGAAGACGGCCGGGTCACGGCCCGCGTTCTGCTCGAAGCCGAGGCCCGTGGCTATCCCGCCCAGGGCGTACGCCGCGTCGCCGAGATCTGCGCCTTCCTGGACCGCAAAAACCTTTCGCCTCGGACTGATTTCGAGCGCATGGAGCCGGCCCCGGCGCTCCGCGTGTTCCGCTGCGAAGCCTCGCTCGGCCATCCGATCGCGGTCCAGGCCGCGGACGCCGCGGCGGCCCTCGCGAAATCCTTTGGCATCGGCTGCGCCGCGGTGCTCGGAGCTGGGCACATCGGATATCTGACACATTATGCCGAGCGCGCCGCCGAGGCCGGTGTCTTCTGCTTCGTGACGACGACCTCCTCGCCGGCCGTCTCCTGGCCGGGCTCCGGCACGCCGCTCCTCGGCACCAACGCCATGGCCTACGCTTTTCCTCTCGGAGACGGAATCCTCTGCGCCGACTTCGCCACCGCCGAGGTGGCGCGCGGCGAAGTCCTTCAGCGGCTCCAGGCCGGCACCCTGTTCGACCGCGAAGTCGGCACCGGCCCGGACGGCTCTCCCAGTCGCGAGCCCGCGGAGATCCTGCGCGGCGGCATCCTGCCCATGGGAGGTCACCGCAAAGGCGCATTGATCAGTCTGCTCCTCAGCACGCTCGCCGGACCGCTGGTGGGAGGCCTCCCGAACCACGAGGTGCTGGGCACGCGTTGGCCGGACGCCCGTCCGAACAAAACCGATTTCTTCCTCGCTCTCGACGTCGCGGCCTTCGGCGATCCCGAGACCTTTCAGGTCAGGATGCGCGGCTTCCTCGACGCCCTGTCCGGATCGAGCCCGGAGTTCCATGTTCCCGGCCGGCACAGTCGCGTCCGCTGGGAAGAGGCCCTGCGCCACGGTTTCGAGGAGACCGCGGACGTGCGCGAGCTCCTCGCCTCAGCATGACTGCACCGGATCTCCTCCTCGTCGGCGTCGGACCGCACGCCCACTACAAACACCTGCCGGGCATCCTCAAGGCAGTGCGGACCGGTCTCGCGTCGAGCTACTCGATCCTCGAGCTGGAAACCGCGAGGCCGCGGCTGGAGGATCTGGTCCGCACGCTGGAGATCAAGCCGGAGCGGATCGCCTACATCCCCGACCACCGGGACCGCGGTGAGTGGTACACCGATCATTCCGACGCCGCGATGGAAGAGCTGTTCCGCGAGCGGCCTTCCCTCAAGGCAATGATCTGCACCGAGCCCAAGGCGCACTATCCCTATCTCAAGTGGTGCCTCGCGAACGGCCGCGACTGCCTGGTGGACAAGCCGGTCACGATTCCCATGGCCGGAAACGTGATCGATCCCAGGAGACTGACTGCCGAGTTGCGCGAGCTGGCCGATCTTGCCAGGGAGCGGCCGGGCAACTGCTCCGTGATGACTCCGCGACGCTATCACCACGTGTATGAAACCGTGCGGCGCTACGTCGGCTGGCTCGTGCGCCATCTCGGAGTGCCGGTCACCTACCTCTCGATCTATCACGGCGAGGGAGTCTGGAACACGCCGACCGAGTACCTGGAGCGCGAGGATCACCCGTACAGGTACGGCTATGGAAAGCTTTTACACTCGGGCTACCATTACGTTGACATCCTCGCCCGTCTCCTGCCGGACGACACGATTCTCGACGTCGCCTCGCACGTCGCGCGTCCGGAAGACCAGCAGGCGCAGATGGCGAACGCCTACGGCAGGATGGACGGCGCGGTCCCCGTCGAGCCCGCCGCGGGCCATCCCTTCGGAGAGACCGACTTCGTGGCCAGCTTCGCGGCCCGCCGGCCGGGCACGGGCGAAGTGGTGACGCTCGGCAATCTGGCTCTGCTTCAAACCACGACGAGTCTTCGGAACTGGTGGCGCCTGCCGGACGACGTCTACAACAAGACCGGCCGCTTCGGAGTCGAGGACATCCGCCTGAACCTCGGCTTCCTGGCGAGCGTCTCCGTACGCATCCTCAAGGTGCCGGTGGAAGTGAACGGCCGCTTCGCGAAATTCCGGGACGAGCTCGACATCACCGTCTGGCGCAACGGCAATCTTCTCGGCAAATCCTTCCTGGATCGCCGCTCCAACCGCTCCGCGGAAAGCTATCTGGAAAACGGCCGCTGGCGCCTCTTCCGCAACTGGCTCCAGGGAAGGGAGAACCGGAGCCGCATCGAGCAGCACCTCAAGTCTGTGGAGATCCTGGAGCGGCTGCTGCTGTCGGCGATCTGATCCGAGGCGCGCCGCCCTTCCGGACGGCGCGCGCCTCGCCTCGATCGTCAGTTGGGCGGGAACATGTTGTTCTTGGCCACCGGCACGCAGAGCTTGGAGGTGGTCGTCACCTTGACGTCCTCCGGCGGCAGGCCCATCCCCTTGAGCACGGGGTTCAAGTGGGTCAGCTTGAGCGGCCTGTTGAGCGGCGGGCCGTCGAGGTCGTAGCAGAGCACGTCGGAAAACCGGATGATGTTGGCGATGGCTGCCGAGGTCGTGAACGAGTTGTTCTTCGTCACCGGCACGCAGAGTTGGATGGGCGTCGGCGCGAGGATCTTCGTCGCCTCGGTCGGAAGGCCCGAGAAGAGCGGATTCAGGTGCGTCAGGTTGATCGGCTGGTCGGGGATCAGCGGCGCGTCGACGCGGTAGCACTTGATGTCCAGCCACTGGATGAGTTGCTGGACGGCCGGCGGCACGACCTGGTTGTCCTTGACCACGGGTACGCAGAGCTGCTGCGGCTCACGGACCCACACATTGAGGTTCGGCCCGTACAGCGCCGAGATCTCAGGGTTGAGTTGGGTGAGGTTCACATTCAGGTTGAGCGCCGGGCCGTCGATGCGGTAGCACTTCAGGTCCGCGTACTGGAGGAACGGAAGCGACTGCGCCGGAATCACCTGTGCGTTCTTCCGCACCGGCACGCAGAGGTCCTGCGGCTCCTGCAGGACCACGTTCTCGGGCGGGGCCCCGGCATTGATGAACACCGGGTTCAGATGGGTGAGCAGCAGCGGAACGCCGACCGGCGGTTGATCCGGGATGTCGTAGCACCGGAGATCAAGGAAGCGCACGAACTGAGCCGGAGTGGGCAGCGGCTGGGCCATGGCGGCTCCTGTCCACAACAGCACGCCCAACAGAACGACAGCTCCCAGAACGGCCTGACGAACGAGCTTGTCCATTGACAACTCCTCTTCTGAAGGTTGATGTCGGTTCGCCGGGCCGGCCCGATGGATTCCCCGTGGCAGATTCGAGGGTATCCATAATCCTATGGTGAGCGTTCGCTAAAAAACGGGACAACGTCAGCTCGTCTGCCGCGTCAGCACGACGTGCGTCGCCTTCTCCGTCGGTACGTGCTCGGTGCAGGTGAATCCGAGCGAGGGAAGGTCGATGCCGGCGAGCAGGTGCTCTCCAGTGCCCAGGAGAACGGGGGACACCGCGAGGTGCATCTCGTCGACCAGCCCGGCCTGAAGGTACTGCCGGACTGTCGAGACCCCGCCGCCGAGCCGGATGTCCTTCTCTCCAGCGGCCTCTCTGGCGAGATTCAACGCCTCGTGGATCCCGCCGGTCACGAAGTGGAAATCCGTGCCGCCCTCCATGCGGAGCGTCGGACGAGGATGGTGGGTGAGCACGAAGGCCGGCGTGTGATAGGGAGGATTCTCACCCCACCAGCCGCGCCAACTCTCATCCGGCCAGGGACCGCGGACCGGGCCGAACATGTTGCGGCCCAGGATCCAGGCGCCGACCCCCTCGAAGCCGCGCGCCGCGAAGTCGTTGTCCGGGCCGAGGGTTCCGCTCCCATTGCCATGCATCTGCTGGAACGTCTGCGTGCCGAAGACCCAGTTGTGCAGCTCGAGCCCGCGGACCCCGAGCGGATTCTCGAGGCTTTGCTGCGGACCGGCACCATAGCCATCGAGCGAGATCGAGAACGCGTGGACACGAAGCCTTGCCATGGAGTTCCCCCTGTTACGTGCGTGGCGCCGTCTTGTTAGTGGATCCTGTCGAAAAGAGCCGTCGAAGGAGGTGGCCCTTCCACATCCAGAGCCCCGAGAGAACAATGATGGGAACGAAGACGAACCGCACAAGGGGCGCGTACTGTGGGATCGCCTCGAACGGACTGTAGATGTACCCGAGGATCGGAATGCTCATGATGATGTGAATCCAACGAAAGATCGCACGTGTGATTCCTGGGCTCATGTCATGGTGTCCTTTCAGACCTGTGACTATTGGCTACAAAAAGAAGCTCGCAAGCCAGTTGGCAACAACGCGCCAGCCACTCGAATCAAACAGGTAGAACTCGGCGAAGTTCTCGGCGATCAGAGTCAACCCTACCGTCAGGTAGACCCTGTGTATGCGCCCGATCGTCCTTCGATCCCAGACCATCGCGGCCAGGATCAGGCTGTCGGGGAGGACGAATCCGAAGAAAAACTCGGGGTGAGCCACGTTTGGGAAGTAATGCCGGAACCGAAAGAACGCCGGCCAGAGGATCGCGATCATGGCCAGCAGCATGAGCCGCTTGTGGATCTCGGGTCGCCGACGGTAGACGATCGCCGCCGTGACCAGGCCGGCGAACAGAATCGGGGCCGTGAACGTCCCGACCAGGCTTGACACTGCGGTCTGCCCGCCGCCGGCCGCGAGGTCCCGCTTCATAACGTAGACGCCCGCCGCCATGGTGGACACGGCCACGCCGGCCACCAGTCCGAGGCTCAGAAAGCCCAACTGCCGATGGAGTTTCAGCCTCCTCGTCTGGACCAGGGACGACTGCAGAACGAACAATGCGGTCCACAGGAACAGGAAGGCGCCATGGACATAGATGACGACAGGTGCGCTGAAGGTTCCGCGGATGGATGGAAGAAAGAATGTCTTGAAAAACCCGATCAAGGTCACGGCAAGAGCCAGGCATGAAGCCACGAGAAAGAAGCGGCTCCTCTGTTGGCGAGGCCTTTCAGTAAACGTAGCGGTCATCGACTCCTTACCCGACTTTCTAACGTTTTCTATGCCCTGAAGGTTTGATTCTCCGATCGAGGCACCGAATTCACTTGCAAGCTAGAGTATTCTGTCCACCAGAACTACGGTTGAAAAAGCACTGGTCCGACGTAGCAGGTCTACATTGCTAGATCTCTTTGAGCATCTTCAGGGCCAGTGCTGTGCATTCTCCGTCGAGAGTTCGCTCGTAATCTCCGCTAAGCACTAATCGTCTGTAGGATCGAATAACGCTTACTATTTCTTTTGCTGCACGCTCAGGTGGTAAGGATAGAGCCTTTTGGATGTTCATTCGCGCTGTCTCTCCTAGGAGCAGATAAGTTCCAACCGACAGAAATTTGGGAATCAGCGCCGCGGCAATCAGGCCCCCAATCTTAATGATGTCTTTTATCGCTACTTCTAGCTGTGGCAGTTCTTCGTCGAGTGCCGCCAATTTCGCTTGGTACGTTTCGTTTGTGGCCGAAAAGGTCGGCTCAAAATACTCGCAGTAAAATTCTTTGATTAACTTTTGTCTTGCTGTTCTCGGATCGATTATGAATATGCGGAGAAGATGGGAGACTGCTATATGTGCATCCTCCCTCAGACCAGCTACAAACGCGAGGCCTAAGTGTGAGTAAATCATCCAGAGACTGTTTTTTTGTCCTAGTGTTGTCAATTCAGGATCCAGGTTTGTGTTTCGCAGCAGGCTTTCTTCTGCGAATCTGAGGCGAGAGCTGATTGTCTCTGCATTTTTTGATTTAATCGCATCTTCAATCGCATCATATGCACCGAGAATCTCTCGTATGATGAGCTGATCGCCCTGCCTCTTGAGGGAATCCAGTTCGTTACTGAGGGAGTTTAGATGATCCTCGATGGTGGCAAGTCGTTGACGCATCATGAGACTCCCGGCAGCGCCAATCCCAACTTGTGCAGATTTCAAGAGTAGTACTGGATCCACGATATCTCTCCAATTCACCGAAGATGCCTCTAGTGTTAGAGGCCAGTATGCTCTTCTTCAAGTGCGGTGCTTACGGATAGTCGAGTCGATTGCTTTGCCGGCCCACGAGGTCGTTTGTGAAGTCGCTGCCCTCTCCTCACTTCGGCTACCTTCGCGGCTCATACCGCATCGCCACCACCCCCGAGGCGAACTCCAGCCGGCTGATGAGCTTCAAGTCCAAAGGCTTCGACAGTCCCGCGAACAGTGCCGGCCCATGGCCCACTACCCTGGGATGGACCACGAACTCGTACTCATCGATCAAGCCCAACTCCGCCAGCGCCAGCGGAAGCATCACGCCTCCTACGAACAGTCCCTTGCCCGGCTCCTGCTTGAGCTTCTTGACGGCCGTCCCCAGATCTCCCTGGAGGAACTCCGCGTTCCAATCGACGTGGTCCAGGGTCCTCGATACGACGTACTTCTTGGCCGCGTCGATCGTCCGGGCGAACGGTTTGGTCCATTCGGGCATCGAATCCGTCCATGCCGACGCCCGCCACGCGACCTCCATCATCTGATAGGTCACTCGGCCAAAGAGGAGGGCATCGGCCCGGCTGAGATTTTCGACCGCGTGACGATGGATCTCCTTGTCTCCGGTCGCGGCCCGATGATCGCAGCAGCCGTCCAAGGTGACGTTGATGGAATACCGAAGGGGGCGCATAAGGCAGCCTGCTCCATCCAGGTTTCCGACGAGCCGTCTAAGTTCCTGGCGGCCCATCTAAGTTGACGACGTCCCATCTAAGCTCCCGATGGGTTGTCTAAGCTTACGACGGCTCTTTCAATTCCCCGACGTCGCATCCAAGCTGCCGATGGCTCGTCCAAGTTCCCGACATCCCATCCAAGCTCACGATGCCTCGTCCAAGTTCCCGACGTTCCATCTAAGCTTACGACGCCTCGTCCAAGTTCCCGACGCCTCGTCCAAGCTCGCGATGCCTTATCCAACTCCCCGATGCCTCATCCAAGTCTACGATGGCCCGTCCAACTTCACGATGGCTCATCCAACTTTACGACAGCCCGTCCAAGTTCACGACGCCGCGTCTAAGCTGACAACGCGCCGTCTAAGCTCACGATGGCTCGTCGGGAACTTGGATGAGGCATTGTCTTCTTGGGCGCGGCGTTTTGAGACTGCAAGGTACAGGGCGAGATTACCATAATCCCCATAAAAGAGGTCGGCGTATCTCTGTTCAGTCACTCAGGCCGGGTCCTGACCAGGATATGCCGCAGCACGTCTCCGGCCAGGACGACGGCGACGCCCAGCAACGCAGGCAGGGGATCGTGCAGCAAAATCAACAATGCGATCACGAGGCAGCCCGCCACGAAAAGGATCGGAGCCGCGGGGAACCACCACCGGGTGACCCGCGGCTGGAGACGGAAGAGCGTCGTGGCGGAGAGGCCGAGAAACAGGATGGCGGAGAAGACGATGTAGGCCACGATGCGGTCGAAGGCTCCGAGCGCGAGCACCACCACGGCCAGCCCGGTCTGTAGGAGGATCGAGTGCACCGGCGTGCCGAAGCGCGGATGCAGTCGGGCAAAGGCTGGGAAGAGCGCGCCGTCCCGCGCCATCGCGTAATAGGCCCGGGGAGCGGCCATGGTCAATGCCAGCAGCCCGCCGAGAACAGAGAGAAGGACACAGATCGACAGCACCGTGGCGCCCGCCCGACCGAACAGGGCCTCTCCGAACTGAGCGACGAAGGCGGTGTTCGAAGCGATCCGCTCCAGCGGCAGCACGTACAGGAACGCGAAGCTGATCAGAAGATAGATCCCGGTGACCAGCAGCACGCCGCCGGTGAAGGCCCGCGGCAGGTTCTTTTCGGGATCCCGGATCTCGCCCGCCAGCTTCCCGGCTTCCCACCAGCCTCCGAAGCTGAAGAACGCGCTCACCACGGCGCCCGCGACGGCGGGGAAGAGCGCCTCCGAACCCGCCCGCCTCGCGGCCAGGGGGAGCAGGTTTTCGATGTGGCCGCCGCCCGCGGCGATCGCCCAGACGACGAGCGCGAAGAGCACGGCGAGCTTGAGCAGGTTCGCCGCCGTCATCACAGACCCGCTTAGCCGGGTGCCGAGGATGTTGATCACCGCCAGGCACAGCAGGGTGGCGACGGGGACCAGGAGCTTTGCCTGTGGACTCAGCGGCGTCAGCGCTTCGACATAAGAGGCCGCACCCACGGCCAGCGCCGCGGCGAGGCCGGGATCCATGATGGCCGCGGTCATCCATCCATAGAGAAAGGCCGCGCGCCGACCGTAACCCTGTCGAAGATAGACGTACTCTCCGCCTGCCTCGGGAAAGCGCACGGCGAGCTCCGAATAGCACAGCGCGCCGCAGACCGTCATGATCGCCATGCCGCACCAGACCGCGCCGAGCAGGAGCGGCGAGCCCAGCGATTTCGCCATCGTGGCCGGGGTGAGGAAGATCCCCAGCGCGATGGACTGTCCCGTCACCGCAGCGATCGCCGCCGCCAGCCCCAACTGTCTGCGTTCTGTCATCCGGGGGAGACTATCGTGCGCGCGTCCCTTCGAACAGCCCGTAATCCTTGGTCACCCGCAGGGTCCCGCCGAGCCGCGCCATCTCCTCTCCGGCGAAGCGCGCGAAGGCGGCCTTGCGCTCCGGGGGGAGCGCCACCTTCGAGGCCACGTACTCGACCAGCGGCTCGACCTCGGTGACTTCCAGGGTGTCGTCATAGCGATGGAGCACGACCTCGGAAAACCACGGCGCGAGCTGCTCGGCTCCCGTTTCCAGCACGAACGAATCCGGTCCGCGGCCTTCCCAGAGGACCAGCTCGGGATCGAACCGCCGGACCAACGCGATCAATTCGTGGAATTGATCACGGCCGCCGGTCGCGGCATGAAACCGGCCTCCGGGCGCGAGCACGCGCCCGATCTCGGCGAGAGCGCGCGGCCGGTCCGGCACGTGATAGAGCATGTGGTTGGCGATCACTTCGTCAAATGTTTCATTCGGGAAGGGGAGAACCTGCGCGTCGAAAGCGGCGAGTCGTGAGATCCCGAGATTCCGCCGCGCCTGGTGCAGCATCCCGGCGGAAAGATCCGAAAGCGTGATCTCCCAGCCGGCCGGGATGCGCGAACGGTTCTCCAGCCAGAGCGAGCCCGCGCCGCAGCCGATCTCCAG
>JACZDC010024430.1_pt1 | contig 10854 bp, 7 predicted proteins | sample 8641791 | NCBI WGS metagenome assembly JACZDC01 (sample SAMN15324613, study PRJNA640507) | soil metagenome | isolation source: intercropping peanut in the second line | place: China: Luxin town, Laibin City, Guangxi Province | collected 2019-07-25 | depth 10cm m
AGGGGAAGCACGCCGCGGCTTAGAGGTGCGCCCCGGAGAGGTCGGGGCGCTGCGGCGCCTGGGGGTGGACTCCGCTCGCCCCGACGAATCCGAAATAGGGGCCGAGCCGGGCGCGCGCCGCGCGGCCTTCGGGGGTCCGGAGATCGGGACCGACCTCGCCGAGCACGGCCAGTCGGGCCGCGGCGAGCGTCCGGTCGCCAGTGGCCAGCGGCAGGACGCGCGCGAGGTCGGACCGCGAGCCGTGCAGCCCGGCGAGGACCGCGCGCTCGGCGGACGTGCGCGGACCCTGTCCCACCGCCTCACGCGACCAGAGCGGCGGCACGCGCGGCGCGTCGGCGGTGTCGCGGAGGAGCGGCGAGGCCGACACCGCCTTGCCGTCCTCGTCCACGAACTGCCAGGAGAGGGTGACCGCCGGGCTCGACGACAGGAGATGGGAGAACAGCCAGCGTTCTTCATCAAAGCCGCCGAGCTTGACCGGCACGTCCGGGATCACCCGCTGGATCACGCGCCGGAGGTCGTCCGGCAGGAGCGGGTCCTCGCGGACGCCGCGCGGAAACACGTCGCGGTTCAGGCCGGCCAGGAAGAGATGCTCGAAGGTCCGTCCGCGGGCCTCCATGGCGGTGAGCACCGGCACGCCGCCGCCCGTGCCGCCGAGGTCGCCGGTGCCCGCATCCTCCAGCTCGCCGGCCAGGAGCCGCCGCAGCTCGTCCCGTTCGAGCACGAACCGGGAAGGCACCTCGCGGCGCAGCGCCTCCAGGGCTTCGACGACCGGATCTGTCCCTTTCCAGCCCAGGACCTTGAGCAGCTCGGCGAGCAGATCGAAGTGCTCGCCGGCGCGGGCCTCCTCCGGCCAGGCACCGAGCCGCTCGCGCACCCGGTCCGCGAGCCGCACCGCCGCCCGGATGCGCTCGCCCTGGACGTGCCGCCGGATGGCGCGGACCTCGGCCTCGCCCTCCTCCACGTCGACCTCGTCGTCGCGGCCGCTCTGCTCGCGCAGCCCGTGGCGGATCGGCAGCGGATACGAATCCGACTCCGGGCGGAGGAACAGCTCGGGCCGCAGCAGGGACACGTCGCGCAGCCGGCCGGCGCCGAGCGCGGCAAACGCGAGCCGCAGGTCCACGGTCCCTGGAAGGTTGGCCACCGTGTCGAGCCAACGGTCGGCCGGCACCTCCTCGCCGCGGCGGAGCAGCTCCAGGAACGCCCGGGCGCGCCGGCCCGCGGGACCGATCGCGCCGCGCGTACCCAGCGCCGAGAACGGCACGCCGAGCCGGCGCAGGTGGCGGGCGAGCGGCAGCCGGTGCGCCGAGAGATCGCGAGCCACGATCCCGATCGCCTCCGGTTGCATGCCGTCGTCCAGCAGGCCGCGGACCCGCCGCGCGATCTCGCGCGCCTCGGCCTCCACCCCGGGAGCCTGGAAGCGCTCGATCCGCGGCGGCGGGATATCGGCGAGAGGAGGCGGTGGAGGCTCCTCCAGAGAGGCCACCGGCGACAGCCGTCCGGCGAGCCGCTCGGTGAATGCGCTCTCCACTCCCTCGCCCTGCCAGGACGGTGGCCGGCCCAGCCCCAGCCAGGCCTGCCGCCGTCGGAGCAGCGACTGGAGGAGGTCGGCGGCCACCCCGGTGGCATCCGCGAACCCGTGGACGATCACGGCCCGGGACGGCAGAGCCGCGTCCGGATCGGTCTCCAGGAGATCGGTCGCGCGACGCAGAAGTGTGGAGAGGGTCCCAAGTTTGAGCTTCCGGAGATCGGCCTCGGTCCGCGCCGCGACCCGGACGAGCGCCCGCGCCCGCTCGACTGCCGCGCGGGGGGCCACGAACGTGCCGTCGAGGGCCAGCGCCTCCTCGGCCGCCTCGGCATGGATCGGCTCCAGCCCGGCGTCGAGCAGGTCGCGGACCGTCTCGGCCACCGTGCCGTAGCCGTCCACCAGATCTCCGAGCCCGTCGCGCAGGCGGGGCTCACCCGCCGCGAACCGCTGGGCCAGCACCTCGGCAAGCAGCCGGCCGCGCGGAGGCGTCTCGCCCGCGCGCTCCAGGATCTCGAACGCCAGGCCATGGAGCGTCTGCACCCGCACGCCGGCCAGGGACCGCGACCGCACGAGCGCCGCCGACACATGCGCCCGCAGGCTGCGCGACGGCACCACGACCCGCACCGGCGACGCCAGCAGGCGAGGATCGCGCCGGGCCTCTCCGGCCAGCTCGGCCACCCGGCCGATCACCAGAGATTCGGCGGCCAGGGCACCCCGCGCGACGAGCACCCGGCCCTGAGGAGACGGCGGCTCGGAAACGGCGCCGCTGTCGAAAAGACTGAGCTGTACTGCCACGGGAGAAGGATATCGCAGGAGCCGGAGCCGGCCATTTTGACGCAAACCTCCTGTTTCCTGACGCGACTCGGGGAAAACTCGCGTCACAGATGTTGTTTGTCGCGTCAGATCTCGGGCTTGTCGCGTCATAGATCTCGACATCTGACGCGACCCACAGGTTTCTCGCGTCAAAAATCTCGTTCCCGGCCCGTGATTCGGGCCGAGTCGCGTCAGAAACCTCCCGAGTTGCGGCGGCAAGGAGTGGATCCGCCGCGACTCGCGGGATTTCTGACGCGACAATTCAGGGGGCGACCCTCGCCCCTCGAATTGTTGCGTCAAGTTAGAGCCGGCGGGACGCCGGCGCTCCCAGTGAAGGAAGCCAAGCAGGGCCGCCGAGGAAGATCTACGCCTCGGCCGCCACCCGCTCGCGCCGCTCCAGTTCCTGGTCCTTGTACTGGAGCAGATAGAGCCGGTAGTAGATGCCGCGCTGGGCGAGCAGCTCCTGGTGGGTGCCGATCTCCCGGATCTCCCCCTTGTGCATGACCAGGATGCGGTCCGCCTTCTGGATCGTGGACAGGCGGTGGGCGATCACGATGCTCGTGCGGCCCACCAGCAGACGGTCGAGCGCCTTCTGGATGAGCTGCTCGGTCTCGGTGTCGATCGACGAGGTCGCCTCGTCGAGGATCAGGATGCTCGGGTCGAAGGCCAGGGCTCGCGCGAAGGCGATGAGCTGCTTCTGGCCAACCGAGAGGCCGGCGCCGCGCTCGCGCACCGGCGTCTCGAAGCCGCCCGGCAGGCGCTCGATGAACGGCAGGGCGTGCACCTCGGACGCCGCCCAGCGCAGCCGCTCGTCGTCGATCGAGCCCTCGCCGAGCCGGATGTTGGCGCCGATCGAGCCCGAGAACAGGAAGACGTCCTGGAGCACCATGGCCACGCTGCGGCGCAGGCGCGGCAGGTCCCACTGCCGCACGTCCACGCCGTCCACCTTCACCGCGCCGCCGTCCACGTCGTAGAAGCGCAGGAGGAGGTTGGCGAGCGTGCTCTTGCCGGCGCCGGTGTGGCCGACCACGGCCAGCGTCTCCCCGGGCTTCACCAGGAAGGAGATGCCCTTGAGCACCGGTTCGCCCTCCTTGTAGGAGAAGAGGACGTGGTCGAACTCGATTTCTCCCCTTATTCGTCCCCGCACCCGCTCCGGAGAGTACGCGCCGGCCGGCGAGGCGATCGTCTCCGGCGTGTCGATCAGCCGGAAGATGCGCTCCGAGGCCGCCATGGCTCCCTGCAGGATGTTGTACTTCTCCGACAGGTCGGCCAGCGGCTGGTAGAAGCGCTGGGCGTACTGGAGGAAGGCGATCAGCGCGCCGATCGAGGTGATGCCGGCGATCACCCGGCCGCCGCCGTACCAGAGGATGAGGCCGATGCCGAGCGCCGTGATCAGCTCCACCCCGGGGTAGAAGACCGCGTAGTAGAAGATGCCGCGCACGTTGGCGTCGCGATGGGCCTGGTTGATCCCGTCGAACTCCTCGTAGGCCCGGGCCTCGCGGTTGAAGAGCTGCACCACCGGCATGCCCGTGATGTGCTCCTGGAGGAAGGCGTTGATGCGCGCGATCTTGATCCGCACCTCGCGGAAGCTCTCGCGCACCCGCGATTTGAACCAGGAGGTCAGCCAGAGCAGGAGCGGCACGATCGAGAACGCCGCCACCGCCAGCCGCCAGTCGAGCCAGAAGAGCACGCCCACGATGCCGGCGAGGAGCAGGATGTCGCCCAGGATGGCCACGATTCCCGCCGAGAACAGCTCGTTCAGGGCATCCACATCCGTGGTCACCCGGGTGACCAGCCGGCCGATCGGGTTGCGGTCGAAGTAGGAGATCGGCAGCCGCTGGAGATGGCCGAAGACCTGCCGCCGCAGGTCGTTCATGATGTACTGCCCCATGAGCTGCATCACGTAGCCTTCGGCGTAGAGCGTGGCGAACGTGAGCACGATCGTCACCAGGTAGATCGCGGCGACCACGGTGAGCCCCTGCACCGCCACCGCCGAGGGCTCGAGGCCGCGGGCGAGGAGCGCGTCGCGCACCCAGACGCTCGCGCCCGAGAGCTTCGCCGGCTCCGCCTCCTGCGGCCGGATGAAGAGGTCCATCGACACCGCGAAGGCCAGCGGACCGATGAGCTGCAGGACCGAGGAGACGAGGATCAGCCCCACCGCCGCGGCCGTCATGCCGCGGTACGGACGCAGGTAGGTCATCAGGCGCCGCATGAGACGGGCGTCGTAGGCCTTTCCTAGGGCTTCCTCCTCCTGGTGGGCGTCACTCATGCGGGAACGATATCATTCCCAACCCTATACCCTTTCATCTATTCCCTTACTGGTGGTACACTGCCTGCCAGCTTCAGGTCCAGAAGAAGGTCAGGTTTCTCGGAATCCGGAGGGTTTCGCCGTGCCGCCGACGTTGAATCAGCTTCTCAAGGAGATGGTGGGCCAGGGGGGGTCCGACCTCCACATCACCACGAACTCGCCGCCGCAGATCCGGGTCGACGGGCACCTGCGCCCGCTCCAGTACCCGCAGATGACGCCGGCCGAGACCAAGCAGCTCGCCTACTCCATCCTCACCGACAACCAGAAGCACCGTCTGGAAGAGGACCTGGAGATCGACCTCTCCTTCGGCATCAAGGGCCTCGCCCGCTTCCGCGCCAACATCTTCCACCAGCGCGGCGCCATCGCCGCGGTGTTCCGGCAGATCCCGTTCGAGATCAAGGGCTTCAAGGAGCTCGGCCTGCCGACGATCATCGAGAAGCTGTGCGAGAAGCCGCGCGGCCTGATCCTCGTCACCGGCCCCACCGGCTCCGGCAAGTCGACCACGCTCGCCGCCATGCTCGACAAGATCAACCGCGAGCGCGCCGAGCACATGATCACCATCGAGGACCCGGTCGAGTTCCTGCACTCGCACAAGAAGTGCCTGGTCAACCAGCGCGAGGTCCACGCCGACACCCACGGCTTCTCCAACGCGCTGCGCTCCGCCCTGCGGCAGGACCCCGACGTGGTGCTGATCGGCGAGATGCGCGACCTGGAGACCATCGAGTCGGCGCTGCGCATCGCCGAGACGGGCCACCTCACCTTCGCCACCTTGCACACGAACTCGGCCGCGCAGTCGATCAACCGCGTCATCGACGTCTTCCCCGCCCACCAGCAGGGACAGATCCGCGCCCAGCTCTCGCTCGTGCTGGAGGGGATCATCTGCCAGGCCCTCCTGCCGCGCACCGGCGGCAAGGGGCGCGCCATGGCCATGGAGATCCTCATCCCCAGCTCGGCGATCCGCAACCTGATCCGCGAGGACAAGGTCCACCAGATCTACGGCATGATGCAGGCCGGCCAGGCCAAGTACGGGATGCAGACCTTCAACCAGTCGCTGGCCTCCCTCTACTTCAAGCGCCTGATCACGCTGGAGACGGCCCTGTCCCGTTCCTCGCTGCCCGACGAGCTGCAGGAGATGATCAATCGCGGCCCCGCGGCCCTGAATCCCACCCTCGGCGTTCAAGAGACCGGAGGAAGGAGCTAACCCATGCCCAGCTTCGAATGGAAAGGCCGCACGCGCGCCGGCCAGGCCCAGGAGGGCGTCCTGCTCGCCGACACCCGGGACGCCGCCGTCGCCGTGCTGCGGCGCCAGAACATCCAGGTCACGAACATCCGCGAGCGCGGGCGCGAGATCAAGCTGATCCCGCGCGTGTCGATGAAGGTCAACCGCAAGCGCATCTCGATCTTCACCCGGCAGTTCTCGGTGATGCTCGACGCCGGCCTCCCCCTCGTGCAGTGCCTGGAGATCCTCGGCGGCCAGGAGGAGAACAAGGCTTTCGCGGCCATGATCAACGACGTCCGCGCCGACGTCGAGTCCGGCTCTTCCGTGGCCGACGCCATGAGGAAGCACCCCAAGGCCTTCGACAACCTGTTCGTCAACATGGTCGCCGCGGGCGAGGCGGGCGGTATCCTCGACGTCATCCTCCAGCGCCTGTCGGCCTACATCGAGAAGGCCGTGAAGCTGAACAGCCAGGTCAAGTCGGCCATGATCTACCCCGTGGCGGTGCTCGTCATCGCGGCCCTGGTGGTGTTCATCATCCTGTGGAAGGTCATCCCGGTGTTCGCCCAGCTCTTCTCGGGCCTCGGCGGCGAGATGCCCTTCCTGACCCGCATGGTCATCGCGGCGTCGAACTTCGTCGGCCGCTACTTCATCTTCATCTTCATGGTGATCGGCGCCGGCATCGTGGCCCTCCAGCGCTATCACAACACCTACCGTGGACGCCGCGTGCTCGACGGCCTCCTGCTCAAGATCCCGATCATCGGCATGCTGCTGCGCAAGATCGCCGTGGCCCGCTTCTGCCGCACCCTGGCCACCCTGACCGCGTCCGGCGTGCCCATCCTCGACGGCCTCGAGATCACGGCCAAGACGTCCGGCAACGCGATCATCGAGGACGCCATCATGGCGGTGCGCAAGAGCGTCGAGGAAGGCAAGACGATCAGCGAGCCGCTGGCCGACACCAAGGTGTTCCCGCCCATGGTGGTGCAGATGATCAACGTCGGCGAACAGACCGGCGCCCTCGACCAGATGCTGTCGAAGATCGCCGACTTCTACGAGGACGAGGTCGACACCGCCGTCGCCGGCATGATGAAGCTGATCGAGCCGCTCATGATCTCGGTCCTGGGCGTGGTCATCGGCACGATCGTGGCCGCCATGTACCTGCCTCTCTACTCGATCCTGACGAAGATCGGGTAGCGTACCCACGGCGGCGGGGCGCTCCCCCGCCGCCTCCCAACGCCCCGACGTTCCGATGTCGAACCTCGCCAATCAGCTCAAGTGGTACATCGCCATCCGCGTGGTCGCGGTGGCGAGCGTGCTCATCCCGTATTCGCTGCTGCAGATCGGGCCCACGGCCTCGGCGCCGGCGCTCGAAGGGAGCACGCCGCCGGCGCCCCCGGCGGTCTCCACCCCGGCTCCGACTCCGCAGTCTCCGATCCTGGTCAGCCCGCCGCCGGCGCCGGCGCCGGAGACCGACCTGCTGCCGCCGCAGGTGGTGTATACGATCGGCGGCCTGACGTTCGGCGCCACCCTGGTCTACATCGCCCTTCTGCGCATCCTGCGCCGCCGGCCCACGGCCCAGGCCTACGTCCAGTTCTTCGGCGACCTGCTGCTGATCACGCTCATGGTGTACTACCTGGGCGGCATCGAGAGCCCGTTCTCGATGCTCTACCTGATCGTCATCGCGGTGGCGTCGACGATGCTGCGGCGCCGCGCCGGCATCTCGGTGGCGAGCGGCGCGAACTTCTGCTACGCGGTGCTGGTGCTCGGGCTCTACTTCCACCGGATCCCGCCCCCGGCCGGCGCGCCGGACACGGTGACGGTGTTCCGCCTCGCCTACGGCCTCGCCGTGCACTGCTTCGGCTTCTACGCCGTGGCGCTCCTCACCTCCTACCTGGCCCACAACATGGCCCGCGCCGAGCGCGAGCTGGAGGAGAAGCGTGAGCACCTGGCCGACCTGGAGGTGGTGCACCGCGACGTCATCCAGTCGATCAGCAGCGGCCTGGTGACGACCGACCGCAACGGCACGGTGACCAGCCTCAACCAGGCCGGCGTGGGCATCCTCGGCCGGACCGAGACGGAGATGGTCGGCCGCACGATCCTGGAGACCGGGATGTTCTCGGCCGAGAGCTGGGCCGAGCTGACCGCGGCCAGCGAAGGCCAGACCCTGCGCGCCGAGGCCGAGTTGGAGCGCGGCGGCGACACGCAGTACGTGGGCTTCTCGATCTCGCGGCTGGCGGACGGCGACGGCCGCCACCGCGGCTACATCGTGATCTTCCAGGACTTCACCCGCTGGCGGAAGCTCGAGGGCGAGCTGCGGATCAAGGACCGCATGGCCGCCGTGGGCGAGCTCGCGGCCGGCCTCGCGCACGAGATCGGCAACCCGCTCGCCGCGATCTCCGGCTCGGTGCAGATGCTGTCGAGCTCGGCGGCGGGGGCGACGCCGTCGCAGCGCAAGCTGATCGACATCCTGCTCAAGGAGAGCCAGCGCCTGGACCGCACGATCAAGGGCTTCCTGCGCTTCGCCCGGCCGCGCGAGCGCTCCAGCGTGCCGTTCGACATCGCCCGGCTGCTGGCCGAGAACTGCGAGCTGCTGCGCAACAGCGCCGAGGTCTCGGAGCGGCACCGCATCGAGGTCCGCCTGGAGCCGCCGTCCGCGTCGGTGATCGCGGACCCGGACCAGGTGAGCCAGATCTTCTGGAACCTGGCGCGCAACTCCCTGCGCGCCATGCCCGACGGCGGCACCCTCACGGTGGTGGGCCGGCTCGACGAGGACAGCTATCGCATGCAGGTGATCGACACCGGCCGCGGCATGACCGAGGAGCAGCGCGCCAACCTGTTCCACCCCTTCCACTCCTTCTTCGACGGCGGCACCGGCATCGGCATGGCCATCGTCTACCGCATCGTCCAGGAGCACGGCGGGCAGTTGCGGGTCGACACCCGGCCGGGCGGCGGCACCACGATCACGGTCGAGCTGCCGGCCAACCGGCCCTCGCCCCAGGCGCTCCAGACGCTCCAGACCACGGCTGCGCGGGCGGCCGCCGGGGAGGCGCCCTGATGGCCGAGCGCGCACGCCTGCTGGTGGTCGACGACGAGTCGAGCATCGTCGACTTCCTCTCCCTGCTCTTCGAGGAGGAGGGCTACCTTGTCGAAACCGCCGGTTCCATGACCTCGGCCCGCCAGGCGCTCTCCCGCCGCAGCTACGACCTGATCCTCTGCGACGTGATGATGCCGGACGGCAACGGTCTCGACCTGCTCAAGGAGGTCAAGCCCAACGGTGCCGATGCGGGTCCGGCTGTCGTCATGATGACCGCCTACACCTCGACGAAGACCGCCATCGAAGCCATGAAGTCGGGCGCCGCCGACTACGTCTCGAAGCCGTTCGACGTCGAGGAGCTGAAGATCGTCGTCCAGAAGGCGCTGGAGCGCGAGCAGCTCGCCGACGAGAACATCTACCTGCGCCGCGAGCTGGAACAGAAGTACACGTTCAACAACATCATTGGAAAAAGTCCGCGGATGCAGGCGATCTTCTCGCTCATCGAGCGCATCTCGCGCACCAGCTCGACCGTGCTGGTCCACGGCGAGAGCGGCACCGGCAAGGAGCTGATCGCGCGCGCCATCCACTTCGCGAGCCCGCGGTCGACCCGGCGCTTCCTGTCGATCAACTGCGGCGCGCTGCCCGAGAACCTGCTCGAAAGCGAGCTGTTCGGCCACGAGCGCGGCGCCTTCACCGGCGCGGTGCGCGAGAAGAAGGGGCTCTTCCAGGAGGCCGACCGCGGCACCCTGTTCCTCGACGAGATCGGCGAGATGACGCCGACCATGCAGGTGAAGCTGCTGCGCGCCCTCCAGGAGAAGGTGGTGCGCAAGGTGGGCGGCACCGAGGAGGAGTCGGTCGACGTCCGCATCATCGCGGCCACGAACCAGGATCTGGAGACCCGGCTCACCACCGGCGAGTTCCGCGAGGACCTCTACTATCGGATCAACGTGCTGCCGATCCACCTGCCGCCGCTGCGCCAGCGGCGCGAGGACATCCCGCTGCTGGTCGACTTCTTCCTCCAGAAGTACTGCCGGCAGATGGAGCTGCCGTCGCGGCAGATCTCGGTCGAGGCCATGCACCTGCTGGAGGGCTACGACTGGCCGGGCAACGTGCGCGAGCTCGAGAACCTGATCGAGCGCGTGCTCGCGCTCTCGCACGCCGAGACGATCACCACCCGCGACCTGCCGGTCCACCTGCTCACCCAGCGCCGGATGCAGTCCGACCTGATCCAGCTTCCCGAGGAGGGGATCGACCTCGAAGCGTACCTGGAGGACATCCGCGCGCAGCTCATGCAGCAGGCCCTGGAGCGCACCGAAGGCGTGCAGACCCAGGCTGCCGAGCTGCTCGGCATGAGCTTCCGCAGCTTCCGGTACTACGCCAAGAAGGCGGGGCTCAAGGGCGGCGACTAGCAGGCCCGGCGGAGGAACTCCAAGAAGGCCTCGATCTGCGAGCGGTAGATCGCCCGCAGCTCCAGCGCCTTGCGCAGCACCGGCGCGACCTCCTCCTCCCGGAGCGGGAGCTCGGCCTGGAAGAACCAGTGCCGGAACCGCGCCAGCGCTTCGAGCTTCTCGAAAGCCTCGGCGTCGATCACCGCCGGCCGTGTGGAGCCCAGGTCCATCCGCATCCGCTCCAGGATCGGACGGCGGGTCGCGGGCGAGAAGCGGAGGAAGTCCTGGGAGACGCGCTTGAAGAGGATCTCAAAGCCGGAGTACAGGTAGCTCAGGCGGAAACCCACGGTCATGAGATCCTCCCAGCTCGCTCCCCGGACGTCCGGGCTCCCCAGGAGCTGGTAGCGTTCATGGATCAGCCGGATCCGGCCCTCGATGAACTCGTCCAGTGCCAGGATCCGGGGCCTCTCCAATCTCTCCAGCAGGTCACGCAGACTTGCTTTGCCGATACCCTTTGACTTCATGGCGACACGTCTCCTTGACGCATCGCGAGCCCAGGCCCTAGACTAG